>JAAUXY010025933.1_pt1 | contig 14223 bp, 7 predicted proteins | sample 7278121 | NCBI WGS metagenome assembly JAAUXY01 (sample SAMN14350117, study PRJNA611818) | marine sediment metagenome | isolation source: surface marine sediment (1.8m) | place: French Polynesia: Moorea | collected 2018-08 | reverse complement strand
TAAAATCGGCGGCACCGTAGGCCAGATGCTCCAATCGGAAATCAAAATTACAAATCGCCACCCGATCTTCCAGCCCATGAAAATTGGTAATATCCCGAAAGACGGTCTGATAATCACCGTTGGCGATAAAGATGATTTGCAAATTTTGTTTCCAATAAGTTGACAGAACCCGGTACATGATGTCGGCCAGCAAGTGGCAGCCCTTTTGAATTGGATCCAGGCGCGAAGGCCAAAAAAAGACGGGGGCGTTTTCATCCTGAATGAGTCTTAATTTTTTCTGAAGAAAGACTTTATTTGCTTTTTTACCGGATTCAAAATTTTTAGGGTCATAATTTTGTACCAGCTCCTTGTCAATGGCGGGGTCAAAGGCAGGATCGGGCGCATTGAGTATGCCCGCGGCACAATCGGCCTCGACTTTATTGGCCAGTTCCTGTTTCAACGGCGGATAGACAAAATTATGTCGACCGTTGACGACTTCGGCCAAAAAATTCGGGCTGACCACATTGACAAAATGGGCCGCAAAAACACCGCTGGTCAACAAATCCACTGGATTGGTCTCCCGAGCTTCTTCATAATGATTGGCCATGTTTTCGAAAAACAAATTCTGCCAGAAATAGGCTGCGTCGATCCCACGGTCTTCGATATACGCCAGGGTGGTTTTGACCGTATGCACGTTATGAATGGTAAAAAGACAGGGGATGCCCATTTGGCGGGACATGGCCGGAATCAGTCCGGTCATCCAATCGTTGCAGTGGATCAGGTCGGGCTGCACCCGCGGAACGATGTTGTTGATGACCTCCCGCTGAAATGCCAAAGCAAGCTTGATATTTTCTTCACCATAATCCGAATAGACGCGATTTACATAATAAAAAGCCCGGTCCTCGGCCAGATGAATGCGATCGTCGGGCATTTTTCTGCGAATCGTCCGGAATTCTTTCCTCAGAACCGGTGCCAGGCCGTCACTGAAAATAGACCGATAGTCCGGTATGGCCACATGCACGTCAGCGCCCTGTTCAAATAAAGCTGTCACCAGCGCGGCCGACACATCGGCCAGCCCGCCGGCTTTAGCCGTAAAAAAGGAAGCCAGTCCGCCCATGCGATGGGGCAGATAGGTGACCTCAGGAGTCACAATTAGGACCCGGGGGTTGCAGGGGATTTCATTCATGTACTATGTTCTTTCTATAAAAAACCTACAATAATGAACTTTAGTGCTTGAATTAAGCTGTTTGTTATTAGTTATCCGTTATTTGTTATTTAATAAAAGCAGTTATTCGATTTTTTCCACCAGTACCTGTAGTTTTCACGAGTTGGAGGCTTCCATTGGCAAGGCACTTAAGGGCGAGGCTATAGTCAACTATGCTTCGCCCTTAATAACGCAGCATATGGGAGCCTCCAGCTCGCCTGAGGGGTGAAAATAGATGATGAATAAAAAAGATCATCATCCAAAACTTTATTATAAAAAGGTTCTCATCTATTTTCATGAAAATTACAGGTGATAACGAATAACCATTAACAACATGGGCTATGCCCATGTTAATAGGCCTGGTGTTGATTTTACGCGCACATCACCCCGTGGGGCAACCCGCACCGTAAAACCGAATCGTCCCGAACTTTTGCAATCCAGCTCACAACCGTAGAGATATTGCCCATTGCCGTGGTCTTCTAAGACGCGCATTTGTTCGGATTGACTGGCATCCAGATCTTCTAAAGATTTCATATGACCGTAGTATAGCTCGACATCGACCTCATCGGGGCGAAGTTCTGCTAGGTTGACTTCTGAGGTGATCTCGAATTTTTCACCCACTCGACAGGGACCATGGGCATGTCTGACAGGCGGCTTGATTTCAATATGATTCCAAAGGGACCGCAGCCGGGCCATTTGGGCCGTCAGGTTTTTTGCTTCCTGGGCCTCCTTTGCCAGCAAGGCATCATAATATTGGGCAGCAGGTGTATAAAAACGGTTTTCATAATCAGCCACCATGCGAATGCTGCAAAACATTTCCATCGCCATTTTCATCGAGGCCTTCATCATTTTTAGCCATTCACCGGGAATATCGCCGTTTTTGCGATTGTAAAAGCAGGGGATCACTTCATTTTCAAGGACATTGTAGAGTGCTTGGCTTTCAACGGCATCCTGGTAGTCTCGATCATCGTATTCCTCACCGCTACCGATGCGCCATCCCCTCTCCTCGGTATATCCTTCACACCACCAACCATCGAGAATGCTGACATTCAAAGCGCCATTGATAGCGGCCTTCATACCCGATGTCCCGCAGGCTTCAAGGGGCCGCCTGGGTGTATTTAGCCATACGTCCGCTCCCTGATACATATGACGGGCCAGGTGCATATCGTAATCTTCCAGAAATACAATTCGATCGCGCAGCTCCGGTTTGCTGGCAAATGCAAACAGCTGTTTGATAAGATCTTTGCCCTCGTTGTCTTTCGGATGGGCTTTACCGGCAAAAATAAACTGAACCGGATATTTTTTTGAGTTGACGATGGCTTCCAGACGCTGCGGGTCCTGAAAGAGCAAATAAGCCCGTTTATAAGTTGCAAAGCGTCGCGCAAATGCAATGGTCAGCACATTCGGGTCCATTACGGTTTCAAGGGCCTCGATCACCGTACGCGGAGCGTTGCGGCGCGCATATTGTTTGACCAGTTGTTCCCGGCAGGTGCGCACCAGACGTGAGCGGTTCATTTCATGGCTGCGCCACAGCTCCTCTTCGTAGATATCATCAATATGCCTAATATTTTCCGATTTACGGGAACTCATATACCAATCCGGCCCGAGATAGCGTCCAAAAAGATTCGCAAATTCCTGAGAAATAAATGAAGATATATGAATGCCATTGGTAATATGGGAAATAGGGACTTCTTCGACCGGTCGCTGCGGCCAGACATGCGACCACATTCGCCGGGCTACCGAGCCGTGCAATTGGCTTACACCGTTACAATGGGATGCCAAATGCAGCCCCAGAATGAACATCGACAAGGGCTCCTCGGCATGAGACCCATCGGGTTGTCCCCAGGATAAAATGTCTTTGGCCGATGTTCCCAAGGGTTGCTCCATAGGTTTTAGGTAGGGCAGAACGTCGTCGGCGGGAAATTCATCATGCCCGGCAGCCACAGGTGTATGGGTCGTAAATACAGTTGTACGCGGCACAATCTCAAGGGCGGTCTTCAGGTCAACGCCATATCGTGCCATGGTGTGCGCCAAGCGCTCAAGACTGGCAAAAGCTGAATGCCCTTCGTTCATGTGCAATACTTTGACCGAAATATTCATACTTGCCAAGGCACGCATTCCGCCGATCCCCAGCAACACCTCCTGAGCCAGTCGTGTCTTCTGATCACCGGCGTATAATCGTGATGTGATTTCACGATACGGCAACGGGTTTTCAAGTATGTTGGAGTCCAGCAGGTAAAGGGGGATGCGCCCGATCATTATCTTCCAGACGACGGCCTGGATCGGGCCATCCGGCCCAATAACCGATATACGCAATTCGTTACCCGCTTCATCGCGCACCCGCTTGACCGGAAGATCATAGATGTCGGTTTCCGGATATGCTTCCTGTTGCCAGCCATCCGGGTTAAGATATTGGCGGAAATAACCGCGGTGATACATGAGGCCCACACCGGTAAGCGGAAGTGCCAGATTCGATGCCGCCTTCAAATGATCACCGGCCAAAATTCCCAAGCCACCAGCAAACAATGGCAGGCTTTCATGAATGCCAAACTCCATGGAGAAGTACGCAATGATGTCTTGCGGCCCGAAATTCTGCATGGCACTCTCGGCCGCATCCAGAACTCGGCCTTGAAATTGTTCCTGAACGCCTTTTAAATGAGCAAGATACCCTTTATCTTTAGCTAATTTTTCAAAGCGGCCTTGTGAAATTTTCGATAAGAAAACAATCGGATTGCGGCCGGCCTCAACCCAAAGCGGCGGATCCATGCGCCGAAAAAGCTCAATGGCATCTTTATTCCAGCACCACCACATATTGCGGGAGAGGGTCTCGAGAAACTGAAGCGGTTTGGGTATATTCGGAACCACCTGAAATGTCTTTAAATTTTTCATGTTTTCGGGATCCTTAATCGGTTATGCGATCGGTATCGCCGCTATGATTTTCTTCTTGCAGACGATGCCGGTTGTTGGATTACAGAAGAATAAAGCGTAAAGCATTAAAAATCAATATATCTAAAATTAATTTAGGAATTGGGGCATTTAGGAAGTCAGGAATTAACAACCTGTTCATTTGCGATTTTCAATTATTATTTTGAAACGCTCAATTTTGGGACCTAAATCGAGCGCTTGTCGAGGTTGCCGCATATACACGGAAAAAGGTGTCCCGCTATAGTCGCCTATGCGGGACGCCTTTTGACACAGTAGATGCGGTAAGATCGGCAAGCCCCCTGGGGTTTCAAAATAAAAATATTAAAATCGATAGTATGCCTTAATATGAAAAATATGCCTTTTTTTTTATTTTGAAACGCTCGACTTAGGAAAGCTTTAGCCAAACCCGCAGCAACTCGCTGACCCCCCAGGCCTGGGCATCGCATCCGCGCGCTGTATGTGGATAATCGCCGTCTAAAATTTCGGGGATATGGCCCAGACAGCCGTGCTCGAGCAGATGAGCTCCGCTGGCAAGCCATGCCAGAGCTGTTGTCTTGCTTTCAGGTCCGTAGGTCATCACCCAGGCTTCACAATAAGAAGGAAACATCCAGGTCCAGGCCGTGCCGTTATGATAGGCCGGTTTGCGCCGGGTGTCTTCATCGCCTTCGTATCTTCCCCAGTAGGGATGGTTGGGATCGTTTAGCAATGCTCCCTGGTGGACAATTTTAATTTCGTGTCGAACCGGTCGATCCGCCAGGCTGCGGATAGCCCCCGGGACTAGGAGCGTTTCACAGGCCGCCAGAATGCCTTGGCACGTGACGGCATCCTTGATGGCGCCCAGCGTGATGGCCAACAGCTGGTTGGGGCGCAGGGCATCGTCGGCAACAGCATCCCGTGCCGGTTGTCCGGGGATGGCGTGCAGGCAATCCGATAAAAAGGCCAATTCCGGTTGCCAGAAATATTGCAGAATCGATTGTTGAACCTGTTTGGCTAGCTGCTGCCAATACCGGCCGGATTCCGCTGGATCTATTTCGGCCAGAAAACGAAGGGCCGCAAACCACAGGGCCTGAATTTCTATGGGATAGCCCTGACGGGGGCTGCCGGCCGGATGGTTGGTATCCATCCAGCTGAAATGGGTTGGACTGAAAATCAACCCGGATTCCGGATCCATGTGCACACCGTTGGGCGCGCCGTTTTTCAAGGACTGACCGATGGACAGCAGAATCTGTCCCAGCGAACGCCCGCCGCAATCGGTGGCCAGCAATGGTTCTTTATCTTGTGCTTGGGCCCAGTCGGCGCAGGCCGTCAGTAGCCATAGGGGTGCGTCGGATGTATTGCGGTTGGCGTCATCTTCTGCCTGAATCATGTTGGGCAGGGTGCCGTTCTTCTCAAAACGGGCAAATTGCGTTAGTATGTCGCGGGCGTCAGCGGTTTTCCCGGCAGCCACCAGCCCGCGCACGAAAATTAAGGCATCCCGCCCCCAGTCCAGAAACCAGGGATAACCGGCGATGACCGATTTTAAATCACTGCGCCTGACAACGTAATGTGCCAGGGCGGTTTGCAACATCTCAGTGACCGATGTTTGCGCCTCACTTTCCGCCAAGACCGCCTCGGCCATTGAATCGGCAGAGGGTGACGGTGCCTCTGATATTTGACTGGCTGTGCCGGCAGTGGCCTGCAACGATACGGTCTGATTGCCTTTGACATATACGGACAGATATCCGGGGCTAAATAGATCTGAATCCGGATCATGACCTCGGCGGGCATCCTGCGGCCGATGGATCATGTAAAGCCATTCAGGTTCCGGCACAAAGGCAGCCGTATCCATCTGGACTCTGAGCTGTCGGTCGGCATCCGGTCTAAAATCAAAACCATTGTCAAAAGCGCTCACCGCTTTTGGCCACTGATTTTCAGGCCCCTGATAAGCCTTGGTAGCAGCATGAAAACTACGGCTTTCGATATCGGGCCGTAAAATAATTTCCACTGGTTCTGAATCGGCCAGTCTTTGAGGCAGACTTTTGGCCGGATGTCGAAAAAATTGCAGTGCAATCGAATTTTGGTCCGCAGCCATGGTCATCCGAACCGTCAGTAATACATTCTGGCCTTGACCCGTGGGAACGTGATATTGCCACCATCCGCTGCCGTCTGCCGATGTCCGAAACATTTCCAGACAATCCCAATTGAGGGCCTGTGAGTACCCCTGAAAAATAATCCAGGCTCGGCAGCGGCTGAACATTATCCAGCGATTGGCAGGATATTGTGGATTGAAATTGGCGGCCAGCAGCCCATCATAGCGGCTGGCGAGCTTGTTCCAGGCTACCGGGCTGCGCATCATGGCACCGCGGCCGTTGGTTGCCAAAAAGGTTAAATCTTCAGCGAGAAGTTCGGAATGGTTAAACTGTTGTTTGATGCGCAACTCCGTGGCGTGCGGCAACAACAGAACATGGGCTTCTTCATGCCGACAGCCGGGCGGATCTGTCTGATCGTAGACCGACAATGACAAGGTACAGCGTGTAAAAGTTTGCGGCACTTTAAGTGGTCTCAACAAAACGAAATGGTGACCATCCGCCGTCGGCAGGCTGGCTTCTGTCGCCAGGGTTTGGTCTCCATCGGCCATCCGGACCCGGAAGGCGCAATCAGCACGGATAAGCAAAAAATGATTCGGCGGGAGCATGACTTCCCGATGCAAATCCTGCGGCCATTGCCAGGTGATCACCCCAGGTGGTCGCCCGGGGGAAACCTGCTGTTTGCAAAACGCCAGAGGATCTTCTTTTAGCTGTTGCGCCGCCTGGAGCCGATCAAAATCATCGAAATGGCCGATGCCCCCGTAAAATGACACCACCTCCAGCGCTTTGGCTGACAAACGTTGCTGTTCTATTTTCGCCGGTATCGTGAAGGGCTGTTTGGGATACTGCTGGGCTTGGGTTAGATCATCTGCCTGGGTTGACAGACACAACACCTGGCCGGGCGCCAACAGCAGGCTGTGCATGTTAGCGGTTGTTTCAGGTTCAAGCGACGCACCGCTCAGCAGATCATAATATGGAGGGGCGCCTAAAGCCGTTGTGCTCGGGTCCCAGAATACTCTCGTTTGTCTATTCGTATCCAGATTGACAACGATCAACAATTTTGTTTCAGAAGCGCGCTGGTGCCGCAGCAGGACGAGCGCATTTCCGTCCTTTTGCTGGTGCATGCTTAAGGCAACCGCTTCGTGAAACGCCGGATGGATCTTCAGCAGATGATTCAAGCGGCGAATTTCAGCGACCTGGTTTGGGGTAGCGCCCCAGTTCAACGACGGCGCGTCATGAACGTTTATTTTTTCGGTGGCCAGCCATTCCACACCATTGGCAAAGCCGAAAGCGCCGTTATGGGAGCTCAAAGCACAAAGGGCGGTTCGCATGCGCGCATACGTTTCAGATTGCTGCGCCAACCTGAGGTTGTCATGGGTTTCAGCAAAATGCACCGTTAAACCGTCGGTGTTGGCAATATCGATGGTTTCCGGCAGGTATTGCTCAATTTGGTTGCGGTCGTAATTTTGAAACAGTTCTGAATAGGCCCAGTTTAAGTTGGCACGGTTCAAAAGATCGCGGGTCACCGAAATTTTTCCGCCCAGGCCCTCAAGCAAAAAGATCACATCTGGATATTGGGACCGCACTTTGGCGACGATGTAGCGCCAGGCAGCCAGCGGGATCATATACCCGGCATCGCAACGGAAGCCGTCCACTCCCCGGCGACACCACTTGAGGAAAACATCCGCCATATACTGCCACAACTCCGGCTGGGAATAGTCCAATTTCGTCAAGTCTTCCCAAGCAATCCCCCAGGCGCCGGGCACTTCGATGCGGCCTTCGGGGCTTCTGACCAGCCATTGCGGATGGGCTTCATGCAGCCGCGCAGCCCAGCCGGTATGATTGATGGCAATATCGATCAGGATTTTGGCGTTGCGTTGGTGAACCGCGTCCACCAACTCGATGAATTGCTCCAAGGGTGTGGCATGGGGATCGAATTCTGCCAAGGCAGGATCAACTTCGGTAAAGCTCAAGGCAGCATAAGGGCTGCCGAATCTTCCCATGCGGGCGTATGTTGTTGGGGTTGGATGGATGGGCAGCAGCATTAGCAAACGGCACCCCAACTCACCGATGATAAAATCCAGTTCTCCAATCAGGTCACGAAATTTCCCCGATGGCGGAATCACGGTATAACCGCTGCTATCCAGCTTCTGAACGCATTGATCATCGGATGGTTCAAGCTTGCGGCGACCGGCTTTATTAGGTCCAAATTGCCGCACAAAAGCATTGTAAATGATGTTGGCGCAACAGGCATCCGCCGCCTCAACGTTAATGGCCGCATTGGGTCCCGGCGGCCAGGTCGGCTGGACCTGGCCGTCCTTTAAAAAATAGCACTTGGCTTCGAAATGGCCGGCCTCGCACAGCGGTAGAGTCACTGCAAAACGCCTTTCATCCATTCGCCGCATGGGAAGATCAAACCAGGCTTTACCGAGCGGTGGTTTTTTTTCTTCGACCTCCCGGATAATTTCGTCTCTGATGATGCTGGCATAACCGATATTGGTGCGCACCCAGGCCGTCCCGGATTGGGCATCGGGCAGTTGAAGGGTTAACCTCAGGGTATCTCCACAGAAGCGTACCAGCCGCATTCCCGGAGCCGGATCTTGCACGATTTGAATGTCATGGGTCATTTTGTAGGCACCTTGGATGTTTCTTTTTGATTTTTGTAAACAGGGTCAACCTTCACACAAATTCAGTCGTCATCTTTATTTTAGCCTTTTGGAAGGTGTATTCCAATGCCTGGATTAATGCTTAGAATGATTTGATATACATATTCACATCATTTGTTGCTAAATATATAACACCGAAATTCTCCTTGAAAAATCAAAAATATAAGTATAAGAAATTTTTAGGGATTTATCAGGCTATGGTTTTATTGTAAACAAGAAGTTGACATGACAACCCCATAAAAACGAACAAAGGCTTCACATGAGATTAAAACAACCCATCGGGCGCTATGGTTGCGTCCGTGTCTGGATGGTGATGATAAGTGTACTCGGATTTTGGCTGCTGCCATTCCAGACAACGATAGCCGTTTTTGGTGCCGAACCATCACAGCTACAGCTGTTTCAGGCCCTAATGGCTGAGGACATTTTTTCTAACGCCCCCCGCAACCCGACGGCCGTTTTTTCTGTCGAGCAAAAGAAAGCCATTTGCTATACATCGTTTAATCAGGTACCGCAAAAACTAATTATTTATCATAACTGGTATCACCGTGATGTGCCCAGCGCCAAAATTCGGTTAACGCTCAAACCACCCAGCTGGTCAACTTACAGCAGCATTGAACTCAACCAATCCGATATCGGTCCCTGGCGAGTTGAAATCACCGATGAATCCGGCAATATCATAGAAGTATTAAGATTTAGTGTGACGGAATAAATGTAATGGAAAATATTCTGCTATTTTTATCCACCATTCGCTGGCAGGACGTTGTTGATATTTGTGTCAACAGCTACATACTATTCCGTTTTTATGTTCTTTTTAGAGGGACAAATGTTTTTCAGGTTCTCGTCGGTATGACCGTTTTGTGGTTTCTGCAACGCATTGCGGTTTCCCTGGGATTGATTGTTACCAGCTGGGTCGTCCAAGGCATCGTGGCGGTGGGTGCCATTATTATTATCGTGGTATTTCGCAATGAAATTCGCCGGGTTCTTCAGGCCAAAAATCTAAAATCGATCCTTTGGGGGCTTTCTTACAAAACGGCAACCACACCCACTGAAATAATTACCGAAACCGTATTTCAAATGGCGGCCCGCAAATGCGGCGCGTTGATCGTTTTCCCGGGCAAAGAGGATCTCAGCGGCGTGGTGCAAGGCGGCACGCCTTGGAAAGGCCTGATCACCAAAGAAATGATTGCCAGCATCTTCTGGCCTGATAATCCGGTGCACGATGGTGCCGCCATTGTTCAGGGAGATCAAATACCTCTTGTTGGTGCCATTCTGCCGCTGTCTGAGCGTGAGGATTTGCCTTCGCATTATGGCACCCGGCACCGTGCGGCCCTGGGTCTGGCTGAAGTGTCCGATGCGCTGGTTATTGTAGTATCCGAAGAAAGAGGCGATGTGCTTGTGGCCAAGGGCAACCGCTTGCGCGAAATCAAACAGAAACGCACACTGGAAAACAATCTGCAAGAACATCTGGGAACGGCAGCCGTTGATAAAGCAGCCACTCGAAAAGAAGGCTTGGAAATAGCGTCAGCCGCGATGTTGTCCATCTTGTTTATCACCGGCATCTGGTTCAGTGTTTCCCGGGGGCAGGACACACTGGTTTCTTTAGACATTCCTATTGATTACATCAATCGATCAGCCGGCACTGAAATTGTCGATACGTCTGTAAAATCGGTAAGTCTGGTGCTAAGCGGATCAGGTGCCTTGGTCAAATCCATCACACCGGACCAGGTCGGTGTGAGGCTGGATCTGGGCAAAACCAGCGTTGGATCCAATACGTTTACGATTACGTCTGATGATATTTCACTGCCGCCCGGTATTGTGCTGCGCGAAGTGACGCCTTCAGAGGTAGATGTTTTAATTGACGAAACCATTAAGAAGAAATTACCGGTCCAGATCGATTGGGTGGGCAAACTTTCCGACAACTTGATTCTGGTAGATTCCGTAGCAGATCCGGCGAATGTCGAGGTCACCGGCAGCAAACGCATCCTTGAGGAAATCGAGACGATTTATACCGAAAAAGTGTTGCTCGATTCGTTAAGTGGCAAAGGCGAAATAACAGCCAACCTGGTCTTGAGTCCGGCATCTTTAAAAATGGCCCCCGGATCCAAGGATGAGGTTAGCATCCAATATTTGATTCGTGAAAGAGAGTAAATTGAATGCGGAATGCGGAATGCGGAATTCGGAATGGGGAATGGGGAGTGTGGATTAAATGGCAAAGCGCAAAGTGCAAAGGGCATAGCGATTGTGCTATATTCTACTCTTTGCGCCATGCGCCATGCCCTATGCCTACCGATTTATGGTCTTTTGATGTGACTTCCAAAAAAGTAACTAAAAGGCTTAGAATATTAAATCGCTAGTAATGAGGGTTCCTTTTTTGATGATGGCCGGAGTGTTTTGCATGTTTTTGATTGCCACCCGACCTTGAATGACTACATCGCTCTCAAAAGCGACATCACCTTCAATTTCAAGTGATTCACAATCCACCAACGAGGGCAGCCCTTGCCCGATGCGTTGCTCCAAAAGATCTATTTTTCCATAGAATCTTGGGTCCAATTTTATTTTGACTGTTTCCGGTTTGCCGGCTGCCGCACGTTTAGGATTAATGCTCAGTTGGAATTTATCCGCGAGAATATAACAATCCGAACGCAGCGCCAAAAGATCATTGCAGGACTTGACCGGAAAAAATCGGGAACGGGGTACTCGCACGGCGGTGGCTCCATCGAAGAGTGAAATTGCAGCGCCCATGGCGGTCTCAACCTGAAAAACCGCCGGGCTGTTTACATTTCTGGGATCCGCTGTTTTCGGATTGAGGATCATGGGAAGATGCAATGTGTGTTCTTTGTCGAACAGCGTCTTTAAGGCATCTAAATTGATCCAGATGTTATTGGTGTTGAAAAATCGATAGCGGGCAATATCTTGAAAGGCCTTTATTTCATCCTGCGGGCATTGAGCGGCCTCACGCAAAATCATGCGTCCACTGCGATGCCGGGCCAGATGCCCGCCTTTGATATCCGCCGGGGTTTTTTCAGCCACCTCCATCATAAACGGAAAGCCTTCTTCTGCAAAATAACCCAGCAGCCCTGTTTCCATTTGGGCACCCAGATTATCCAGGTTATGAATAAAGGCAAATTGAATTCCGTTTTTCTGAAGGCGATCCAGCATTCCGGAGGTATGCAGGGCGGTAAATACATCACCGTGTCCCGGTGGGTTCCATTCCAATTCCGGATTCGGCGGCCATGTGGCCGGTCGCAGATCTTTTTGTTGAATTTTTGGAAACTTGTGCTGAATAAACTGAAACGGTTTGCGGGAAGGATTAATTTTGGATAAGGCTGTTTGGGTTGCCGCTTGGGTATTAAAGCTGTTCATGAGGGCCAGCTGGACCCCGCCGTGATCAGCCTGTTTTAAGATAATTTCAAGAAAGTTCTTTCCGTCTTTGGCTTCGATCAGGGACTTGGGCCCGGTCAACCCCATGGTCGTCCCCAATCCGCCGTTTAAAACAATTCGAACACAATGCTGCAGAGCACGCTGACCGGCATCGGCATATTTATTTAAACGATTGAAGCCCTGGATATCCTGATGCTCAACCGGCTGAATCTCACGATCATACACCAGCCCGGTTTCTCCGCTGAGCACCTGATCGTAGTAATAAGCAAAGGTATCAATTACCAGAGGCTGCAGACCTTCCTTCTGCATCTTGTCGATAAACGCATCCAGATTTCCAGCCGCCTCTTGTTTGGGCATTCAAATCTCCTGAATATTCATTAAATATATGGATTTTAGATATTGGATTTTAAATCACCTAACAGCTGAAAAGAACTTCAAGCAATATAAATCCGCATTCCGCATTCCGAATTCCGCAATCAAGCGACAGCGACAATCCACCCCAGCGGATCTTCGGCCATACCATATTGAATGTCAGTGATGGCTTTGTAGTATTTCTGGGCCACCGGGCCGACCTTGCCGTCGGCAATGGTGTAGATCTGATCCCCGTATTTGATCTCGCCAACCGGAGAGATAACGGCTGCGGTTCCGGAGCCAAAAACTTCCGTCAGTTTTCCCGAAGCGTTGGCCTCCATCAATTCATCAATACTGATCTTTCTCTCTGAAACATTATCGTTCCAGTGCTTGGCCAGCCGGATCACCGAGTCCCGGGTGATCCCCGGCAGGATGCTGCCGTTTAATTCCGGGGTGACGATCTCACCGTCAATCACAAAAAAGATGTTCATGGAGCCGACTTCTTCCAGATATTTTTGCTCAACGCCATCCAGCCAAAGCACCTGCGCATAACCTTCTTTGTGTGCCTTTTCACCGGCCAGGATACTGGCAGCGTAGTTGCCGGGTGTTTTGGCTTCACCCACTCCGCCGCGAACCGCCCGGACGTATTCATGGGTGACCAGAATTTTGACCGGGTTAAATCCCTCGGGGTAATAGGCGCCCACCGGCGAAAGAATAATAAAGTAGCGATAGTTAAATGAAGCCCGCACACCGATATAGGGGTCGGTGGCGATAAGCGTGGGCCGGATGTAAAGAGAGGTTTCAGGCGCCCCCGGGACCCAGTCTTTTTCCATTGTGAGCAGCTGATTGAGGGTTTCGAGGGCAAAGTCCTCGTCGAGTTCAGGCATGCACAGTCGCCGGCAGGAGCGATTCAAACGTTTAAAATTTTCCTGGGGTCTGAACAGCTGAATGTTGCCGGATTCTGTGCGATAGGCCTTAAGCCCCTCAAAAGCGCCCTGAGCATAATGCAGAAACATGGTGGACGGATCCAACGCCATGGGGCCGTATGGCTCAATGCGTGCTGAATGCCAGCCCTTATCCGGTTCGTAATCCATGATAAACATATAATCGGAGAACAGGGTCCCAAAACCCAGGTTGGCTTCATCCGGCTTTTCCTTCAACTGTGCAGATTCTGTCACGGTCACTTCCATGGAATCCTCCTCGGTGATTCTAAAATTTATAGATATATCCTGAGCTTTATCTTCCTAATTTAATGGATATAGTATATTCAAGTGATAAATCAAGAAATATGTTATCTTCGCCCAATTCACAGGTTTCAGGTGTCGGGCTTTAGCCGCGCATGCAGGCGGGTGTTGGTGATTTTGGCTACTGGCTTCTCGCTGCTTGCTTCTGGCAGAAGCAGGGAATTACTTACCAGCAGCCAGATGACAGATGTCAGAGAACAAAGTACCGAACAAATGAGCTTTTCTCTGTCCTCTGACCTCTGACTTCTGAACCAGAGAGTGAACCTGATGATTGACATCAACCGCTGCCTCGGATATAAGCGGCCTTTTGGAGTTTAACGTCAGCGCCTTGCGCAACGTATAAGGAAAGGAATCTTGCATGAGCGATACAGATCGAATGGCCAATGTCGATCCGGTTCGACTTGGCC
>JAAUXY010004057.1_pt1 | contig 14228 bp, 12 predicted proteins | sample 7278121 | NCBI WGS metagenome assembly JAAUXY01 (sample SAMN14350117, study PRJNA611818) | marine sediment metagenome | isolation source: surface marine sediment (1.8m) | place: French Polynesia: Moorea | collected 2018-08 | reverse complement strand
TTATTCAAACGGGCAGCTGCATTGATCCTTGCAATCCAGAGTCTGCGGAAATCGCGTTTGCGCTGGCGCCGATCTCGGTATGCATACATAAGGGCTTTATCAACCGCATCGGCTGCCGTTCGAAATAACTTGCTGCGGCCACCGCGATATCCTTTGGCCAATTTTAATACTTTTTTTCTTCTTCTTCTGGCTTTATAGCTTCGTTTTATTCGCATCTTAGCCTCTCCACATATATTTTATAAATTTTGGTCAAACATGATTTCATGCACATAAATAAGAGATTTTTTTGATGAGCAAGGCCGCACAAGGTTTTTTGCCTGAGGCGTACTTGAAGTACGTTGAAGGCGGAAAACCGCGGAGAACGCAGCTCATCAGAAAAATATCCATTTATGTGTAGAAATTAACTGTTGGGTAATAGTAACTTTATTGCCTTGGCATTGGTTTTGTCAACGATATGACCTTTTCGCAGGGTGCGTTTTCGTTTGGTCGTTTTTTTGGTCAAAAGATGACTGGCACAGGATTTGTTGTACACAATTTTTCCGGTGCCCGTTTTGCGAAAGCGTTTGGCAGCCGCACGATTTGTTTTAATTTTTGGCATCTATGATTCTCCTTCACGCTAAGGCCTTTGGCCCTTTATGATATTATCGGTTAATTGTAAAAATAGATGGCGTGAGCAATTAAGAAGCCGGCTCACGCCACCTGAAAAAGTGTTCAATTGGAGCTATTGCTGCAGCCTTAAACGGTTATACTTAAAACATTTTTCTTTCTAGATCAAGCTATTTTGGTGAAAGAACCATTACAAGGATACGGCCTTCAAATTTTGGGCTTTGTTCCACCACCGCGATTTCTTCTGTTTCCTCTATAATCCTGTCAAGCACCTTTCTCCCAAGATCTGAGAGCGTAATTTCACGGCCCCTAAATATGACAGTTACCTTGACCTTGTCTTTTTTGCCGATGAATTTTTTTATATGGCCGATTTTAACCAGCAGGTCGTGTTCACCGGTTTTCGGGCGCACTTTTATTTCTTTAAGCTGAAAGGTGCTTTGCTTTTTTTTGGCCTCCTGTTTCTTTTTTGTTTGCTCATATCGGTAGCGGCCATAATCCATTATCTTGCACACGGGAGGATCCGCGTTGGGCGAAACCTCTACGAGGTCGAGGCCAACATCAGCGGCAGCTTCCAGTGCTTCCCTGGTCGGAATTATGCCGACTTGATTTCCTTCAGAGTCAATTACCCTTACTTCTCTTGCTCTAATTCTTTGGTTAATTTTAATCTTATTCGATCGGTTCGGTCTATGGGGTCTTCTTGGAACAGCTATGCGTGCACCTCCTATGCTAGAGTTATTCTTCGGGATTACATGCGCAGGTTGCAGAAAAAAACACCGTTACGAGATCCCGCTTCTTAATTTATACACCTTTAGATCCTGCAGATCTCAAGAATTTGAAGATCTCGCTTTCTTGAAGATCCGCCGCTCTCTAAAATTGAAATATATAACAACATTAAGAAATGCAAGAAAAAAATGCAATTATATAAACTGTTTTAGGCGGCATTGCGTTCTAAAGAAGGGTATCCATTGATCGCTGGTGATCAACTATTGGCGAAGGGTATAAGTGGCCAAAAGGCTTCCTTTTAAATACGTATTTTCAGGATTGGCAAAGAAGGTTTTTAATAAGTGCAGACTTTTTTCGCGCAATATATCGGGGATAATTGAAACTTGATTTTCGTTGTACAAAGGCGGCAAATTGCTGAGGTCGCAACGGGTGCCGCCGCCCATGGCGTCTTCATAGGCAAAAACGATTTTCCGGATACCGCTGATCAGAAGGGCGCCAAAGCACATCAGGCAGGGCTCGAGCGTGCTGAACAGCGTCACCTTTTTAAGATCAATTTTTGTTTCTAGCTCACTCAACAGCCTTAAGGCAATCATCTCCGCATGGTCGATTTCGTTTGTGTTATTCTCCGTACTGTTTTCCCGGGCACCGCTGGCAATGATTTTATTCTCATAAACCATTACACAGCCCACCGGAAACTCACCGGCTGCGAGCGCAGCCTCAGCCTGCTCCAGCGCTTTTGTCATGTAGTACTCGTAATCCATCACCATCCCTTATTTTAAGGTTTCAGGTGTCAGTGTTCAGGTGTCAGTCTTTGGCCTGCAGGGCCTTCCACTTGCCTTAAGGCTTACAGGTTGGGTGCAGCACCAGAAAGATTTCAGGTTACCGTATGACACGCAGCGATCTGACACCTGACACCTGAACACTTCTGATTACTGAAATCTAATATTTAACATCTGGAATCAAACTTAAATAATAAAGCATTGTAATTACGCCCGGAACCTTACAGCCGACAAATGTCATCATCACACTCACAGCTATCATCGACTTCGTAGCAATAGAGGATCCTTGACTCCATCTCGGCCTGTTCAGCTGAAATCGTTACCGGCGCTTCACTGGCGACCATTTTTTCCAGATCCGTTTTGGCCGGTATTGAATCCAGACCCTGGCCGATGATTTCACCGGATGCGCTTTTTAGGATTTCGGCATCTATTCCATTGGTGATCACCGCAACCGGCACCTGATTTTTTACGATCAGCCGTGATGCGGCCAGCACCGCACGTCGACGGGTTACCAGCGAACCGGGTCCGTATTTAATGACCATGCAGGCCTTGTCTGCCAGCGAAATGACAAAATCAATTTTTAAAATGGCTTTTTTGGCATCGGCTTTGACAAGAAGTTCTTTACGCGGCTCAATATCTGTTTTCAGGTAGCCCTTCTGGCTGACAAGCAAACGTGCCACCTTCTGCCTGTAACGCTCATCATGCGTGTCTTTCAATGTTTCACCGGTGATAAAGTCGTCCAGCTCACCGAGTATGAGGTGATGTCCGTTCATCAATTGGGTTACCTTTTTACCAAATTAGCCACAATATTTATATTATTCACTAAGGCGTGTTGGCGAAGTTCCTTAAATGTTTGTTCTCTAAAATTTTGTAATAAAATGGCAATTTGTTCAGATATTGCTTTACAATAAAGAGGGTTACCCATAATATACGCTTTTTTTCGATTTTCCAAACGATTTATGGTACGGATGAATATGGCATTTGATATACATAGATATTCAGCGGCGGTTTACACTGATTTTAAGGATCGACTGAAACAAATTTATTCCGCGATGGACAGGGCATACAACTCGGCCGCTGACCATTACGGCTTTGCCTGTACCGGCTGTCGGGACAATTGCTGCCGAACTCGTTTTTACCATCACACCGCGATTGAGTATGTCTATTTGGTAGAGGGATTCAGCACGTTAACACTCAAAAAGCAAAATGAGGTGAAAGCGCGTGCGTTGCGCGTGGCTGCTGAAACCGCCCGAGCCGATGAGAAGGGCGAGGCAGTGCGATTGATGTGCCCGCTTAATTTCGATGAACGGTGTATCCTATATCCTTACCGTCCGATGATTTGCCGGCTGCATGGTATTCCCCATGAAGTGCAAAAACCCGGGCAAGCGCCTGTTCAGGGTCCGGGCTGTAAAAATTTTGACCAACAAAGCAGCTCCCCAAACTATTTCAAATTTGATCGCACGCCGTTTTATCGCGATATGGCAATGCTTGAGCAGAAAGTCAAACAGACGCTGGGTTTTAATGGAAAGCTTAAGATGACTATCGCGGAAATGATCCTTGATTTCCATTCCTAAATGGCCCTTTTTCGCCTTGTTTAGATAAGCGGTGTTCTCCGCAGGCAAAAAAAAGCATAGCGCAGAGCGCAAGGCACATAGGGTCAGAATGAGAACGCTATGCGCCATGCCCTTTGCTCTATGCCAGAGGAAGTGACCTTAAACGATGAAGTCCATCGATACAGATAAACTAACAGATCTGCCAGGAAAACGGATAAAAGACGGTGATACCTTCTCATTTCGATGTTATCCGGGTATTGGCTGTTATAATCGGTGCTGCCGGAATTTGAACCTCTTTTTATACCCCTATGACATATTGCGTTTAAAAAACGCTCTGGATCTTTCTTCAGATGACTTTCTGGATCAATATGTGGATGTTGTGCTGCGAACCGACAATTTTTTTCCGGAGGTTCTTCTGAGAATGTCTGAAAATAAAGAAAGGACGTGCCCCTTTTTGGAAGATGCGGGCTGCTCGCTTTATACGGACCGTCCGGATACCTGCCGCACATTTCCGGTCGAACAAGGCGTTTTGTATGATGCGAACAGGAAAAAAGATACGGTCCTTCATTTCTTCCGGCCACCGGACTTTTGTCTGGGTCAGCACGAAGACCAGGAGTGGACCGTCGCGACCTGGTCCCGGGATCAGGATGCGGAGCGGTATCACCGCATGACTATTCGCTGGGCGGAATTAAAGCGTCTTTTTCAAAACGATCCCTGGGGAGGGGAAGGACCGGAAGGCCCGCGGGCTAAAATGGCCTTTATGGCGTCCTATAATATCGACCGCTTCCGAGAATTTGTGTTTAACAGCAGTTTCTTAAAACGTTACAAGGTCAAATCCGAGATTCTTAAAAAGATTAAAGCCAACGACGGGGAACTTCTGAATTTCGGCTTTGATTGGGTGAAGCTTTTCTTGTGGAATATAAAAACCAAAAAGATTCGTCCCCGTTAGTGCATGTCTAAAGAACACCTTTGGGCATTTCTCCGGTTTCCTTGCCGCCAAGTACATAGCCGCCGTCAAGCTTCAGGACACTACCGGTCATAAAGTGCGCATCCTTTATAATATACAGCACAGCTCCGACAACGTCTTCAATTGTGCCGGTTCGGTTCAGCGGCGTATGATCGAGCAAGCCCTTTTTTTGTTTAGCAGTCAGCAAGTCCCAGCCTCTGGTTTTTTCCCCATGGCGTGTTTCAAAGAAGCCGAGCATAATTTCATTGACGCGCACCTCCGGCGCAGCAATACGGGCCCAGGTTTCGGTAAGCAGCGAAACACCTCGATTTGCCGCTGCATAGCCGTCATTAAAAATTAGACGGGCCGGTCCGCTGCGCCCAACGATTCCGGCGATGGAAGAAAGATTGATGACCGCCCCATTGCCGGTTGCCTTCAAATGAGGCAGGGCGGCTTCAAATACCCAACTTTTGGCTCGCAGGGTGGTCTCCATTTCCAGGTCCCATTGCGGCTGATCATAGGGGCCGTGCACCACCGGCCAGCCGCCGCGCTCTATGTTGTTGATCAGGATGTCCAGCCGGCCAAAGCGATCGATGACCTTCTGCACCATTCCGGGTATGGCTTCAGTTTCGAGCAGATTGGTGTTTATAATAAGGTGTTCCTGACCGGTATTGGCTAGTTCCGTTTTTAATGCTTCCAGTTCTTCGGCCCAGTCATAATAATTGACGGCCACCCTTACCCCTGAATTGGCCAGCGCCAGCGCAATTCCTTTGCCGATGCCTTTGACTGCCCCCAGCACCAACGCCACTTTTCCGTTTTGTTCCATAAAATCACCATTGGGTTATGCGTTTATTTTCGCTATTAGAAACGATTGGATATTTTCTTTGGAGTGCTGGAGTAATGGAGTGATGGAGTGTTGGGTAGTTGGAATTCAGATATCATCCCATCATTTATCGTTACTCCATTACTCCAGTGCTCCAATACTCCATTGATTGAAAAGGACTTTATGACTCTTATAAATCGATTTTCAACTTTCTATTCCTTGAAAAGTAGCTTTTTGACCCACTCCATCCCGATCTCGAGCAAGGCGGTGTCATCCGTTCTGGCGGCTTCCAGTTTTTGTGGAGCCACCTCGAAATTATCGAAAAGGTCGTGATCAAAAATGCGATTTCTGAAATTATCGAGATCGTAAAGGGCCATATAAAACAGATAGCGTAATTTGAGATCCAGCGGGCCCGGGTGTAACTGGTTTTTAATACGGATGATTTCCATCAGTTTGTCGTTGATCTGATTGTAATTTGCAGCTTCCTGATCTTTCATCCATTGACGAACGGTTTGTTCTTTTCCCTCTTTAAAGCCCAAACAATGTTGCTCTTTTAGCAGGGCAAAACCCTCGGTGATTCTGCCGGTTTCACGGCAGCGGGATATTGCCCGCACCAGCGGATAGGTGCGGCACGACGAAGGACGATCCGAATAAACGCTGCAGCCTTTCTCGGTCACCAGCGGACAGGTGAGTCGGCGGGCATCGCCAGGTTTAAGCGTTACAATCGGAAGACCCGACTCGGGGCCGATGTGCTGTTTCGTATAACGTTTCAAAAACTCAGACGAAGACAGCCCCAACGCTTTTTTGAGGCGCAAGATGTCATAGGGATATAAGGTTTGATTCAAATTCCGGCAGCACGCATTAAAACACCTCACTTCAGGCGAACATGCAAACGTGAACTTTGTGTCCGGCATTATGGGGATAAGGTGGTCATTCACTCTTATTTAAATCTCCAGTTTGTCGACATGGTTACAACATCTGTCATTCATTATCCAGGATACGGGGTTAGGTGTCAGGTGTCAGTGTTCAGGTGTCAGCATTTGACTTTCAGGGATGTCAGATCTTCGGAACCTGACACCTGACACCTTATTGTGAACCCTGTATCAGGTTTTCGCTACCGATCAAAGGAAATTTTGGTTTAGAATTATTTTCATGAACCCATTTGACCACCATATATGGTGGTCGCTTTAATATCGAAATGCAGATGTTGGATGTGGCCCAAACCATCTCGTAACCGCTTGAAATTTTGATTTTTGCAGGTTCAAAAATCCTTGACAAGCAAAATATTGGATGATATGTATTCTCCTTTGGTCGTTATATATCTTGCTGATTTTATAGGGAATATTTACTCTTTCGGATCTGGCAAGTGCCTTATTCTAATTTGAATTTCAACCGGTGGGTACCGGTTAAATCGATAAATAACCCATGAAATATGAATCAAGAAATCTGAAGGGAGGTGCAAATACTTAATATTAAGGTTTTTTAAGAGTTGAAGCTAACCACGAAATTTTACCAAATCAATGTAGGAGGTATTATAAATGCCAAGTTATGTAATAGACGAAAAATGCGATGGATGCAAAGGCGGGGACAAAACTGCCTGTATGTACATTTGTCCCAATGACCTGATGGTTCTTGAGCCCAACGAGATGAAGGCTTACAACCAGGAGCCGGATCAGTGCTGGGAATGCTTCTCATGCGTCAAGATCTGCCCCACCCAGGCAATCGAAGTCAGGGGTTATGCCGACTTTGTTCCTCTGGGAAGCAGTGTTATGCCGATGCTGGGCACCGAGGATGTCATGTGGACCTGCAAGTTCCGAAATGGGACCATCAAACGCTTTAAGTTCCCCATCCGGACCACCCCCGAAGGACAGGCCAATGCGTATCCGGATCTGAAAGGCAAAGACCTGGAAAGCGGCTTGCTTTCAACCGAAGAAGCCGATGGCTATGAACTTCCGAAGCCCCAGGCAACCGTGTAAATACGCAGGGTTTGTTTATTTAAAGTCAATGATCAAATAGAAACAGAAATCAAGGAGGAAATGATATGGCATTACCGAATAAACCACTCGGGGAACTCAAAGCTGTAAGGGACCCGGAAGTCGAAGAGCGAGAAGTTGACATCCTGATCGTCGGCGGCGGTATGGCCGCCAGCGGCGCTGCATTTGAGGTTAAAAAATGGATGTCTGATGACCAGAGTGTTCTGCTGGTAGATAAAGCTGCGCTGGAAAGAAGCGGTGCGGTTGCCCAGGGCCTTTCGGCGATCAACACCTATATTGGCGAAAACTCCCCTGATGATTACGTGCGCATGGTCCGCAACGACCTGATGGGCATTGTCCGCGAAGACCTGATCTTTGATCTGGGTTGCCACGTGGACGATTCCGTGCACCTGTTTGAAGAATGGGGTCTGCCGATCTGGAAAAAAACCGAAGACGGCAAAAACCTGGACGGTAAAAAAGGTCAGAAAATGGGTACGCTGAAAGCGGGGGCCACCCCTGTGCGTACCGGCAAGTGGCAGATCATGATCAACGGCGAATCTTACAAACGCATCGTGGCCGAAGCGGCCAAGCTAGCCATTGGCGAAGAAAATGTCCTGGAAAGGGTTTTCATCGTCGAGCTGCTGCTGGATGCCAACAAAGAAAATCAGATTGCCGGCGCAGTTGGCTTTTCCGTCCGTGAAAACAAAGTCTTCATCATCAAATGCAAAACCATGATGGTTGCCTGCGGCGGGGCCGTCAACATTTATCAGCCGCGTTCAGTGGGTGAGGGCAAAGGCCGTGCCTGGTATCCGGTTTGGAATTCCGGTTCCACCTATACCCTGTGCATGAAAGTCGGCGCCGAGCTGTCCATGATGGAAAACCGCTTCACCCCGGCCCGTTTTAAAGATGGTTACGGCCCGGTGGGTGCCTGGTTTTTACTGTTTAAAGCCAAAACCCTCAACGGTCTGGGCGAGGCCTTTGCAGGCAGTGATGCCGCCAAAGCCGAGCTGGAAAAATATGCACCGTATGGAACCGCAGCCATTACACCGACCTGTCTGCGAAACCACCTGATGCTCTTTGAGATGAAAGAAGGCCGCGGGCCCATTATTATGGATACCGTGACCGCGCTGGCCGAACTTGGCAAGACCATGGACAAAAAAGAGCTCAAGCATCTTGAATCCGAAGCCTGGGAAGACTTCCTGGATATGACCTGCGGACAGGCCAATCTGTGGTGCGCCACCAATACCGAGCCTGAAAAGAAAAATTCCGAGGTTATGCCCACCGAACCGTATCTGCTCGGATCTCACTCCGGCTGCTGCGGTCTGTGGACCTCCGGTCCGGATTTTGACTGGGTACCGGATGCATACAAAATCAAGGCTGCCAATGGCAAGGTTTACAACCGTATGACCACGGTCGACGGTCTGTTTACCTCCGGTGACGGTGTGGGCTGCTCCGGTCATAAATTCTCCTCCGGTTCGCATGCCGAGGGCCGTATGGCAGTTAAAGAAATGGTCCGCTATGCCAAAGATAACGCCGACTTCTCACCGGCCATCAGCCAGTCGAATGACGAACTGGTCGATCTTGTATACAAGCCGGTTCGGACCTATCTGGATCACTGCGCATTAACCACAGACGATGACATTAACCCCGAATACATCAAACCCAATGGCATGATGTACCGCATGATGAAGGCCACCCACGAATACGGTGCCGGAACCGCCACGTACTACCAGACGACCTCCAAGAATCTCGAGATCGTCATGGATCTGCTGGCGACCATGCGCGAAGATAACGAAAAACTGGCTGCCGGTGATCTGCACGAACTGATGAGAGCCTGGGAGATTCAGCACCGCATCTGGACGGTTGAATCCCATCTGCGCCACATTCAGTTCCGTAAAGAGACCCGTTATCCGGGATTTTACTATCAAGCCGATTTTCCGGGCCAGGATGACGAGAACTGGTTCTGCTTTGTAAACTCCAAGTATGATCCCAAAGAGCAGAAATGGGATGTCTTTAAGAAAGATTATATCCAGATCATTCCGGATGCCTAATGGATCAAATTAAGAGCAGACGAATCGACATTGATTAACCAACAGATACCTCCAGGTGTCATCCGACACCTGGAGGTTTTTGTTCATACCGGTTGGTTGATGCGAATTGCCAATTGCATGGCAATCTGCTGCATCACCGTTTTTAGGTGTCAGTCGCCAGGTTCAGAGGTTAGAAAACAACAGAAAAAGTTATCAGATGTTAGCGGAATTTGGGCCGCAACTTGAAACTGGACGCTTAAGTCCTGAAATTTCTGAACCCAGAACCCTGAACCCGGGAACTGACACCTGAAATCTTAAAATAAAACTGTACGGAGGGACGTATGACTGAAGAAAAAGCAGCTCCGGCAAGCGGAAGCATACTGGTCGTTGGCGGCGGAATCAGCGGTCTGACCACGGCGATTGAAGCTGCCGAAGTGGGTTATGAGGTTTTCCTGGTCGAGAAAAATCCGTATCTGGGCGGAAGGGTCGCACAGCTCAATCAATATTTTCCCAAGTTGTGTCCACCCACCTGCGGCCTGGAAATCAATTTCAAAAGGATTAAAGACAATCCCAGGATCAAAATCCTGACCCTGGCAGAGGTGGAATCGGTTTCCGGCGATGCGGGCAACTATGACGTGGCGGTAAAGGTGAATCCCAGATTCGTCAATGAGAACTGTACCTGTTGCGGAGATTGTGCCGTTGCCTGTCAGACTGAAATCGCCAGTGAATATGATTTCGGAATGCAAAATATCAAGGGGGCCTATTTGCCGTTTGAAATGGCATTTCCAGCCCGCTACGTGATTGCTCCTGAGATCATTGGCACGCCGGATGCCGCCAAGGCCAAAGAGGCCTGTAAATACGATGCGGTTGATCTTGAAATGGAAGCCAAAACCTTGAACCTGAATGTGGGCGCCATTGTCTGGTCCACCGGCTGGCAGCCTTATGATGCCGCCAAGATCGATACTCTGGGTTTTGGCCAGCATCCCAATATCATCACCAATATGATGATGGAACGGCTGGCATCTCCCAATGGACCCACCCAGGGAAAAATTCTACGGCCCTCGGACAATAAAGAGCCGCAAAGCGTGGCTTTTGTCCAATGTGCGGGCTCCCGTGATGAAAACCATCTGCCGTATTGTTCCTATATCTGCTGCATGGCATCTTTAAAGCAGGCCACCTATGTGCGTGAGCGCTATCCGGATGCCAAGATTTACATCTTCTATATTGATCTGAGAACACCGGGTTATCGCTACGAACGCTTTTATGAGACGATCAAGGAAGATGAAAACATCTTTTTAATTAAAGGTAAAGTAGCCGAGGTGAGTGAGGATTCGGGTACCAATAATGTCACCGTGGTTGCCGAGAATGCCGTGACCGGTGAAAAAATTCATCAGGAAGCGGAAATGGTGGTTCTGGCAACCGGTATGGAACCGACGGCGGCGACCGACAAACTTCCGGCGGATTTGCAGTACAATGATGATGGGTTTATCGTCAACGATTTTGAAAAAGGCGGAATGTTTGCTGCCGGATGCGCCAATAAGCCGGCGGATGTGGTCTCATCCAATCAAAATGCTACCGGAATGGCCCTGAAGGCGATTCAAACCTTGGTGAGCAGGTAGGAGGATAGGAATGGATAAAAAATATGGTGTTTATATCTGCGAAGGTTGTGGGATCGGAGAAGCTGTCGATATCGAAAAACTGAGCGATGTCGCCAAAGAGGAAGGGCTTGCAGTCAAAACTTGCCCGATTCTTTGCGGTAAAGAAGGCGTTGAGCTGCTCAATAAGGATATTGCCGATGAGGGCGTTAACACGCTGGTGATTGCGGCCTGTTCGCGCCGTGTGCTTTATGATGTTTTCCGTTTTGACGGCTGTATTGTCGATCGGGTGAACTTGAGAGAGGGCGTGGTCTGGACGCATCCCCGTTCAACTTATCCGGCTCCCACTGAAGAACAAAAAGACGACGAAAACTTTGTCGATCATATTCAGTTGATGGCTGAAGATTATTTAAAAATGGGTATGGCGCGGGTCGAAAAAGTCGAACTGCCGGAGCCCTATCTGCTGGAAACGCTGAACAAAAAGATCCTGGTGATCGGGGGCGGCATCAGCGGAATATCGGCGGCCATCGATGCGGCCAAGACCGGCTACGAAGTGACCATCGTCGAAAAAGAAGCAACACTGGGCGGCAATGCCAAAAATTGGCGCAAACAGCTGCCGGGCGCTTACCCTTATGATGGTCTGATCTCACCGGTGCTCGAATCAAAACTCAGTGAACTCGAAACGTATTCCAACATCACCGTCAAAACCGAGACGGAGGTTGCGCGAATCGCCGGAGAACCGGGTGATTTTATCGTGACCCTCAAAAAGCCCGGTGAAAAAACAGAATTCGACGTTCCGTTTCCCCTGCCCGATGAAATGAAGCTCGATGAAAAGGGCAACGAGCTGGATGCCGAAAAACTGCATGAAGCCTTTATGGAATTCAACAAGGGCAAACAGGACATTTTGACCCTGGATCCCAATGGTGAAAAATTTGGTGCGGTAATTCTAGCAGCCGGATGGCGGCCATATGAGCCGGAGGAGGGCGAATTTGCCCATCTGGGTTATGGCACGATTGCCGATGTGGTCACCAATCATCAGTTTGAAGAGATTGCCGCCGCCGGCAAAATTATGCGGCCCTCGGACGGCAAAGAGGCCAAGTCGGTGGTTTTCATTCAAAGCCCCGGTCAGGGGGATGACAAGGATTTTGCCTATAGCGGTGCGGTAACCAGCCTGGTGGCACTCAAACAGGCCAAATACCTGCGCGAAGATTATGATGACGGCAAATCCTATGTCTTCTATCAGCATATGCGCACCGTGGGTCTGACGGAAAGCTTTTACAAGAGCATCCAGCAGGATCCCGGCATCTTTTTAACCAAAGGGGAGGTCACCAGCGTTTCCAAAAACGGTGGAAGCTTAATTGTTGAAGCCGACAACACCCTGCTGGGTGAAAAGGTCCAGGTCAAAGCCGATTTGGTAGTACTGGCTACCGGTATGGTTCCGGTGACCAAAGATGATCCGGTTGTGAACCTCGCCTACCGGCAGGGGCCGGGATTTCGTGATAACGAACTTTTTGATGAATATGCCGATTCGAATTTCATCTGTTTTCCCTATGAAACCCAGCGAACCGGTATATACGCAGCCGGTGCCATCCGCCGCGGCATGACCGTAGAAGAGACGATGGAAGATGCCAGCGGTGCAGCCTTAAAGGCAATTCAATGTCTGGAATCGGTCAACCGCGGTGTGTCCGTGCATCCCCGATCGGGGGATATGACCTTTCCGGACTTTTTCTTCCAGCGCTGCACCCAGTGCAAACGCTGCACGGAAGAATGTCCCTTTGGCGCCATCGATGATGATGAAAAGGGTACCCCCAAGCCGAATCCGGCTCGCTGCCGCCGCTGCGGCACCTGTATGGGATGCTGTCCGGAGCGCATTATCAACTTTTCCGATTACAGTATTGACAGTATCGGATCGATGGTCAAAGCCATCGGGGTGCCTTCCGAAGATGACTATGACGATCCGCCGCTGCGGATTCTCGGACTGGTCTGCGAAAATGATGCTTACCCGGCCCTGGACATTGCCGCGCTGAACCGACTGTCCTATTCGGCCGATGTGCGTCTCATCCCGGTCAGGTGTCTGGGTTCGGTCAATGTCATCTGGATCAAGGACGCGCTGGCCCAGGGCATGGACGGCGTGTTTCTGCTGGGCTGCAAACACGGTGACGATTATCAGTGTCACTTCGTCAAGGGCAGTGAGCTGGCTGAAATACGAATTAAAAAAATCGGGGATGCCTTATCGAGCCTGGCCCTTGAAGAAGAGCGTGTGGCGCAATTCCAGGTAGCCATCGATGAATATGATAAATTGCCTCAAATCATCGATGATTTTGTGGCCAGCGTCGAAGAAATGGGTCCGAACCCCTTTAAGGGATTTTAATAATTGAATATTCAATTCCGTAGGAGGTATGAATATGGCGGAAACTTATGTTATCGAACCTGATTTAGAGTTTATTAAAGAAGTCGGTGCACTGGGGGGCGAAGACCTGAAAAAGTGCTATCAGTGCGCCACCTGTTCGGTGGCCTGTGCCATCTCTCCAGATAAGAAACCCTTTCCCCGCAAAGAGATGATTGCAGCCTCATGGGGACTGAAAGATAAGCTGGTGGGCAATGCCGACATCTGGCTGTGTCATAATTGCGGTGATTGTTCCACGCGTTGTCCGCGTGAGGCCAAGCCGGCCGATGTCCTGGCCGCCGTTCGGTCTTATGCGGTTGAGAATTACGCCCAACCGAAAATACTGGCCAAGGCCCTGAAAGATCCCAAGAAACTGCCGATCCTGCTGGCCATTCCTGCCGTCTTTTTTCTGGTGGTGGGATTGATCACCGGTCTGTTGGATTTCACACCGGATCTTAGCGAAGGCATCAAGCACTGGAAATTCTTTTCAACCTGGCTGGTGGACATGACCATGCTGCCGGCGGCCATCTTTGCAGTGGCTGTTTTTGCGCTGGGCATTAAACGCTTTCTGGGCGACATACATCAAAACGCACTGGATGAGGGCAAAACCGATAAAGAAAAGATAGAGATTCCTGGATTTTTCCGGGCCCTGGTCAAGGTCATTCCGACCATCCTGTTACATCGCAAGTTCTCGGATTGTACGGAAAATAAAGAGCGTGAAATATCCCACCTGTTGACCATGTGGGGTTTTATCGGACTTTTTATCGTGACCAATATCTTCTTTGTGGTGATGTATGGGTCATATTTGCTTCCC
>JAAUXY010155837.1_pt1 | contig 14230 bp, 9 predicted proteins | sample 7278121 | NCBI WGS metagenome assembly JAAUXY01 (sample SAMN14350117, study PRJNA611818) | marine sediment metagenome | isolation source: surface marine sediment (1.8m) | place: French Polynesia: Moorea | collected 2018-08 | reverse complement strand
TTTCGGAAGGTTCGGGCCCAGCGACGGGACCCGAACCTTCCGAAACCGCCCCAGTATCCGGTTCATGGAGCTCGATTCGTCCTCCGGGTCCGGACTGTCGAGTACGTGGTGACGCTTCGCGGACTCCGGGTTATTCAACAGGTACAGGTGCTGGATTACGGCCGCATTGATGTCGCCGCGCAGCTGCTCCGGTTCGATGGGCTTGAGGACGTAGCGAAATACCTGTCCGTAGTTGATCAGGTTGATCATGTCGGTCGTATCGCGGCCGTTGCTGACGACGATCGTGACGAGTTCGGGCATCAGCTGCTTCAACGTCCCGATCATCTTCTGCAGCATCGTATTGTTGGTCGTGAAGTCGGTTACGAGCACGCCGGCACTCTGTTCCTGGATGGCGCGGGCAACTTTGACCAGCGTCGTTGCAAGAATCGTGTTGCTGTCGGCTGACATGGCGCGAATGGCCGTGGAAGCGAAATCGGAGTCGACCGTGAACACCACGATGCCGACGTCTTTCATGCCACCCACCGACGATGGAAGCGCCATCTGCTCCTGGGTTTCCTCGACGCTGTCCTCGGACATCACGACATTGGTGACCGAGTGCCAGTGTGTCGAAGACCGTTCGTTGCGAGCCGCAATCTCTTCTTCGGTGAGTATGGGCAGCGCCGGCACGGTGTCTTCGTCGTCGCCACGTACCGGCGATTCCGGAACCGGGTCGGGTTCAGGCCTTGCGGCCGGCCGCTGCTCTGCCACCGGTGGTGCTGGTCGCTGTTCAGGGGCCGGCTTCCGTTCCGGTGCCAGTCGTTCTTCCGGCGTCGGCTTCAGCTTGACCGTCGTTGCCGGCGCAGCCGTCGGTACCGCGGACTCGTTGCGAATCACGGGTTTGGTCTGCGCCGCACTTACCGCAAGCTTCAGCGTCTCCCGGAGCATTTGCGGTGGGCACGGCTTGCTCAGGAAGCGGAACACCTCGCCGATGTTGATGGAGCCTTCCACGGCCGTGGGGTCGGCGTAGCCGGTGAGCAAGATGCGGACGGTCCGCGGAGAAATCTCCTTGATCTTGCCGAGGACTTCGATGCCGGTGAGTCCTGGCATCCGCTGATCGGCAACTACCACGTCGATCGCGTTCTCGGCGACAAGCCGGATAGCCTCGGCGCCATCCGTCGTCAGGAAAAGCTCGTACTCGCGACGAAACAGTCCGCGCATCGCGTTCAGAACGCGCTTTTCGTCATCGACAAACAGTATGCGAGCTTTCTCGGTCATTATTTACCTGTGACACTCATGTCCTCAGACGGCAGCCGCCTCGGTGACGTCCTCGTCCTTATCCGCGTCGACCGGTTCTTCCGTCTGATCGACCGGTGGATCGACGACCTCGGGATCGTTTGCTGCGGCGTCTTCCATCACCTCGTCTTGTTCGATCTTAGCCATGACCGGCAGCACGATGGTCACCGTCGTGCCCTTGCCGGTCTCCGACTCGATCAGCAGCTCACCGCCGTGCGAGGCGACGATCTGGTCGACGATCGACAGGCCGAGCCCGGTTCCCTTTCCGACTTCCTTGGTAGTGAAAAACGGATCGCGGATCTTCGCGATCATGTCATCGGGGATTCCGATGCCCGTGTCGGATATGCTGATCCGGACGCGGTTGTTCTCTGTCGCCGTGCGAATCACGATATCGCCGGTGTCCTCAATGGCATCGGCAGCATTCGTCAGGAGATTGAGGAAGATCTGGTTGATCTGCGACGGCGAACAATGAATCTCGGGCACCTCGCCATAGTGCTTGTGCACGGTCACCTTGTTCTTGAGTTTGTTCTTCGCGATCAGGAGTGTCTTGTCGAGTCCGTCGTTGACGTTGAATTCGCCGTGCCTGGCGCGGTCGAGGCGACTGAAGTCTTTGAGGCTCTGGGCAAGTTCCGTCAGTTCCTCGAGACCATCGATGCTGTCCTTGATCAGATCCCTGGCTTCCTCCACGTCATCCTGAAGCCCGTCCTTTAGCATCCGTCGCATGTCCTTGAGGCCCTTTCCAACGACAGCTTTCACATCGTTACCGGGCTTAACGTTTTTGATCATGTCGTCCGCTATTGCGCAGAAGTTGCCCAGCGTTTCCATGCGCTCCTGCAGAACGGTCGAGTTGCTGATCAGGTACCAGAGCGGCGTGTTGATCTCGTGGCTGATGCCTGCGACCAGCTCACCGAGTGAGGACATTTTTTCCGCCTGCACGAGCTGGACCTGCGACTCCTTGAGGTCGTCATACGCCGTCGACAGTTCCTGCGTACGTTCAACGACGCGCTCTTCGAGCGAGTTGTTGACGCTCTCGAGCTCTCGATTGCTGCGATTCAGGTCGCGATAACTCGACTGCAGGCGGTACAACGCGTACGCGCCGCCGACCAGCAACAGAACCGTGCACACCGACAGCAGCAGGCGAGCCATTTCCGCACGGCTCACCGTCTTTCGGTTGTCATCGAGAATCTCGTTGGACAGCGTCCAGAGGGATTCGAGAGCCTGACTTCTGCCGATCTTTTGCAGGGCGTCTTCCGCGGCCGTCCGCTGTTCAATGACGCCGATCGCAGCATCCGCGAACGCGTCGAGTTTGCCGGGCACCTGGGACCGTATCGTGGGGTTCTTGCGGAGTTCCTCGATGCGCTGGCTCAGCTGGTCGCCCGTGTGATCGCCGTCGCCTGTTGCGTATTCGATAACGTCAATTGCCAGCGTAAACGTGTTTTGCGACTGCAGGCGCAGGTTGAATCGACGAAGGTCTTTAACGACGATCGGAGATTCTTCCTGCAGCGTTCGCAGGGCGTCAGCGAATGCGTTCTGGCGCTCCGAAAAAGTTTTGCCATTCCGGACGAAGCTGCCGAGGTCGGTATCGTAGGCGATCAGCTGGTTGTCGACGGCCGTGTTGCTGCGAATCTGTTCGCCGGCGTTTTGCAGGAGCGCGTTGTTCTCCGCGAGGCGCGTAAAGGCAAGCGAGGTCGAGTTGGAGACCGGACGGCCATCATCGAACGCGGCTTGTGTGCCTTGAATCACCGCATTCAGGTCATTGCGGCTGGTTTCGATCGCACGCATACGTTCCGCGTGTGCGACGTAATGTTCCTCTTTGACCGATCTGGATTCGACGATCAGCACGGACAACACGCCCACGAGCAGAATTGCGGCAAGGGCCGCCAGCAAGGCTCTCAACATAAAAACACCCACCGATCTATACGATCAACGACCCGATTCTGGACAGACTTCACATATCGCGCTATGAACGGCGTCAAAAAGTGAGCAAAACCAAGGGTTTCAGGTGAAATCTGTCTGAAACGCTTGACTGGCCTTATGTTCAGCCGATTCAGGGGCTCTGAAATGCCGCAAAAAACGCAGCCGCGAAGAGCGATGCGGCGTGCTTTTTGACATAACGCTACCGCTTATGTCGGCCCTGCGCTCTGTCATATATCGCGCCCGCGTCAACCACCAACAGCCAGGAAACGTTGTTACAGCGACGACGTAATTGAAGGTGACCAGGGAGGTCCGAAATGAACCAGGGAATCGCAAGACTCACGGTAGTTCTGATGTTCATGCTGCTTGGCAGCGGTTGTGCCACTCAAGCGAGTTCGACCGGGAATCACACGATGATCAGCGCCGTCGAGTTCGACGAGATGATCACGATCGAGGTCAGGGAGCTCGAGCCGCTGCCCGTTGAAAATGCCGTAGCCGCAAACTGAGGCAGGCCCTGTTGAGGCCGGTCAGGGTTTAGCCGAGCCGCTTCTCGAGATGGTCGATGACCGTCTGCAGTACCTTGAGCCGGGCATAGTGCTTACTGTTGCCCTCAACCAGTATCCAGGGCGCTTTCTGGGTGCTCGTGAACTGGATGACGTCGTGGCCGAATTGCATGTAGGCGTCCCAGAGTTCCCGATTACGCCAGTCCTCGTCCGTCAATTTCCAGTGCTTGTACGGCGACTCCTCGCGCTTCTTGAAACGGACCAGTTCCTCATCCTTGCTGATGTGTATCCAGAATTTGAGCAACAGGACGCCGTGATCGATGATCTGGTTCTCGAAATCGTTGATCTCGTTGTACGCGCGACGCCACTCGTCTTCCGTTGCGAATCCCTCGGCGCGTTCGACGAGCACGCGGCCGTACCAGCTGCGGTCGAACACGGCTACGTGGCCGGCGCGCGGCAGCTTGCGCCAGAATCGCCACAGGTAGTGCTGGGCACGCTCTTCCTCGGTCGGCGCGGCGAACTGGTGAACTCGGTAGCTGCGCGCGTCTAGACTCCAGATTGTGCGTCGAATGGCGCCACCCTTGCCGCCCGCATCGGGCCCCTCGAACACGAGTACGGTTGATACGCCCTGCTCGTACGCCTTGCGACCCAGTTCGCCAAGGCGCGCCTGTCGTTCCTTGAGCTTCTTTGCGTACTCGCGCTTGGGCAAAGACAGCTTGAGGTCCAGCGAGTCGAAGACGGTCGACGTCGACTTGACCTCCTCGGGGTTTACGCGCTCGGCAACCACCGGGGTCTTCGCCTGGCGCTCGTGCATGTCGAGGTGGCGCGAGAGCTCTGATTCGATGATTTCGCCGACGCGGAGATGACGATAGTTCTCGTCGGCGCCCTCGATGATGTTCCATGGTGCACCGGAACGATTCGTTCGCGTGATCAGGTGTTCAGCGGCGGCGATAAAACTGTCATAGCGCTTGTGGTTCTTCCAATCGCTCTTGGTGACGCGATAACTCAGCATCGGATCCGCAGAAAGCTCCTCGAGCCGTTTCTTCTGCTGGGATTCGCTCAGGTGCATCCAGAATTTGAGGATGAGCGCGCCGTCATCGACGAGCGCGTTCTCGAAGCGGATGATCTCGGCCAGGCGCCGATCGAATTCGAGCTCGTCGAAGTCGCCGTACACCCGGCCCAGCAGAGGACGGGAATACCGGCCGCTCAGCACAAGTCCCGTGCGCCCTTTGGGCGGCATGTCCCGCCAGTAACGCCAGAATCGAGGTCGTGCGCGTTCCTGGGGCGTAGGTTTCACGTAGCCGGTCGAGCGCAGGAAACGCGGGTCCATCCACGTATTCAGCATGTTGATCGTGGTGCCCTTGCCGGCGCCATCGACTCCGGCGAAGTCGATCAACACCGGGAATCGGCCAAGATCCAGCGACCGGTACTGCAGGATCAAGAGGCGCGATCGAAGCTCGAGGGCGCGTTCCTTGAACTCGGAATTCCCGACGGTCTGACCCAGTTCGGCGGCATCAAACATAATTTTGACTGACGGTCCTGATGTTGCGGTCTCGTGACGATTCTACCGCTGCCAGGGCCGTTGCGGCGACTACCCGGTGAAACTTGGGGTGCTCGCCTATACTTTATCAGTGTGGGGGTCTTCACCCGCAGGTGGTTTGCGCCATGCAAAATGACAAAGCGTTCTGGATTGTCGTCGCCGACGAGGCGCGCGCAATCATATACACGCGAGCCGCGAAACGCGGTCCCCTGAACGAGCTGGCCCGGCTGAATAATCCCGACGGACGAAAGAAACCCGGCGAACTGGTGTCCGACAGGGGCGGCCGCAGCTTCGACAGTGGCGGGCAGGGGCGGCACGCGATGGGACAGGAAAAATCCGGCCCGAAAGAGCAAATTGCTGCTGCGTTTGCCAAGCAAATCGCGACAGGTGTCGGGAAAGCACTGCACAACGGCAGGTGTCGTGGTTACGTGCTTGTCGCTGCGCCCCGGTTTCTTGGTGTTCTGCGAGATGCCGTCGCGGTCAACTGCAGCAAAGCGCCTGACAAGACGATCCCGAAGGAAGTCGTCGACAGGAACGCCGAATTCCTGCAGAAGCTGGTCGACGGCGACTGACGTCTTTTCAAGCCGCGGCCGTGGCCGTACCCCGGCGGAGTTCGAGTTCCTGTCGAACTTCGTGCGCGCGTTTCTCGGTGATCGAATAGGATGCGATCGCCCAGATCGCGACGCCGGATGCAATGGCCGGCACGAACGCGTCGAACAGTCGCATGTAGGTGATGGTCTGTGCCGACTGCGCGCCGCCGAGTTCGACGTCGAAACCCGTCGCATTGAGCAGTATGCCGCCACCGGCGATCGCCACGGCTTGCCCGAGCTTCACGACCCACCAGAATATCGACCCGTACATGCCTTCGCGCCGCTCGTTCGTATTGAGTTCGTCCATGTCAACGACATCGCAGATCATCGAGGGCATCAGCGTGAACAGTCCGGCGAGACCAAAAGCCATCAGCGGCGCCGGTACCAGCAACAGCCAGGGATTCTCGGGCGTGTAGCAGAACCACTTGAGCACGTACCCCAGCATCGAAATGCCCGTCGATACGAAGAATGCCCTTCGCTTGCCGATCTTCGTCGCCATCCAGGTGACGAACATGATGACGGACAGTGCCGTCACGGCCTGCAGAAGCCCCGAGTGCCCGACGAACTCCGATCCCCTGGCGGCGTCACCCTCGAACACGTAGTAAATGATCACGTATGACTGGAACGACGCAATGAGGATGAACCCGTTGAATACGAGAAACGTGGCGGCACAAAGCTTCAGGAACGGTTTGAACTTCAGGGTAAGCCCGAAGCCGCGGAGAAAATCGCCGATAAGGTGGAGGACGCCGCCACCTGCTTTCTCTCCCGAGTCTGCAGACGCAGCGTCCTTGAATCTTTCACGCAGGAATATCGCGGGCATGATGCCGAGAACGACAGCGACGATGGCGATCATGATGGCGAGATTGGCGGCACCGTCGACGACGTCGGTGAACAACGCTTCGCTGTACATGATCGCGAGGAAGTAGGGCGAGATCATGTACGCGATGTTGCCAATGAAGTTCTGTACGCCCATGAGTCGCGTGCGCTCGTGGTAATCGGGCGTGAGTTCGTAGCCGAGCGCGACCCAGGGCGTCGCGTACACCGTGTAGGCGAGATAGAAGATCAGCGAGCCGGCAAGGAAGTACCAGAAGTAGAACGATTCGCTCTTGCCGAGCGGCAATTGCCACAACAGGGCGAAGATCAGGCCGACGGCAATCGCTCCGACGAACATATACGGTCTGCGACGGCCGTAGCGGGACTTCGTGTTGTCCGAGATGTAACCCATCAGCGGGTCGGTAATTGCGTCGGTCAGGCGAGGGAGCGCGCCGAGCAGGCCAACGAGCGCCGGATTCATGCCAAGGCCGAGGTTCAGCACGATGATCATGCCGCCGATCGCGGCCGCAAGGATGTTGTTGACGAACGCGCCAAGTCCGTAGATCAGTTTTAGGTGAAACGGGATGCGATCTTCGGGGGCTGTCGCGTAGTGCGAGGCTTTCGTCATTATTATTACCGGTCGCTTTGTTACAGCACTTTGACAGTCCGGGCATCATCCATCAAATTGACAGCGCTGTCAAACGTTGCTACAAACGCGACAGTCGAAGTGTTGTACGAAAACAAGCACAATCTTGCCGGGTAATCGGTTCGATTCCGCCTCACGGAGAGATTCCGATGTCTTGCGGCTTCGCAATCACTACAGCTGTCAGGAATACCACGATCTGTGGACTCACGGTGACCATGCTTATGAACGCTTCTTTCGCCGGCACATCCACAGAATCGCAGTCAATCGAGACCCGTGCAAACGATCTGCTCGAGCGCATGACGCTGGCAGAGAAAATCGGCCAGATGAGCCAGCTCAACGTCGGCGACAGCTATATCCATGACTACCTGGCCGCCGCCATCCGCGACGGTCGCGTGGGTTCCGTGTTGAACGTCGTCGACGTCGACGTCGTCAACGAGTTGCAGCGAATCGCGGTAGAGGAAACCCGACTTGGCATCCCGCTCATCGTTGGCAGGGACGTAATTCACGGCTTCAAGACCGTAATGCCCATTCCCCTGGGCCAGGCTGCGACCTGGAATCCCGATCTCGTTCGCGCGGGCGCCAGGGTGGCTGCGCGCGAAGCGGCTACAACGGGTGTCAACTGGACGTTTGCGCCTATGATCGACATCTCGCGTGACGCGCGCTGGGGCCGAATCGCTGAAAGCCTGGGCGAGGATCCCTACCTGACGAGCGTGCTCGGCGCGGCGATGGTCGAGGGCTTCCAGGGCGATCACCTGTCGGCTGCCGACACGATAGCGGCATGCGCCAAGCATTTCGTGGGCTACGGGGCATCGGAAAGCGGTCGCGACTACGCGACGACCAACATTCCCGAGAATGAGCTGCGCAATGTCTACCTCAGACCCTTCAAAGCAGCCGTCGACGCAGGCGTGTCGACACTGATGACGTCGTTCAGCGACCTCGACGGCGTGCCCGCAACCGCCAACGAATTCCTGGTGCGTGATGTGCTCCGCGGCGAATGGGGTTTCGACGGATTCGTCGTCAGTGACTGGGACTCTGTTCGACAGCTGCAGATTCATGGTTTGACAGCGAACGACAGGGAATCCGCTTACGAAGCAGCTACGGCCGGCGTGGACATGGAAATGCACGGCGATGCCTTCATCAATAACCTCGAGAACCTCGTTTCGGACGGGCGTCTCGACGTCGCGCTTGTCGATGCGGCAGTTGCCAGTATCCTGCGCGTCAAGTTCAGGCTTGGCCTGTTCGAGGATCCGTACACGGACCCGGCGAGTCTACCGGCCATCGCAAATGCCGAGGCGCTGGAAACGGCCAGGAAAGCCGCACTGCAAAGCGTCGTTTTGCTGAAGAACGATCACCACGCGCTGCCGCTGTCGATTGACGAGCTCACGTCAATCGCCGTGATCGGCCCCCTCGCAGATGCGCCCTACGAACAGCTGGGGACCTGGATCTTCGACGGCGATCGCGAGCTCAGCATCACCCCGATGCACGCGATTCACAGCCTGGCAGGTGACAAACTGGACGTACGCTACCTGCGGGCGATGGAGACCTCGCGCAGCAGGAAAAGCGACGCGTTCGATGAAGCCGCCACGATTGCAGCGGGATCGGATGCTGTCGTGCTCTTCCTCGGAGAAGAGTCGATTCTGTCAGGCGAAGCGCACTCTAGGGCGGACATCAGTCTGCCGGGCGCACAGACGGAGCTTGTGCAGCGCATACGTGCGACAGGTAAACCCGTCATCGCCGTAATTCTCGCCGGCAGGCCGCTGACCCTGACGAATATCGTCGACGACGTGGATGCGATTCTCTTTGCCTGGCATCCCGGAACAATGGGCGGCCCGGCGATTGCGGATCTCCTGTTCGGCATCGAATCGCCATCAGGGAAGCTGCCTGCGACGTTTCCTAGAATGGTTGGTCAGATACCGATCTACTACAACCAGAAAAACACGGGCAAGCCGCCCGCGCCCGATACGATCGTGCACATCGACGACATCGACCCGCACGCGCCGCAGCTCTCTCTCGGCATGACGGCATTTCACCTGGACGCCGGATACACGCCGCTTTTCGCTTTCGGACACGGCCTGTCGTATGCGGCGTTCAACTACGAAAACCTGCAAATCAGCGATTCGGAGCTGCAACTCGGGGAGTCGTTGACGGTCAGTGTCGATATCACGAACACCAGCGCGGTGGCCGCGGACGAGGTGGTCCAGCTCTACATTCGAGACCTTGTCGGCAATGTGACGAGACCTGTCAGGGAGCTAAAGGGATTCAAGCGTGTTCGTCTGTTGCCGAGCCAGAAAATCACGGTCGACTTCGAACTGCACTCAGACGACCTCGCGTTCTACGGTCGGGACATGCAGCTGATCACCGAGCCCGGCGAATTTCACGTCTGGGTGGGCAGCAGCTCGGAGACGGAATTGCGCGCGGAATTCCACGTCCTTTCTGTCGATGGAGATTGATGACATGTTAAACGGGGTTCGAAACATACGCCTTATGAAAGCACTACTGGCCGCCGTGCTGACGGTGTCCCTTGCGGGCTGTGGTGCACCTGTCGAAGCCGACAATGGCCAACGGATCGACGCGTTCCTGCTCGCAGACGAGGTCATGGCGCTTGCGTACTCCGGGTACCGCGAAGGCCAGCATCCCGATCGCGGCGCCGGGGCCGTGAACCCGAGCGACGAGCAGATCCTCGAGGATCTGCGCATTCTTGCGGACCACGATTTCAGGCTGATCCGGCTCTACGATACGGGCGAGAACTCCGTATCGACGCTGCAGCTGATCCGCGAGCACGATCTGCCCATCAAGGTGCTGCTCGGCATCTGGCTGCGCGCCGAAATCAGCAACCACGAGGGCTGCCCCTGGCTGGACGAGCCCATCCCCGATGAGCAGCTGGCGGCCAACAAGCTGCTCAACGCGGCTGAAGTCCGTCGCGGCATCGAACTCGCGCAGGATTACGACGACATCGTTGCCGCCGTCAACGTAGGCAACGAAGCGCTTGTCGAGTGGAACGACCACATGGTGTTGCTGGACGACGTAATCGAGTACGTCCGCCAGGTCAGAAGCGCAATCGAACAGCCGGTCACTGTGGCCGATAACTACGAATGGTGGATAAAAGACGGTGCGCCGCTCGCGGAGGAAGTCGACTTTCTGGGCATTCACACCTACCCGGCCTGGGAGGAGAAGACCATCGATGAGGCGCTGCCGTATACGATCGAGAACCTCGAAGGCGTAGCGGCTGCGCTGCCGGGCAAGCCGATGGCGATACTCGAAGCAGGCTGGGCGACGACCGCAACCGAGTTCGGCGACCGCGCCAGCGAGGAACACCAGGCCCGGTACTACAATGAGCTTCGCGACTGGGCCACGGATGCCGGTATGACGGTGTTCTTCTTCGAGGCGTTCGACGAGCCGTGGAAGGGCAACCCCGACAACCCGAATGGGGCGGAGAAACACTGGGGACTGTTTTTCGTCGACCGCAGCCCCAAGAAGGTGGTCCGGTAAATGACGGCGCATACTGCGAGCAACTATGTCAGCCAATCCGAAAACGTCCCTGCGCGGGCTGCGCACGTTCTGTGTCGCCGCCAGGCATGAGAGCTTCCGCGCCGCTGGCGAAGAGCTGTTCATCACGGCGTCTGCCGTCAGTCATCAGATAAAGAGCCTGGAAGAGGAGCTCGGGCAGCGACTCTTCGACCGCAACAGCCGCGAGCTGAAGCTCACAGAGACTGGTGAGTCCTTTTACGAAGAAGTCAGTCCGTTGATCGAGCAGCTCGACAACGTTGCCGCCAGCTATCGAACGGGCGTTATACGCAGCGCTATTCGTATTTCCGTGCAGCCTTTCTTCGCCAGCGAGTACTTCGTGCCGCGCCTTAGCGAGTTCACGAAACGCCACCCGGAGATCGATATTCACGTAGGGACCAGCGACGAGAGTTCCGAAAAGCACCCGGCCGATGCGGACCTTTCGATACGCCTGTTCAGCAAGCCACCAACCGACATGCCATCGGACCTGCTATTCCCGTTGCGCATGGTGCCGGCCGGTTCGCCCGACTTCAGGAAATCCCTGAAAGTCAGGAAAAAGAAGATCCTGAGTGATTTCCCGATCATCGTTCACGAGACGCGACCGAAAGCCTGGAAACGCTGGTCAGAGTCGTCAGGCATCGAGCTGCCGGAGGGCAGCAGGGTTACGCGCCTCGATTCCATGATTGCAGTGGTTCGTGCGGCCGAACGCGGCATCGGTGCAGCGCTCGTGCCTGTCCCACTCGCCGATCAATGGTTCAGGCAGGGGAGCATCGAGCGGCTATTCAGGGAGGAACTCGTCGCCGACGTGAGTTACTACCTGATCACGCGGGACGACAGGTCTTCCGATGCCAGCGTACGGCTTCTTCGCGAATGGATACTTGAGGAGTTCGCCGAACAGAGCTGAATAATTCTCATCGCAGACCTGATTTTTTTTCGTTTGTGACTGTCGCTCCGCAGCATTACCGTGCGAACGTCGGACCCAGGCGTCGGGCCGACAGATCGGTATCAACCCTTCGCATTGGAGCAAAGACCATGATCAAGAAAGCAGCATCGGGGCGAGACGTTTTCGCGTTTAGCCTTCTCGGCAGCAGGGCGATCGCGTCGTTCGCCCCTGTTTGGGTCACCTCTGACGACCTGTTACAAAAAGATACAGATCGGCCGCAGCAGCCGCCGCTGCCGCTCGAAGACCAGCCGGACACCGCGCGGGAGCTGACAAGACGGTGGGGCCGCTTCTGGTTACGACGGCCGCGAAAGGCGGCGTAACCTGGTTGAAACAGGAGAATTCACAGAGCCGGGCTATTGCCCGGTTCTTTTTTTTGAACCATAGTTTTCGCGCAGCATCAAATCACGTGATTGATTTTGCGGGCAATTGACAACGCTGTCATTTCCTGCAATGCTACGTCTAAAAGCAGTACGCCAACTGCTTGAATAAAATCCGTCTACGCCGGGGGGGCTGGTATGACATCTCGCTTGCAGGAAGCCTTTCGTTTCTCTTTGCCCATCGTTGCTTTGCTGTTCATCTCAGCTTGCGAGGACGGCGATCGGCCTCTAACGCTGTCGGAACTGGATTCCGGGCCGCGCGTTTTCGATCGGCCGCCTTTGACGCCCATGCCGGGCCTGACGCTCTTCGACAACGACCCGATTACTCCCGGCGGCCCGATGACGCTCGTCTGGAGCGAAGAGTTCGACGGTGCAGCCCTCGACCCCGACGTCTGGCTCATACAGACCGGCGACGGCACTGCCGAAGGCATCCCTGGCTGGGGCAACAACGAACTGCAGTACTACCAGGCGGACAACGCCGAGCTCGTCAACGGCATGCTCGTAATCACGGCGAGAGAGGAATCCGTCAACGGGTTTAACTACACCTCGGCGCGCATCACGACGCAGGATCGCATGGCGTTTCGCTATGGCCGCGTCGAGGCACGAATCCGGTTGCCGGGCGGCCAGGGAACCTGGCCGGCGTTCTGGTTACTGTCGCAGGACAGTCCTTACGGTTCCTGGGCCGCGACGGGCGAGATCGACGTGATGGAAGCGACCAATCTCGGCGTCAACGGCAAGAACAAAGTCTTCGGCACGATCCATTTCGGCGGCGAGTTCCCGGATAACACCTTTACCGGCCGTGAAGAAGAAGTGCCAAACGACGCGACCGCCGAGTTCCACGTGTACGCGCTGGAATGGGATCCCGCCGAGATTCGCTGGTACCTCGACGGTGTCCTGTACCGAATGGAGAACAGCTGGTTCTCGACGGCCGCACCCTATCCGGCGCCTTTCGACCAGGCCTTCCATATCCTCTTGAACGTCGCCATTGGCGGGAATCTTCCGGGACCGCCTGATGCCAGCACGCCGTTCCCCGTCACGATGGAAGTGGACTACGTCCGGGTCTATTCGGGGGGCTAGCCGGCCGAGCTGACCGGTCGACTCGTGCAGGCTACGTCCGCCGCGCCGGTCGAATTGAGAACAACAAGAATAAATAGCATTGAATTCAAACAGTTACCCAGAGATTGAACCCATGCATGCATTAGCTTCCAGGCGCCTGTCACGCATCTTCTCGTTCATTATTCCCACCCTTTTCCTCGCGGGTTGCTTCGGCGAAGGCGAAGGGCAGCAACGTATTATCAACGAGCCCGTACAACCAGAACCGGAAGTTCCGGCAGGTTTTTGCGACCCGATCAACTTCGAGCCACTGTGTCCGCAGCCGTCGTTTATCGATTTCGAAGGTGGCTTCATGACCATCGAACGCGTCGAGACCCTCCCTGCCGGGATCGCCGCCGGCAACGACAGCATCGCGGTCGGTCGCATGACCAAGGCGGACCCGGGTAGCGGACTCGCGTTTGGCGGCGTCGTGATCTCTGTCCCGGCGTTCGACTTGCAGGCCGGCAGCACGTTTACGATGAAGGTGTACTCACCGCGCGGAGTCAGGGTGCTGTTAGAGCCAGACCCCGTGGGCGATCAAACCGGCGCAGGCCTGGGCGTAGAAGTAACCCACGGCGGCACGGGATGGGAAGACATGACATTCCCTGTGCCCGCGCCAGCCGGAAGATACGACGGTATCGCGCTTATCTTCGACAATGGCGAATTGGGCGATTTTGAAAACGATCCGGCGAACTGGACGTTCTATATAGACGACATCACGATCATCCAGGGTGGGGGCGGCGGTCCCGGTCCTGGTGGCGCACCGACGACCTCGGCACCGACGCCGACGCAGGATGCCGCGAACGTGATCTCGCTGTTCAGCGACGCGTACACGGACATCGCGACGACCTGGCCGACGGATTTTTCGGTCCCGAACAACACCACGAGTGACGTGACCATCGACGGTGGCCTGGTCAAGGAGCACCTCGGAATCAGCTTCGTGGGCGTGGAATTCCAGGTGGATGCCTCGAGCATGACGCACCTGCACTTGGACGTATGGACACCGAATGCGGACGGCCTGTTGCTGAAGCTGGTG
>JAAUXY010006563.1_pt1 | contig 14241 bp, 14 predicted proteins | sample 7278121 | NCBI WGS metagenome assembly JAAUXY01 (sample SAMN14350117, study PRJNA611818) | marine sediment metagenome | isolation source: surface marine sediment (1.8m) | place: French Polynesia: Moorea | collected 2018-08 | reverse complement strand
GTCGGCCGGCTTCGCCGGCCTCGGTTCGAACCCTTGTAAATTGCCGTGAGAGGGCGGCGTCCTAAACCGCTAGACGAAGGGAGCAGAGTGCCCTGCCATTTGGGCAGGGGGCTGGTATTATAAGCCCGCAAAAACAATGCACAAGCGGAATTTCATTTGACCAAAAGCGGCAATTCAACGCCCTCAGCTCCGCAAATAATCCCACGCGCCGACCACATCGTTTCCCGGGACGAGATCTCGAAAAGTGCGCTCAAGGTGCTTTACCGCCTGCACAAATCGGGCTACCAGGCGTTTCTCGTCGGTGGGTGCGTGCGAGACGCTCTGCTCGGGCTGCATCCCAAGGATTTTGACGTCGCAACCAACGCGACGCCGGATGAGGTGCGTGCGCTCTTCAGCAATTGCCGGTTGATCGGGCGTCGTTTTCGACTCGCGCACGTACGTTTCGGACGTGAGGTTATCGAGGTGGCGACGTTTCGTGCGGCCGCCATTCATGAACACGACGATGTCGAGCACGACGACGAAGGTCGGATTCTCAGAGACAATGTGTTCGGCAGCATCGACGAAGATGTCTGGCGTCGCGATTTCACGTGCAACGCACTGTATTACAACATTGCTGATTTCAGCATCTGGGACTACGTCGGTGGCGCCAGGGACATTGAGCGTCGGCGTCTCTTACTGATCGGCGACCCCGACCAGCGACTGCGCGAGGACCCGGTACGAATGCTGCGGGCCGTGCGGTTTGCCGGCAAGCTCGGGTTCACGATCGATGAGTCCGTCGTGGACGCGATCGACCGGCACGTCGGACTGCTTAAGAACGTCCCGGCCGCCAGGCTCTTCGACGAGTTCACCAAGCTCTTCCAGGCTGGCCACGCCGAGGCGACGTTCGATTTTCTGCGCGACCACAAGCTGTTTGGCGAGATGTTCCCGGCCACTGACGAAGAACTGGACGCGGACGACGGGTTTGCCGGGTTTGTTCGCGCGGCATTACAAAATACGGACAGGCGGGTCCGCGCCGGCAAGTCCGTTACTCCGATGTTCCTGCTCGGCGTGTTCCTGTGGGCGCCCGCGGTTAAGCTGGCCGCAATCCGTCGTTCCGAGGAAAAGATGTCGGAATCGCAGTCGCTGAGCCTGGCATCCTATGAACTGGTCGCGCAGCAGCAGCGGCGCATATCGACTCCAAAGCGATTCACGGTGCCCATGCGTGAGATGCTCGCGCTGCAACCGCGCTTCCAGTTCATGCGCGGCAAGCGTGCGATGAAGCTGCTCGACCACCGCCGATTCCGTGCCGCCTATGACTTCATGATGTTGCTGGCAGAGGTGGGGCAGGCGGACAAGGCGATTGCGCAGTTCTGGACAGATGTGCAGACGCAGACAGCAAATGAACGTGCCGATAGTTTCCAGGTACGTCAGACGATGAAGAAACGGCGTCCGCGACGCCGGCGCCGGCGTCGATCGAAGCCGGCCGAGCCGTCATGAACCGCAGTCGCTGGTATCCCGCCTACGTGGGAATCGGCAGCAATCTCAATGGTCCGGCACGGCAAGTGAACGCTGCGTTCGAAGCCCTCGGTAATGTCCCCGAAACACATCTCGTCAACGTATCGTCGCTCTACCGATCGGCGCCACTCGGCGGCATAGAGCAGCCCGAGTTTGTCAACGCGGCGGCGGCGCTGCTGACGAAGTTGACCGCGCGCGAGCTTCTGGCGGAGCTCAAGACAATCGAGCGCAAACGAGGTCGCGAGAAAGGGGCGCTGCGCTGGGGCCCGCGCGTCCTGGACCTTGATCTCCTCGTGTATTCCGCGCGCGTCCTCGACGAGGATGGCCTGACGGTGCCGCACGCAGGCATTGCCGAGCGAAATTTTGTATTGTTGCCGCTGTGCGAGATTGCGCCGGAGCTGGTGGTTCCGGGTCTGGGACGTGTCGCAGGGTTGCCAGTCAACGAACGTGAGCCCGCAATCGAACGCATCGCTTGAGGAACTCTTGGGAATTGTCTGTTACTTCTCTCAGCAGCAGCGGCGCGGGGTCGCGTTATATCGTCGTCGAGGGCCCGAGTGGTGTTGGCAAGACCGCGCTGGCCAAGCGCCTTGCCGGTAGCCTGGAGGCCGATCTCGTCCTCGAAGAAGTCGACCAGAATCCGTTTCTCGAACGCTTCTACCAGGACGGCAAGCCTGCAGCATTGCCGGCACAGATGTTTTTCCTGTTTTCGCGCGCGCGGCAGCTCAATGCGTTGCGCCAATCGGATATGTTCGCAAGTGTTCGCGTGTCCGATTACCTGTTCCAGAAAGACCGGCTTTTCGCGGAGCTCAACCTGGAGTCGCACGAACTCGAGCTTTACGAGCAGGTCGTCGCCAGTCTCGATGTTGAGCCGCCCGTGCCGGACCTCGTCATATACCTGCAGTCGTCAGTGGATTCGTTGCTGAATCGCATCGCGCGGCGCGGCATTCCCTATGAACGGCTGATCGACCGCCAATACCTCGAGAGGCTGACTGACGCATATGCACGTTTTTTCCACACCTACGATGACGGACCACTGCTCATAGTAAACGCGTCGCAGATCGATCCGATTCATAACGATATGGACTACCAGCAGTTGTTCCAGCACATTGAAAAAACGAGCGGCGGCCGTCATTTCTTCAATCCTGTTGCAGCGGCCCTGGCCTGAGCGGCGCCCGGACTGAATCATTATGTACACACAACTCGAACAACGTGGCATGCCACAGCCACCGGTGAACGTCTCGACACTCAGGAAAATGAAAAGCGAAGGCGAGCCGATCGCCTGCCTGACTGCCTACGATGCGAGTTACGCCAACCTCGTCGATGCCGCAGGCTCCGATCTTGTGCTGGTTGGCGACTCCCTGGGCATGGTTGTCCAGGGCTACGACACGACGGTGCCCGTAACGGTAGACGATATCATCTACCACACTCGGGCCGTGGCACGCGGCTTGCGTCGCGCATTTCTCGTCGCTGACATGCCGTTCATGTCCTACACGGAGCCGGGGCAGGCGCTCGATAACGCCGTTCGCCTGATGCAGGACGGTGGCGCCATGATGGTCAAACTCGAGGGTGGCGACGGGCAGCTGGACATCGTCGATCACCTCGCGCGGCACGATATACCCGTGTGCGCCCATCTGGGCCTGAAGCCGCAGTCGGTGCACAAGATTGGCGGTTTCCGCGTCCAGGGTCGCGAACCCGACAAGGCGCAGGAGATGTTGAAGTCTGCCGGACGGTTGCAGGACGCGGGCGCCGATATCGTCCTGCTCGAGTGCGTACCGAACGAAGTTGGGAAATCCATTACGCAGGCGCTCGATGTACCGGTTATCGGTATCGGGGCGGGACCGGATGTCGACGGGCAGATTCTCGTGCTCTACGACGTCCTCGATATCACGCAGGGACGTACGCCCCGTTTCGTGCAGAACTTCCAGCAGGATCACACGTCTCCGCTGGCCGCGCTGTCTGCCTACGTGGCAGCCGTCAAGGATCGCAGTTACCCGAAGCCCGAGCACTGTTTCTCGTAAGCATGAAGGTCATCACCACCAAGCGCGAAATGGATGCTGCCATTGCTGAGTGGCGCCACGAGAGCGAGCACATCGCGCTCGTCGCAACCATGGGCAACCTGCACGACGGGCACATCAGCCTGGTTGAACTCGCGCGTGAGCATGCAGAGCGAGTCGTCGTTACCGTTTTCGTTAACCCGACGCAGTTCGGCGAAGGCGAGGACTTCAACGAATACCCGCGAACGCTGGAGCGGGATAAAAGAAAGCTCAAGAAGTCGGGCGCAGACTTGTTGTTTTCACCGAACGAGGAAACTGTATATCCGTTTGGTATCGAGAACGCGACGACGGTTCGCGTGCCCGGCCTCAGCGACAACTTCTGCGGCGAGTTCCGCCCCGGTCATTTCACTGGTGTCACATCCGTCGTCGCGCGACTGTTCGCGCTCGTGCAACCTGACGTCGCTGTGTTCGGACAGAAGGACTTCCAGCAACAGCTGCTGATTCGCTACATGACTGACGACCTGCATCTGCCGATCCGGATCATCACAGCACCAACCGTGCGCGAGGACGATGGCCTTGCGATGAGCAGCCGAAACGCTTACCTGTCCGACGCGGAGAGGGCGATAGCGCCGCAACTGTACCGGTCGCTACGCGAGATCGGGAACGCACTGCAGAGCGGTCAGCGCAACTACAATGCAATGGAATCGAGCGCGGTGGATCGTTTGAAGACCGCAGGGTTCGACCCGGAATACGTCGCCGTAAGGCGCGCCGAGAACCTTGAAATACCGGATCGCGACTGCGACGAGATCGTCGTTCTCGCCGCTGCTCGTCTGGGCGGTGCGCGACTGATCGACAATATCGTCATTTCTATCTAGCTGGATACCGTATCGCGGCCCGCGTGCTTGGCCCGGTACAGCGCGCGATCGGCGCTGCGAATCAGTGTATCCAGATCGCCGTCTGCTTCAAGTTCGGCAATGCCCATGGAAATCCTGATTGGAATCTGGATCAGCGAATCCGTCCCGTCGTCGGTATCGCCGCTGACCGACTTGCGCACCCGGTCGGCAATCGCGAGTGCCTGGTCCTCATTGACCCCGGGCAACAGTACGGCGAATTCGTCACCGCCATAGCGAACCAGCAGGTCGCAGGGACGGAACGCCGATTTCAGAATCGATGCGACCGCCAGCAAGGCACGATCGCCGGCGATATGTCCGAGCTGGTCGTTGAAGTCCTTGAAGTTGTCGACGTCGATCATGATCAGGGATATTGGTACGCCGTCTTCTGCACAGCGCGCGATCTCCGCGGGGAAGAGCTCTTGCATGGCGTGCCGGTTGGCGAGCTTTGTCAGGGCATCGGTCGTTGCGTGCTGCTCGAACTTTCTCAGCTCGCCGTAGCTGTCGGCAATGACCCGGTTGTGACTGCGCACGCGTTCCGAGAGCACGACGAGCAGGTTCTTGGCAAACTCGTGCGAGGCGTCGACCATTTCCCACAGCACCGACTGGTGAATGACCAGGAGGTGAGACGCCTCCGCACCGATGACGTACGCGGACGGATCGCGGTCCTCGATGATCGACATTTCGCCGACGCAGGCTCCGACATCCATCGTCACGAGAACCGGGGTCTCGGGATCGCCCACATGAACGTTCAATGCCCCGGACAGCACGATGAACACGTGCTCGTTTTTCGCCAGCGGGGAGAGAAGCAGCTCGCCTGCTTCGATGTCGCGGCGGTCGCATCGCTGCAACAGGTCCTGGACATCGTCGGGCTCCACGCCCCGGAACAGCTCGAGCCCCTCGAGCAGCGAGCGCTTGTAGTCCGAGTTGATGGCTTGCGAATGCTGCAACACAAAATCCTGAGCACTTCGGAAACTACGGATTTTGGCCGCTACGGAGGGGCCAATCCGCCGACTGGCCCACAGAATTAGTTAAATCCGCGCGCTTTTCTCAGTCTGCCTCCAGTTCGGCCCTCGCGGTGGCAAATTCGGCCCTGTCTTCCTCGCTTGGCTCCGGATACCTGAGCCCGATGCTCTCGAGCGCCCCGATGACGATATCGGCGACGCGGGCACGCATGTAGCGCTTGTCGTCGGCAGGAATCGCATACCACGGCGCCCACGGACGGGACGTGGCATTGAGCGCCGCTTCGTAGGCGCCCATGTAATCATCCCAGTAGCGGCGCTCGACGACGTCGCGAGGCTCGAACTTCCAGTTTTTGTCCGGGTCGTCGAGACGCGCCAGGAAACGCGCTTTTTGTTCGTCGCGCGAGACGTTGAGCCAGAATTTCAGAATCACCGTGCCGTTACGCGCGAGGTGCTCCTCCTGTTCCCTGATCGATCGCATGCGATCGTCCCATATCGTCGTCATGTCGATCGCGTCGGGCAGCTGCTGGTACTTCAGGATCTCGGGATGAACGCGTACGACGAGCACCTCCTCGTACTGGCTGCGGTTGAAAATACCGATCCGGCCGCGCTCCGGCAGACGACAGGTCGTGCGCCAGAGAAAGTCGTGATCGAGCTCGAGTTTCGAGGGTTTCTTGAAGCTGAAGACCTGGCAGCCCGACGGATCGACACCCTGCATCACGGCGCGAATCGTGCTGTCTTTTCCTGCCGCGTCCATGGCCTGGAACACGAGCAGCACCGCGTGGCGGTCCCCTGCGGCAAGCACGCGCTGCAGCATCATCAGCTTTTCGGTTCGTTCGCGACGGAACTTGCCCCGGTGCGGGGTACCGTCTGTCAGTGCCGAGGTGCTGGCCTCGCTGACTCTGAAGCTGCCGTCGAAGGGCACAAGGTAAGGCGAAGCAGGTGCATCGAACATCAGTCGTCTCCTTTCGATGTGGTGTGTCGGGCAAGTGCCCATTCGATGTGTGCGCGAACCATCACTGATGCTGAATCGCGGCGCGACAGCAGGGCCTCGACGACCGCCGCGCTGGTCCTGGCGTTGCCGAGTGCGACGGCGATGTTGCGCAACCAGCCGTCGTAGCCGATGCGCCGTATCGCGCTGCCCTCGGTATTGGCCTGCCACCTTTCCTCGTCCCAGGCGAACAGGTCGACGAGAGCGGCGGTGTCCAGACCATGGCGGGGGCGGAAGTCGGCTTCCTGCGTGAGTTTCGCGAACTTGTTCCAGGGACAAAAGAGCTGGCAGTCGTCGCAACCGTAGATGCGATTGCCCATCGCTTCACGGAACTCGCCTGGAATCGGCCCGTTGTTCTCGATGGTCAGGTAGGAGATACAGCGTCGCGCATCCAGGAGGTAAGGCGCAACGATTGCGCCTGTCGGGCATACGTCGATGCATGCGCGACACGTACCGCAATGGTTGCTTGCGGGCGAGTCGACTGGCAGCGGCAGATCCGTGTACAGCTCGCCCAGGAAGAACCAGGATCCTTCTTCCTTGTTGATGAGGTTGGTGTGTTTGCCGATCCAGCCGAGTCCGGCCTTCTCGGCAAGCGGCTTTTCGAGTACGGGCGCGCTGTCGACGAACGCCCGATACCCGAACGAGCCTGTGCGTTCTTCGATACGAGTGGCGAGGCTTTGCAGGCGCCGCCGCAGTACTTTGTGGTAATCGCGTCCAACGGCATAACGTGACACGTAAGCCAGAGACTCGTGGTCGAGCACGTCGATTGCGGCCTGCTGTGCCTGCGTCAGGTAATCCATACGGACCGAGATGACCCGCACCGTCCCGGGTACGAGTAACTCCGGCCGACTGCGTTTGTCGCCATGCCGGTGCATGTAGTCCATCGAGCCGTGAAAGCCCTGCGCTAGCCATTCCGCGAGTCGTTCGCCAGCCTGCTGGAGATCGATATCCGCGACAGCAAGCCCCTGGAATCCGAGTTCGCGCGACCAGTCGACAATGTCAGACTTGAGTTCATCGAACTTGATGTCGGCGTTGTCGGAGAGCATTGAGTGAACGTGTTCGAGGACGGCTGACAGTATAATCGCGGTTATGGACAACTTGCCCGTCGACATTTACTCGGTTGCGACCGTTCGCGGTATCGATCGATCCGCAATCGAGGACAATGGCATTCCCGGATACACGCTGATGAGGCGGGCCGGGGCCGCGGCTGTGCAGGTGGCGCAGGAGCGATTCCCGGGCGCCGCACGATGGCAGGTCGTTTGCGGTGCGGGAAACAACGCGGGTGACGGGTATGTCGTCGCACGCCTGGCAGCCTCGCAAGGCCTTGCCGTCTCGGTTCTCGCCCTGGTGGACCCGGAGAACCTCAGAGGCGATGCCGCCACGGCGTACAGCGACTTTGCAGCTGAAGGCGGCGTCGTAGCACCCTGGCAGGGCGAGCTGGACAACGATGCAGACCTGCTGTTCGACGGCATCCTCGGCAGCGGTCTCGAACGCGATGTCGGCGGGGAATTCGGCAAAGCGGTCGCGGCGATGAATGAGCATTCCGCGCCTGTCGTCGCGCTCGATATTCCGACGGGGATCAACGGCGATTCTGGCGAGGTCATGGGTTGTGCTATCGCCGCCGATCTGACCGTTACGTTTGTCGGCCTGAAGACCGGCCTGTTTCTCGCGAGCGCGCCTGATCATTGCGGGGAGCTTGTTTTTGCGGGACTCGATATTCCACCGGAGGCGCGTGGCAATCCGAAGGCCGCCTTGCGGCGAATCGACGTTTCTCGTGCCGCGAAAGCGCTTGGGCCGCGGCCGCGCGCTGCACACAAGGGAGATTTCGGGCACGTGGTGATCGTCGGCGGCGGCGAGGGCATGCCCGGCGCCGTGCGGCTTGCGGGAGAGGCCGCGCTGCGGTGTGGTGCCGGTCTCGTCAGTATTGCCACGCATCCGACGCATGCGGCGGTCGTCGTTGCGACACGACCCGAGCTGATGTCTCACCCGATCGCGACGGCTGCGGATCTGGCGCCGCTACTGGAGAAGGCCGACGTTATCGCGTTCGGGCCGGGACTCGGCCAGACACCCTGGGCCGATGAGCTGTTCACGTTGCTGGCGCGCGACGAAAAGCCCTGCGTCTGGGATGCGGATGCGCTCAACCTGCTCGCTCGAAAGCCCGGTGCTGCGCGTCAGCGAGTCATCACGCCGCACCCCGGTGAAGCAGCGCGACTGCTCAAATCGAACACGCGCGATGTGCAGGCGAACCGTCGCAAGGCGCTGGACGGGCTGCAGCAGCGCTATGGCGGCACGGCGGTGCTCAAGGGAGCAGGCACGCTCGTGTCATCGGCGGGTGGGGCGCCGTGGCTGTGTACGTCGGGTAACCCGGGAATGGCCGCGCCTGGAATGGGTGATGTGCTGACGGGTGTCATCGCCGCGCTGCTCGCGCAGGGCCTGTTGCCGGAAGACGCGGCGGCGCTGGGCGTCGATCTGCATGCGCGCGCCGGCGATCGTGGCGCTGCGGGCGGCGAACGCGGCCTGATGGCAGGTGACCTGGTCGCCGAGCTGCGGCAGCTCGTCAATCCATGACCGTGAAACTGGCCGACGAGCTCGCCACCGCGACGCTGGCTGCAAGGCTGCTCGATGCAATGCCTGAAGACCTGGCCGGCTGGACCGTGCTGCTGGCCGGCGAGCTGGGCGCGGGCAAATCGACGTTTGCGCGTGCGCTGATTCGTGCACTCGGTCACACCGGCCCGGTGCCGAGCCCGACCTATACGCTCGTCGAGCCCTATGAGTTGCCGGCAGCGGATGTCTATCATGTTGATTTGTACAGGGTCAGTTCGGAGGAGGAGCTTCGTTACCTGGGCTGGAACGAGCTTGACCGGGGCCTGCGGCTTGTCGAGTGGCCCGACAGGGCGCCAGGGCTCAGCAGGACGGCGGACATTCTGGTCGAGCTCCGGTACGACGGCGAGGGCCGTGCCGCCGAGGTTTCGGCCCTCAGCGACCGCGCCGGTCCCGTCGTCGATCAGCTGATGAGTTGACCCGTCTCTAAGCAAGTTTATTAACAAACTGCGATATCCCCATAATATACAACCGAAAAGTATTGGTTTTTGCGCCGATATTCGTATACTCACCGGACATAATCCCGGATTCGAGACCTGCTGCCCGACATGCGTATCACCTGGCTGTTATTGCTGATTACCCTGCTGTCTGCAGGCGCAGCCGCTGCTGCCACGGTGGAAAACGTCAGAATCTGGGCCGAGAACGACAAGACGCGGGTCGTTCTCGATCTCAGCAAGTCCGCGAAACACAAGATCATTACGCTCCGGGGACCGGATCGTCTCGTCATCGACCTCAGCGACAGCCGGCTGGCATCCGGGCTGACCAGCATGCCCGCCGGAGCCGGCGCCGTTCGGGCCATCCGGACCGGTGTTCGCTCGGGTGGCGAATTGCGGGTTGTGCTCGATCTCAACCAGGCGGTGCGCTCGCGCAGCTTCACAGCGGGTCCGAACCAGAAATACGGCGACCGGCTGGTCATCGACCTGCACAGGACCGGCAATCTGCAGGCCGTCAAACGTGCGTCCGAGAACATGAATCCGGGTCGCGACATCGTGATCGCTATTGACCCGGGGCATGGCGGGCACGATCCGGGCGCGATCGGGCGCGCCAAGACCCGCGAAAAGGACGTGGCGCTGTCCATCAGCAAGGAACTTGCGCGGCAGATCAATGCCGAGCGCGGCATGAAAGCCGTGCTGGTGCGCAGGGGCGACTACTACGTCGATCACCGCAAGCGGACCGACATTGCGCGTCGCAGCAAGGCGGACCTGTTTGTCAGCATTCACGCTGACGCGGTCGACGACCCGCGGGCACGCGGGGCTTCCGTTTATGCGCTGTCGAACAAGGGTGCGAGCGACGAGGAAGCACGTTTGCTGGCAGAACGTGAGAATGCGGCTGTACGGGTGGGGGGCGTCAGCATCAGCGACAAAGATCCGGTGCTGGCCGAGGTGCTGCTGGATCTCAGTCAGAACGCGTCACTCAGCGCGAGCCTGGACGTCGGCAACAAGGTTGCCCGCGAACTCGGTCGCATCGGCAGGATGCATCGCAAGACCGTGCAGCAGGCCGGCTTTCTCGTGCTGAAATCGCCGGATATGCCGTCAATCCTTGTGGAGACCGCCTTCATTTCGAACCCCGAGGAAGAAAAGAGGCTCATAAACAGGAAGCATCAGGCCAATCTGGCCAACGCAATACACGCAGGGGTACGAAACTACTTCTACACCAATCCGCCGCCCGATACCCTCATCGCCGCGGATGTCCGCAAGTCGCCGACGCGGCAGGTCAAGCACGTCATCGCGCGCGGTGACACGCTTTCCGAGATAGCGGAACGGTACAACGTCAGCGCGACGGCCATACGGCGCGCCAACCGTCTGTCGAACGACAATATCCGGATCGGCCAGACGCTGAATATCCCGCTCTACGCCGGCACCTGATAAGCTGTCGGCGCATGCCGATACAGCAACTCCCAGGTCACCTGATCAACCAGATCGCCGCGGGCGAGGTCGTCGAGCGCCCGGCTTCCGTGGTGAAGGAACTCGTCGAAAACAGCCTGGACGCGGGCGCGCAAAGCGTGCAGGTCGACGTTCAGGCCGGCGGCCAGAAACTCATCCGGATCCGCGACGATGGTGCCGGCATCCCGAAGGAAGAACTGTCGCTTGCGCTGTCGCGCCACGCGACGAGCAAGATCTCGAGCCTGGAGGACCTCGAAGCGGTCGCGTCGCTCGGTTTTCGGGGCGAGGCGCTGCCGAGCATAGCCTCGGTATCGCGGCTGACCCTGTGCTCCCGGGCGCGATCGGCGGACGCTGCCTGGCAGGTCGAGGCCGATGGCGGCGAAATCAGCGCGCCGCGTCCGGCAGCGCATCCACCGGGCGCGACGGTCGAGGTCCATGACCTGTTCTACAACACGCCGGCACGTCGACGTTTTCTCAAGACCGAGCGCACGGAGTTCGGGCATATCGAGAAATGGATGAGACGCCTCGCGCTGGCGCGGCCCGACGTGGCCTTTACGCTCACGCACAACCGCCGCGTCGTATTGAAGCTGGCCGCGGCAACCGGCCAGGAGCAGCAGCTCGCAAGGATCTCGAAGATTTGCGGCGATGCGTTCGCCGAGCAGGCTGTGCACATCGACCGGGACGTAGAGGGTATTGCACTCACGGGTTGGATTGCGCTGCCAACGTTCAATCGCAGCCAGCCGGATCTTCAGTACTGGTTCGTCAACGGCCGATCGGTGAGCGACAAGATGCTGGCGCACGCCGCACGGCATGCATATCGCGACGTGCTCTTTCACGGACGCTACCCCGCATACGTCTTGTCGTTAACGGTGGACCCCGCGACCGTCGACGCGAACGCACATCCGGCAAAACACGAGGTCCGGTTTCGCGACGGCCGACGAGTGCACGGGGTCGTATCGCAGACGATCGAGGTGGCGTTGAGCGACACGCGGCCTGGAGGACACGCAGTAACGCCGGTACCGGTGACCAGCGAACGCGTATTCGGGCAGGCATCCATGCCATTGCAGCGACAGGCTTCTGCAGCGCCGCAGGCTGTCCGCGAGACGCTCGCGGGATACGAATCAATGGCTGCGGCAATGCCGCGAGCGGAAGTCGCGCGCGAGGATGCCGACGTGCCGCCGCTGGGTTTTGCGCTGGCGCAACTTGGCGGAATCTACATCCTCGCCGAGAACAGGGACGGCCTGGTCGTCGTCGACATGCACGCCGCTCACGAGCGCATCGTTTACGAAAGGCTCAAACGCGGTTACGACGACAATGCAGTCGTCCGGCAGCCACTGCTGGTGCCGGAATCCGTGTCGGTTGCCGAGAACGAAGCCGATCTGGTCGAGCGGTACTCGGACGTGCTCGAGCACGTCGGCCTCGTGATCGAGCGCAGCGGGCCGGGTAGCCTGCGTGTTCGGGAAGTGCCGGCTTTGCTGAAAGACGCCGACGTCGAGTCGCTGCTGCGCGACGTGCTCGCCGACCTGTCGGAGGCGGGCCGCAGCAATCGTGTCGAGGACGCGTGCAACGAATACCTGGCCACGATGGCCTGCCACACCTCCGTACGCGCCAACCGCAGCCTCAGCATCGAGGAAATGAACGCCCTCTTGCGCGAGATGGAAGCGACCGAACGAGCCGATCAGTGCAATCACGGGCGTCCGACCTGGACGACGCTTGCCACGTCGGACCTCGATCGACTGTTCCTGAGGGGACGATAGCCCGGAACAAGATGAGCAGGACTGCCGTACTCCTTATGGGGCCCACCGCGTCCGGCAAAACCGATGTGGCGATCAGCCTCTGCAAGCGCTTTCCGATGGACGTTATCAGCGTCGATTCTGCGCTCGTTTATCGCGGTATGGACATCGGCACTGCAAAGCCGGATGCGGAGACGCTGTCGCGCGTGCCGCATCGGCTGATCAACATTCGCGACCCCGAAGAGAGTTACTCGGCCGGCGATTTCGTGGTCGACGCGCAGAGGGAGATCGACGAGATTGCCTCCGCCGGACGTACGCCGTTGCTGGTCGGCGGCACGATGATGTACTTTCGCGCGCTTACGGACGGCATCGCCGATATGCCCCCGGCGCACCCGGACATTCGTGACGCGATCGATGCGGATGCCGGTGAGATCGGATGGCCCGGCATGCACGAGCGCCTGCGACACATCGATCCCGTAGCGGCGGCTCGTATCAAGCCGAATGACAAGCAGCGGATCCAGCGGGCGCTCGAGGTCTATTTCGCGAGCGGCAAGACGCTGAGCGAGTGGCAGAGCGAGTCGACCTCGGCGGGCAACGGTGTCCGGTTCGTCAAAATCGCGCTGGAGGTGCCCAGCCGGGACATCCTGCACGAGCGTATCGAGCAGCGACTCGACCGGATGCTGGAGCAGGGCTTTCTCAACGAAGTTCGTGGCCTGATGCAGCGCCCCGCGCTCGACCGCGACGCGCCCTCGATGCGAGCGGTGGGCTACCGCCAGATCTGGGCACATCTGTCCGGTGAGTTCACGCTCGAGGAGGGGCGCTACAGGGCGCTCGTTGCAACCCGGCAGCTCGCGAAACGGCAGATAACATGGTTACGTTCGGAATCATCTCTAAACAGCTACAACCCCCTTGAAGTCTCGACAATTGACGCTATTTCCACTTTTCTCTGTGATACTATTTTTTAACGCTTTGGCAGAACTTCGCATAGGGCAACCGGCGCCACCGGTCTGCGGGTTCGAAAATGACTAAAAATAAGGAGACCCAATAATGGCTAAAGGGCAATCGCTGCAAGACCCGTTCCTCAACATTTTACGTAAGGAAAAGGTCCCGGTATCGATATACCTGGTCAATGGCATCAAGCTTCAGGGGCAGGTCGATTCGTTCGACCAGTTCGTCGTTTTGCTAAAGAACAGCGTCAACCAGATGGTTTACAAGCATGCGATATCGACTGTGGTTCCAGCACGAAATGTCCGTCTGCCGATCCCGGACGACGGTGGAGACGGCGACGACTAATTCCATCAACGCGCCGCAGGAGGTCGTGATTGTTTGAACGACCGCAGAGCGGTGAACGTGCAATCCTCGTCCACGCCGGACCCGACGGCGCACCCGACGAACCCGAACGCGAAGAGTTCACGGAGCTTGCGAACTCCGCGGGCGCGGTCGTGGTCGGGCAGCTGGTCAGTGCGCGGCGTAGTCCGGATCCACGGTTTTTCATCGGCAAGGGCAAGTGCCAGGAGCTGAAGCGGCTCATCGACCAGGTGGATGCGGAACTCGTAATTTCCTCGGCGGCTCTGAGCCCCTCGCAGGAGCGCAATCTCGAGCGCGAGCTCAAGTGTCGCGTGCTAGACCGAGCAGGCCTGATTCTGGACATATTCGCGCAGCGGGCGCGGAGCTTCGAGGGCAAGCTGCAGGT
>JAAUXY010019099.1_pt1 | contig 14246 bp, 13 predicted proteins | sample 7278121 | NCBI WGS metagenome assembly JAAUXY01 (sample SAMN14350117, study PRJNA611818) | marine sediment metagenome | isolation source: surface marine sediment (1.8m) | place: French Polynesia: Moorea | collected 2018-08 | reverse complement strand
TCGGCGGCGGAACAAGAAGCGGCGGGCGGCTCCTCAGGATGAAGCGCACTGCTTGAACGTCCGCATGGCCTAGGTCTTGACCTCATCCTGAGCTTGTCGAAGGGTGAGGTCAAACGAACGCGGCCGGGCATTCGGCAGCCCAACGGTGCCTCGTTCCCGGAGACCCGCCTGGAATGGACCTGATCCTGAGAGATGCGCGCATCGCCGACGGCGAAGGCGAGCGTGCCGTGGACATCGGCATCGCGGCGGGCCGGATCGCCGCGATCGAGCCGGCGCTCGCCGCCGATGCCGAGACCCTCGAATTGGGCGGCCGGCTGGTCACGCCGGGCTTCGTCGAGACCCACGTCCATCTCGACAAGTCCCGGATTCTCGACCGCTGCGCCCAGCGGACCGGCACCCTGGACGAGGCCATCGCCGAAGTCGCCAAGGCCAAGCGGAATTTCACCGCCGAGGATGTCTACGACCGCGCCAGGGCGACGCTGGAGCGCTGCATCCTGAACGGCACGACCCATATGCGCACCCATCTGGAGGTCGATCCGGTGGTCGGGCTCAAGGGGCTCGAGGGCATCCTGCCGCTGGTCGAGGAATACAGCTGGGCGATCGATCTGGAGATCTGCATCTTTCCCCAGGACGGGCTCCTGAACCTGCCGGGCACCGACGAGCTCATGGTCGCAGCCCTGCAGCAGGGCGGTTCGATCGTCGGCGCCTGCCCTTATACCGACACGGACCCGCGGGGCCAGATCGACCGGGTATTCGAGATGGCACGGGAGCTCGACCGGGACATCGACATGCATCTGGACTTCGATCTGAACCCGGACGACATGGACCTGCTCTATGTCTGCGAGCAGACCGAGCGCTTCGGGTATGGCGGGCGGGTCGCCATCGGCCATGTCTCGAAGCTCTCGGCCGCGGACCCGGATCGATTCGCGCAGGCCGCGCGCCGGCTCGCCGGTGCGGGCGTCGCGCTCACGGTCCTGCCGGCCACGGACCTCTATCTTATGGGGCGCGGGACCCCGCAGAACGTGCCCCGCGGCCTCACGCCGGTCCACAAGCTGCTCGAGGCCGGCGTGAACTGCTCGCTTTCCACGAACAATGTGCTAAACCCCTTCACCCCGTTCGGCGACTGCTCGCTGATCCGCATGGCGAACCTCTACGCCAACGTCTGTCAGGTCGGAACCCGGGAGGACATCCTCGAATGCCTGGCCATGATCACGGAGCGCTCGGCGCGACTCATGCGCCTCGACGATTACGGACTGGCCGTGGGCCGGCCGGCCGACCTGGTGGTGCTGGACTGCGCGGACCGGGCCGGCGCGGTCGCCGAGCTGGCCACGCCGCTCTGGGGCTTCAAGCGGGGCCGGCGCACCTTCACCCGCGCGCCCGCGACGCTGCACCGGCCGTGATCCGCTAGGCTTATGCTGCACACGGCCACAGCGACCCGCGGCATGGTCACCGCGCCGCACCACCTGGCGGCGGAGGCGGGGCTCGCCGTGCTGCGCGACGGCGGCAACGCCGTCGAGGCCATGATCGCCGCGGCGGCCGCCATCGCGGCGGTCTATCCGCACATGAACGCGATCGGCGGCGACGGCTTCTGGCTGATCCACGCGCCCGGGCAGTCGCCCATCGCCATCGACGCCTGTGGCGGCGCCGGAAGGGATGTGACCGAGGACCTCTATCGAACACAGGGGCTCGATGCGGTGCCGTCGCGCGGCCCGCTGGCCGCGAACACGGTGGCGGGCACCGTCGCCGGCTGGCAGGCGGCGCTGGAGATCAGCGCCGCCTGGGGCGGGACGCTGCCGCTGGGCCGGCTGTTGGAAGAGGCCGTCCACTATGCCGAGCACGGCTCGGCGCCGGCGGCGAGCCAGCGCCGGCTGACCGAGGAAAAGCGGAGCGAGCTGGAAGACGTCCCGGGCTTCGCGGACACTTTTCTGCCGGGCGGCGCCCTTCCGGCGCCGGACACGCCTTTCCGCCAGCCGCGCCTTGGCGCCACGCTCAGAGCCTTGGCAACCGACGGGCTCGACGGCTTCTATCGGGGCGATTTGGCGCGGCGCATCGCTGCCGACCTGGCCAAGGCCGGCAGTCCGCTGACCCTGGACGACCTGGCGGCCTATGGGGCGGCGCCGGTCGCGCCGCTCTCGGTCAAGCTCGGCCAGGGCACGGTCTACAATCTGCCGCCGCCGACCCAGGGTCTCGCCTCGCTCATGGTGCTGGCGATCTTCGAGCGCCTGGGCGTGGCCGAGGCGGACGGGTTCGCCTTCGTGCACGGGCTGGTCGAGGCGAGCAAGCAGGCCTTTCTGGTGCGCGACACGCATGTCACCGACCCCGCCCATATGGACGTAGACCCGGCGCGCTTTCTCGAGCAGAGCGAAATCTGCGACCGGGCGCGGCGGATCGACGGCGGCACCGCCCTGCCCTGGCCGCAACCGGCCTCCGCCGGCGACACCATTTGGATGGGGGCGATCGACGGCCAGGGACGCGCCGTGAGTTTCATCCAGAGCCTGTACTGGGAGTTCGGCTCCGGCGTGGTGCTCGAGGACACCGGCATCCTGTGGCAGAACCGGGGCGCCTCATTCGATCTGGGGGACGACGCCCGCAACCGGCTGATGCCCGGGCGCAAGCCTTTCCACACGCTCAATCCCGCGCTCGCCCTGTTCGACGACGGACGGGTCATGGTCTACGGCTGCATGGGCGGCGAAGGCCAGCCCCAGACCCAAGCCGCGATCTTCACGCGCTATGCGGTCTACGGCCAGGGGCTGCAAGAGTCAGTGAGCGCGCCGCGCTGGCTGCTCGGGCGCACCTGGGGCGAGCAAAGCACCAGCCTCAAGCTCGAGGCGCGCTTCGATCCGCGACTGGTGGAGGCGCTCGCCGCCGCCGGCCACGCGGTCGAGGTCGTAGAACCGTTCAGCGATCTCATGGGACATGCCGGCGCCGTGGTGCGGCACGAGAGCGGCGTGATCGAAGGCGCGGCCGACCCGCGCAGCGACGGCCGGCCCGCCGGCTTCTGAGCGCAAGTTCCCGTTTGGTGGGCCGAGGCGCAGGGGTCTAAAGTACCGCGGTCCAGAGCACGCAGGACATGTTCATGACGACACCGCCGGGCCAGACAGCGACACCTGCGCAAGCGAGCCGGCCGATGACGGCCGAGGCGGCGCTCGAGCATGCCCGCGGTTTGCTGCAGGCCGGCCGTCTCGCGGAGGCGGAGGAGGTCTGCCGCCGCGTGTTGGCGGTCCGGCCGCGCAACGCGGACGCGCTCTATCTGGCCGGGACCGTCGCCTGCCAGAATGGCAAGCACGAGGAGGGGGCGCGTTTGCTGCGCCAGGCAGTCCAGGTGCGGCCCAGCCATGCGGACGCGCACGACAATCTGGGCAACGCCTATGCGGAGCTTGGCCGGCGGGACGAGGCCGAGGCGGCGTTCCGCCAAGCCATCGAGCTCGACCCGGACGCGGCGCCGGCGCACAGCAACCTGGGCGGCGTGCTACAACAGATGGGGCGCCTCGACGAGGCGGAAGCCAGCTACCGCAAAGCGGTGGCGCTGGCGCCGCGGCATCCGGATCTGCTCGGCAATCTCGGCAACTTCCTGATGCACCGGGGGCACACCGACGAGGCCTTCGCGATCTTCGAGCGCGCGACCGCGATCCGGCGACGGCCGGGAGATCCGCAGCCCGCCGCGGCCCAGGACGTGCATTGGACGAGCGCCACCAAGCTCAGACATGACGCCGAACAGCTTCGCTACCTGGTCGACCGCGGCCTGCTGACGCCTGACTACGAACGCGTCGCCTACGACTATGAGGGCGCCCTGGCCGCGCTGCCGGCATCGACCGACGCCGCCGGCACGGCGCGCCTACCCGAGGCGTTTCGCGACCGTCTCGCGCCGGTCTACAACCGCATGCTCTATCGCGCCGAGGCGCCGGCCCTGCCCGGCGGCGCCCTCAATCCCAAGCTCGATACGGCTGCGATCGAGGCCGACTACCGCAGGAATGCGCCGGGCATCACCTATGTCGACGATCTTCTCAGGCCCGAGGCGCTGGACAGCCTGCGGCGGTTCTGCCTCGAGTCCACCTTCTGGTTCACATACGGCTTTGCCAACGGCTATCTGGGCGCCCAGGGCGAGGACGGATTTTCCTGTCCGCTGCTGTCGCAGATCATCGAAGAGCTGCGCCTGGCGGTGCCCGGGATCATGGGCGACAGCCGGCTGTGCAAGATCTGGGCGTTCAAGTACGACAGCCAATTGCAGGGCATCGAGGTTCACGCCGACGCCGCGGCCGTGAACGTGAACTTCTGGATCACGCCGGACGACGCCAACCTCGATCCCGAGGGCGGCGGCCTGATCGTCTGGGACAAGGAGGCTCCCACCGACTGGGACTTCGAGAGGTTCAACCGGGGCGAGGACGCGATTCGCGGCTTCTTGTCGGACCAGGGGGCCAGGCCGGTCAACATCCCGCATCGCCAGAACCGGGCGGTCCTGTTCCACTCGGACCTGTTTCACGAGACCGCACCGCTCAACTTCCGTGAGGGATACGAGAACCGGCGCATCAACATCACCATGCTCTACGGCGAGCGCGGCGGCCGCGAATGAGCCACAGCCGGGACGCCGATACGGGCAAGACCGCCGGACCGGGCCCCTCGCCCGGTCAGGTGCGACGCGCGCTCGTGCAGGCGAGCCGTCTGCACCAGGCCGGACGACTGCAGGAGGCAGGCGCGGTGTATGGGCGGATCCTGGCGGCCCGGCCGGACAACGACGAGGCGCTGCACCTGGCCGGCGTGCTGGCGCATCAGAGCGGCGCGCCGAAGGCCGCCGTCCGTCTCATCGAGCAGGCCATCGCGCTGAACCCGGAGGCGACGGCCTATCACTACAATCTGGGCGAAGCGCTGTTCGAGATGGGCCGCTTCGAGGAGGCGGCCGAAAGCTATGCCCGCGTGCTCGAGCGGGATCCGAACGTCTCGGACGCGCACTACCGGCTGGGCGGCGCCTTCTACGAGCTGGGCCGCCACGAGGAGTCCGTCGCCAGCTACCGGCGAGCCGTCGCGCTCGCGCCCCGCGATGCGGAAATCCTGCACGACATGGCCAACCCCCTGATCAAGCTCGGTCGGGTGGACCAGGGCGCGGAAGCCTTCGAGCAGGCGCTCGCGCTGCGGCCCGATTACGAGGAGGCGCGGGCCCGGCTGGACTCGCTCGGCTATGCGCGCACGCACTTCGCCGATGCGCCCCGCCTGCCCGACCGTCTGGCGTTGCTGGAGTTCGCGTTGGGTCAGGCGCCGGCCGACGGGCTTGTGCTCGAGTTCGGCGTCGCCGGGGGCGCGTCCCTGCGCCATCTGGCCGGGCTCGTGCAAGGAGAGATCCACGGCTTCGACAGCTTCGAAGGCTTGCCCGAAGACTGGCGCGCGGAGTTCCCGAAGGGCACCTTCGCGGATGTGGAGCGGCCGGACGACCTGCCGGCGAACGCCAAGCTGGTGGTCGGCTGGTTCGCCGACAGCCTGCCGCCCTTCGCCGCCGCACATCCCGGACCGGTGCGTTTCCTGCACGTGGATTGCGACCTCTACGGGTCGACCAAGACGGTATTCGATACGCTCGGGGACCGCATCGTCGACGGCACCGTGATCGTGTTCGACGAATATCTGAACTTCCCCGGCTGGCGCGAGCACGAGCACAAGGCCTTTACCGAGTTCGTCGAGCGCACCGGTAAGTCCTATGCCTGCATCGGCGTGACGGCGCTCATGACCCAGGTTGCCGTGCGCATCGGCGATGTGGGTTCGCGGCAAAGCTGACGAGGCGGATGATGCTCTTGCGCGTGGAGTGCTATGCCGGTTACCGCGGGGAAGAAACGCCCCGCCGCGTCTATTTCGGCGACCGGCCGATCGACGTGGACGAGATCCTCGACCGCTGGATCGGCCAGGACCATCGCTATTTCAAGCTGCGCGGATCGGACGGCGTGGTCTACATCCTGCGCCACGACGAGGGCCGGGGCGACTGGGAGCTGACCATGTACGGCCACCGGGACTGAGAGCGGGAAGGGTCAGTCACGCTCGTCGCCGTGCTCGCGCCGGTGCAGGCGGGCGATGCTCTCGACCGTGCGCACCACCTCGTCCTCCGACAACGGCGGCCGGCAGCGCACCGCGTTCCAGCAGAGCAGCAGCTCAAGCACCACATCCGGGTCGACCTGATGCCACAACAGGTGGCCCGCGAAGGACGCGATGGTGGTGTTGCGCTGGCCTTCCTCGACACCCTCACGGACCAGCGACCGCCAGTAGGCCATTGGATGGCCGGCCCTGGCGCGCCCAAGACCGGCGAGCCGACCCAGCCAGGAGGGCATGGCCGCTGGCGGCACCGCATCCGGGTCGCGCCCTTCCTGCCAGGCATAGTGCCGGCCGGAGGGATGGATCGAGGGCGGCGCCACGACCAAACCGCCGTCCCCGCGCAGGTCGACGCCGGCAGCCAGTCCGACCTTGTTGCGGACGGTCCCCCCCGGGTGGCTGAAATAGAAGTGCCGGCCGCCGCCGCCGGTGCGGGCGACCGGCGTGTCGGGCAGAAGACCATGCATGGCCTCCAACTCCGCCAGGCTGTCCTCGCCGCCATGGGCCGCGTCGATGTCCAGCACCAAGAGGCCGGAGATCGCGCCGGTGACGATGCCGACATTGGCGTCGGGCCAGCGCTCGTACCAGCCCCGCACCTCGTCCTCGCCGGCCCGGCGCTGCTGATAGGCGGTCCAAGGCAGCAGCGGCCGCTTGGCATGGGGCACCAGCGGAACGACCGACCATCCGCGCCGCCAGTACGCCAGTGCCGTCTCGGCGATCGTCAGGATTTCAGGCTCCATGCGGTCCTCCCGCAGCCCGACGACCGATTGGCCGCTTACGCCTCGGACTGCGCGCCTTTCGCCTCTCCCATATCGTTCCAGACCATCTGATCGACCAGCTTGCCCCCCGCCACGGTGAACCGGTCGATAAAGCGGATTCCCTCGAACGGCGTGCCGTCGCGCCACTCCCCGGACAGCGTCCCCGAGCAATATACGACGACTCCGGCCTCGCCGACGGCTTCGTCGACCCGCTGGTAGCTCTTCTTGACGAATCGGTAGCGCGGTTCCGCCCAGGCGACCAGCTCGTCGAGCTTGGTAAAGCTGGCGCCGCCGGGAAAGGTCATGGTGAAACCCTCGGCCAGGAAGCCCTCGGCCTTGGCCAGATCACGGGCCTCCATGGCGTCGAGGAAGGCGCGCACCAGCTCGGCCGCTGGCGGGCTCGGCGCGCCCGGCGTCCGGCTCGTGCGGCCGCGCATGTAGTTGGACGGCGCGACCTCGTTGACGATCACGGTGATGCCGTCCATGGGCGCATCGATGGTGGCCTTGATGGCGTCCGTGAGGCGCCGTTCGATCCCCCGCTTGGTGTCGTCGTCATAGCCTTCGATCAGCGTCACGGTCACAACCGGCATGGCCCTCTCCTTCCCCGATCCACGCGAGCGCCGCCCGCGCCAAAAGAGTCGCGCGGCGCTAAATGTGCTGTAATTATATCAATAGTGCTTTTGCCGTCCGAGTCGCGTCGTTCCCGGGACTAAGGTAAGCCGGGCCAGTGTCGAAGGGGAGTCGGCAATCCTGCTGCGCGGCGGCTTCCGGGGACAAACAGGGAGGGGACCCATGAACGACGAGCGCACGGTTGCCGCGAGCGGCCGCCCGGCACCCGACTATCTTGTCACGCTGGCGGACTGGCTGGCGGCGGTCCGCTTCGAGGATCTGCCGGCCGAAGTCGTCGAGCGCGCCTGTCGCGTCTTTGCGGACTGCCTCGCGGCCGTTGCCGCGGGCGCGCAGGAGCCGGAGATGCGGGCGTTCACGGACCGGCTCGTGACCGATGGCGAAACCGGGCCCGCCTCCGTGCTCGGCGCCGGCAAGCGGGCCGCGCCGCGCACGGCGGCGCTCATCAACGGCACCGCGGGCACCTTTCTAGAGCTCGACGAAGGCAATCAGTTCGCCCGCGGCCATCCGGGCATCCACGTGGTCCCCGCCGCCCTGGCGCTGGGCGAGGCCGAAGGCCGATCGGGGCGCGAGATGCTGCTGGCCATCGTGCTGGGCTACGAGGTCGGCGCGCGCATCGGCATCGCCTCGAAACTGCGCATGTCGATGCATCCGCACGGCACCTGGGGCACGGTGGGCGCGGCCGTCACCGCCGCCAAGCTGATGGGCTACGACGCGGCGGCCACGCGCGAGATCATCAATCTCTCGACCAGCCTGGGCCTGAGCACCAGCCGCAAGACCATGCTGGAAGGCGGCACGGTGCGAAACAGCTTCGCCGGCTTCTCCAACCATATCGGTCTCCTGGCCCATGATTTCGTGCAGGCGGGCTTCAGCGGCGAGGCCGACGGCATCGCCACGGTTTACGGCAGCGTGATCGCCGAGGACTTCCGGCCGGAGGAAATGACCCGCGCGCTGGGCGCGCGCTACGAGATCGCCCGGAACTATTTCAAGCGGCATGCCTGCTGTCGCTACAACCACGCGGCCCTGGATGCGCTCGACAGCGTCGCGCGGGCGCGCGGACGGCCCCTCGACCCGGATGAGATCGACACGGTCCGGGTGGAGACCTATTCGCTCGCCGCCCAACTCAGCGACCAGTCGCCGCACAACACCCTCGCGGCCAAGTTCTCGGTGCCCTTCGCGATCGCCACCACCATCGTCAACGACAGCTCCGGCGTCGAGAGCTTCCGGATCGACACGGTCCGCAACGCCCGCATCCAGGCGCTGGCCAAGCGCGTCACCGTGACGGAGGACCCGGCCCTGACCGCAAAGATGCCGGCCCGCCGGCCCGCCCGCGTGCGGATATCGCTGACCGACGGTTCCACGCTTTCCGCCGAGGCGGAGATCAATCGGGGCGACAGCGAAGACCCCTACGGCCCCGACGAGCTCGCGGCCAAATTCACCGAGATGCTGGTGCCGGTCTGGGGTGTTGAGCGGACCGAGGCGCTCTACGCGGCCTGCCTGGATCTACCTGCGGTCGCCGATATCCGGACGCTGACCGCGCCGCTACAGGATTAGCGACGGCAGAAGCCACGGAATGCAGCACCCCCGCGCCCGGACGACCGCCGCGGTCGAAAAGGGGTGGCCATCCGACAAATGATATGTAATTATATCATTATGGGTTTTGCGGCCGGGCCGGACACCGGGGACGAGAGGTCGCGATGAGGGGGAACGGTTGGACGAAGTCGTCGATCTCGTGGGCAAGGCTGCGGTGGACGAGCGGCTGAGAACGCCGCTCTATCATCAGATCTACCTGGTTCTCCGGGACGAAATCCTCAACGGACACTATGGCAAGGACGCCGTGGTGCCCAGCGAGCAAGAGTTGACCCGCATCTTCGGGGTCTCCCGCATCACCGCCAAGCGGGCGCTGGACGAGCTGGCCTTGGCCGGCCTGGTGGTGCGCGAGCGGGGCCGCGGCACGCGCGTACGCTTCGCGCCGCCCTCGCCGCCGGTGCGCTCTTCCGTCGAAGGATTGATGGAAAACCTCATGGCCATGGGCTTGGCGACCGATGTCGAGGTCGTGAGCCTGGGCTACGAGGCGGCCTCGACGGATGTCGCCGAGGCGCTCGGCTGCGCCCCGGGGACGACCGTGCAGCACGCGGTCCGCGTGCGTCGGCTCGAGGGCGAGCCTTTTTCCCACCTCACCACCTACGTCCCGGAAGAGCTGGGCCGGTCCTATGCCCGCGACGATCTTGCCTCGACCCCGCTGCTCGCCTTGCTGGAGCGCTGCGGGGTCGTGGTGTCGTCCGCCGAACAGACCCTGACCGCGGTTCTGGCCGACGCCCAGATCGCACCCCTCTTGAACGTCGAGGTGGGCTCGCCCCTGCTTCGCATCGCCCGCGTCGTCTATGACCAGGATGCGCGGGCGGTCGAATACATCATTGGTCGCTATCGCCCGGACCGCTACCAGTATCGGATGATGCTCAACCGCGTGCAGGGCACGAAGAGCAAGATCTGGTCACCGGTCAGTTAGCCCCGTCCCATCCAACCGTTTGACATTCCATTGGCTGATTTTCTTGAAGACAGGGAGGAAAGAATGACGAAGAAGACCCGTAAGTCGCAGATTTCCCGCCGGACCTTCGTGGCCGGGGCCGGCACGGCCGCGGTCGCCACCGGCGTCATCGGCTTTCCCGCCGTGCTGCGGGCCGCGCCGCAGCCGGTGAACCTCGGCATCATCCATCCGGTGACCGGCTTCCTGCAGCAGGCCGGCGCCCAGTGCCGCTTCGGCGCGATGCTGGCGGTCGCCGACATTAACGCGGACGGCGGCATCCGCTCGCTGGACGGCGCCAAGGTGCGGGCGCAGTTGGGGGACGCGCAGAGCAAGGCGGAGATCGGCGTGGCCGAGGTCGAGAAGCTGAACGAGCGCGGCGTGTCCGCGATCGTCGGCTGCTTCGCCAGCGGCATCAGCATCGCCACCACTCAGGCGGCGGCCAAGCACGGCATCCCGCACGTGGTCGACGTCGGCGTCTCCGACAAGATCGTGCAGCGCGGGCTCAAGAACACGTTCCGCTTCGGCCCCGGCTTCGGAAAGATCGTCAAGGTGGGCACCGAGCGCCTGATCGAGATCAACGAGAAGGCCGGCAAGCCGACCAAATCGCTGCTGATCGTGCACGAGAACTCGACGCCGTTCGGCAGCGGCATGGCAAAGCTGCTGACCAAGGGCCTGGGCGACGCCGGCTTCGACGTGATGGACGCGCTGGCCCACCCGACCCCGAACCGGGACTTCAACAACATCGTGCTGAAGATCAAGGCGGCCAACCCGGACCTGGTGGTGCCGTCCATGTACTACAATGAGTACGTGCTGTTCGCGCGCACCCTGGAGCGGCAGAAGGTCAAGCCCAAGGCGATCTACTCGGTGCTCGGCGGCGCGGCCTCCCAGTACAAGTTCCTCAAGGAGTTCCCGACCGCGGCCCAGTACATCATGGACTGCAACCACTGGTACAACCCGAAGAACTCCGATGCGTTCCGGGTGCGCGCCGCGACCGAGAAGGCAGGCAAGTTCTACTCTTACGAGGTGTTCACCGCCTACCATGCGGTGAAGCTGGTTGCCGACGCCATCGAGCGGGCCAAGTCGCGGGACCGCGCGGCGATCATCGACGCGCTGGCCAGCAGCACCTGGGCAGGTCACTTCATGCCCTACGGCCCGACCAAGTTCGTCAACGGCCAGAACCAGGGCGCGCAGCCGCTCAACACCCAGATCCTGGGCGACGAGATCGAGGTGATCGCGCCCGAGGAATACGCCACGGCGAAGGCGGTGTTCCCGCGTCCGGCCTGACCGGAAGAAAACGGGCGATGTGGGGGCGGCCGGCGCCGTCCCTGCCCCGTCTCCATAACTGAGTTCGGGTCGCGCGGCTGAGTGTTATGTACGACTTCTCGATCATTCTCGCGTCGGTGATCAACGGCACCATGACCGGGGCGGTCTATGCCCTGGTGGCGCTGGGGCTCACGCTCATCTACGGCGTGCTGCACATCATCAATTTCGCCCATGGCAGCATGCTGATGGTGGCGATGTACGCGGCCTTCTTTCTGTTCGCGGCGGGCGGCATCGATCCCTATGTGGCCCTGCCGTTGGTGGCCGCGCTCGCCTTCGCCTTCGGCTACGCGCTGCAACGTTCGGTGATCTCCAAGACCAGCCACGGCCGCGACGAGATCATCCTCCTGGTCACTCTCGGGATCTCGATCGTCATCGAGAACGCGGCCCTGTTCTTCTTCACCTCGAACGAGCGGCTGGTGACGCTGCCCTACGATATCGAAGGCATCGACTTGGGCGTGACCTTCCTGGTGGTGCCGCAGCTTGCGGCCTTTGGCGCCTCGCTGGTGATCACCTTCCTGCTCTGGCTGTTCATGGCGCGGACGGACACCGGCAAGGCGATCCGGGCCGTGGCCAAGGAGCGGCTCGGGGCGCGGCTCGTCGGCATCAACGTGGACCATATCTTCGCCATCAGCTTCGGCATCGGCACCGCCTGCGTCGGGGCCGCGGCCTGCCTCTTGGTGCCGACCTTTCCGGTCACGCCGCAGATCGGCTACGTCTTCGTGCTGATCGCCTTCACCGTGGTCGTCCTCGGCGGCATGGGCAGCTTCGTCGGTGCGCTGATCGGCGGCTTGATCATCGGCATCGCGGAATCCGTGGGCGGCCTGTTCTTCGGCGAGACGCTGGGCAAGATCTCGATCTCGCTGATCTTCATCCTGGTGCTGCTGTTCCGGCCCACCGGCCTGTTCGGGCAGAGGCTCCGATGACGGGCACGATGGGCTGGCGCATCTTCTGGCTGGTGCTCGGGGCGCTGGCGATTGTCGCACCCTGGATCATCACCTCGGGCTTCTGGATCAACTTTTTGATTTTGACCCTGTTCCTGGCCTTCCTCGGCCAGGGCTGGAACATCATGGGCGGCTACGGCGGCCAGTTCTCCTTCGGCCACGCCGTCTTCTTCGGCACCGGCGCCTACATCCAGGCGATCCTGCAGAGCAAGTTCGGCTGGAACCCGTGGCTGACCCTGTGGTTCGCCATGGCGGGCGGTGTCCTGGTGGCCGCCTTCATCGGCTATCTCAGTTTCCGCTACGGCCTGCGCGGCTCCTATTTCGCGCTGATCACGCTGGCCTTCGCCGAGGCCTTCCGGGTGCTGGCCACGGCTGCTGAAGGCGTCACCGAAGGCGGCAAGGGCATCCTGATCGCGCTCAACCAGGACCCGGAGCGCAGCTTCGCGATGATGCAGTTCGCGACCGGCACCGGCTACTACTACTTCATCCTGATCCTGACCGTCCTGTCGCTCGTGGTGGTGTGGGCGATGGAACGCTCGCGCTTCGGCGCGCAGCTGGTCGCGGTGCGCGAGAACGAGGACGCGGCCGAGGCCATCGGCGTCAACGCCTTCCGGGTCAAGATGGGCGCGATCTGCCTGTCCGGCGCCATGACCGCGCTGGGCGGCGTGTTCTACGTGCAGAAGTTCCTGCTCATGGACCCGAACATCGCCTACGGCCCGACCAAGTCGGTCGAGGCGCTGGTGGTGCCGATCATCGGCGGCATGGGCACCGTGTTCGGGCCGCTCTTGGGCTCGGCCTTCCTGCACACCATGGGCGAGATCACCAAGGAGGCGACCCAGTTCTTCTGGCAGGACCGGCCCGGGCTCGACCTGATCTTCTACGGTGTGATCCTGGTCCTGGTGCTCGCCTTCCTGCCCAACGGGCTGGTCGGCCTGATCAAGGGCCAGTGGCGCGGACGCCGCCAGGGCCGCGCGGCGGAAAGGAAGAAGGCCGTTGCTTGAGGCGACCGACATCATCAAGCGGTTCGGCGGCCTGGTCGCCGTGTCCGACGCGAGCCTCACCGTGCCCGAAGGCCGCATCGTCTCGCTGATCGGACCCAACGGGGCCGGCAAGACCACCCTGTTCGCCGTGATCTCGGGCTTTCTCAAGCCGGATGCGGGGCGCATCACCTTCGCCGGGACGGACGTCACCGGCATGCGCCCGCACGAGGTCTGCCGTCTGGGCCTGGTGCGGACCTTCCAGGTGGTCCAGCCCTTCGCCAATCTGACCGTGCGCGAGAACATCGCGGCGGGCGCCCACAACCGCATCCGCGGCCGGGCCGAGGCGCTGGACCATGCCGGCGAGGTGGGCAAACGGCTGGGCATGGGCGGGATGCTGGACCAGCCGGCGGGCGCGCTGACGGTGGCCGGCCGCAAGCGGCTTGAGCTCAGCCGGGCGCTGGCCACCGGGCCGAAGCTCTTGCTGCTCGACGAGGTCATGGCCGGGCTGAACGCGACCGAGATCACCGAGATCGTCGAGGTCATCCGGGGCATCCGCGACACCGGCATCACCATCCTCTTGATCGAGCATGTCATGCAGGCGGTGATGAGCCTCTCGGACTACACCTATGTGCTGAACAACGGGGCCATCATCAGCCGCGGCGCGCCCAGGGAGGTGGCGGCGGACCCGCAGGTGGTCGAGGCCTATCTCGGACACGGCGCCAGCGAGCGCATCGCGGCGGGAGGGGCCGGTGCTTGAGGTCCGGGATCTCGAGGCCGGCTACGGCGCGGTGCAGGTCCTGTTCGGCGTCAGCCTCGACGTGGCCGATAACGAAATCGTCGCGCTGTTGGGCAGCAACGGCGCCGGCAAGTCGACCCTCAACAACAACGTCTCGGGCCTCTACGCGCCCTTTGCCGGCGGCATTCGGTTCGACGGCGCGGACATCACCGGCGCGCCTTCGGACCGGATCGTGGCCGAGGGCATCATCCAGGTACCCGAGGGCCGCAAGATCTTTCCCAACATGAC
>JAAUXY010064659.1_pt1 | contig 14252 bp, 12 predicted proteins | sample 7278121 | NCBI WGS metagenome assembly JAAUXY01 (sample SAMN14350117, study PRJNA611818) | marine sediment metagenome | isolation source: surface marine sediment (1.8m) | place: French Polynesia: Moorea | collected 2018-08 | reverse complement strand
TGAAGCGGATCTGGCCGTCCACGCTATCGTTTCGCAACAGCACGTTTGGGCCGACGTTGGTGACGTAGAGGTCGAGGTCGCCGTCATTATCAGCGTCACCGGCGGCGACGCCCATGCCGTAACCGGTGTCGCCGGCGCCCGAACCCTCGGTGACGTCTTGGAAACGGCCGTCGCCCGAGCCGTGGAAGAGCCGATTGGCGCCCGCGCTCTGGATCAGGTAGGCGTCGAGAAAGCCGTCGCCGTCGATATCGACGAGAGCCGCTCCGCCGGCCGCGGATTCGGGCATCAGGTAGCGTCCTCTACGGTGTCCCGAGTCATGGGTGAAGGTCAGGCCACGCTCCGCTGCTACCTCCTCGAACCAAGGCGTCAGTGCTGGTTTTACGCTGGTCGGCTCGGGTATTGTCGGTTGTGGCTCGCAAGCCAGGATCAAAGCGAGGGCTAAGAAGAGGGCGACAGCCCAGGCGTCGATGGATCTCACCCTTGCCGTTGAGCCTGACATCGCCTCAACCCTTTCCCTTCGCTCGACGCAGCTGCTCCAGAGCCTCAAGCACGTTGGCATCTTCTGGCGCCAGCGTCAGAGCACGCTCGAGCGTCGCCTCCGCTGTTGCCAGCTGCCCGGAGTTGGCCTGGCTGGCGCCGAGCATGAAGAGCATCTGGACGCTGTCCTGGGCCATGAGGACGCAGCGTTCGAGCAGCGGTACGGCATCTTGCCAGCGGCTCTGTCGGATCCGCAGCGACGCGGCATGGTAGGGCCACTCGGGATTGTCGGGCTCGAAGTCGGCCGCGCGCAGAAACGAAGCGACGGCAGCGTCCAGTCGGCTGCCGAGAGTCAGCAGATCAGCCTGCACGGCATAGCCTCTGGGTGAGGTGGGACGGAGCTTGATCGCCTGCCTGACATGGGACAGCGCGCGTTCAAGGATCGCCGCCTGTTTGGACTGGCGCGCTAGGGCGCTGTAGGTCACTGCCAGTTGAAGGTGGGCGAGGGGACGGGCTGGCTGCAGCCGTACGGCTTCGCGTAGCGTTTCGGCGGAGTCGTCGAGGCGTTCGGTCACCCGGTAGCCGATCCCGAGGTTGATCAGCAGGCCGACGTTGTCGGGTTCCTGTGCGCGCAGCCGTTCGAACTCCGATACCGCTTGCTCGGGTTCCGGGCCCAGCCTTGCGATAGCGGCGTCGAGTTCGGCCCGAAAGCCGGTGCGTTCGGCGTCGACTTCGTCGGCCCACGGGTCTCGCCACGGCGGCTGGCTGCCGCGTCCGCGAGTCAGCTCGCGTTTTGCGTCGTCGCTTCGCCCCAGCTGACGGTAGGCGCGGCCGAGCAGGAAGCGGGCATAGCCGTCTTCGGGCAGAGCAGCCAGATGCTCCTCGAGCAATTCTGCGGCAGCCGCCGGGCGAGGCGTTTGGAGTTCCACTCGAGCCAGCGCCAACGTGGCTGCCCGGTCGTCCGGTGCCAGCTCTCTGGCCCGCTCGATCGAGCGGCTAGCGGCGTCGATGTCGCCGCTGTCGAGCCGCAAGAGGCCGAGCCGCCAGTACGCCGGAGCGTAACTGGCCTCAAGCTCGGTCACCCGCTCCAGCTCGGTGACCGCGGCGTCGATCCGGCCCAACCGCTCCTCGGCTAGGGCCAGGAAGTAGCGGCTCCGGGCGTCGTTCGGCTCCAGAGCTAGGCTCTGGCGATAGCACTCGAGTGCCGGCTCGAGTCTCCCATGGGCCTGATAGACCATGCCCAGCTTCTGCCAACCACCGGAGCTCCGAGGGCTCTGCCGGACTTCAGCAACCGTTGATTCGAACAGCTCGACGATCGCCGGGTCTGTGCCGTCGAGATCTCCCGGCTCGGGCGGTTCTGGCGGCTGCTCGGTGGCACAGGCGATCCACACCACAATCAGCGCCGCTGGCAAGATCGATCGAAGTTCGGGGCTGCCGTGTAGGCACATCCTATTGAATATAGGCGTGGGCTTGACCCGTGCCAAGGGGTCCGCTAGGGTGACCCATCCGAACCGCACTGTAGAAAGGAGAGAGCATGGATCGACGCATTTCGGCAGTTTTGATTGCCGGTGTTCTGGCCTTGGCGACGGCGCCCGCGACTTTCGCGCAAGCGTCCGATCAGGAGCTGAGTCAGGAAATCGAAGCGCTCAAAAAGGGCCAGCAACAGATTCGCACAGATCTGCAGGAAATCAAGAAACTCCTGCAACAGAAGAACCGGCCCGCACCGCCCTCGGGGCCGAACGTGACGGGTAAGGTGTTCGACATTGGCGCCAATCCCGTCAAGGGTCTGCCGACGGCGAAGCTGACGCTGATCGAGTTTCTCGACTATCAATGAGGGTACTGCGCTCGTCACGTCCGTGAGACGTACCCGAAAATCAAGAAAGAATACGTGGACACCGGCAAGATTCGCTATGCCGCGCTAGACCTTCCCCTGGAACGTATCCACAAACTGGCCTTTAAGGCCGCGGAAGCATCGCACTGTGCCGAGGAGCAGGGCCAGTACTGGGAAATGCACGATCGTCTGTTCCAGCATCAGCGGGCCCTCGAGCCCTGGAGCGGCCATGCCGAGGCTCTGGGCCTCGATGTCGCAAAGTTTGACGAGTGTCTGGCCAGTGGTCGGCATGCGACCGCCGTCCGTCAAGACATGTCGGTCGCCCGCTCGGCCGGTGCTACCGGTACCCCGAGTTTCGTGCTCGGCTATACGGATCTTGAGAATCCGAGCAAGATCAAGGGCATCACCTTCATGCGCGGCGCCAAGGCCTACGCCGATTTCAAGGCGGAGATCGACAAGGCCCTGCCCAAGGGTGAACCCGTCAAGCGTGCCAATAGCCGTTGACTCTTCCCGGCCTGGAGCTCGCGCCTTGGTGCGAGCTCTGAGCCAACCCACCTCTGGCGCGACCAACTGGCCGTCGAGTCAGCGCGCGTGACCCCGAACCTCGGTCGAGGTCGTGGCTTCAACCATCAGGCTAAATTGGCCTTTTCGCCTCTACTTGCTCCGTTGGCTGCAGATTGAAGAGCATTTTCACGTCCTTTATTGGGTAGAGATTCGCCGCGTTTCAGGCGCAAGAGAGTGAACTATCCAATGGAGGAACCATGGGCCAACATGCCAACACTTACCTGATGCTGTTCTCGCATCCCTTTCTGGTCGAATCGCTGATACGCGATTTCGTACCCGGCCAATGGGTGCGTCAGCTCGACTTCGCGAGCCTCGAGAAAGTCGCTAGCAGTTTCGCGACTGACGATCTGAGGTCACGTCACGACGATCTCGTCTGGAGAGTTCGCCGGCGCCAAGGGGAGAGTTGGATCTACCTCTACTTATTGATGGAATTCCAGCGTAGGGATGAGTACTTCATGGCTGTGAGGGTCATGACGTATGAGGGGCTGCTTCACCAGGATCTGATCCGCAAGCTGGGTCTCAAGGCCGGTGAGTCCTTGCCGTTTGTACTACCGATCGTCCTGTACAATGGGCACAGGCGATGGAAATCGCCCACCAACATCGCGGCATTGGTATCGCAGGTGCCGACTGGGCTCGAGGCGTTTCGGCCGCAAGTCGAGTACCTATTGATCGATGAGGGGGCGTTCCTTCCCCATCAGCTCGATGCCTTACCTAGTCCGGTAGCCCGGCTCTTTCGATTGGAGCATGCAGACCCGGAAGAAATACTGACTGAGATCAGACGTTTGCGACGTAGCCTGGCCGGACCACAGCATCAGGAGTTACGCCGGGCCTTCGTCATCGCCATCCTGGCCATCCTACGCAGACGACTTGAGACAATACGCTTACCCAAGCTTGAAGAGCTGGAGGAGATCGAGACCATGATTGCAGAGAAGGCCCCGACGTGGACTGAGATGTGGGAACGCCAAGGTATGGAGAAAGGTCGGAAGGAAGGTGAGTCGGCGATGTTGCTCCGACAACTGGAGCGGCGTTTTGGCCCGCTCGACGAGCACACACGGCAGCAAGTGGCATCTGCGGATGCTGAGAGACTGCTCGAGTGGGGAGAAAACTTCGTCGATGCGACGGTCCTCCAGGACGTCTTCGCCGATCATTGACGGATTTCTTAGCCATGGCGCGGCCGAGCGAAATTGCCGGCGTCCACATTGATGAGAGGCCGTCAGTACGGCTCGGAATAGTGCAAGCCTGACGGATGCTGACGCCATTTGCTACCGCGCGCACATGGGCGCTGGCCTCTCGGTCTCAGGTAGCCCATGTGCGCCAAGGGGCTAGATGCGTCAGCATCATCAGGCATGGGCGAGATTGTTCTGAATCGAATGACAATCTCTGCTCAGATGGTCCAGTCGAAGAGTGGCGCGTCAGGGTCTCGGGAATTTCATTCCCGCGGCGTGCGCTTTAGGACACCTGTTGCGCGACCAAAATGCGGTACTTACTCGCGCAGGAGGCCTGTCGAACGCTCCGAATCGCGTCTTCGCGGGGGAAGAAATCGTTCGCAGTGCTTCAATAGCGCCTTCCCTGACCACGATGTGATGGTCAGCTTGCAACAGGTGTCTTCCAGAGAAATGGCGGGCTGTTCGGTCGTGCAACGGGCGGTGTCTGCGACTGAGATCGCCCTTCTGACCGTGCTGAAGATCCATGATCAGCCAAAGAGCGGCTGGAGGATTCGCTAGCTGTCGAGGCGTCGTTGAGACGCCTATGCGGATCAGAAGCTCTTTTCGAGCTCGACGGTGGCCAGCTCTTTCTTGAGCGACTGGCGGAAGATGGTGGGGCCGATCCAGGTGTAGGCGACGAGCGCCAGCCACAGGAGCTGGATGTACTGCGCCAGCCCCTCGTACTGGTAGGCGTCGGCGGTGATCGTGCTGATGCGGTAGATCACGTAGGCGCCGAGCAGCACAAGGATCGCTCGGCCGTCGCCGAGATTGCCCATCCAGGTGGAGTAGCGCCACCATAGGCCGAGAAAGAAGTTCTCTCGGGCCTTGATCGAGGTCATCAGGTGCAACGCGGCCTGGTCGCTCGGGTCATGACGCAGGGCCCAGATCGCGTGATCACGGGCTTCTTCGATTTTTCCCCGGCGCAGCAGCACGTGGCCCATCAAGATCAGACCGCCGTGGTGCTCGGGGGAGATCTCGAGGGCTTTCTGGGCTTTTTCCTCGGCGGCGTCGACTTCGCCGCGGTGGAGGTGCCAGTGCCCAAGGTCGGTCCAGGTCCGAGGTGAATCTGGATCGAGCTCGAGTGCTTTCTCAAGCCATTCGAGGGCCTCGGCGCGACGGCCGGTCAACTGGTATAGATCAGCCAAGGATCGGTAGACGGAGGTCGCGCCCGGTGCGTGTTGCAAGAGCTCGCGGAATCTGGCTTCGGCTTCCTTGAACCGCCGGCGAGCTACCAGTACCTGAGCGGAGGCCTGGAGGGCGAAGGGTGACTCTGGTTCCAGGCGCAGAGCCATCTCGGCTTCATAGGCCGCCGCGTGCACGCGTTTCAAGTCGAGCAGGCAGGGCGCCAGCAGGGCGTGGGCGTCGGCATGGTCCGGATCGACGCTCAAGACGCGGCGCAGCGACTCGGTGGCGCTCTCGAGCTGGCCTCGATCAATTTGCTGCTGGGCCAGGAACAGCCAGCGTTCGATCGGATCGCTCATCGCAGAAGAAGGATCCAGAAGCCCGGCAAGCTCTGGTAGAGCCGGGTACTCAAGAAGAAGCCGACGATGACGATCAGCGCGCCGTTGCGTACCGTGCCGCCGAAATGCTCGTAGAGGTGAAAGCTGCGGCCCTGAAGGGTGAAGAGCCAGTAGCTTACCGCCAGCTTCCAGACGGTCAGCGCGACCAGACTGTAGCGAACCCCCAACTCACCGAGGATTTCCTGGCCGGCGAGAGTGAAGATGGCCAGTATCAAGATCAGACTGCCGGCCATACCGCCGATTGCCAGGCTGCTCTCCTGGCGACGGGTCGGGCTGCCGATGGCTGCACCGTTGACCAGAAACCAGGTCCAGCTCAAGGCGGCGCCGCCAAACATCACGCCGAAGAGCGGCCAGACCGGATTCACCGCCAGGTGAGAGAGGGTGCTGGGCCGCGGCTCGTCTGCAATCCGATAACTCATTTCTTGCCGTGCTTGTCGATGAAGTCGAGCACTTCATCATACTGGCCGGCTTCGTTGGCGTAGCGCGCGTAGTTGCGGGCGGTGGTCAACCACTCGAGGGTGGTAGATTTGACCTCGCGCAGCCCGGCGCGCAGGTGCTGGTCGCGAATCGCCACCTCTTCGCCGGAGTCGATCGATTCGTCGATCGCTTCATCGGCACCACTTTCGACCAGGTTGTGCAGGTCGGCGCCGGAAAAACCGGACGTCCGCTTGACCAGGTAGTCGAGATCGAGCTTGCCGTCGATCGGCCGCTCGTCGAGCTGGATCTCGAGGATCGCGCGGCGGGCCTTGACGTCAGGCGGCGGCACGAAGAGTAGGCGGTCGAAACGCCCGGGACGACGGAAAGCCGGATCGACCGCCCACGGTACGTTGGTGGCACCGAGGATCAGCACGCCGGCGTTGTTCTGAGCGAAGCCGTCCATCTCCGACAGAAATTGGCTGACCAACTTCGAAGAGCTTGCCTCGCGGGTGTACTGGCGCTTGCCGCCCAGGGCTTCGATCTCGTCAAAGAATAGGACCGACGGCGTACTGGCGCGGGCTTTCTCGAAGATCGCGTGCAGCTTGCGCTCGGATTCGCCGATATAGAAGTCGAGGATGTCGGAGATCGCGACGTTGAAGAACCGCGCGTCGCACTCTCCGGCGGTGGCGCGGGCGAGCAGGGTCTTTCCGCAGCCCGGCGGGCCGTAGAGCAGAATGCCGCCGCCGATCCGTTTCTTGAAGCGCTTGAAAAGAGATGGTTTCTGAAACGGCAGGATGATCTTCTTGCGGATCTGACGCTTGATGTCGTCGAGGCCGCCGACGTCTTTGAAGGTCACCGTCTCTTCCGGCGGCATCAACAGGCGGACAGTTTCGTCGCTGTCGGTGTTGTCGTTCGAGATCACCCGCAGTCTCGGGCGTTCCTGCTCGCCGTCGGCTTGGGCCTTGGGAAAGCTCCGAACCTTGAGATTCAGACGGTCACGCAGAGCCATGTCTTCGAGCGCCGCGTTTTTCGCCACCGCCGCTCGGTAACATTCGAACCCTTCCTCTTGGCGCTCGAGGGCCAGGAGGGCGCGAGCTTTGAGGATCAGGGCCTCGCCGTCGTCATCGCCGCTCGGCTCTGCGCCTCCGACCCAGCTCAGGGCGTCGGTAGGTTCCTCGGCCGCCAGGCAGACGCTGGCGGCGAGCAGGCGCTGATCGTGAGATTGAAGCGCCGAGGGTTCGAGGTCACGCAAGAGGTCGTAGGCCGAGTCGGCCTCGTCCCGCTCGAGGTAAGCGCGCAGGAGTACAATCCTTAGCTCGGAGTTTTCCGGGCTGGCGCCCAAGGCGGCGCGCAAGGAGTCAAGGGTCGTATCGTCCATCGTCGTTCTCAGGGGTACCGGGCTACATCAGAGGCCATGGAACACCGACAGGACGACCGATAGGACGGTCATGATCAGGCAAACAATGGCCAAGAGCGGATGTTTCGGGTTCTCGGGCAGATCCGGATTCGGGTTGAGCAGAAGCGCCGCCAGGTAGCCACCGCCAAAGCCCCCGAGGTGAGCCCAGTTGTCGATGCGGATGGCGGCGATGTCACCGAAGCCCATCATCACTCCGATCACCAACCAGATGAGCACGAATTGGTTGCCGTAGGCGGTCAAGGCCCGATTGCCGGTGCGTTGGCCGTAGAACACCAGGGCGCCGAACAGGCCGAAGAGCGGGGCCGAGGCGCCGACGGTGAAAAGCGCACCGCGCAGCGGCCCGGGAAGAAAAGCGAAGAGCCCCATGATCGAGCTGAGCGCAAATCCGCCGATCGAGGCCGCGGTGTAGAGGATGATCAGCTGCGAGATGGAAAAGAAACGGCCGACGACGTCGGACAGTCGCTGGATCCACAGCAGGTTCATGATGATGTGCAGCGCGCCGCCGTGCAGCCATGCGGCGCTCAAGACGGTCCACCATCGGCCGTCCTGGAACACCGGCACCGCGCCGCTCATACCGAGCAGGTAAAGCGGCCCGCCGCCGGGAGAGAGCATCGAAAAGATGCCGCTGAACCCGACCTGGCTGGGCGCCAGTAGCAGTGACAGGCCATACATCACGACGCATCCATAGAGCACGATGCTCATGAATCCGAAGTCGCGGCCGAGCTTGCTCAAGAAAGGCGCGAAGCCCCAGAGACCGGGGTTGGTGCGACCGCAGCCCAGGCACTTTTCGTCGTTGACGCCGACCAGGCGGCCACAGCCCGGGCACACGACCGAACCGGTCGTTTGTCTTTTGATCTTCAATGGACCTCCGTCCGGAGCCTCAAACCTTCGAAGTGTTAGACCGCCGCTTCCGGCTCGACTATCGTGTCGCCGGCCGCTTGAGACGGTCGCCGCAAAGCCCGCCGCAAGATAGCGTTCATCACCTCGCGCAGGTCGTCGAATAGGGTGTAGGCCACCGGCACCACCAGCAGGGTCAGCAGAGTCGCGGTGGTCATGCCGCCGATCAAGGTGAGGCTGAAACTGGTGTAGGACAGGCCGATCGAGCTACCGCTGGCGGTCAACAGCGGGATCATGCCGCCGACGGTGGTCAGCGCGGTCATCATGATCGGTCGGAATCGGCGATCAGCTGAGTCGAGCACCGCTTGCCGCCGGCTCGTGCCGCGCGCGCGCAGTCGGTTGATGTAATCGATCAGCACGATGCCGTTGTTGACCACGACCCCGATCAGGAGCACGATACCCACCAACCCCAGGAAGTCGAGGTCGTAGCCTGACAAATAGTGACTCCAATAGACCCCGATAGCCGCCAGTGGGATGGTCAGGACGATCGACAGCGGCAGGATAAAGCTTTCGAAGAGGAAGCCCATCAACAGATAGATGAAGATGATCGACAAACCCATGGCGAAGAACATCGCCTCCTGGTCTTCCTGCGGACCACCGCCCCCCCGTCCGCGGCGCTGCGGCTCGCCGAAGGTGACGCCCTCGGGCAGGTCGATCTTGGCCGCCATGGCGATCAGACCTTCGCGCCCCTGCTCCTCGCGGCCTTCCTCGAGCTCAAGCGTGATGGTGCGGGCGGTGCGCTTATTGCGGCGAAAGATCCGCCGCGGTGCCTCCAGGCGCTCGGCGTCGGTGACACTCGCCAGGCTCACCAGCTCTCCCGCGTTGGTCGGTACCTGGAAGTCGTAGAGCTCCGCGAGGCTCTCGCGGTCCTTTTCCTGGAACCGGACCCGTACCGGGATCTCCCGGCCGTCGCGGTAGAACTTGGGTAGCGCCCGGCCGCCCAGGGAATTGCGGACCACCGCGGCGACGGCTTCGGGGTTGACGTCGAGCCGCTGGACGCGGTCGCGGTCGACCACCAGTCCGATTTCCTCTGCCGGCCTGTCTCCCGAGCGTTTGACCCCTAGTACGCCGTCGATGCCGGCGAAGACGTCCTCGAGATCTTCGGCCAGATCTTCGAGTTGCCGGGAGTCCTCGCCGTAGAGGGTAAACATGTGAATGTTCTTGTTCTCCTTCTCATCGTCGGCTTCGAGACCGGTGTAGATCTTGACCCCGGCCTTGTCGGGCAGCGCGTTCTTGACCTGTTCGATCGCCTGGCGCGGCGACAGCTCGTCGTTCTGGCGTGGGCTGTTGAACCAACCCTGGATCTCGCCGAAAGCCTCGAAGTGGAGGATGAAGAAGCCATCGAGATCGAGCTCTTCTTTGTGCTCCTCGAGATAGGCCTCGGCGGCGGTGAAGTATTCGCTCGCGTCTTCGAAGCTGGTCGACTGGGGCAGGACAACGTCGATCTCGAAAAATCCCCGCTCTTCCTCCTGTACCTCGACCAGCTCCACCTCTTTGAACGGCAGGACCGCGGACAAGACGACAACCCCGGTGACTGCCATCACCAGATCCATGCGCCGTTTCAAGAAGAAACCGAGCATGTTGTTGTAGGCGGTGTGCAGGCGTTCGAAAGTCGCGTCGTAGGCGCGATGAAGGCGGTCCCGAACCACATCGCCGACGCGGCTGTGGCGACGGCCGCCGTTCTTTGGCAGGGTCGTGTAGACCGCTAGCGGGATGAAGATCAGTGCGACGAATAGCGAAGCCATCAGCGAGACAGTGATCGGGATCGCCAAGCGCAGCAGGAAGAACTGGCCCTGGCCCTCGACCAGCGATACCGGCAGAAAGACGATGATGGTGGTCAAGGTCGCCATGATGATTGCCAGCGAGATCTGGCCGGCACCGCGAATCGCCGCCTGGCGGCGAGCGAGACCCTCTCGGTGCAGACGAAAGATGTTCTCGGCTACCACCACCGAGTTGTCGACCAGCAGGCCGACCGAGATCATCAGGCCGAGGAGCGAGATGATGTTGAGTGTCTCGCCGGCAAAGTACATGGCGGTCAGGCCGACCACTAGACTGAGCGGGATCGACAGGGCGATGATCAGGGTCAGCCGGAACCGGCGCAAGAAGAAGAACAGCACGACGAGCGCCAGTGCGCCGCCGATCGCGCCCGAGCCCAGCAGGGTTTTCAACGACTCGCGAATGACCGATCCCTGATTGAAGAAGCCCTCGGCCCGAATCAGGGCGAGGCGCGGGTTGCTCTTCATCTTCTGGACTTCGGCCTCGATCGCGTCCGACACCGCCAGTGCGTTGGCTTCGCCTTCTTTGAAGACCATCAGAGCCACCGCTGGATAACCGTCGATGCGTGCCCGGTATTTCTTTTCCGGCACGTCGTAGATGATGTTGGCGATATCTTTGAGCCGGACTGACGGGCCGACCAGACGGTTCTCGAGCGCCTCGATGTCGGGGTACTTGGCCACCGAACGCAGCAGCAGCTTCTTGCCGCCGGTATAGACATGGCCGCTGGCGAGGGTGAAGTTGTCGTCCTCGAGCTCCAGCCCCAGCTCATAGATATTGAGCCCGCTGGCCGCGGTGCGTTCGCGGTCGAGCTCGATCAGGATTTCCTTCTGCTCCAAACCCTGGCCGTCGATCGAGGCGACGCCGTCGATGCGCTGCAGCGGCAGCACGATCTCGTTCTGGATCAGGTCGTAGGCGCCGGTGAGTTGCGGGTCGATCGCCAGTCCCAGACCATAGACCGGGAAGCTTGCCGAATCGAACTTGTGGATCAGCACCCGGTCGACTTCGTCCGGTAGGCGCGCCTTGGCCCGCTCCACCCGATCGCGCACCTCGCGGTAAGCGACGTTCATGTCGGTGCCGATCTTGAAAGTCATGTGGCAGCGGGTGAAACCGGTGGTGGCGAACGAGAAAAGGTTGGTCAGCCCCGGGATCGTCGAGAGTTCCTCCTCGAGTGGCAGCGTCACCTTGTCGAGCATTTCGTTCGACGGCGAATCGGCCCACACCGCCCGCACCGTCAACGAAGGTTCGGTGAAGCCGCGCGGCAGCAGCTCGAGCGGAATACCGACCGTGGCGATCACGCCGACGACGACGGCGGTCGCCAACAGGACCATCACGGTGATCCGGCGATCGAGAGAGAAACGGGGGAGGACGTTCTCGCGGTGTTCAGGGGTTTCCATGGGATCCTCGAAGGCGATTCGACAGTCTAAGGTACCACAGGTCTCAGATGACCCAGCCGGTTCTACGCGGGCGAGAGGAGCTGAGTTCTGCCCGCTCGGACTCCTGCCACCGGTTGCTAACCTCGCGGCACGTTAAGGGGATACGATGAAGAGATGGATGATGTTGTTCTTCGCTGGGATTTTTGCTTTGTTGGTCTTGACTGGCTGTCGGACGGCAGATCCGCCGGCGACCGTTCAGTTGTTGTGGGCCGGGCCAGTTTCACTGACCGAAGAGCAGGGAAGCGGCTTGCATGAGTCCGTCTCGGCTTTGCTCGCAACTTCCCAGTTCAACTCGACGCGACACCCGGAGATCCTGACGCTAGGCGACGCTGAGCTCCAGAAGCAATACGACGACACCCTTTCAGGACGGCATCTTGCCGTCACTTACTCTCAACCCAGGCCGGCGATGACCATGGGCGGTGAGATATCCGTGCTCAAGGTCGTGGTAGGGCTCGGGCGTGACGACTACGCTTCGCCTCTGTTGACGATCAACGGCGCAGGGGCTGTTGTCGCCCACGGGAAATACGACGGCGCTATGTGTATTGCCTTACTGGAAGAAGTTCGGCAACTCGTCGAAAACGGCCGGCGCTCAGTCGTCGAATAGCGACCGTGTCTCGAGGACTGTCTCGAGAGATTGGTCACCGCGCTGTACTTTCAATCGAAACTTTCGAGTCTGACCGAACATCACGCGGACTTCATTAAGTCGGATCTCGCTGGCTGGCACACCGTCCACCGCCTGAATCAAGTCACCTCGGGTCAGTCCGGCTGCCTGAGCCGGGGTTCCGTCGGCGACGAAGAGCACTTCGAGAGCTCCATCTTCGGCATCGGACATCATCAGGAAGGCCCCGCTACGGTCGACCGTCGGTGGATTGTCGAAGTCGGCGTTGGGTTCCAGGATCAGCCGTTTGCGCGAGTAGTCGAAGATGGCGGTGAAGCGGTGCAAAAGCGACGCGCCCATCACCGCGATGCCCGGACCTCCGGCGGAGTACGAAACCTGCGGGTTGTCGAACTCGAACGGGCCGAGGATCAGGCGATCCATGCGGGTGAAGAAAGACTCGTGCGTCGTCCCCTCGGCGTCGTTGGCAAGACCGGTAGCTGCCATGGAGTCGAAGATGCGATTGGCCGGCGTGACCAGGGAATCCCAGTCGCGGCGCGTGGGCACGCTGGCCATCCCATTTGTCTTGCCGCCCGAGTCGACGAGAATCGGGAAATCGCTCAGACGATGCTCGCCGTTGATGAGCGTGGCCTGGATGAACGGCAGTGCCGGCATTCGCTCGGGAAAGTCGAGCTCGAGGACGGCCCCCTCACCCTCGTAGCGGTAGCTGGCGGGATCATGGAAAGCAAGCGACCGATTCCCGTAGTCGATCTCGATCACATGTTGATGGAAGAGGGCTGAACCCAGGATGCCGTCGAATCGCTCGCCCATCATGGACTGAGCGGTGGGGCCGAACGGCGCCGTGATCACCTCGTCCACGTGGATCGTAAACTCCGGTGCCAACTCGAAGTCGACGCCGCCGCGAACCGGCGCGACGGTCACCTGACTACCGGCGGCCGTACCGCGTTCGGTCGAGGCGCGCTCGGTCGCAAGCCCGATCTGATTCGCCAGCTCGGTGTCGACGACGGTCGAGGTAGCACCGCTGTCCAGGAAGAATCGAAACGGTCCCTGATCACGGATTCGCGCCTCGAGCACGACCAGGTTGAGCGGCTTTTCGAAGGTTACCCGCACCGGCTCGGACAGGCCGCGGTCAGCCTCGGTGCCACTGGTGCACGCGGTGAGGAGTCCTGCGGCCAGAAGGGTGGCTATCGATCGCATATGGACCATCGTTGAGTCCTCTAGCTTCTGTACGTGGGATCACGGAGGGTTTCGTCCGGAAATCTTGAGCCTCTGTCAGATCATTGTACCTTCAGTGTTGACGGAATCCCCTTTATGCCAGGAACGGGCGCCGGACATTATCGTCGAGCACTATTCGTCGAGTGTTATCGAAGCAAGCCGCTGTCAGAATCTTGTAAAGCTGATGACAACGGACTCAGGTTTCGTTGAAATCGACCGAGCAGGGGTTGACAGCCCGTCTTTTGACTCGGTAGTGTATTAGCACTCACCGGGGGAGACTGCTAACAGCAAGCCACTCTGGTGACGTAATCCCAACCACACAACCGAGGGGCCGTCGCGGAGATATTGCCGCTTCGGACCTGTCCGATGACAGGCTTCAAGCCTATTCAAGGAGGAGCGCGTAGTGAATATTCGTCCCCTGCATGACCGAATCGTGGCCAGGCGCATCGAGTCGGCCGAGGAAGTCCGCGGCGGCATCATCATTCCGGATACCGCCAAGGAAAAGCCGCAAGAGGCGGAGCTCGTCGCCGTCGGTCCCGGCAAGCGTGATGACAACGGCAACCGTGCGCCGATGGATGTCAAAGAAGGCGACCGGGTGCTGATCGGCAAGTACTCCGGCAGCGAGATCAAGATCGGTGACGAGGATCTGGTGATCCTGCGCGAGGACGAGATCCTCGGCGTCATCGAAGGCTGATCGCCATTACGACTTGACTCTACCCAAGCTAAAACACGAGAAGAGGTATACCCAACATGGCTAAGCAGATCATTTACTCGGAGGAGGCCCGCGCGGCCATCCTGCGGGGCGTCAACAAGCTGGCCGACGCGGTGAAGGTCACCCTCGGCCCCAAGGGACGCAACGTCGTCATCGAGAAGAGCTTCGGCTC
>JAAUXY010108045.1_pt1 | contig 14260 bp, 13 predicted proteins | sample 7278121 | NCBI WGS metagenome assembly JAAUXY01 (sample SAMN14350117, study PRJNA611818) | marine sediment metagenome | isolation source: surface marine sediment (1.8m) | place: French Polynesia: Moorea | collected 2018-08 | reverse complement strand
GCTTCGACGCCGATGGCAGTTTTGTTCCCGACACCTACAGCCTGGCCTTCAGCCAGCCCACGCCCGGCGACCCGATCACCTACACGGTGACCGACTCCAGTGCGGGGGTGGTGGCCACCGGACCCTGGACGGAAGGGGACCCGATCCAGTTTGCGGGCGTGCAGTTGAACTTCGTCGGCCTGCCCGCCGATGGCGATACGGTGCAGGTACAGCCCTCCGCGCGGCGCGATATCTTTGCGGTGGTGGAGTCGCTGGCCGCCGCGTTGGAAGTGCCGCGCAATGACGCGCGTGCGGGTGCGGTGCAACAGAACGCCATCAACACCGCCCTCGACGAGCTCGACCAGGCGCTGCAGCATGTCAATGACGTGCGCGCCTCGGTGGGTTCAAGGCTCAACATCGTCGACAGCCAGCGCGCTACCAACGCCGATTTTGACTTCCAGCTCGAGACCGCGCTCTCGGAATCCCGTGACCTGGACTACACCGAGGCGATCTCCCGCTTCAATACCCAGCTGGTCGCACTGCAGGCTGCACAGCAGACTTATGTGCGCACCCAGAGCCTTAATCTCTTCAGTCTTCTCTAACGAATTGATTTTGCGGCATATTTTGCTGCACAGATCACTAAAGTTTTTTTCTCTCTGTCCGAAACAGTAGGTGAAGGCAGCAACGGCTGCCCGAATAAACCGACTTATCAGTCAGTTCACCGCTGAGACGTTCAGGCGAACGCGGCGGAACAAAACGAGAGGAAAAGGTTATGGCAGTTATTAACACCAACGTAGCGTCTCTGAACGCACAACGGAACCTGAGCTCGTCGCAGTCTTCACTGAGTGTGTCCCTGCAACGTCTGTCTTCAGGTTTGCGAATCAACAGCGCCAAGGACGATGCAGCGGGCCTCGCGATCAGCGAGCGTTTCACTGCACAGATCCGCGGCCTCAACCAGGCAGTGCGTAACGCCTCAGACGGTATTTCACTGTCCCAGACCGCCGAAGGCGCCCTGGGTGAAGTGACCAACAACCTGCAGCGTATTCGTGAGCTGGCGGTTCAGTCTGCCAACGCGACCAACTCTGCGTCTGACCGCGCTGCCCTGCAGCAGGAAGTCAGCCAGCTGGTCTCCGAAATCGACCGGGTTGCCACCGAGACGAACTTCAACGGCGTCAAGCTGCTGGACGGAACGTTCACCTCCCAGACCTTCCAGGTGGGCGCCAACGTCGGCGAGACCATCAGCGTTGACAGCATCGCCAGTGCACGTAGTGCTTCTCTGGGTACTTACCAGGGCTTTTCTCTGGCCAACCAGGCTATCGGCACGGCAGGTAGTACTGCTGCAGCGGCTGGTGTCGACATTGATGGTACCAGCTACAGCTTGGGCTCAATTGCGATCGATGCCAAGGCAATCGCTGACGCCATCAACTCCTCCAGCGTGGCGGGCTTGACCGCGTCGGCTGACGCCACTTCGGTAACCACTGCAAGCAGCGGCACCGGCAACGCCGGTGGTAGTGTTGATGTGGATATCAATGGTCAGACGATCACGATCACCAGTACCGCTAACCTGACTACCAACCGTGCCAACGCCGTAGCAGCCATCAACGCTGAGTCTTCGGTGACGGGTGTAATTGCAACCGATACGGGCGCTGGTGTGACCCTGACCGCAGCCGATGGACGCAACATCGCGGTCTCTGGTTACGACGCCTCTGGCGCAGGTAGTGCGGCTGCCAGCACCTTCGGTCTGGCGGAAGCTACCACGGGTGCAACGGTTGACGTGACCTATGTGGCTCCTGACGGCACCACGGGCACTGTAGACTTCACCGGCAATGCTGCTGGCCTTGGTACGGGCATCAGCATCGGTTCAACGGGTACTGCGCTGGCAGCGGTTGATATCAGCGACTTCTCCGGCGCCAACGCGGCCATTACGGCTGTCGACGCGGCCCTGACCAGCATCAACGGTAGCCGCGCTACCCTGGGTGCCGTGCAGAACCGCTTCGAGTCGGTGGTCACCAGCCTGCAGACGACGTCTGAGAACCTGTCTGCTGCCCGGTCTCGCATCATGGACGCTGACTTTGCTGCCGAAACTGCCGCCCTGACGCGCGCGCAGATCCTGCAGCAGGCCGGTACCGCCATGTTGTCCCAGGCCAACTCCCTGCCGCAGAACGTACTGGCTCTGCTGCAGTAAGGCTCACTCAGGACTTGATGAACGAGTTTGGGTGACAGGTGTGGCCGCAAGGCCACACCTTTTTTACTGAGAGGTTCCGTTATGACAATTATCGACGGTATCAAGCAAGCTACTTCGATGAAGACTGCAAGCCTGAAAGGCAGTGACGCAGTCAAGGTCGAGGCGGATGGCGCAGCGCAGCGGCAAGCTGCTTCCGCAGGCGGCAAGGAAGCGCCGGCGCAGGAGAGTGGGGCGCAGCGTATGGCAGTCATCGAGGCAGCCGGCGCGATCTCAAGCTTCGTGCAGAACGTATCCCGAGAGCTGCGCTTTGACGTGGATGAACAGAGCGGCCGCACCGTGATCATGGTGATGGACAGGAACACAGACCAGGTAATTCGCCAGATTCCTAGCGAAGAGGTGCTGGCCCTGGCCAAGGTGCTGGAGGAGTCCACCCAGGATGACCCGCGAGGAGTGTTGATTAACAACGAAGCCTGAGCAGCTTTTTCACCCCCATTTTTTAAAGTTGGAACAGAATCTGCATTGACCTTCTGTGAACCCGCGCCTGCGGGTTGCCGTGGTAGGAATGCCCACACCGGGCATTGCTGCTGAAGTGAAGAGGAGAGGTCATGATCACTGCCAGCGGACTGGGTTCCGGTCTCGATATTGAAGGTCTGGTCTCGCAGCTGGTTGCTGCCGAGCGTCAGGCGCCGGAGCTGCGGCTGAACCGCGAGGAAAGCCGACTGCAGGCAACCCTTTCCGGTTTCGGCCAGCTCAAATCCGCCCTGTCCAGTTTCCAGAGTGCATCAACCGCCCTGGGTACCTCGTCCCTGTACCGCGGCATGCAGGCCAGCAGCAGCAATTCCAGCAGCGTGTCGGCCAGCGTCAACAGCAGTGCCGCAGCGGGCAGCTACGATATCGAGGTGTCACAACTGGCCACCCGCCACAGCCTCGCCAGCGTTGGCTTCGCCGACCGCGACAGCACGCCGCTGGGTACCGGCTCCCTGACGATCCGCTTCGGCACGACCAGCTACGACAGTGGCACCGACAGCTACACGGGCTTCAGCCAGAACAGCGAGCGCGGCACGCTGAACCTGACGATTGACTCCAGCAACAACACCCTGCAGGGCATCAGCGATGCCATCAATGAGGCGGACGCCGGTGTGCGCGCCTCGGTGGTCAACGACGGCAGCGGCTACCGCCTGCTGCTGAGCTCGGATTTCACCGGCGCGGAAAACAGCCTCGAGATTGTCGTCAGTGATGACGACGGCAACGACAGCGATACCAGCGGGCTGTCCCGGCTGGCCTTCAACAGCGCGGCCACCAACCTCGAGCAGACCGCCGCGGCGGCAGATGCCCTGTTCACAGTCAACGGCCTCTCGATCAGTAGTGCCGAGAACCAGGTGAGAGACACGCTCGACGGCGTGACCCTGAACCTGGCTGCGGAAACGGACGCCCCGGTGGCAGTCACCGTCGAGCGCAACCTGGGGGCAATCGAAGCGGGTGTGCAGGGTTTCGTCACGCGTTTCAATGAGCTGCAGGGTACGCTGACAGCCTTGGCAGGTTACAACGCGGCCTCCGGTCAAGGCGGCGTGCTGCAGGGCGACTTCACGGTCAGCGCCGTGGAAAACCGTATCAAGTCGCTGTTGCGCAATAGTGCTGACAGTGCGACAGGCAGCTTTCAACGCCTGTCCGAGGTTGGTATCACGACCCAGTCGGACGGCACCCTGGCGCTGGACAGCGAACAGCTGCAGTCCGCGCTGGAGGATGACCTGGATGGCGTAATCTCCCTGTTTGCCGCCTTCGGGCAGACCAGCAGTGACCAGTTCACCGTCCTCGGCAACAGCGACGCTACCGGCGTCGGCGAATTCGCCGTGAATATCACCCAGGCGGCGACCCGGGGTGTGATGTCCGGCGCCAGTGTGCTGCCTGACTTTATCGGTGCCAACGACGTTACCATCGATGCCGACAACGACAGCTTCAGTATTTCCATTGATGGTGTCGATCTCGGCGCCATCACCCTGACCCAGGGCAGCTACGACACCGGTGAGCTGCTGGCCGCCGAAATCCAGACCCGTATCAACAGCGCCGCCAGTGCCCAGTCCAGTAGCCTCGGCGTAACGGTCGCCTACTCAAGTGCCAGCTCGAGCCTGTCGATTACTTCGAACAGCTATGGATCGAACTCCAGTGTGCAGATCACTGCGCTGGATACCAATACCGCAGCGGACCTCGGTATCAGCGCGGGCCCGGGCACCGATGGCGTTGACATGGTCGGCACCATTAATGGTGAGGTGGCGACCGCCAGCGGCCTGGTGCTGACCGCGGGCGCGGGTACCAGCGCGGATGGCCTCAGTCTGGAAATTGACGCCGGCGTCATCGGCAGTCTCGGCACGGTGTCATTCGGCCGCGGCATCTTCGACCAGCTCGGTGACGTGCTGGATGATTATCTCGAGGCCGATGGCCTGCTGGACAACCGCAGCTCCAGCCTGGAAGACCGCATCGACAGGATCGGCGACCAACGCATCGACCTGGAACGGCGCCTCGAGGGCATCGAGGCGCGCTACCGGAGCCAGTTCGGTAGCCTGGATATCCTGCTCGCGCAGCTCCAGACAACCAGTGATTTTCTAACCCAACAGCTGGCGAGCCTGCCCGGCCCCGCTGGCCAATCAGATTCCTGAACGCAGGAGGAGAGCACCCCATGAATCACACCGCAGCCATGGACCAATTCAAGCAGGTTGGCGTGAACAGCCAGGTAGAATCGGCTGATCCCCATACCCTGGTAGCCATGCTTTTTGACGGCCTGCTTGAGCGGCTGTCCCGCGCCCGGGGCTATATCGAGCGCGGCCAGATGCAGCAAAAAGGCGAAATGCTGAGCAAGAGCATCGCCATCATCGACGGCTTGCGCGCCAGCGTCGATCGCAGCGCCGATGAACAGCTGTCATCGCGACTGGTCGATCTCTATGACCATATGGAAGTTCGCCTGCTGCAGGCCAACAGTGCCTCCGACGCGAGCATGGTGCAGGAAGTCTACCTGCTGGCCAGCGAGCTGAAAGCGGGTTGGGACGGTATTGCACCGGCGGAGAGAAAGCGTGCCGAGTAAGCCCAGCCTGGAGCGGCTGGTACGCTGTACCGAGCAGATGCTCGAATCGGCGGGCAAGGGCGACTGGGACGCGGTGGAACTGCTGGCCCGGGAACGGGATGTCGGCCTGGCAGATTGCTTTGCCGGGCAGGATGACTCGCGAGGCCCACGGGAGACCGCCGACGCCATTGCTGCCCTGCTGGTTCTCAACGATCGCCTGGTAGCGCAGGTGGCCGATGCCCGCAGCTCCGCGATGGACCAGCTGGCGACGCTCAAGCGCCAGCGCCAGGGGCATGACAGTTATGGCCAGGTGCAGGAGTACGGCGGCTGAGTCCGTCGGGCAGGGTGACATGGAAGGGCTGCAGGACCAGGGCGAAGGACTGACCTTTCGCGACGAACTGCCGCTGCGGATGAAACGCGTGGAGCGCTCACCGAGTCCTTCTGCGCTGCGCCAGCAGCAGGCCCGCAACGAGATGCTGCTGCGCGTCTGTATCGCCATGCAGGACCACCACGAGGTGGAAGAGCGTGGTGAAATCAGTGCCGAGCTCGCGCGGCTGGACCTCAAGCTGGACCTGCTGATCAGCTGTGTGAACCAGCTCATGGCCGCCAAGAACAACCTGCCGCCGCCGGTGGCAGTCACCCTGACTACCGAGGGTGTCAGCTGGCAGGCTGCCAATTCGCTGGTGGTATCGCCGTTCACCGGAAATCCGGAGCCTGGCGGACCTCAGAAAGTGTTGGCGGACCTCTTCATTAACCCCCTGGTGCCGATGCCCCTGTCGCTGCACGGAACCCTCTATGAGGGTCGCGCAGATGGCGGCGAAAGGTCCTGGAACCTGGTGTTCGATATGCAGGGGGAGGCCCAGGTAGCGCTGTTGGAAAAACTGATTTTCCGCTACCACCGCCAGGCGGTAGCGATGGGCCTCGACGACTGAGGTGAGATAAAGCGACCAGCCGTGGGCGACTAGCCGTGGGCGACTAGCCCTTGCTGGCCCAGGCGCCGCTGACGCCGAGGCTTTCTGCGAGGCCCATTGCCTCCTCGCGAGAGGCGTAGCCGCCGACACGCACCCGGTGGAGGGTCTTGCCGCCTGATTGCACGGCGATAATCTCCGCGCGTGCCGGTGCACCGCGAAGTTCCGCCAGCCATTTCTCGGCTGCCGCCCTGGAGCTCAAAGTACTGAGGTTTATGTACCACGGCCCCGCCGGTGCTGGCTCTGCCACCGCGTCCGTCACTGCCTGTTCAGGTTCTGCCGTTTCCGGGGTCGGGGTCGCCGCTTCGATCGGCGCTGCTGCGCTTGCTTCCAGCTCCGGTGCCGGTTCGGGTGCAGGAGCAGAGGCCGGTGCAGGGGCAGGTGCAGGAGCGGGGGCAGGAGCTTGCTCGATAGTGTCCTGCGTGGGCTCTCGCGGCCGCGCGGCCTCAACCGAGAAAATGGCGAGCGCGGCTGCTTCACTCTGGGCGTCGGAGAGCGCCATGCGCAACTGCGCGATGGTGTCGTCCAGCTCCGTTACCCGATCGGCCAGGCGCGTTGCTTCACGTTCGGCGGCGGCCACCAGGTCGCGGCCCTTGCCGCGTTCGTCGCGAAGTTCCACCGCCAGGGCATCGATACGGGTCTGCTGCCAGACAAAGGCGCCGAACCCCCCAGCCAGCGTCAGCAGCCACAGCAGGATGAGGCTGTAAACCGGCAGCTTGCTGGATTTGGCAGGTGCCGGGGCCGCGGCGGGTGGTGGGGAAGCGGGAGGCTGCTCCGCAGGTTCCTGTGGCGCCGTGTCAGCGCTTTCAGGCTCAGGCCCGGGCTGGGGCTCGGTCTCAGGCGCTGCCTCGGTGGCCGCCTCAGCCTGCTGCTCTTCCGGCTTTTCCTCTGACTCTTCCTCGGCTACATCGCCGGGGCCGTAGTCGCGAATCTTGTCCAGCAGTGGGCTGAGGTGCAGGTTCTTGTCGTTGTCGTTCATGACGCTAACTTACCTCAGTTCGGCGTCGTCGGCACCCTTGGCAATTCGACCCAGAACTCACTGCCCTCGCCCGGTGAGCTGTCGACGCCCATAGTGCCCCCCATGGCCTCTACCAGTTCACGGGTGATGGGCAGTCCCAGCCCGGTACCTTCAACGTCCACGTCGGTGACGCCTAGCCGGTTGAATGGCTCGTAGAGTGCCGCCAATGCATCCTCGCTGATGCCGGGGCCGGTATCCCTGACGCGAATGCGCAGGTGGTCGGTATCGGTGCTCTCGATGCGCAGGGTAAGCACGCCAGGGCTGCTGTTGTACTTGACGCCGTTGCTCAGCAGGTTGAATAACACCTGCTTCAGGCGCGTGGGGTCGGCCACGATGTCGCCGTCGTCGTCGTAGCTGGTATCGATAGAGACCTGGCGTTCATGGGCCAGGTTCCGAAGCTGTTCAAGGCAGCTATCCATGATGCTGGCGACCACCAGCTCCTCTGGCCACAGCTTGAGTTCGCCGGCCTCGATCCTGGCCAGGTCCAGCACATCATTGACCAGTTCCAGCAGGTGTTCGCCGCCGGCGCGGATCTGGTTTACGTATTCGAGTTGCAGGTCGCTGAGTGGGCTGGTCTGCAGGCGGTCCAGCAGCTGGGCAAAGCCGAGGATCGCATTCAACGGTGTGCGCATTTCGTGGCTGAGACCCTGGATGAAGCGGGTCTTGACCTGGTTGGCGCGCTCGGCTGCCTCCTTGGCTGAAGCCAGCTGGGCCTCTTGCTGTTTGCGATCGTCGACATTCCTGATCACGTGTATCAGTGACAGTGGGGTGCCCTGGTCGTCACTGAGGGCGGTAATACTGGCCTCGCAGATGATGGCGCTGCCGTCTTCGCACTGGCAGGTCAGCTCTCCGCGCCAGCCATCGATAGCCGCCAGCCACGCCGCGCGGTCGCCGGTGAACGCCGGGCGCGAGTCGGCACAGGGTTTGAGCAATTCGTCGAAGCCCTGTCCAGTGGCCCGGTCGGCTGAATGGCCGAACATACTGACAGCTCCGTTGTTCCAGTCGCTGATGCGCAACTTGAGATCGGTCACGATCACCGCTTCGGAGATGCTGGCCACGACGATGGCCTGCTGCCGGAGGGCCTCGCCGCGGATCTTGTCGAGAGTGACCTCCTGGACGCTGCCCAGCCAGCGGGCAGGTTCGCCATTCGCGTCCATGACGGTTCGGCTGCGGGCCAGCATATGACGCGGTATGCCGTCGTCGGTCAGGACCCGGAACTCGACGGAGACGATATCCTCCGTTTGCATGGCAGCGAGGCGGTTCTGGGCCAGCTTGTCCCGGTCGGCCGGGTGCACGCGCTCGAGAATCTCCTCGAAGCTGTAGTGACGGGTCGGGGGCAGGCCAAACAGAACTGCCACCTGCGGAGTCTGGAATTCGAACTGGCCGCGAAAATTGCTGGACCAGGTACCGATACCCGCCATGGACTGGACGTCGGCCAGTAACTGTTGGGTCAGCTGTGACTCGGGCTCGTGCTGCAGCCAGCCGCTGCCCTCGCGCAGGCAGTTGAGAATGCCGGTGAGCGTGTTGCCGCTGTGAAGGCACAGGGTCAGTACGTGCACTGTCTGCTGGTCGGGGCGGGTGAAGCTGTGCTCTTCGAGGCGATAGCCGTTGTCGGCAAAGGCCGCCAGTCGCTCGCGCAGGCCGATGGCGTCCAGGAGCTCCGCGGCCTTGCGATCCGGACCCTCTAGCGGAGTGGAACACCCGCTCAATTCCAGCACATCCGGGGTGCAGAAACCCAGGGAAAGCCCGTCGGCCAGGTCTTTGGGGTGACTTTTTGCCTCGCTGTCGATGGTGACCGGGGGATCGAGGCGCCAGAGCAGCAGTCCGCCTTTCCGGGAAGTGACCAGCTCATCGAGCAGCGCGCCGTTGGAATCTTGCTCCGAGAGCTCTGGCGGCGTGTCAGCGGGAGTCATTGGCAGGGGCTATGTCGTACGGACTACGTCGTAGGGACTAGGTCGCCGGCGCCCGCTGTGGCATAGCGGCCGCGACGCCGGTTGCTGGCGAAAAGGGGTGAGGATGCGCATCGTACAGGCAAATCTAATCAATGCAAGATAGCCGCACAACTAAACTTTAGTTTAGGCCATTGGTAGGAGAGGCCCCGATAAACCCACAAGAAAAGCTTATTTTGTTTCGCAGTGCTGCTCTGCTCGCTGGGCCTGCTGGCGCTGCACGATGTGGGAGATCAGCGTTTCCTGGGCGGCGCTGTCCCTGAGGGCAAATTCCGCGCGTACCAGGTAGGGCCGGGCGTCGGTTTCATCGGCGCCGGGAATGACGGCAGCGTCAACCACACGAGCCATGATACGCAGCGGCGACTCCGACGGCAGCAGCACGATGTCCAGGTCCAGTAGCTGGCCCGCGGGGAACATCGAGTCACTGCTGAAGGCGATGCCACTACCACTGATATTGACCCGGGTGGGTCTTTCGCCGACTGCCGAGTCTTCCAGATCACCACTGGTGGCGGCGCCGATCAGGTCGAGCTTGCGGTTGAGCTGGCTGAGGGCCTTGGCAGCCAGGGGGTAGTCGCGCCACAGTGCGTTCAGTGTGTTGTTGAACTCCGCTTCCAGGTCTTTCTGCATCTCGTCCCGGGTTTGTCGCGGTGTGTCGATCGCCTCGCCGGGAAGGCCTCGCAGGTCGGAGACCAGGCTGTAGCTCAGGCGTACATAGTCGTCGATGCGGAAAAACTGGCGACGTTCTTCGCTGGCCGTGTTCATTGGTTCTGTACCTCGAATGCCTGGTCAGGTTCTGGCGATTCCTCGCTGATCGTCTTCTGCTCGTTCAGGTCGAGCTCTTTGAGCAGGTCGGGCTGTTCCTTTGCCAGCGCTTCCAGGTCGGTGTCGCTGGCCTCGTCGAGGCCCCGGCGAATCACGATCTCCACGCGGCGATTGCGGGCGCGGTTTTTCCAGTCCTCGTTGGGCACCAGCGGCCGGGTTTCGGCGTAGCCCACTACCATGAATCGTTCGGTGCCGATGTCCTCGTCCTTGAGCAATTCATGAGCCACTGACAGCGCCCGCTCGGCAGACAGGTCCCAGTTTGAGCGGAAACGCTCGGTGTTGATGGGAATATCGTCGGTGTGGCCTTCCACGGCGATCTTGCCTTCCACGGTTTTCAACACGTCCCTGAGGGTGGCCATGACCGGCAGGAAATCGGTGTTCAGGGTGGCCGAACCCGAGGGGAAAGAGCCGCGCTCGCGGATACGGATCGTCACCGTGCTGAGGCCGGATTCGACATCGATCTTGCCGGCTGCGATCTCTTTACTCAGGGCGTCGCTCAGGGTTTCCGCAGTTTCCTCGGCTTCCCGCCTCAGCACTTCGCGCATCACCGTTTCAGCGGCCTTGGGGTCGGCAAAGGTATCGGCGCTGGTCTCGCTCTCGCCAGGCGGCTTGCTGCGCACGTCGAGGCTCATCTTGGTGGTGTCGGCAGATTGCTGCTGGACGGTGTTAATGGGCGTCGGGTCGGGACGGCCGGCGCTGAACTCCTGGGCGATCACGCTGGTGCCCTTGGGAATATCCTTGACCTTGACCTCGTTCTGGACGCCGAAAGCCTCCTTCATGGAGCCGGCGATCTGCTTGTACTTCAGCACGTCCATCTCCGAGAAGGACAGCAGCAGTACGAAGAAGCACATCAGCAGCGACATGAGGTCGGCGAAGGTCGCCATCCAGCCGGCGCCGCCGGATTTCTCTTCTTCTTCCAGGACGAACTCTGACATGTCGGGCTATCCTCAGGCGGCCTGTGCTTCCGGCTCTTCTTCCGCCTGCTTGCGGCGAGCCGGCGCCAGGTAGGTCTTCAGCATCGGTTCCAGTACCCGCGGGTTCTGGCCCTCAGCGATACCCAGCAGGCCGTCGATGCAGATCGCCTTGAGGCGGCCTTCCTCGACTTTGCGCAGGGTCAGCTTGTCGGCGATCGGGATGGCGATCATGTTGGCGAATACCGCGCCATACAGGGTGGTCAGCAGCGCCACCGCCATCGCCGGGCCGATCGACTTCGGATCGTCCATCGAAGACAGCATCTGCACCAGGCCGATCAGGGTGCCGATCATGCCCATGGCGGGCGCGACCTCACCGGAGGCCTCGAATACCTTGGCGCCCCACTTGTGCCGTTCGACGGTGAGCTGCATATCCTTCATCAGCATGTTCTTGATGACTTCGGGCTTGGAGCCGTCGATCAGCATGTCGATGCCCTGCTTCAGGAAAGGCGTTTGTACTTCCGCCTGTTCCAGCGCCAGCACACCCTCCTTGCGGGCCATGTTAGACAGCTCGATGATCTGCGGAATCACGTCTTCCGGCTTCTCGAGCTTGTAGATAAAGGCCCGCGTGGCAACCTTGAAGGCCCCCAGGAACTGCGCGAGGCTGAACTTCATCAGCACCACCAGGAAGGTGCCGCCGAGAACGATCAGAATCGAGGGCACGTTGAAGAAAACGATGGCCGAGCCGCCAAAGAACACGGCCGCTGCCACCACGCCGAATGCGCCCAGAAATCCCAGTAGAGTTGCCAGATCCACGTCGAGTCTCCACGATTAAAGAAGTATCAAGTCACTTTCTATATCGGCCGCCTGCCGAAAAGCTGCAGTACTTTTTTGCGTTCTCGAGAGCTATCATTGCGGCCCATGAGAGAGTCATTCACAGCACCACTGATCACCCGCCTCGCAGTCTGCTGCCTGCTGCTGGCCCTGCCTGCCGCGGTGACCGCCTCTGACACGCTGATCGTCGAGTTTTCCGATCGCGAACCTGGCAATACCCGCACCTATGCCAGCGATAGCGCCCTGGCGGTGGGTACCCTGCAGGTGCGCAACGGCCGTACCGCCACCCTGTCTGCCGAGAGCGGCCGGCAGTACCGCCTGGAAGCCAGGGGCTGGCGCTGGGGGCAGGTACAGGAGGTGCCGGACAACGTGGACTCGGTGCAGGTGACCCCGGTGGTCGAGGGCGACCAGGTCAGCGTCGATGTCACCGTCTTCCAGCAGCGCGGCGACCGGCGCCTGAAACTCGACTCGGCAGTGTCCGGTGCGGTGGGTGAATGGCTGCAGGTGCTGGGGCCGCGGTCCCCCTCGCGGTCCGGCAATCGCGTCTATGGCACAGCATCCTCGACGGCGGGCAGCGCCAGTCCGCCCGAGCTCTATATAAGAGTGCTGACCGGGGACGGCCGCTAGCCCTATATGTCCCGTTTTACCCCACTAGCCCGTTGCGCGGCCGTTGTCGCTATGGCCTGGAGCACGGTCGCAGCCGCCTATCCTGAGGTAGAGCCCGGCGTCAGTTTCGACGCGGTGCTGGCGCTGTCCGCCGAGGGTGAGCGAAGCAGGTTCCGGTACGGGGACAGCCCCCAGCAGTTTGTCGAGCTCAGTGTGCCCGGGGATGCGACCTCGCCGTCGCCGGTGGTGGTGTTCCTGCACGGTGGCTGCTGGCTCAACCAGTTTGATATCGGCCACAGCCGCGCCCTGGCCACGGCACTCAACCAGGCGGGCTACGCGGTCTGGAATATCGAGTACCGCCGCCTGGGTGACGAGGGTGGCGGCTGGCCGGGTTCCCTGCAGGACGTGCTGGCGGCACTGGGCTTGCTGGTAGAGCAGCAGCGGCAAGACCTGGACCTCAACAGGGTGGCGCTGGCGGGCCATTCCGCGGGCGGGCACCTGGCGCTGTTGGCGGCGGCCAGGGCACCCGCCGGGCTTGCCCCCAGGGGCGTGTTTGGCCTGGCACCGATTACCGATCTTGCCCGCTACGCCGAGGGCGAAGGCAGCTGCAATCGTGCCGCTGCCCGCCTTATCGCCGGTCTTCCCGCCGCAGAGCTGGCGGCGGCGAACCCCGTTATGCACCCGGCGCCGACGGGTACGGTATTGCTGTACGGTACCCAAGATCGCATTGTGCCCTTCGAGGTGCCGTTTCTCGAGCCCGAGGCCCTGGTGGCCCTGCCCGCCGGCCACTTTGACTGGATTCACCCCGGTACTCCCGCGTTCGCGCGCTTCCTGGAGGAGCTGGGCGAGGTGCTGAAATGATCAATCGCGAGGCGGTGGCGGAGCTGGACCGGCTGGACCCGCTGGCCCTGTTGCGAGACGCCTTCGCCCTGCCGCGGGACCGGATCTACCTGGACGGCAATTCCCTCGGGGCGCTGCCCAGGGCCGCGGTCAGCCGGGTGCAGGACACGGTGCAGCAGCAATGGGGCGCCGACCTGATCAGTAGCTGGAATCGGCACGGCTGGATCGACCTGCCCCAGGCAGTGGGAGAGAAGATTGCCCCCCTGGTGGGAGCGGCGCCCGGCCAGGTCATTTGTGCCGACTCGATTTCGGTGAACCTGTTCAAGCTGTTGTCGGTAGTGAGCATGCTGCGCCCGGACCGTTCCGTGGTGCTGTCGGCAGCGGACAATTTCCCCACCGATCTCTACATGGTGCAGGGGCTGTCCGGCCTGCTCGGAGAGCAACGGCTGCGGCTGGTGCAGGTGGCCGAGGCGGAAATTGCCGATGCGCTCAATGAACAGGTGGCCGCGGTGCTGTTGAGCCATGTGAACTTCCGCACTGGCCGCATCCTGCCCATGGCCGGGATAACTGCCGCGGCCCATGCGGTTGGCGCACTCACCGTCTGGGACCTCGCCCACAGCGCCGGCGCCATGCCGGTAGCGCTGGACGACTGCCAGGCGGATTTCGCGGTGGGCTGCGGCTACAAGTTCTTCAACGGTGGCCCCGGCGCCCCGGCCTGGGTATATGCGGCGGAGCGCCACCAGGGCAGCGTCCAGCAACCACTCAGCGGCTGGATGGGCCACCGCGCGCCTTTCGACTTCGACCCCGACTACCAGGCGGCAGCGGGCATGCTGCAATACCTGTGCGGTACCCCGCCGATCCTGTCGATGGCCGCCCTCGATGCCGCCCTCGACCTGTTTGCCGACATCGACATGGAGGCACTGCGCGCCAAGTCGGTGGCCCTCGGGACCCTGTTCCTGGAGCTACTGGACAAGACCGAACTGGCGGGCCAGCTGCGGTTACTGTCTCCCGCTGACCCCGCCGAGCGCGGCAGCCAGCTGGCCTTCAGCCACCCCGAGGCCTACGGGCTGGTGCAGGCCTGGATCGAGCGCGG
>JAAUXY010088181.1_pt1 | contig 14266 bp, 9 predicted proteins | sample 7278121 | NCBI WGS metagenome assembly JAAUXY01 (sample SAMN14350117, study PRJNA611818) | marine sediment metagenome | isolation source: surface marine sediment (1.8m) | place: French Polynesia: Moorea | collected 2018-08 | reverse complement strand
GCACGCGGTATTCGAAAGGTGGAGCCGCCAGCGCATCGAGGCCGGCGTTGACGCCTTCGACGTAGGCGTCGAGCAGCGCCAGCTCGGCGTCGTCGATCATACCCATGGCGATCTGGGCACGAGCGCGAAAACGGTGGAGACGCATTCGGCGATCGGTGGCCAACGCCCCGCGCCCGAACAGCTCGGCGAGCTCGCCCGCCGCCTGGCGGCGGATCAGATCCATCTGAAAGAACCTGTCCTGAGCGTGCACGAAGCCCAGGCCGCGGGCGACGTCGAGCCGGTCGCCGCGTATCGTGGGCACCCCCTGGGCGTCGCGTTCGATGGTGACCGCCGCCGTCAAGCCGGCGACCGGGAGCTCGCCTTCGAGCACCGGCAGGCTGCGCCCGAGATACCAGCGCAGGCCGATGGCACCGGCCAGCAGAAGCAGGACAACAGCGGCGAGGAATAGGGCGAGCACGCGCACGACACGGCGGCGGCGCGGTCGGGGAGAGATGGCGTCGTTCGATGTTGGGTTCATGGCGGTCGAAAGCTCTGTATGTCGGAGGTCGGCAGTCAGGGATGAGAGATCGGGTTGAGAGTGACCCCAATCATAATATGTTGAACCTTGCGGCTCCCCGCTTATCGGTGAAGTCGAGCTGTTAAGCCTCGATGGGCACCCGTGGCTAACTGCTCGCGTCCCTGCGGGACGCCGACGGTGGGCCACCCGACCACGGGTTAAAACCCGTGGCTAATTGCAGACGTCCCTAAGGGACGCTGAAGGTGAGACGCTTGGGCCACGGGTTCCAGGGGCGGTGTGTTAGAATGCGAGAAAATCACCGATAACAGAGATAGTCGGGTCGTTGACGGCCTGGCTCTCTTGGAGGAACACGATGCAGATCCTGATCAAGCTAGGTATTGCTCTTCTGGCCCTGGTCGCTCTCCTGGTGATCGTCGGGCTGTTTCTACCGAAGACGGCGCATGTCGAGCGCACGACGGTCATCTCGGCGCCGCGGAGCACGGTGTTCGCGCTGGTCAACGGTTACGAGCGTTTCAACGAGTGGTCGCCCTGGGCGCAGATCGATCCCGAGACGCGCTATACCCGTGAAGGGCCGGCCCAGGGCGTCGGGGCCAGGCAGTCGTGGGAGAGCGACGACAACAACGTCGGTTCGGGCAGCCAGGAGATCACCCTCAGCGAACCCTTCGGTCGGGTCGAGACAGCGCTGGATTTCGGGCCGCAGGGCACCGCACTGGCGTTCTTCGACCTGAAGCCGGAGGGCGACGATACCCGCATCGTCTGGGGGTTTGACACCGACTTCGGCTATAACCTGATCGGCCGCTATTTCGGCCTGTTCTTCGACAAGATGCTCGGCTCCCAGTATGAGCAGGGGCTCGCCAATCTCAAGCGGCTGGCAGAGAGCCTACCGCCGGCTGACTGGTCGGACCTTGCGGTCGAAACGACCGAGGTCGATCCGGTGACCATCGCTTACGTCAGCGGCTCCAGCTCCCAGGATTCGGCGGAAGTCGGGCAGGCGTTTGCCGCCGCTTATGGCCAGATCGAAGCCTTTATGGGCGAGCACAGCCTGGCGCCTGCTGGCCAACCGCTCTCGATCAACAAATCCTGGGACGAATCCGGATATGTTTTCGACGCCGGCATACCTGTGGCGTCGGTGCCCGAGGTGGAGATCCCGGAGGACTCACCGGTGAAGATCGGCGAGACCTACGGCGGTCGGGTGCTCAAAGTTGTCCATACGGGTGCCTATGCTGATCTGCCAGCAACCTACGACAAGATCGAGGCTTATCTGGCAGCCCATGGATTGGAAGCTACCGGTCCCGCCTGGGACCATTGGATCAGCGACCCGGGCGACACGCCTGAGGATGAGCTGATCACCCACATCTATCATCCGCTGGGCTGAGCCGGTTTACGATCCATTGCGCGGAGAATCCGGGTTCCTCAGCCTGGCGGAGCGGTTGGGCTCGAGAAGCCGACCGCTTGAGGCCTCAATAAATTAGAACGGGTTGCCGAAGCTCAGGAAGAACACCGGGTCTTTATCCTCCCCCGGCTCAGGATCGAGCTTCCAGCCGATCTCGAGCCGGATCGGCCCGATCGGCGAGGCATAGCGAACTCCGAGGCCGGCGCCAGGCTTTAGATCGCCGGCGTCGAGATCGCGCCAGTCGGCCCAGACGTTGCCGTAGTCGAAGAAGACGATGCCGCCGACCGGGTCCGCGATCGGAAAGCGATAGTCGAGGTTGAGCAGAGCCAGGCCGTTGCCGCCGACTTCGACGAGCTCGTTGCCGGAGGGAAAAAGGGTCGCGCCAGGGATACCGAGCTGGTCGCGGTCGTAGGCTCGGTGGGAGGTACGACCGCCGGCGAAGAAGCGTTCTGACACCGGCACCAGGGCGCTAGGTAGATCGGCCGGCACCAGTGGATCAAGCTCGGCGTTATCGTCGAGCGGCTCGATGGCGCCGAGCCTGAAACTGGCCGCGAGGCTGCCGGCGCGGCCCAGGGGAAAGTAGTGGGTGTGCTGCCAGAAGAGCTTGAGGAAGTGAACCTCCGCCTGCTCGAAGGGAATGGCATATTCGAGCTGCACCGCCGAAGACCAGCCGAGCTCGGGGTCCAAAGGATCGTCGCGGCGATCGAGGTAGAAGATCGGGATCAGGCTCAAGATCTCGACCTCGCGATCTTCGCGTTCGATATCTTCGGGGTCAAGGTCGAGGAATTCGAGAGTCGTCTGCTCGATCTCGACCGATCGGTATTCGATCACGCCGCGCAATCGGATCGACGGCCGATCCCAGGTGACCGCGGTCTGGGCGCCGAGGCTGGTGACGGAGAAAGAGTCGCGATCCTGGGTCTCCGAGAACAAGGAGTAGGTGACCGGGAGGTTGAGACGGCCCAAGAGTGGCTGGTCATAGAGCAGGCGGAAACGACTGTCGAGATCGTTGCCGCGTAAGTCCAGCTGAAGGCGGTCCCCTCGGCCGCCGACGTTGGCACGGGTGATCGATAGCAGACCGCCCGGGCCGTCGTCCGAGTGGTAGCTGAAGCCATAGGCGAGACGATAGCGATTGCCTTCCTCGAGGCGGACGACGACATCCCGCTTTTCGCTGCTTTCGGACACCGCTCGCTGCTCGACGTCGACCTTGGAGAAGACGCCCAAGCGGTAGAGGTCGCGCTCGACCTCGAGTAGCCGCCTGCGGCTGACGGGTTCGCCCTCCTCCAGGCTGATCAAGCGTCTCAGAGCCTCGGTCTTGCTGCGGCGCTGGCCGCGCAAGATCAACCGATCGACGACCGCTTGAGGGCCTTCGTCGACCTCGAAGTGGATGTCGACCAGGGTGCGGTCATCGTTCCAGTCGAGATGTGGCAGGACGGTCACCGAGGAAAACCCCTGATCCTCGTAGAGCGCACGAACAATGTTGAGACTGTCGTCGAGCAGCACCGGATGGTAAGGACCGCCTGGCGTCAGGGGGAGGTTGGCGCGGACTTGGTCGAGATCCAGGATTTCGAGTCCCGAGAAGGTGAAATCGACCAGCCGTTGACGGGGACCCTCACGGATTTCGATCTCGAGCCCGAGGTCGGAAGCGTTTTCGGTGATGGTGAGGGTACCGATCTCGACTTCGCCGAAGCCTTGCAGCAGGTAGTAGGAGCGGATGTTGTCGAAGTCTTCCTCGAGCTGGCTTCGAATCAGCCGACCGCTTCCCGGGCTGAGCCGCTTGCGCGGCGCGGTCCTCATCAGCGCCAGTAGCTCTTCAGCAGGGACCTCCGCGTTACCGGTGAAATCGATCTCGGTGAGCTGATAAACCTGGCCGCGATCGACATCGATCCGCAGTACTTGACCGTCGTCATTGGATTCCAGGGCGCATGCGACTTTGGCGTGATAGTGGCCTTTGCTCTGGAGATGCTCTTCAAGGCGCAGGCACTGCTGCTCCAGGCTCAACTCGTCCAGGCTTTCGTCTTTGAGAAACGGTAGAAATCCGCGGCGTTTCAGACGCTCGGGTGCGATGCCGGTGGTTTCGAGCTCGACGAAAGGCCCCACCGAGACGGAGTAGGTCAGCAGCATGCCTCCAGCCGTGGCGTCGTAGGTCTCGCGCGGCCTTTCGACGCGAGCGCCGAGGTGCCCGCGGCGTCGTAACCAGCGGCCCAGGCGAGAGACGTCTGCCTCGACCCGCTCAGCGTCATATCGGCCACCGATCAGGGTACGCATCGCGGCTCGCAGCTCACCTGCTTTGAACGAGCCGAGGTCACCCTCGAAATCGATGGCCGCGATGGCGGCGCGCGGGCCGCTGTCGATTCGAAAAGCGATGGCGACTCGGCCCGGAGCGCGTCGGGGATTGACCTCGAGCCGAACCGACGCTTCGCGATAGCCGCTCTCGTGGAGAAGATCCTTGAGAGCATAAACGCTTTCCAGGACCCGTTCCTCAACCAGTGGGCTGGCTTCTTTCTGGGTCACGACTCTGAGCAGGGTGCGGTCGGATAGCTTGTAGCTGCCGCGCAACTCGACCGAGCTCACCCAGGTACGAGCACGCAGGACGATGACCGCGGTCACCGTCGGTCGGGGCAGACCGTCGGGCCCCGGAGGGTCGGGACGGCTCAGCACGTCGACCTCGGAGAACAGCCCGGTCGCCTGAAAGTTGGAGATGGTTCGCCGCACCTTCTGTTCGGTCAACAGGGCTCCGGCCCGGATCGCCACCAGCGACGTCAGTTCGGCGCGTCGCCCGATCGGCCCGTCGAGTCGCAGCTCGACCGCGCTCACCGGTCGCCCGAGCCCCGAAACCTCGGCTTGGGCCGCCCAACAAAGCACAAACGTGAGGAGTAGCGAACAGAAAGCGAATATGACGGGAGAAGGGGCGTCAACAGACCTCCAGCGGTCCTCCCCCCTCTCCCGACGTCTCCGACTAAAACGATGATTCCCAGCGCGCATCAGCGGAGTAGCTGTCATCGCCGTTCTGGGTCAGGATCAGCGACAGGCCCGGGCTCACCTGCCACTCGATCATTAAGCGCTGATCCTCGGTCGATGACGGGTCGGCAGAGAAGGTCACAAAGACGTCTTTCGACAGTCGTTTGCCGACCGTCACCCGCGCCTTCGACAGCTGGTCGCCGCTGCCGGTCAGCGGATCGATGCGAAACTTGTCGAATCCGAAGAGCTGGTTGACCCGCTGGCCGATGACCGACGCCGCCTGGCCGTACAAAAAGGTCGCGGCGCTGGTGCTGGCATCGGCTTCGACCTCGGTGCGTTGGGATGCCATCAGCGTGGTATCGGTAATTTCGTCCCCGCCCGAGGCGAGCAGGCGAAAGACCTCGAGATCCGGTAACGGCGGCTCGGAAGAAAAGCGCGTCTCCAAGCGCTCGAAGGTACCGTCGACCGCCAGAGTGACGTCGAATTCCCGCACTCGGGTCACCGCCACCAAGTCGATCTCCGGATCCAGCTCATAGGGGTTGGAGAATACGATGCGGCCGCGTTCGATCTGATAGTCGGTCGCGTTGTAGAGCAGAGTTCCCTCGGGCTCGATCTCGACGTCACCATAGAGCACGGGCTGCGCCATGTTGCCGCGGATCAGAAGCTCCGCGCTACCCTGAAAGTCGGCCAGGTTGTTGCGCACTCTGACCGCCCTCGGGGCGTCGACGTCGATATTGAGCTCGATGGTGGACAGCACGCTGTCGGTCGGGTCGACCTCCAGGCGCTGGCGCTGCAGGAAGCCGCGCATCAGCTGTTCGAAATCAGCGCGAATGTCTTCGCTGTACTCGAGGGCATCGAGCTTGATCTGGCCGTCCAGCAGATGCCCATCGGGGATCGAGCTGAGCGACATCTGGGAGTCCCCGCGCATCGACCAACCTTCGAGATAGCGCAGGTCGAGCTCGCTGGCGTTGAGCTGCAGACGATAAATCAGCGGCTCGTCCGGCGGCGGAAGGGTCGCCTCGCCGATCAAGACCACCTGGCCGCCGCCGAGGGTACCTTCGAGACGATCGAGTATCGCTTGGCCGGGGTGAAACGAGACCGTACCCTCGAGGTCTCTGATCTCGAGCGGGAAGTCGGTGCTCAGAAGCACGGTGCCGTCGGTGAGCTGGCCCTGACCTGCGAACGTCGGTCGCTCAAATGTGCCGCCGAGGGTGCCCAGAAGATTGAGGGTGCCGCCGACGTCGAGCCCCAGATCCAGGAGCTCGAGCCAGTCGCACGACAAGGAACTGTCGAGCTCCAGGTCGAGACGGGTCGGCTCCACATATCCTACCGTTCCGACGAGCAAGAATTCGCTGCCGGTGGCGGCTTCCCCCAGATGAAGGGAGTGGATCGTCAGATCGTCAGCCTCGAGCCGAGCTCTCACCGGAGAGAGGTTCTTCAGGTAGCGTCCGGAGAGCTCGACGTCGAGCTCCGCCAGCTCGAGACCCACGACCGTGTCGTCGTTATCTGAGCGGATATTCAAATCACCCTGGAAACGCCCCTCGAGCTCCGAGGGTGGCTCCTCGAGCAGAAGCTCGGCGAGACCGCTCAGATCGTAACCGTCGAGGGAGAAGGCGAGCTCGGTGCGGTCGGGCTCAAGCGCGCCGCCGCCGGTGAGACTGACCATGTCGAGCAGGCGACCCTCGGTGGCGAAGCGACCGTCCTCCCAGGAGACCTGGAGCCGGGACGGACGCCCGGCGAGGGCTCTTTCGCCGAGGGCCAGACCGTCGGCCGCGACCACCATCTCGAGCCGGGGGTCGTTCAAGAAACCGCCGAGCTGACCGGTGACCGAGATCTCTCCGCCGATGTCGGCTCGTGGCATGTATGTCTTGAGCGGTTCTTCGGACAGGGCTAACGATGCCGAGGACAGCTCGAGATCGAGAGCGCCGGTCGTCCAGTCATGGACCCCGTCCGCGGTCGCCACGCCGCTCGGTGCGGCAAACTCCAGGCGTTCGAATCGAATCCGATCGGCGTCCCAATCCAAGCGGGTCACCAGGGAATCCAGCGGCACTTCGTCCAGCTCCAGGAGCGTCGAGGCCTCAGGATCTGCTGGCCCCAAGCCGGCGATGAGCAGGCTCGCCGGAGCGACCCGGGCCTCGAGCTTGCCGTAGGAAGCGACCTCGTCAGCCCACAGGTCCATGTGGCCCGAGATTCTGCCGTCGACCGGGAGCTCGAAGTCGAGCCAGGGGCGAGCTGAGTCGACCGGCCAATCCCAGGCCTCGAAGGCGAGGGCAATCGGCCGCTCGACGGTGGGCTCGTAGGGCATCTCACCATATAGCAAGAGAGCTTCGCTGCCGTCTCCAAGCTCGAGCCGCATCGATTCGGCGGCGGAATCGGTAACGTGCAGGGTCCCGGAGAGAAAACGGGTCGTGATGCCAGGGGCCGCCACGTCTTCGAGACGGAGTCGTAGGTCGGCGGAGACGTCGTCCGGAGCCAGGTAAAGCGTTCCGGCGAGCTCACCGCGGCCGGCGGTCGGTAGCCATAAGGGCGGCTCGGCCTGGTGGTCGAGCGGTAGGACCGGGATCAGCTCCGGTACGTCGGCGGAGGTGATTTCATAATCGTAGCTGCCTTGCCGGGTTTCGAGGTCGTAGCTGCCGGCGGCGAGCACGCTCTGGCGCTCGGATTGCAGGCTGATCGAGTCGGCGCGCACGACGCCGTCCGAGATGCGTAGCGGGAAGGCGCCGGCCAGAGGCAGTCCAGCGGGCCCTCCGTCTTGCAGTAGCAGGTCGTCGGCGACCAGCTCGAATTCGCCCGAGCCGTTGCCGCGCCCGGAGCGCTCGGAGAGGAAACGGTAGTTGAAGCCGCCGTTGAGGCGCGTGGCATAACCCGCCGAGGCGATCTGTTGATCGGCCAAGACGGTGTCGAGCTCGAGGCCACGAAAGCCCATGTCGACGGTCCAAGGTCGACCCTCCTGCTTGGTCTCCCAGATCACGGAGCCCTCGAGCTGGCCGCCGGCGTAGGTTGTCCGGTCGATACCGATGCGAAAACCGTAGCGGTCGGCGACCAGGCTGCCCCGAAAGTCGCTGAGCTGGCGATCCCAGATCTCTGCCCGCTCCGCACTCAGGCGGCTGCGCCAGCCACTCAGGAAGGGGCGCCAGCTGTAGGTGCCGTCGAAATCGAATGCGCCGCTCAAGTCTTGGAAGTACCCGAGATCGGCCAGAACCTCGCCACGAATGTTGCCGCGGGCTTGGAACAGGCATTTCCTCTGCTCCCGGGCCTCTCGAGGGTACTCACACGTCCCGTTGCCGGTGACCGCAACGTCAGGCCCTGAGATCCGGGCGCTCTCGATTTCGACCCAACCGCGCTTCAGAAAGCCTCGTCCCGAGGCCGCGACGGTCACCGGCCGAGCATTGGGCAGGCGGAGCACCACATTGTGGGCATCGAGCTGGCCGGCGAGATGCATCTCGCCGATGCCGTCGAGGCGCGTGCGTACCCCGTCGGCGGCGATCGAAAGGCGGACGTTTTGCTGGTCGAGCCCGAAATCTGCCCGGATGATTTCGACCCTGTCAATAAAGATATCGAAGCGCCGCGGTTTGGGCTTCCCGTCGCGACGGCGTTTGATCATGTTGTGAGTGCCGCCGGGATAGAACTCGAGGAAGACCACCGGTCGCTCGACGCGGACTTCGCGCAGATGCAGGCGTTGGTGTTGGAGTGCGGCGAGGTCGGCGTCGATGGTGGCGACAGGGATCTCCAGGAAGAGCGGATCTTCCGGTTCCGGACCAGACACCGTCAGCCCCCAGATTTCTACCGACAGGGGCAACAGCTCGAACGACAAATCGGCGAGGGTGACTTCGCGATCGAGAGCGGCGGACAATCGCTCGGTGATCAGCTCGCGGGCTCCGTCGCGCAGCCATCGCGTATCGAGCAACTGCTGGAGTACGAAGATCAGGACCACCAGGGCAGCCAGCCCCCAGAACAGGGGGCGTAGCACCCAGCGGCGGAAGCGCCCTGGGCGCCGACGACCTCGGTCGCCGTCTACGTCGCCTCTTTGAGATCTCAGCCGCCCCACTCTAGCCTCTCCACACAGCTATCCGACGGGACGCCTCAACCGCCCCACTTCAGCTTCTCGCGCAGGCTGTCATAGAACGTGCGATCGGCGACGCGGATCAGCTTGGCGGTCGACTTCGAGCGCTGGATCCTGACCGTGTCCCGGTAGCTCATGCTCGAGCCCTCCTGACCGTCGACGGTCAGGAAGACCTCTTCCCGCGGGGTCTGGAGTGTGATTTCGATGGCCTCGGAATCGGGAACGACGATCGGTCGTAGCGAGAGCGTGTGGGGACACAGCGGGGTCAAGACGGCTACCGGCAGGGCCGGGAATAGAATCGGGCCGCCGGCGGAAAGGTTGTAGGCGGTGGCGCCGTTGGGGGTCGAGATGATCAAGCCGTCCGCGCGATAGCGGGCGACCAGGCCGCCCCCGACCTTGACGTCGAGCTCGATGATCTTGGCCAGCGCGTTTTTGCCGATCACCGCGTCGTTGAAGGCTCGAAAGTTTGCCGAGGCACCGCGCTTGCGGCACAGGACGACGTCAAAGAGCGATCTTTCTTCGACCCTGAACTCGCCAGCCAGGATCTTGACCAGGCTCGGATAGAGCTCGGAGCGAGCCAGCTCGGTGAGGAAACCCAAGCGTCCGAGATTGACGCCGAGGATCGGCACCGACACCGATCGCGCGACCGACAGCAGCGTGCCGTCACCGCCCAGCACCACGACCAGATCGTACTTGCCGCCGGTATCGAAGGCGGTGACGTCGGCCAGACTCAAGGCCTTGAGGCTGGTTTCGTCGAGGGCGACTTCGATGTCTCGGCGGTGCAGCCAGTCGGCGAGCTCCGCCGCGGTGCGGATCGCGTCCTGACTGTCGGCACGGATGACCACGCCGACCCGCTGAATCTTGAAATCCTTGGCTCGGTCGGCTTTGGGCTGGGCGCGTTTCACCCGAGCAGGTTTCTTCTCAGTGCGTGCCATCAGCCACCTCGAAGAGCGAAAATGCCTCGCGGTTTCCTCCGACACCGGTGATCGGGGAATCGAAAATCCCGAGGCTGCGGAGCCCCAGGCTTTCGAGGTCAGCGATCCGGCCGTGGATGACCCGCTGACGCACCTGCTCGTCACGAACGATACCTCCTTTGCCGACCTGACGGCGCCCGGCCTCGAATTGTGGTTTGATCATCGGCAGCAGACGTCCGCGGTCACTGAGATGAGCAAGCAAAGCTGGTACCACCTTGGTCAGGGAGATGAACGAGACGTCGATCGTGATCAGGTCGCAGCGCTCGGGGAGGTCCTCAGGTTTGAGGTGGCGCGCGTTGCACCGTTCAATGACCACCACTCGCGGATCGTTGCGCAGCGAATAATCGAGCTGGCCGTAGCCGACGTCGAGGGCGTAAACGCGGGTCGCTCCGCGCTGGAGTAGACAATCGGTGAAACCGCCGGTCGAGGCGCCGACGTCCAGGCAGACCAGCCCGTCGACCTCCACGGCGAAGTGCTCGAGGGCGCCCTCGAGCTTGCGTCCGGCCCGGGATACGAAGGGCTCGGAGGGCGCGAGCAGAGCGAGCTCCGCGCTATCCCGCGTCGCGGTGCCGGGCTTGTCGACCCGGCGGCCGTCGACCAATACCGTGCCCGCCATCACCGCGCGGCGTGCCTTTTCGCGGCTGGGGAAAAACCCCCGTTGATGGAGCAGCTGATCGAGGCGCATGACGCATCCTCAACGGTCACGGGTGGCGAGATAGTTCACCAGCGACGGGAATAGCCCACCGCCCGCGGCCAGTTGGCCGGCTAGCTCCATCGCCTCGTCACGGGTTTGTTCGAGCATGCGTCTACTCTCGGTGAGTCCGTAGAGGCCAGGATAGGTGAGCTTGCGCGCCGCGGCGTCTTTACCGGCGGTTTTCCCCAGGGTACTGGCCGTGCCTTCGACGTCGAGAATATCATCGGCGACCTGAAACATCAGGCCGAGACGTTCGCCGAGTCCCGTCAGCCGGCGATCCGTTTCATCGTCTGCCCCGGCGTAGATGCCGGCGAGACGCAGACAGGCGACCAGCAGCTCGCCGGTCTTGCGGCGGTGGATGGCTTCGAGAGCCGCCGGCGCGTCCTCCGGCCAGGAGTGCTCAGCCTCGAGGTCGTCGACCTGGCCGCCGATCATGCCCAGGGTGCCGATCGCCGTGCCGACCATCGCCACCGCCCTGCCCCGCTGTTCGCCGTCGACCTCTGTCGGATGGCTTGCCAGGGTCGTGAGACCGAGGGTGAGGAGGGCGTCGCCGGCCAGGATCGCGGTCGCCTCGTCGTACTGACGATGGGCCGTCGGCCGTCCTCTTCTCAGGTCGTCGTTGTCCAGCCCGGGTAGGTCGTCATGGATCAGGCTGTAGGTATGGATCATTTCGAGCGCGGCGCCGCCCGGTAGAAGCGTCCGGCGAGAGGCGCCGAGGGCTTCGCCGGCCAGCGCCACCAACGCCGGCCGGATGCGTTTGCCGCCGGCGAAGACGCTGTAGCGCATAGCTTCATGCAACTTGGTCGGTGGCGTTGCCTCGGTCGGCAACAGGCGGTCCAGCGTCTCGTCGATCGCCGGTCGGATGTCGGCGAGGAAGTTGACAAAATCGTTCATTCGAGGATTATGTCTCAGATTGGGGAGACGCCGTAGTCGTTGGCCTTGCGAGACCTCGGGGCTGTTAGCATCTCGCGATGCATTTTCGCCCCCTCGAGATCCCCGGTGCCTACTTGCTGGAGCCCCAGCGCCCCGAAGACAGGCACGGTTTTTTTGCTCGCCGGTTTTGCCGCCGCAAGCTCGAAGAGCACGGACTGGACCCGGCATTGGTGCGCTGTGAAGTATCGATCAATCCCCTGTGCGGTACGGTGCAGGGTATGCACTATCAGGCGGCGCCCTATGAAGAGAGCCTGTTGATCCGCTGCACCGCGGGCTCGGTCTGGAGCGTGCTGGTCGACCTGCGGCCGGAATCGTCGACCTACCGACGCCACCTGGGATTTGAATTGAGCAAGGACAATCGGCACTCGCTCTACGTGCCGGGCCTGGTCGCCCACGGCTTCCAGACGCTCGAGGACAACAGTGAGGTCTTTTTCCAGGCTTCGGAGTTCGAGTACCCGCAGCACGCTCGAGGTGCCCGGTGGAACGACCCGGCCCTGGCGATCGAGTGGCCCCGCGAGATCAGCTTTGTTGCCGAGAGGGATCAGGGGTTCCCTGATCTCGAGTCATCGCCCGCGCGCCGTCGGCGACAGCGCAGGTGAAAATTTCCGGCGTTCGATCGAACGTGTCCTCGAACGCTCGGACCATCGCTCGGCGGATCGATTCGGCTGCCGCCGATTCGGCGAGCACCATCACGCAGCCGCCGAAACCGCCGCCGACCAGGCGCGCGCCGTAGCACCCCGGGATCGCCCAGGCGGATGCGGCCAGGAGATCGGTCTCGGGAATCGAGACTTCGTAGAGATCGCGTGAGCTGAGGTGGGATTGCCGGATCAGGCGGCCGAACGTCTCGAGGTCGCCGCGGCGTAGCGCCTCGGCCCCCTCGTGCACCCGCTGGCACTCTTCGATCGCGTGTCGAGCGCGACGCCTGAGCGCCATCGGCAGCCGGTGGGAGTGGAGCTCGAAGTCTCTCGGCGAGACGTCCCGTAGCGTCCGGATGCCGGGGAGGGTCTCTCTGAGGAGCTCGACCGCCTGCAGGCACTCCTGCCTTCGGTCGTTGTAGTTGTTGCCGTCGCCGAGATCTACCAGTCGCCGACGCACGCCGGAATCGGCTACCAGCAGCCTGGCAGAGTCCGGCAGCGGCACCAGCTCATGCTCGAGGCTCCGGCAATCCAAGAAGACCAAGCTGCCGGCAGCGCCGTGCAGGCTGGAGAACTGGTCCATGATCCCCGACTGGACTCCCAGATAGCCGTTCTCCGCAAGCATGCCCAGTCGTGCTCGGGCGGCCCCATCCACGGCCAGGGGATCCGCATCCGCCGGCAGAAGCGCCTCCCACGCGAGCAGAAAGGCCATCTCGACCGCGGCCGATGAGCTCACGCCAGCGCCGATCGGCACGTCGCCGCCGAAGGTCACGTCCATTGCCGGCGGTCGCCGGCCGGCTTCGGCCAGTGCCCAGGCGACTCCGGCCGGATAGTCGGTCCATGTCGTCTGCTGCCCGCCGCGCTCTGGCAATGGCGGCGGCAGGTGGTCGAGGTCGAGATCGGCCGTGTCGTCGAAGTCGAGGGCCTCGATCTGTACTCGAGCTCCAGAAGTCGACGCTGCCGCCAGCCAAACCGCGCGATCGATGGCGGCGGTGATCACCCAGCCTTCGCTGTAGTCGACGTGGGCACCGAGCAGGCTGACCCGTCCCGGAGCACGCACTACGACTTCCGGCTGCCGGCCGTAGCGGGCGGTGAAAGCATCGACGACGGCGTCGGGGTAGCCGCGGGTTTCCGCGTCGGCGGAAGAGTCGTTGGGCATAGCGGCTATAGGATATCTTCCCTTCATGCGGACATACTCGGCCTATCTCTTCCGCGGCGTCGGCGTCGCGCTGGCGGCGCTCCTCGCGCTGCTCGTGGTGGTGGCGGCGGCGGAGACCGTGGCCTGGGCGCTATTCGAGGTCTCCTGGGCCGAGGGTTCAGAGATCAGCGGAGTCCTTTTGATCTGGTTCGGGCTGCTGGGAGCCGCGTACGGCATCCGAGCTCGCGTTCACCTCGGCGTCGAGCTCTTGACCCGCCGACTGCCAGCGAAGCCGCGTTCGGTCTTGGAACGCGCCGCCGCGCTGTTGGTGGCTGCTTTCGGCGTGCTGCTGGCGATCTACGGCGCGAAGCTCGCGACGAGCGTGACCAATACTTTGCCGGCGACCGGCTGGAACGCGTCGGTACAGTACTTTCCGGCGGTCGTCTGTGGCGCCTTGATGACGCTCTTTGCACTGGAAGAGGCGATCTATGGCCGGGGCGGGGTGACGGAAGCGCCGCCGAGGGGCGATGGCGAGAGCCGATGACTGACGGCCAACTTCTGCTGCTGGTCTTTGGCTCGTTCGCTGTTCTGCTGGCGGCGCGGGTGCCGGTGGCCTTTTGTCTCGGTCTGTCGGCCTTCACCTATTTCTTTGCCGCCGATCTGCCGCCGCTGGTGGTGGTCCAGAAAATCTCGGTGCAGATGGCGAGCACCACGCTGGTGGCGATTCCGTTTTTCATCCTGTGTGGCGAGATCATGTCTGGCGGCGGCATGGCGCAGCGCCTGATCGATGCGGCGGGAGTTTTCGTCGGCATGATCCGTGGCGGCCTGGCGATGGTCAACATCGTGGCGTCGATGTTCTTCGGCGGCATCTCCGGCTCGAGCGTCGCCGACACCGCCTCGATCGGACCGGTGCTGATTCCGACGATGGTCAGAAGCGGCTACGACCGCGGCTTCTCGGTCG
>JAAUXY010209799.1_pt1 | contig 14271 bp, 7 predicted proteins | sample 7278121 | NCBI WGS metagenome assembly JAAUXY01 (sample SAMN14350117, study PRJNA611818) | marine sediment metagenome | isolation source: surface marine sediment (1.8m) | place: French Polynesia: Moorea | collected 2018-08 | reverse complement strand
GGCGGGGTTGACCGTGACGAGGACCGCGCCGACACGCGCGGCCGCCATGAAGAGCAGGGTCCACTGGGGCCAGTTGGTGGCCCACACGGCGACGTGGTCTCCCCGTTGATTTCGAACGAGCCGTCGACGATCGCGGGCGTACCGTATTCCAGGCTCGGGTTGTCGTTGCGAATGCCCCCGAGCGGCTTGTCCGGATCGACCGCAGCGCCCACGGTATCGCTGACCTGGATCGTCGTGTAGTCACGATTGATCAGGTTTCCTGGTCCGAGGGTCAGGTACAGCCCGTTGCGCAGGTCGTATTGCCGGTCCGGGTTGTGCCCCGTGCGTATGTTGATGTTGCGAATGCGGCTGCCGCCCGGATCATAGACCCGGATTCGCAGGTCGTTGACGCCGCGAGTGCCGGCGCGCCGAACCTCGAAACCCAGCTGTCCGCTGCCGTGCGTGCCGTCGTACTCGCCGCCGATCGTGATCTGTGCGCCGGAACCGTTGCCCCAGGTCGGGCCGAACGGTGTAAACGACATCGGCGACGCGTTGATCTCCTCGCTCGAATCGAGCGCAGCTGCCGTGTGCCGGAGATCCAGGCCCAGCGCGTTGTCCGACTGTGCATCGGGTAAATCCAGCTGGAATCGCGTGTCGATGTTGGTCAGCTCGGCGAGCGACTCGAGGCTGCGGTAGAGGCGCAGCAGCCGTGTTCGTGCGCGCAGCAGATCGGTACGCGATGTGATGTCGACGCTCGCGTATGGTTTCAGGCCGTTGGGTGCCGCCTCGCTCGAGAATACGCGAGTATTGCTGGCAATGCTGGAGAGGTTCTGAATAACCGACATCAACGTCCCTTGTGATGCGGGCGCTTGCTTACGCGTAAATTTCTTCGGCTTCCTCTACCGATTCGAGTGCGCGAATAAAGCCGTCTTCGGCGAGCTTCCCGGGATCTTCCTTGATGGCCCGGCACAGGTCGTCGCTGCTGCCATTCCAGCCGAGTCCCTCGATGCCCGTCCAGGCGTTACGCTTCTGTTTGGCTTCATACATCGCGGCATCGGCGACGCCGAGCACCTCCTCCCAGGTCAGCAGCTCGGGCTGCTCCTTGATGAACGGGTAGGACGCGTAGCCGATCGATGTGGTGATGCGAGCGACCTGGCCATTGCCGAGGCGGAACACGCGCTGCGACAGGCCGCTGCGAATACGATCGGCGAGCACGGCGGCGAACTTGCGGTTGGTCTCGCGCGCGACGACGAGAAACTCGTCGCCACCCCAGCGAATGACATCGTCCGAGGAGCGGCAGGCGTCGAGCAGTACATCGCGGACCTGCAGCAGCAGTTCGTCGCCCGCCTCGTGTCCGCAGGTGTCGTTGACCGGTTTGAAATTGTCGAGGTCGACCATCAGGAACAACAGGTCGTTGTTGCCACCCGGTGCCAGCGTTTCTGACCCGTCGCGGTAGTGGCGCAGCACGAGGTCGACGTCCTTGCGGATCTGCTCGAAGAGGTAGCGCCGGTTGCGCAATCCGGTCAGCGGGTCCGTGGTGCTGGCTTCCACGAGCTTGGCATTGACTTCCTTCAGATCCTTGTTGCGCGCGTTAAGCTGCTTGGTGCGCTCATGAACCTCGCGTTCGAGCCGTCGGCTGTACTCGTATTCGCGCTTGAGCTTGTTTTGCTGGTGCCGCCAGAACGCCAGGATGCACAGTCCGGCGGCAAGCACGTACAGCGAGTATGCCCACCAGGTCTTCCACGGCGGATTGGCAACCGAGATCGGAATCTCGACTCCAGACTGGTTCCAGACACCGTCGCTGTTGGCCGCCTTGATCTGCAGGGTGTAGTTACCGCCGTTGAGGTTCGTGTAGGTGATTCGACGCTCGTTGCCGAGGTTGGTCCACTCTTCGTCGAAGCCGACGAGCCGGTACGCGTACCGGTTGTTGTGTGCCGCGGCGAAATCGAGCGCTGCAACCTCGAAGGTCACAACGTCGTCGTTGTAGCCGAGATCGAGTCGCTTCAGGAGTTCGTAGGGTTCCGTGTCGAGCACCGGGACGTTCATGACGGAAACGGACGTCAGCACCACAGGTGGCGGTGTGCGATTGAACTGCAGCGCTTCTGGTCGGAACGCGTTGAACCCGTTGGAGCCGCCGAAGTACATCGTCCCGTCGCGGCCCTTGAAGCTGGCGCCGAAATTGAATTCCTCTCCCTGCAGGCCGTGGTCCTTGTGGAAGTTCCTAATGTCGCCGTTGCCAGGACGGTAGCTGACGAGCCCGTGGCTCGTACTCAGCCAGAGGGTGCCGCGTGAGTCCGACTGGATTCCGTAAACGGCGCTGCGAGTCAGTCCGATTTCGTTGGAAATCTCGACGATCTCGTAGGCGCCCGAGCCATCCGCCGCTCGGGCCAGCAGGTCGAGTCCGGCGCGTGTGCCGACCCAGAGCCGGTCGCGCGCATCGACGTGCAGGGAATAGATCGTATCGGCGCTCAGGCTTGCGCGGTCATTGGGGTCGTGCTTGATCGCATGCCAGGTCCCGGAGGCCACATCGAAGTGATTCAGGCCGCCGCCGTCGGTGCCGACCCAGACGACGCCATCGCTGGTCTCGGCGAGGCTCGTTGCCCTCGGGCTCGACAGGCTGTATTCGTCAGCGGGATCGCTCGGGAAGTTCGTGAAGCGCCGCGACTCGGGGTCAAATCGGCTGACGCCGCCACCGAAGGTGCCGATCCAGACATACCCGTTGCGATCCTCGTGCAGGGACATGATGCCGTTTGCCGCGATGCTGGCCGGATCGGATGGATCGTGCATGTGCGTGACGACCTTGCCCGTTGCGGCATCGATCTCGTTGAGCCCCCCGGTCATCGTGCCTGCCCAGACTTTGCCGTTGCGGGACGCGACAAGGGCCATTACGCGGTCATCACTCAGCGCGTTCTCACTGTCTTTGCGAAACAGGCGAGTTGAATGGTAGTGGTCGTCGACGACGTTGATGCCGCCGCCGAAGGTGCCCATCCAGATATTGCCGTCGTTGTCTTCGGCGAATGAGGTCATGTTCACGCTGCGGAAGTCGCTGCCTTCGGACGTGTCCGGCTTGATATGGCCGAAGGACCAGGAACGAGGGTTCCATTTGCTGATGCCGCCGGTGCGGGTCCCCACCCAGAGTACGCCGCCACCGTCCTGGAAGATCGAGAAGATGCTGGTACCGCTCAGGCTCGTCGGGTCGGTAGGGTCGTTGCGATACGTCAGGAACTGATCGCCATCACCGAGCCAAAGGCTCAAGCCTTTGTCCGTGCCGGCCCAGATCCGCCCGTCCGCATCTTCGAAGATCTTCTCGATACGGTCGCTGCCGATGCTGGAGGGATTCGCGGCGTCGTGGCGGAAATTCACGTGCTCGAACGTGCTCGGGTCGACGCGTGAAAGCCCTGCACTCTGCGTTCCAACCCAGAGCTTGCCGACGGAGTCGAGCAGCAGGCTGCGGATGTTGAATTCGGCATCGCCAGTCAGGCCCTCAGGATCCGACAGGAAGCGGCCGTCGCCGGCGGGATCAAACTTGTTGAGACCGTGGCGCGTTCCCAGCCAGACGATGCCGTCCTGGTCAATCTCGATAGCGTATATCTCGTCGCTGCTGATCGAGGCCGGGTCATCCGGATCATGACGATAGCGCGTGAATTCGCCGGTAAGCGGGTTGAGTCGATTGAGGCCCGCACTCCGCGTACCGATCCAGACATTGCCCGAGGCATCGCTGGCGATCGTGCGGATGCGGTCGGACCCGATCGAGTTGGGGTTAGCGGGATCGTGCCGATAGGTCGTGAAGCGATTGGTGGAGGGATCCCACCGGGAGAGGCCGCCGCCGTCGGTAGCGACCCAGAGGCTGCCATCCACCGAAAGATGCAGGTCGCGGGCGAAGTCGCTGCCGAGAGAATCGCTCGTTCCTCGCTCGTGGCGGTAGTTCGTGAACTTGACGCCGTCGAAGCGATCGAGGCCGTTTTCCGTCGCGAACCACATGTAGCCGGTCTGATCCTGGAGAATCGCGTGGACGGCGCTTTGCGACAGGCCCTCCGCCACGGTGATGCGCTCGAAGCGCATGACGTGCTGCTGGTCGGCGTGCACCGGCGTCGCAATGACGAGAATCAACGAGACCAGCCACGCGCGCAGCGCATGAGCCGGTTTTCTCGTCTCTGCAGGTGCTTTCCTCATACTCGTTTCGGCAGCGGCTTCCCTGTCGTCTCAATAAGTTATCGGCTCACGGGCGCGCTTTCTTGAGAGCCCGGTGTGACGCAGGTCACACTATTCCCTGCGCAAATCACCCGAAACGGGCGAGAAAATCGGGGCCAGGCACGGCCGGGCTGAACAGGAAACCCTGGCACTCGTGGGAGCCCCACTCGCGCAGCATCTGCAGCTGGTCGGTCGTTTCCACGCCCTCGGCGATCACGATAGCGTTCAGCCGCTCCGCCATCGCAACCATGCCTGAAGCGATCGCCTCGTCCCGGGCACTGCGGGAAGCGCCACTGACGTACGAACGGTCGATTTTGATGACGTCGATCGGCAGGTCCTTGAGATAACCGATTGCAGCCTGGCCCGTGCCGAAATCGTCAATCGAGATGCGAACGCCGATGTCCTTGAGCCGACGGATCTCGTTAACGACCTCGGGATGGCAGTTGAGAACTCCACGCTCGCTGAGCTCGATCTCGAGCAGCGACGCATCGAGGTCGTTGCTAAAGAGCGCTCCGGCGACGACGGAAACAACGTCGCCGCGCATCAGCTGGCAGAGCGACAGGTTGATGGCAATCCGGATCGGGTCCATGCCCTCATCGATCCAGCTGCGCAACTGCGCGCATGCAGACTCGATGACGAACTGGCCGATCTCGACCATCATGCCGGTCTTCTCTGCGACCGGTACGAATATGTCGGGCGGAATCATGCCCTCGGTCGGGTGCTGCCAGCGGAGCAGGGCCTCGGCGGCAACGACCTTGCCTGTATCCGTGTCCGTGATCGGCTGGTAGTGGAGGGAGAGCTCGCTGTTCGGTATCGCATGGCGCAGCATCGAGTCGATCTTGAGCATCTGCGAACCCGGCGTACGTCCGAGCGGATCGAAGAAATGCAGTCCGCCGGTCGTCTCACGGGCTTCGAGCATCGCTGTCTCCGCCGCATGCAGGAGCTCGTCGGGCCCGCTGCAGTGCGTCGGGTAAACGGCAGCGCCGCAGCTCGTGGTCAGGTAGATACTCTGCCCGTCGACCTCGAACGGCTGCTGTAGCTCACGGACGATCGCCTTGTGGAAACGCTCGACCTGCTCCTCTGCGCCATTCGCGATCTGCACGGCGAAACGGGCTCCCCCGAGGCGCGATGCAATGGCTGTTACCGTGCCATTGTCCGGGCCACCAATCACCTGGCGGTCCGAAATGCACTTGCGCAGGCGGTCGGCGAACTGGTTGAGCACGCGATTGGCATTGGTGTGGCCGATTGCTTCGTTGACGAGCCGGTAGCGATCGAGGCCGACGACCACAATCGACGTTTGCTTGTCGGTATTGCCTTTCGCGGCAATCGCTTTATGCGACAGCTTGCGGAAGCGATCGCCGTTGGGCAGGCCCGTCAGCGTGTCCGTACCCACCGACTTCGCACGGCTCCGCTCGGCGGCGGTCGCCGAAATCTGGAAGCGGTCGAGCTTGTCATTTGCATGCTGCAGGGCGACGAGGTTTTCGTGTGCCTTGATGACGCGAATGACGCGCTGCGTAATGACCTGCCAGTCGTAGGGTCGGCGAACGATGTCAGTCACGTCCGTCTCCGAGGCAAGCGTAAGGTCTCCTGCGCCCCCGCAAAGCGCGATTTTGGGCACGTCTCTCTTTGCGGTGTTGTTGAGACTTTCGATCAACAGGATGTCGTCGCTGCAGGACATGCCAGCGTCTGCGACCAGCAGGTCGACCTCGTTGGTCGCCGCATACTGCAGGGCCTTCTGAGCGGAGTCGACGACGACGACCTGCAGGCCTGCGTGTTCGAGCCAGCGTGGGGCCCACTGCTGCGACAGCTTGTCGGTCGTTGCGACGACCGCAGTACGCTGTCGCTTGTCTGCCGTGAGCCATTCGACGTCAGTGATCGTCGGATGCGATGCCGTCCTGGTCCCGAAATCGAGCCTGATCACCTTTTTGATGGCTGCTCTCATTGTTCTCTCCCTATGCGGCAGTCGATCAGTCGTCGTTGATTACGATCGACTGACCGGAGGTGTCGTAGAGCGGCACGAAATCTGTTACCGCATCGGTCCAGAGATAGCCGTCCGTCCACAGGTAGCCATCCGTCCACAGGTAGCCGTCTGTCCAGAGGTAGGCGTCCGTCCACAGGTAGGCATCTGTCCACAGGTACGCGTCGGTCCAGAGGTAGCCATCCGTCCACAGATAGGCGTCGGTCCAGAGGTAACCGTCCGTCCACAGGTAGGCGGCGCCGAAGGTTGCATCGCCCCAGAGGGTTGCCGTGTCCTCGACGAGGATGACCGGACCTTCCTCGGAGCGCGCCATGCGCGGTGACAGCGCCTGGCCGCTGACCTGGCGGTTGTCGCTGAGCGCCGCATCGATGTCGAGCACGCCGGCGCCAACTGCGGTCGGGTCGGCATCGATCTTGCGCGCCGAGCGCATCAGGCGGGCCTTGATCGTTGCCGGCGTCAGCGTCGGGTCTTCGGTCAACATCAACGCGGCCGCGCCCGAGACCATGGCCGCCGCCATGCTCGTGCCTGACAGCTCGAGGTACTCCTCGGCGCAGGCGCCAGAGCAGTTCGGCCCACGGTTCTTGACCTTCTTCTTGAGTTTGCCGTTCTTCGGAACGGCCGCGATCAGCCGGTTGCCCGGCGCCACGAGGTCCGGTTTCAGGATGTGGTCGCGGAGCGTCGGGCCCATCGACGAGAATGTCGAGACATAGTCGTCGTTGAAATCACTGCCCGTACCTGCGTCCGTCAGCGAGCCTACCGTGATGATCTTGCGTGAATTGCCCGGGCTCGTAATCGTCATGTGCCCGTCGTTGCCGTAGTTGCCGGCGGAAGCGACAACCACGATGCCCGCGTCCCAGAGCGCCTCGACGGCGAGCACGAGCGGGTCGGTCTCGTTGGATTCCTCGACGGCCTTGCCCATCGAGATGTTGACGACCTTGATGCCTTTTTCCTGGGCATGCTGCAGGATCCAGTCGATGCCCGCGATTGCATCCGACGTGTAACCGCGACCGGAGCTGTCGAGGACCTTGACCGAATGCAGCGACGCGCCGGACGCAACGCCACGGTAGTTGCCGTTGGACAAGGCGCCATCGCCGCCGGCGACACTCGCGACGTGAGTGCCGTGGCCGTAACCGTCAAACAAGTTTGCGGGCTCGATATCGATGGCAAGGTCGTCGACCCAGAGGTTGGCGTCCTCGTCGTAGTCGGCGACGCGGAACCGGATCCTCGTATCTGTGGTCATGTAAGACGTCAGGTCGACCGTTTCATCGTCCTTTTGTTTCTTCTTCGTGTAGGTCTTCAGCGTTTCCCAGGTGCTTCCGCCGTCCGTCGAAACGTCCAGCGTGAATGCAGCATCGTTGATGATGTCGTCGACGCGATAGTCGAATACCAGCGTCGCCGACGCGGCGTCGCCGAGGTTGATAGCTCGTTCGATCGAGTCACCTGTACCGCCGTTGGCATCCAGTTCGATGCAGTAGCCGTCACCGTTCGGGCACCGGTAATCTTCCTCGATCGTGATGTCGCCGCCGTACGGGCTGCCGTCATCGCCGTTCTCGATCCAGGGCGTAGCGGACCAGTCCATGTCACCGTTGCTGTTGCCGTAAGACCTGCTGTTGAAAGTGTCGCGAAGGGCGCCCGGCTCGACGTAGGCGATCTCGACGTTGTCGATGTAGAAGTGCGCCTCGGGGTCGTAGTTCGTAACGCGGAAACGGATAAACGTGTCGTTTGAAATATACGGTGTCAGGTCGACCGCTTCACCGATACCCAGGCTCGCGGAGTTGTAGCTTGCGACGACTTCGTACTTGTTGTCCTTGTTGCCGTCATCCGAGACCTCGAGCACGAATTCCGCATCCGTTTCAATGTCGTACAGACGGTAGTCGAACGTCAGGGCCGCCGACGTGGCTCCCGACAGGTTCACGCGACGAGCGATGGAGTCGTTGACGCCGCCTCGCGCATCGAACTCGATGCAACGGCTCGACGGATCGGGGCAGTAGTCGGTTTCGACCTGGATGCTGCCTAACTCGGCGGCATAATCTTCGTCGCCAGTATCGCCCGTCTCGATCCACTCGTAGTCATCCCAGTTGCTGGAGCCGTCCGAATTGTCATACGCACGGGAATTGAATTCGTCACGATAGGTGCCGCCCGGACCTTGATACGGGAACGTGAAGTTGATGTGCGTGTTCACGTCGAGGTCCGTGTGGGACGCGATACCGGTGTCGAGCACGGCAATACCGACGCCAGCGCTCACCGGGAAGGAATTCATAGATCCCGGGCTGGGCAGGTGCGCGGTCTCACGCGCAGAGATCGACGCAGACGTCACCTTGCTGTCGAGCGACATCATCTCGACATCGGTATCGATAGCCAACGCCTCGACGGCGTCAACGGGCAGGCGAACGGCGCGCATCCTGAGGCTCTTGTAGCTGCGAAGTACCTCTCCGCCGAGTTCCTCGATGCGCATTGCCTCGAACAGCTCGGGATTGTCCTCGTAACGGATGATGACTTCTACCGTTTCCTTGTTGCCGGTCCGAATGGCTTTGATCAACGCCGGGCTCATCTTCGACGCCGGGTCGACGGCCTTGTGGCTGATCTCGGTGTCGGGAACGGCAAGCATGCCGTCATCCGGGCGAATGTTCTTTTCTTCCAGGATGCGCAGTGTCTTTGCGGCGACTTCGGAGGGTACGCTGACGTCTACCTTTTCTGCCTCAGGCAGATCGACGATGCGAATGACGGCCTGCTTTTCAGCGATGGCCGGTTCCGCGGACTGGTCGGACGTCTGGTCGATGTCGGCGAGCCGTGCCGGCGAGCTGTCGAATGACGAGAAGTTCAGGACGGCAATCAGTCCTGCGAGTGCCGGTACGAGTACGAGAATCTTTTTCATGGTCCCCATCCTTGTGGTGTGCGCGTCCTCTCGAGGCGCGAAAAAATGATGGGGAGTATTTGACCAGCAGAGCCGGTTTTACGGAGGTGTCTGCAAGACGTGATACGCTGATGCTTTTGTGACGCAGGTCACATAATGACTGCGTTAAATACATTCGAAAGTAATTGGGACATTCATGTTTACCGCCGCACCGCGGCGAAAAACATGAATGTCCCAATTAGCCGAAGGACTTGGTGGCGATCTTCTTCTGGATCGTCGTCAGGTCGACGACTTTTTCCTCGTGGGCGATCTGCCGGCAGGTGTCGATGAAGCCTGGCACCCGGCCGGGCGGCAGCGGCTCGGTGAACAGGAATCCCTGAACGGCATCGCAACCGCGCTCCCGCAGGAACTCCACCTGCAGTTCCGATTCGACGCCTTCGGCGATGACGGTAAAACCGAGCTCTCGCGACATCGCAATCATTGCCGAGCACATAGCTTGTTGCTCCCCGGGGCCACGGACGCCGTCGACAAAGGCGCGGTCGATCTTGATTGCCTTGATCGGCAAGCGGTTGAGGTGGGAGATCGAAGAATGGCCCTGGCCGAAGTCATCGAGCACGATGCCGACGCCGAGCTTGTGCAGCGCCTGTATCGTGGCATCCGCCTGGCGGCTGCGCATCAGCATCGCTTCGGTAAGCTCGAGTTCGAGTTTCTCCGGCGGAAGATCGTGGCTTTCCAGCGCGAGCCGGACGAGTCTCGGCAGGTCGTCGCGCGCGAACTCCTGCTGGGACAGGTTCACCGAGACGCAAGGTATGTCGCCGAGTTCATCCAGCCACCACCGGGCCTGTTTGCAGGTCGTGTTGATGACCCATTCGCCGATCGCAAACATGAGACCCGTGGCTTCGGCGAGCGGAATCACCTCGTTCAGAGGCACACTGCCCCGCAGCGGGTGGATCCAGCGCAGCAGGGCCTCGAGTCCCGCGACGTGGCCGCTTTGCAGGTCGATGCGCGGCAGGAAGTGGATGTCGAGCTGGTCCTTGTCGATGGCCCAGCGAAGCTCGTTCTTGACGTCGAGACGCGCTCTCGCGCGGTACTTCATCGTGCTCGAAAAGAACTCGTGACCCTCGGAGCTGACGACTTTGGCTTCGTCGAGCGCTACGCGGGCGTTCTTAAGCAGCGTGTCGGCATCGTCGCCATCGAGCGGGCACTGCGCGATACCGATACTCGGCTTTATGTTGAGCTGATGGCCTTCAATGGATACAGGTTCGCTGAAGGCGTCGCGGATGCGAGCTGCAACCGTTGCGACGTCCGCGCGCGATTCGATGTCACCGAGCAGCAGAACGAATTCGTCACCCCGTATCCGGGTAAGGTTGGAGCTGTCCGACTCATCGATGCGAGCTAGTTGGTCGTAGTCACGCAGGCAGCGTTCTATACGTTTCGCCGTCACCCGCAGTACTGCGTCTCCAATCGCGCGTCCGAGCGTTTCGTTGATTCTCGCGAACCGGTCGATTTCGATGCACATTACGGCGATGCCGCGTTCGCGCAGTTTCGCATCCGCAATCACGGCGGAGAAATGCTCCATGAACGATTCACGCGACGTCAGCCCGGTGACTTCATCGGAACTGCTCAACCCACGGTCGCCTGTGCTCCTTGCCGGGCCATCGGTAATGTTGCGCAGGATCATGAGGACCCGATCGCGGCCCTGCACCAGCAGCCGCACCTCGTAGAAGTCGATTCGTCCGTCCTTTTCCAACTCGACCGTCAACGCGTGCGCCGCACGCTCTTTCATGACTCGCCGTATACCCTTTTTGAGCCTGGTCGCTGCTTCGGCGGGCCAGGCCTCCTTCACCGATTTGCCTTCGAGTTCGTCCGGACACAGCACGGGATCGTCATTCGCGCCGCCGAGGTATTGCTTGAACGTACCGTCCGTACCTGCAATCAGGAACGCGTCGGGAACGCCCTGGAGCACGTCGGCGTTCGCAGGGCGCAGCGCGCGTATGCCACTCAGTGTCTTGCCGGTGTCGCCGAGTGAGCGCAACCGCTCGACAAGATCGGATTTGACGAGAGGCTTGATGACCGCCGCCGTAACGTTCGCGCCGTAGGCGTCCGTCAGGGAATTCGCAGCGTCATCGTCGGACAGCAGCAGCAGCGGAATGTACTCGCATCCGGCCAAACCACGGATCGTGCTGCATGAACCCGGCACGTCGTCCGCCGCCAGCTCCGCATCGAAGAGAATGATCGCCGGTGGCATCTGCTCGGCGGCATTCTGTACCTCCTCGACAGTTGCGCAGTGTTGTGGTCTGTAGTCCTCCGCTTCGAGGGCTTGCCGGGCAACGCGCCACGCGTGTTTGTCGCGCGTTACGACGAATGCGTTTCCGGTTTGTTGCGCTTCTTGTGGGGACGCCATAGCAGCCGATCGTGTTCCGAACCCGTACAGATGGAATCGGCCGAAGTCACTGAAACTTTAATCTTTTCATGGGCTTTTGAGCCCAAATGAGTGGGAGGGTCGTCCCGCCCTGATTCGCGGCGAGACGCCGCTCCCACAGCAATCACTTCGTGGGAGGGCCGTCCCGGCCCGATTCGCGGCGAGACGCCGCTCCCACACGACGCCGCTGCCACTGTCGGTTCATCGCGGCCATAGTAGAATTGAGAAAAGAACTGGGAGGAGCAAACCATGAGTGAATTCGACGACCTGATGGCCGATCTCCGGCAAAAGCGCGACGAGCTCCGGGTGCAAATGAACCTGGCTTCGAAGGAAGCGCGAGACGAGTGGGAGGAGCTTGAGGCCAAGATGGAAGAGTTTCGCGAGAAGGCGAAGCTCAGCGAGACCGGCGAAGGCATCGGCAAGGCGCTCGGCGAACTCGGGCACGAGATCAAGCTGGGGTATGAGCGCCTGCGCGATGCGATCAAGGACTGAGTGCAGCCGGCTGCGCGTATGCTGATTGACACGGGTGATCTCGAGGCCTGCCTCGACGATCACGGCTTGCGCGTCATCGACTGCAACCTGGTGTACACACCGCGCCGTGAGGGCGGGTACGACTTCGTTTCGGGCAAGGACGACTGGCGCCAGACCCACATCCCGAATTCGACCTACATCAACCTGGATTCGGAACTGTCCGCGCCGCACGAGACGCTGCGTTTCATGATGCCTGACGCGGAGCAATTCGGCGCAACGATGTCGCGCCACGGCATCGGGAACGACAATCGGGTCGTGGTCTACTCGCGTGGCGGAAACTTCTGGGCGACGAGACTCTACCTGATGTTCCGGGACTTCGGATTCCACGATGTCGCGGTGCTGGATGGCGCCTGGGACAAGTGGGTCGCCGAAGGTCGGCCGACGACGTCCGAAAGGGCACGCTGGCCTGAAGCGAGCTTCGTCGCCGCGGGACCCATGGGGCTGTTTGTCGGCAAGTCTGACGTACTCGACGCGATCGGTGATCGTGAGGTGTGCGTCATGAGCGCACTGACACCCGCGATTCACTCCGGCAAACGCTTCAGCCCGCACTACGGCAGGCCCGGCCGCATCAAGGGCAGTGTCAACCTGTACTGCATGGACCTTATCGATCCCGACACGAACTGCTTTTTCGATGCTGACAAGCTTCAGTCCAGGTTCGCGGAGAGCGGCGCGCTCGATGCAGACCGCGTGATCACCTATTGCGGCGGCGGTATATCCGCAACAACTAATGCGTTTGCGCTGCAGTTGCTGGGGAAAGACCGGGTTTCTGTGTACGACGGCTCGATGACCGAGTGGGGCAACGACCCGAGCCTGCCGATGGAGGTCGACTAGTCGTTGGCAGCGTCGTGTTTGAGGCGCATGACGCGTCCACGGCTGACGTACAGCAGGTCGCTGATCTTGAGCACCAGCGAGTCCTCGTACTTGTCGAGGCGACCGTCGGCATAGGCGACTCGCCAGAGCATAGAAACGATATCGGCCTTTTCGTCTTCTTCGAGGTGTTCGTGCAATACGGCCGTGAAGTCGTGGACTGACACCATGTCGTCTGCTTTCTCGCCGGCGGAATTGACCAGCTCGCCGGCTTCCTCCGGTGAAAGGTCGAAGTGCCTCTCGACGAGGCGCAAGACGCTGTCGAACTCGGTTTCGTCGAACACGTGATCGGCGCGTGCGACATCGATCATGAGTACCGCGGTCGCGAGACGCAACGCCCCAGACCGATCCGTGTCGCCATCGGCCGCTTGCGATGAAATCGCGTCGACGACTTTGTTGTAGAGATTCCTGATCACAGGAACATTCTACAGATCTACTCCAGGCGGAACACGAGGCGTGCGGCGGCGCGCTGGTTGATAACCTCGCCGCGGTAGATGACAGGTTCGAACGCCCATTGCTCGACGGCCGAGATCGCCGCCTTGTCGAAGACCGTTCCCGGCTCCGAGTTCTTGATCTGGATGTCGGCGGTCTCGCCGGTCGCGGTCACCGTGAAGTAGAGGTCGACCCAGCCGGACTGGTCTCGCTCCCGCGCGCGTTTCGGGTAGCGAGGGGAGACGCGCTTGGTGAGCTGCAGCTCTCTCATGGACACCACGCGGGTCGATTTTGCGTCGACCATCAGGGCATGCAGAGTCGCGCGCATCTCCTCAAAGCCATCAGGAGGCTCACCGAGGTCAACGATCGCGTCCATCAGCAGCTCCGCGTCTTCGAGCCGGCCCTCGTCCATGCGCGACTGAGCGGTCGCCGTCAGAGCAGCGACGAGTTCGTTCGTCAACGTTGCACGTTCGCCGTCCCAGCTGTTCTTTTCCTCGAGCAGGTCGCGAGCGCTCGCACCCGCCGGCGAAATGAGGTTCCCGGATTCGATTGCGCCGCGCACACTCGCGACCCAGGCTGCCCTCGCTTCGTTTCTCGCCAGTTTGGCGCGCTGGGCGCGATCACGCTCTGCTGCTTCGCGGACCTCCCTGATTTCGTTTATCGAATTCCGTACGGCGTCGAAGTATTCGGGGTTTCGGCCCGGTAGCGACTCGGCTGACGCCAGACGCTCGACGGCATCGTCGTCCTTACCGTTTTGGGCAGCTTCGATGGCCTGGGTAACCAGCTCTTCCGTGTACTGGTCGAGCATAGTCGTTGTTTCGATGACCAGAGTGTGTTCCGGTCGAGCCCGCGCTACGAGCGCAGCGACCTTGTAAGCGTCGTCGTATTCTCCGGCTTCGAGGTGTTGTCGAACCGTCTCGGTGACGTTGGCGAGCATGGCGTCGAGTTCGGCATTGGCGACCTCGTGGTCGGGGTCGGCCTTCAGTACGCGGCGGTAGTAGTGCAGCGCGCTTTGCG
>JAAUXY010080219.1_pt1 | contig 14278 bp, 10 predicted proteins | sample 7278121 | NCBI WGS metagenome assembly JAAUXY01 (sample SAMN14350117, study PRJNA611818) | marine sediment metagenome | isolation source: surface marine sediment (1.8m) | place: French Polynesia: Moorea | collected 2018-08 | reverse complement strand
TCTTGCCGCGCAGGAGTCGCATGGATGCCCAATGTAAATTAAATCACCTGTAAAATCTGATCGGTCCTGGCTCCCCCTTTAGAAGCTGTTCAACCCCCCCCCGACCGGCACGGAACGGCATTATAAATCGGTTCTAAATGCTCATTTACGACCCTGTAAACTGCGCTTTCTCATCGATTGATGCCTTGTCTCGTACTCACCTGAGGGGTTTTAACAGCTTCTTAGATATTTCTTCTTTGCATTGAATAATATGCCTTACAGGCTAAGCATAGCTAAGTCTGGATACCTACCTTAGTTTTTTTGTCACGATTCAGTTCTAAGTAGCCTCTGCACTCGGGCAATCGTTTCGATTGGGAATTAGTAACCCGTTTCAAATTATTGTGCGTATTCAGCAAGACGACAAGCGGCCATCTGCGTCGTTGCGCTCGCTTAGGGACTTGGAAATAAATGTTTTCCCCCTATGACGCCGGATTTTGGTTCGTCTTCAAGGCGCGGCGAAGGGCGCATAGCTGGGACTCTTTAACCGAAGCCGCAACGCTGAAGACGGGCAAAAAGACCCATACGATGGGGATATTATTTGCTCCCAAGTCCTTTACATTAGTTAGGGTTAATTCTGCACTCACACGTCTAGCCATAGATGTTTAATGAAATCATGCAGGTAATTAGACCGAAATGGCTTTTCCGCAGTTGATCAATCCTAAGTCTGATGGGCTCCTGTGTCGCGATAGCTGTCATAAAAATTAGAAAATTAATAAAAACTGGACAAAACTATTTCAAAATTTTGATGTCATCGTATACATATGCTACAAATATTGAACAAATAGTGTTGATTGGTAGCTATCTAACTATACAGAAAAAATCCACTATGGTAGACGCTTTCAAGACCCTCACAGGTTATCGATGGACTCTATTGAGCGTTCAAGGATGCATTTAAAGCGCTTCTAGAAAAGCGTCCATTAATGGCAGGCTGAGCGGTTATATTGCTTGCTATCTATGTGGTGTCAGGAGCGGATATAGCGTGCGGAGAGTGAGCCAGAAATACAGCGAATCGGTGCCTAATTTTGCGTCAGACATCTCTGATTCAAGGCACAGTGTGTATTTGCGTGAAGGGGTTTCCAACTCGTCTTTTGAACCTCGGGATGTCAGTCTGGTAGATGATGCGAGTAGTTTCGTAGAGGACGATATTGAGCCAGACGAGAATGAATATCTCACCCGCGCGCGAACGGTCAGTACGGAGCCATTTCCCGAAGTGCCTTCAGCCCCATTGCTCACTCAGCAAGAAGAAGCTCGGTTGAGTCAGGAGATACGTGGAGCCCGAGAAACTTTGACAAGCGCATTAGCCGAAATGCCTGCCAGTATCGTCGTTTTCATGAATGCCCTTGAGGCGGCAAGGTCTGGTAATCGGCTTGCTACCGATGTTCTACACGCCCCCATCCAAGGTGGCATCAATTCAGCGGATAGAGATAAGCCTCATGACTCGCACGAAGCTGAAGCTACAACTACAGACGCTATTCGTCAAGCCAAACTATTGGCTAAACTTGAACGTGCGTATGCTAAATGGTGCCGCAATACGGATGAGGTCGACTCGGATCAGGCGAGAGTACTAGCTGCACGTCAGAAGATGATCGATGCATTTAGACGGGTTGAACCCGGTTTTATCATTCTCACAGAAGCTCTTGAGGTCTGTCAGCACCTTGAACAAATTTTTAATGAATCAGAACAACACGGTATTGGTTCAAAAACCGTGAGTTCACAGGCCAAGCAAAATCAACTCCAGGCGCATTATGATTCTGGCCCCATTGATAGCATTGCTTCAGCCCTCGATGCTGAAAATAAATTAGACAATCGAAATATTGAAAACAGACTTCAGCAAATACGGCAGCTAATGGGCGTAGAACCACTTGAATTTCACCAGCACTTGCAGGTAGCCGCCAACGCAGTGAAACGCTACTGCATGACACGTGAGCAGATAGTCAAATCAAATCTACGATTAGCCATAAGTATTGCTCGGGAACATCAGGGCAGAGGCGTAGCGCTCGAGGACCTGATCCAGGAGGCAATGATCGGCCTGATACGAGCAGCTGATAAGTTCGATGATCGCTTAGGATGCAGATTCTCAACCTACGCATGTGCGTGGATCAGGGCAGCCACGGTCAAAGCGTTTCTTAATTCTGCCCGCACGGTACGTTTGAGTGCCAATACCCAAAGCAAAATATTTAAGATTAATCGATTAAATCAGCGATTGCAGCGAAACTTAGGACGAGAGCCTACGCGCCAAGAAATCACTACGGCGAGTGATCTTCATGAGGGCGAAATAGACGATCTTCTCCTGGCATCTCAACAGGCGATATCCTTGGACACACCTCTGCGCGAGGTTGAAGGTCTGACGCTGGAAAGCTCGATCGGGAACACTTGGCAATTCGATCCTGCTGATTGGGCGTATTCGATTCAACTGTCAGATGAGATTTCAAAATTACTCGAAACTTTATCACCTCGCGATGCGCTTGTAGTTCGCTTGCGATTTGGTATTGGTGGGTCCGAACCGCTCACACTCAAGCGTATTGGACAACTTCTCGGCGTCAGCCGGGAGCGCATTCGCCAGCTCGAAGTGCACGCTCTAGCCCACTTGCGAAAGCACGTCAATCCAAATCTTCAGCAAGTACTCACAGACTAAGAAGCTGTTTTAAATCCCCTCAGGTTAGTGCGAAACAAGGCATTATTCGATGAGAAAGCGCAGTTAACATGGGAATGAATGAGCATTTCAAACCGATTTATAATACCGTATCGTGCCAGCTGAGGGAGTTCAAAACAGCTTCTAAAGGAAACGATTTTTAACTACACTCTTGCCTCACCTACATGTTTCGTTCTCTCAACAGTTTCAGCATAGACTTGCATGGGTCAACCGGCTACGATGACGGTCCATATGGAATGACTTCTGCGGTATCATATCTAGAGCTGCATGTGATCCGCAGCTCGATAGACAGCTTCTTAGTGCAGATCACCACAATGTAACGCCAATAAAAAAGTGTGAAATGGTAGCTCCAATTTGCTTTGAAACCATTATCGTTAGCTACCTAGTCACACCGCCGAGTTGTGGTTTGTGATGACAGCCAATCAACGTATTGCGCACGACTGGGGGACACTCACAGCTTGTGAAAAAATTCCTGCACAAAGCAATGGTACTCCTGGGCGTGTCCAGCGAGGCGCGTAAGCCCCAATATTTCGGAATGTAGGGAACTCTACATGGCAGGATATTCAGAGACCTGCAACGCAACCAGACAAATTCAGAAATACCCGCCGCCGAGGGGGGGGGATTTTTTCACGAGCTCTCAGACTAAGTGCAACCTTGACAGAGGAGTTATAGATATGCTGCGACGACAAACAATCGGTATTGTGGGCATCGGTCAGGTCGGTATGGCTGCGGCTTATGCTATCTTCCAGCAACGCATCGCACAGGAGCTAATACTGATCGACCGCGACCGGGAGCGAGCGGAAGGGGAAGCCATGGACCTGATGCACGCCCAGGGCTATGTGGGGCGCCGCCGTGTGAGAGCCGGCGATTATCCCGATCTGAAACAGGCACAGGTCGTCATCATCTGCGCCGGTGTCGGGCAAAAACCCGGTGAGTCGCGTCTGGATCTGCTGAACCGCAACGCAAGCATCTTCAAGATTATTGCTGAACAACTCGATGAGCACGTACCCGAAGCCCTTCTACTGATTGCTACCAACCCGGTAGACATCCTGACCTATGTTATGCAAGAGCTCAGCCAACGCCCTAATCAGCGCATCATTGGTACAGGTACCATGCTGGATACCACTCGTTTCCGCACCTTGCTGGCAGAATACTACAACGTCGATCCACGTTCGGTACACGCCCTCATCCTCGGCGAGCACGGCGACACGGAAGTACCGATCTGGAGCACGGTGAGCATTGCCGGTGCGTCGCTCGTGAAGAACGATGTCCTCGGCGAGGGCTTCGAGCGTGAGGCCATGGAAAACATCTTCGAGCGGGTCCGTCGAGCCGCGTATGACATCATCGACCGCAAGGGTTACACCAACTGGGCCATTGGGTTAGTGATCGCCCATTTACTGCGTACGACATTGGACGATCAGAATAGCGTCCTGCCTGTGAGTGTAAGACTCGATGGTGAATACGGCATTAACGATGTCTGTCTGAGCATCCCCGCGGCAGTCGGGATCGAGGGGGTCACGAAGCGTGTGTTACCTTCGATCAACGATGAGGAACTCGCTGGTTTACGGCACTCCGCTGAGGTTCTGAAGGAGAGCCTGGCTGGTATTCGCCTCGGCTGAAACGTCGTGCTGGATTACGGTATCTGAAATCGATTTCCATGGACCTATGATCGCGCCAGGTCGCCAACTATTAAGGCACCTGTCCCTGGCGCCGATTGTGACTTTTGGATTGAAGTCGCTAGAGATTCTGAAATTGGTCGATATGTTTGCGAAGGTGTGAAAGGCCGAAAACGGGCACGATCGGCTAAGTCGATAGGATGGATAGGTAGTCTATGAAATTCGTAATCGCTCCCAATGCCTTTAAAGGCTCGTTGACGGCTTCGCAAGCCGCCGCCGCTATGGCGGCGGGCGTTGTCCGTGTTGTTCCCCAGGCAGAGATCATCCAGGTGCCTATTGCCGACGGCGGTGATGGGATGGTTGATGTGGCTCGCGAGGCCCTTCAGGGAGACTTACACTACGTGACGGTAAGCGGACCGCGCCTTGATCCTGTGCAGGCCGTTTACTGCTTTGTGTCGGGCACAAGGTTAGCCACCATTGAGATGGCTCTTGCGAGCGGCTTGGTCCTGTTGCCCCCGGAGCGGCGCGATCCCACGCTGACTACGACCATCGGCACCGGCGAGATCATCGCCGATGCTTTGGAACTCGGTCCGTCACGTATCGTGGTTGGGATCGGCGGTAGTGCTACCAACGATGGGGGCGTGGGAATGGCCACAGCATTGGGTGTGCGCTTTCTAGACGAAGCGGGCCACCCAGTAGAGCCCGTGGGCGGAGCGCTGAACAGGATTCGGCACATCGACATGGGAAATCTTGACCCACGTATCAATGACGTACAAGTTAAGGCTGTTTGTGATGTTGACAATCCCTTGACCGGTCCTCACGGCGCTGCTCAGGTCTATGGCCCTCAAAAAGGCGCAACGCCTGAGCAAGTGGAGCAACTGGACCAGGGACTCGCTAACCTAGCTGAGGTCATCCGCGCTGATCTAGGTTTGGACGTACGAGAGCTTCCAGGCGCTGGTGCTGCCGGGGGTATGGGTGCCGGCTTGCATGCATTCTTGGGCGCCGAGTTAAGTCGGGGCGTCGATCTGGTTCTTGATCTCGTGGGACTGGATGCAAAACTAGAGGATGCGAACCTGGTTTTGACCGGTGAGGGGCAGATCGATTACCAGACGGCCCACGGTAAGGCGCCGGCCGGCGTCGGTGCGGCCGCCAAGGCCCGTGGCGTGCACTGCCTCGCCGTCGCGGGCAGCGTCGATGCGGGATTGGACGTCCTGCATGAGATCGGCATCGATGCCGTATTCAGCCTTTGCACAGGCCCCATTTCTCTGGAACAGGCCATGATGGACGGCGCGCGTTTGATTGCGGATGCTACCGAACAGGCTGTGCGCTGCTTCTTAGCGGGCCGATCCCACGAGGGGGCTGTCGGACTTAGGGGTTCGTAGCGAGGCGAGTGGGGAGAGCGAAGCGAAGGGGTGCGAGGCTATTGTTTCGATCGTTTGAGGCGAATAGGGGTGACTATTTAACCTGGACTTTGGCCATTTTTGCTTGCATCGAATATTGATTTTCTGTAACTCATTGATTTTATTGAAAGCCAGTTTTTCAGGCTAAATCGCAAGTTATTGATATATAAGGAATGGCCAAAGTACAGTTAACGAGATCGAGTTTAAAAGAAACCGATTCCCGGCTGGCGCAGTAGATCATTCTATATCCGACAGCCTACCAGACTGTACTTCGAACGGTTGTAAATTGGGAAATTTTGGTTGAGCCATGGACATCGAGAGCAAGGCGCGAAGGCGAGTAATAGCAAGGTCCTATTGTGAGCCTGAGCAACGCGGCTATCGATGTTCAGGGCCAGCGAAAAATCGTAATTGACAACCGTTCGAAGTATATCTTTAGACAGGGGGTTAAAACTGCGATCTATCGTTCCCTCGGCATTTGCTTGCACTGACAATGTTTATCTGGAGATCTAGACGTGTTCCCCTGTATCGGAGGAGCTCGGCATCGAGTGTCGCTTACATTACAGGATAATCCGACAGAGCGAGCCGAAGCACGGCATTGATACCGAAAACCCATTTCAAACATTCTGACATCATGGCGATCACGCTCCAGGCTTGTGCGATAGGCTGCCGTGGTTAAGCGGTCTGCGTAGTGCATCATGCTAAAGCTTTATCTTTGATTTTAAATAGATTTCCTTTCTTATGAGCCCCTAAACCAATTCTTTCTTTCAAAAACTCCAACAAACACTTGATTTAAACAAACGTTTGACTAGAATCTTTCAACCTATAGGTTAAACCTAAAGGCATTGATAATGCCAAAGCACGTTAACCAATTCTAATAGCTTCTCCTTGTCCATAGAGGGAATGTAGTCGTACAGATCGGAATCTTTGGATAATGGCCAGCGACACCAAAACCATCATTCTTTATGCGGCTGAAGCCCTGTTCGCTGAACAAGGCTTTGCCGCCACGTCGCTGCGTAACATAACCTCCAAAGCTGGTGTCAATCTAGCTTCTGTCAACTATCACTTTGGTTCCAAAGACTTGCTCATCGAGGCTATATTTGAGCGCCGTATCATTCCCATGAACGAGCGCCGCATCGAGCGTCTGGAAGCCTTGGAGCGGTCCTACAAGGAAAAACAAATTCCGCTCGAGGACTTGATCGAGGCCTTTACCGGCCCCGCGTTGGAGCTTGCTAGCGACGAAAAAAGAGGCGGTGCCGTATTCACCAAGCTGCTGGGTCGTACATACACAGAACCTAGCCAGATCCTGCAAGAGTCGATTCGCAAGCTATATGGCCCTGTAATTGAACGTTTTAAGGCCGCCTTTGGGCGAGTATTGCCGGAGTTGCCCGCAGAAGAGCTCTACTGGCGTATGCATTTTATGGTCGGATTGTTGGCCTACCTGATGTCGGGCACAGATATGATGCGTTTAATCGCATCGTGCCGAGTGTACGATCCACTCGATACACGCGCGACGATTAATCGATTGAGAGTGTTTATCGCGGCGGGAATGCGTGCAGCGATCGCCGACAATCAGACGCCATTGCATAAAGCCATGGATACGTAGCTGCCAATACCGTAGCAACGACTGTTACAGCCTAAGCAGCTAATTTAAAATTATTCAGCTGAGTGCAGGACAAGTTAAAAATTGGCGAGAGAGCGTGCAGTTAGCATGGAGGTAAATGAGCATTTTGAGTAGATTTGTAACACCGTACTGTGTCATCTGAATAATTTCAAAATAACTTCTTAAGTTGCATCAGCGGAGTTGCGACACCAGAGGTCCCGGCCCATACGAATGGCCGATTCGCGCCCACAGTAATACCCTGGTATCCGTGCGATTTTCCGATAGCCTAACCTTTTATAGAAGCTTTGTGCCCCCTGGTTACCGGCGCGCACCTCTAGGTAGACAATCGATACGCCCGCGACCAGCGCTGACTCTTCCAGCCACTGCACTAACCGCCGACCGAGTCCTTGGCGTTGATTGGTTGGCACTACGCCAAGCAGATCTAGGTGTGCCTCGTGCTGCCAATAACGCATAATCGCGAATCCGCCAACTTTTGTACTGTTACAACCCACCAGAACATTCGTATCAGCGCACCGAATACTGCTTGCAACGCGCGCTGGTGTCCAGGACCATCCCAAACCTGTCTCGATCAGATCGCGTGACAAGATCGCAATTTGGGATGCCTCGGAGAATTTCGCTAATCTTAATTCGATCTCTTGGTTCATTTTGTGTGATTATAAGTCACACCGTCCTTTGCAAACAGGTTAAAGAATAAGTTCACCAGAAAAACTGTCCCAAAACAAGAACTCTCTTAGAAGCTGTTTTAAAATCCCTCAGGTGAGTGCGAGACAAGGCATAAATCGATGAGAAAGCGCAGTTAACATGGGAGTTAATGAGCATTTCGAACCGATTTATAACGCCGTATCATGCCAGCTGAAGGGTTTTAAAACAGCTTCTTAGGAATGCGGACGAAATAAGTTGATAAGCTGGCGCCGCATGATCGTTCGGTTTCAAGGCGCGACAACAGGCGCATAACTGGGCTATGTAACTGTTGTTGCAACGCCGAAGAGGGGCGATGAGGCAGCCCAGATGGGGAAGTTATTTCGTAGCATTCCTTACTCCAATCCAAACAAATCGAGGATACCCCGCAGGTTCGGATCAAACACTCTGGTGTGCGTTGACACCCTCTGCCTGCAGGAGGTTATGCATTTCAGATTTTTGACGATAACGGTGGCACCATATACCCTCTGAGGCTCGCGAGCTAGAGACACGTAATGTCGCTCGTTATTGACACAGGCCGGCTAAAGAGTAACCCTTTGATCTGCACCCCCATTCATCTTGCAAAGCGAATAAAATCACTTTGATATGTTCCCACTCCGTGACGAAAACCCAACCGTTCGACCAGCGGTTGCTACCCTGATCATCATTGGCCTCAATGCCGTGGCGTGGATCTTTGTGCAGGGCCTAGGTAGCGAACTGCCGCTCGTCAAATCGCTATGCGGTTTCGGTCTGATCCCGGCAGAACTGCTCGGCACTGTCAACACGGGTACGGCGGTGCCGATTACAGAACAGTACTCTTGCGTGCTGGAAGGTGAAAGAGGGCTCTACACACCTTTGACTTCGATGTTTCTGCATGGCAGCTGGTTTCACATCATCGGTAATATGTGGTTCTTATGGGTATTCGGTGATAATGTTGAAGACTCGATGGGTCCTTTTCGCTTCGTAGCCTTCTATCTTCTGTGCGGACTGGCGGCAGCTGCCGCCCAGGTAGCTACCGATCCAGCCAGCGTGATCCCCATGGTCGGTGCATCAGGTGCTATCGGCGGAGTCTTGGGTGCCTATGCGCGGCTCTACCCTAGGGCGCACGTGCACACGCTTATAGTGCTGGGCTTCTACATCACTACACTCGCCGTACCGGCCGTATTCATGCTCGGCTACTGGTTCCTTTTGCAGGTCCTCAGCGGATTGCCGACACTCGGAGGTGGAACCGGCGGTGTAGCCTTTTGGGCGCATGTCGGCGGGTTCGTGGCAGGTATTTTGCTGATCGGTCCCTTCCACCGTCCCGATTACCTGGCTGAGCATAAACGCCAGAAGGCGCGACATACTGCACGCCACAGGTGGGGCTAACCCGTCTAATGCGAAGTAATTAATTCAGGATCTTATCCGGATATTTCATAAATTCCCGTGAAGATCGCGCAGTATATTGGTTTTATAAGGTATTTTCCGAAGGAGTAGCGTATCAATGATTACGCTCAACTGAGGAAAATTTTCTTGTGGAATTAATAGACAAGTCAGAGCACGCGTTAATTTTTGAAATATCCGGGCTTAATAAGGAATGCTACCAAAATAACTTCCCCATCTGACTTGACTTATCGCCCCTCTTCGGCGTTGCGACAACAGTTACATAGCCCAGCTATGCGCCTGTTGTCGCGCCTTGAAGACGAACAATCATGCGGCGCCAGTTGGTCAACTTATTTCGTCCGCATTCCTAATGGGATTGAGGTGCTACGCTTTCCCCCCGCAATAGTCACCCGACGATTGAGTCAACCCAAAGCGGGCAATCGAGGTGTCTCCTACGAATGACAAGTGGATCTAAATAGCAGTCATTCCCCCATATGTGGTTCTCGACCCTCTCGACGACGGCAAACAAACGGGTGCGAGGCTTTGCGGATCAAGGTATCCCCCCTGCGGGCGACATCGCACTAACGCTTAACGTAGACTTAGCCTATGGGAAAAACCGATTATACTCGTCGGATTGACAGGTTCGAGTTGCAAAAGTAAGTAGGGCACTGAAATGCGACAGCCTTTAACCGAGATCAGAGACGAAAATGATCTTCCCAAAGTCTGAGCCGAGTCCGGCTTTCCTTACGTTCGTATCGTCGAGGATCTACCACCCTTGGTCCAGGAAAAAAACCAGGAACCGCCAGAAGCCTAGAAAAATGATGGTGAGAATCTTCGCTAATGACGCCCGCCCTACAAATCAAACCGTGCTAACCTTTCGCTCAGGCCTGCCCGTTAAATCTCAAGTTCTCACGAATCAGCTTTCCTTGCTCCCGATGCGGTTGCGGACCGACTGAGACATCTCCTGATACCGCCCACTTCGCCGCAGGCGTTTCATCAGGCGACGGAAAATGCGCACAACAAAGACCGTTCCGACGGCGAGCAGCATTATGAATATGATGTTGAACCAGGGGATGTGAGTGTAGTCCTTGTCAACGACCTTGAGGCTAATAGAGTTGGGAAAGAGCGAGAACATGTTAATACGCCAGCCGTAGTATCGAATCCGCACCCACGGCTTTTCCGGGCTTTGAATCAGGCTCTGTGCCTTAGCGCTCAGATCGGCGCTGTTGAACTTGAGATAGGGCGGCCATCCCCATCCTGTGTCTTCGTTGCGGAAGACCCGTATCTTGCCCTCCCGTGTAACCGCGTTGAGGTAGCGGACGTCGCGGGTTCTGGTCCCCTGTTGCGGGTCCTTCCTGTCCTCCCGCTTCACGTCGGTGCCGGTGAGTTGCACGACATCCGTACGTGGCAGGTTATAGTGAAGAAACATTCCCACAACAACGACCAGGGCTGTGAGCAGGCTGTATTTAACAATCTTTAGAACGTTCATACAGTAGCTGGAAGGTTCAGAGTCTTATGGTTAACCGCTCTAGGAGCCTGTCGGATTTAGGACTGATCTACTGCGGAAAAGTCGGATTTGGACAGATTTCCCGATCCTTTTCGTTAAATTGCTACGGCTATTCGCCTCAAACGATCGAAAAACTTGTATCAAACCGTCTTTCCCTCGCTACAATCGCCTAAATCCGACAGGCTCCTAGTTTAGAAAAATTGAACAGTTAGCTCAACCTTGAACCTAGAAAGAGCGATTCACCTCGAAGTGCACGCAGAAAACCTAGCGAAGTAGAAACGGGTGTAAGGTCATGTATTAACAGCCTATATCCCCGAACCCCAGTCGGAAAGGACGCGCATTGGACAGCGCTTTCCACTGAATTTCACCACAATTCCCACCAATATCACCCTGAAACACAACGCCTGTGTACGGTTATTTCACCCCTTTTACGCACCAGCACACATTAGAAATCCCTGCCACCGATCCCTGGTCAGCATCCTTGCCTGATTCTCCGAATTTCTACCCCGGCTCGACCGTCGTCAATCCCAAAAGCCCAAAATGATGTCTGCTAGCGAATGGCGGCTTTCCACTTCTTATAAGACGTTCACCTAATTAACTTGAAGGTCTCAGATGGGTCGTTTCCCGCCACTCACTGTCCGTCATTGTCTACCAGGTCGAGTTCCCTAGCACCGCACTAAAGTCATTTTTTCGAAGCAAGACAGCGTTACCTATTAAAAGTAGTTTTTTATTCCGTATAAAAACCACGTCCTTGGGGCGTGGGTAGGTTCGAGGCTATGGCCTAAAGAACCAGCGCATAGTTTCCTAAAAGATATTTTCGCTACAACTTAGTTAAGAGAAAACATATGAGCAGCTTTGGAAAATTATCGTATGTAATCTGTTATTGCCAATATCATATTTTGTAGGGACTTAAGTATCGTTACAAAGTACCGAAAGGCAAAGTGAAATCTAAGCTAAGCAATAGTATTCTTCTTACTATACTCGGCACGATTGTATTTAGAGGAAGGACCCGTTTATTCGCTTATTTACACCGCTTATCCGTTTATACCTCTATACTCTAGGCATGTTTGGTGCACCTCGCATAATGCTTGGTGCTATCACACAGCTTTCCATGCTGGTTCCCGACCTTGGAGATGCACGATAGAACCGGCACTAGGAATATGCCGACCGTCTGACGGGTTAGGTGGATACCTGCCGAATACAGAGGTGGAAACGAAGTACCCTCTCAGCTTCCCAAGCTAATGGTCTTCTTCGAACCGCATCGTGCGGCACTGCAACACCAGTAAAGCGGCCCTTCGCGTTTCATGGGGTAATGTCAGGATCGGGTCGATTGCCGCCCGTCAGCGGTTGCAGATTTGCCCTAATAGCCAAATCGGTAGCAGTTGGTTAGAAACGGTCGCGCGCTAAATCGCTACAGCAATTTATGGTGCTTATTCTCTCCCATGTCAGCTCGTAGCGCGCATTATGTGTTGTGTATCTTGATACTCTCACGAATATAATAGTTTCTTTCATTTGATCACGGGTAATTACCACTCGTTTACTTAAGGAGTTCAAATGCTGGAGTATTTCACTCTCATACTTGTCTGCCAGCTGATTGGTGAGTTCGCGGTAACAACGATGGATATACCATTTCCCGGTCCAGTTGTCGGGATGGCATTATTGTTTGTGTTTCTCTTGCTCAGGGGCAAAGTACCAGAGCAATTGGGTCATGTTGCTAGCGCGTTACTTAACAATCTTTCTTTGCTGTTTGTTCCAGCCGGTGTGGGGGTGATGGTGCACTTTGGGTTACTGAGCACTGACATGTGGTCGATCTCTGTGGCCTTGGTTGCGAGCACACTGTTAACGGTTGTGGTTACGGCATTGGTCATGGTGTTCCTAAACAAACGCACCTCCAAGCACCGAACAGAGGAAGGCAAGGTCTGATGCAAGAGTTTCAGGATATCTGGGTTTATCTTAGTGCTAGTCCCCTGCTGCATCTGACACTCACCATGACGGCATTTGTGGCGGCTTCGATCGTTTATAAAAAAGCGCGATTGAATCCATTGCTGAATCCCGTGCTCCTGAGCGTCATAGCAATTGTGGCGATTCTGTATGGCACTGACACGAGCTATGACATCTATTTTGAAGGTGCCCAATTTGTACATTTTCTTCTTGGTCCCGCCACTGTCGCCTTGGCCATTCCGCTATATCGGCAGTTTGACCGAGTGCGAAATTCTGCATTGGCGATATTGGTTAGTCTCGTATCTGGTGCGATCACAGCTGCGACCAGTGCGATATTAATTGGTTGGTTACTCGGTGCGCAGCCGGTTTCCATCGTTTCTTTGGCACCAAAATCGGTCACCGCGCCTGTGGCTATGAGTATTTCGGAACAACTAGGCGGATTACCGTCGCTTACAGCGGTATTAGTTATACTGACCGGTATAACTGGTGCCATTCTCGGTCCAGTCATTCTCAACCTGCTCAAAGTTCGGGATTGGTCGGCACTGGGGATGGCTCTGGGTACTGCGAGCCACGGCATAGGTACAGCGCGCGCGTTGCAGGAGAACGAATTGGCTGGCGCGTTTTCAGGACTGGCCATGGGCCTGAATGCCCTCGCAACGGCGATTCTTTTACCGCTCCTTCGGAAACTATTTTACTGATTTGCAAAGTCTTTGTTTACAAGTAATAGCTCTAAGTTGCGTTGTTTGCTTCAGCACTTTAAGCAGTTGACTGCTGTGGGTCGACTGCTGACGGTCAGGCTGTTTGCGCGGGTGCAACGACCGCTGAAAGGCAGCAATCGACCCAATCCAGCCATTCGAGTCCAGGGGGTGAATGGGTGCTTAGCGGTATTCCTTCTTACCGCTGTATTTTACCGCAGTATTCGCTGAAGGTAGGTCCCCAACTTGGGAAACTCGGCGCATACACTGCCACCCTTAGCACTCCTCGGGTTGGTTGAGTTGCTCCTTTAAACCGGGACGAACTCTTACCCAACTGAACACTACCATCGCCGTAGTGGCACTCTGAAGATCATCGACGCGATTGAAGACCATGCAGTGATTACCAAAATTCTTGCTCATCTCGGCTTGACCACCAGGGCACCGCCACGGTCTCGTGATCTCTTCGAAACAGCCTGATCCCGCATGACACCCCAATTCAATCCGGTTCAGTTCCCGAGCCGGCAATCCCCTATCGCCGCTGCTTGCGCAACCCCCCAAAATTCGTCACCTTTATTGGCAAACACTCCCCTTTCCAGGGCTACAAGCCCTCGATTTCAGAACAATGACCCCAGTGATTAACAACTCCGGCGCCTTTCAGTACCTTGCCGTTTCTAAAAAAATGGTGTTTATTTGTCCTATTCACAGGCCGGCGAGTGAGGCACCGAACCGAAACACCCTGTTCGACCAACCGTTTCAGGAGGTGTTG
>JAAUXY010010155.1_pt1 | contig 14294 bp, 13 predicted proteins | sample 7278121 | NCBI WGS metagenome assembly JAAUXY01 (sample SAMN14350117, study PRJNA611818) | marine sediment metagenome | isolation source: surface marine sediment (1.8m) | place: French Polynesia: Moorea | collected 2018-08 | reverse complement strand
TCGCCCGAGGGCGACTTGAAGTAGCGCTCCGCGCCCGAGGCGCATTCGCGGAACAGGGTGTTGGTGTCGGGATCGTCGAGCTTGAAGGTGATCGTGTAGATCACGATGCCGTTGGCCTTCATATCGGCGCAGATCCGGGCGAAGGCCTGCTCGGTCTCCTCCTGGGTCTGGACGTCCTGGAGACAGTCCGGCGTGTTGGCGCCATCGGTCATGATGATGATCGCCTTCTCCATGTCGGCCTCTTCATAGTCCAGGGGCAGGCTGGCGCTGGAGCCGGACCAGACAGCCCGCCATTCGGGCGAGATGTTGCGCCAGCCCCACACCGAACCGATGTCGTAGCGGGTGCAGCCCTTCGCCTGCATGGCGTCGATCGCGGACTTGACCGACGTCTTGGGCTGGATCAGCGGCGTAACCTGGGCTTTCGGACAGACCTTGCTCTTGTACTTGCCGGGATCGTTCTCGTGGGTGTATTCGCCGTTCGAGAAGTGCCCGAAGGGACTTGTCGCCGGGGGCGTGTCGTCCTCGGCGAAGGTCCCGCTGCGCATGTCGAGGCAAACGTAGTCCGGGTTCGGCGGGGACGTCGGATGGATCTCCACCTGGTCCTTCACGTTGGTCCGGCCCGAGAAAGGAACCAGCGAGACATAGAGGTCTTCGACCGTCTCGTTGTCGCCGTAGAGAATGTCGACCAGGAGCTTCGAGGAGTCCTTGAGGTCGCCCATCTTGCTGCCGGACATGGAGCCTGAGTTGTCGAGCACCAGCGCGACTTCCATACCCTTGACCGCCCGGTGGACGACGGCCCGGGCGTCGATCTTCATGCTCTTGGAGCCCAGGACCCGCATCAGGGTGGTCGGCACCGTGGCCGTGGCGAAGACCTCGATCTCGTCGCCTTCGGTGCTGAGCGTGATCGTGGGCTCCTGAACGTCGGCGCCCATGTATCCGTCGGGCAGGTTGGCCTTGAAATACTTCTTGATGATCGCCTTGTAGTCACCGCCGCCGCCGATGCTGAGCGAGCGGCCGCCGGCCAAGGCGGCGGCGTCCACGGCCTGGCTCAGCCTGGCGTTGAGCATGTAACCGCGCCCGGCGTCGAAGGCCAGGCCGGCCGCGCCGACAAGGACGAAGACCGAAAACCCGAGAAGGACGATGGCCGTACCGTCTTCCGCCTTGGCGAAGCGGCCCACCGCCGGGCGAAACCGGGATTGAAAGAACGAGCGCATGTCTTCAGGGCCTCCCGCCCCAGAATAAGGAAATAAAAGGCCCAATAAATTTGGTGAAAAGGCCCTCTGCAGAGAAACACTTCACTCCTTATCTCTTAACATGCAGTAAATAATCTAGGTATTTGTGGTAGTAATATATAGAATTACATGCGCAGTTTGCACGCCTTGGATGTCTGTCAGGCCGATCAGGACGAAAGCGCTGATCCGAATGAGGATCGCCTTCTCCAGGTCGGCCTCTTGATAGTCCAGGGGCAGGCTGGCGCCGGAGCCGGACCAGACACCCCGCCATTCGGGCGAAATGTCCCGCCAGCCCCAGACCGCACCGATGTCGTGGGGGGTGCGGCCCTTGGCCGTCATGGCATTGATCGCCGGCTCGAACCAAGCGTTGGGCCGGACCAAGGGCGCCGCCGGGGGCCGGGGCAAGGAAAAGGGGCGCGGCCCCTTGGCCGCGCCCCGATGGCTCTTGCGTGTCGTCTCTGCCGTTCGACTCGGTCGAACGGCCGGCCGTGACCTCTCCTACTGGCTCAGCCGCAGGGTCGAGAGATCGTTGGCGATCGTCGTGAAGGCGGTCTCCAGCGCGTCGCTGGAGGGCGACTTGAAGTAGCGCTCCTGACCGGAGGCACAGGTGCGGAAAAGGTCGTTGGTGTCGGGATCGTCGAGCTTGAAGGTGATGGTGTAGATCACGATACCGTTGGCCTTCATGTCCGCGCAGATCCGGGAGAAGGCCTGCTCGGTCTGCTCCTCCGTCTGGACATCCTTCAGGCAGTCCGGCGTGTTGGCGCCATCGGTCATGATGATGATCGCCTTCTCCATGTCGGCCTCTTCGTAGGCCAGGGGCAGGCTGCCCGGGGAGCCGCCCCAGAGCCCCTGCCAGCGGGGCGAGATGTTCCGCCAGCCCCAGACCGTGCCGATGTCGTAGCGGGTGCAGCCTTTGGCCTTCATGCCGTTGATCGCCGTCTTGACCGTGGACTTGCTCTGGACCAGAGGCAGGATCGCCGCCTTGGGACAGACCCTGTCCTTGTGCTTCGTGGAATTCTCTTCCCAGGTGTAGGGCCCGTTGGAGAAGTGGTCGAAGGGATTGGTGACCGGCGGCGCGTCGTTCTCGGCGAAGTTCCCGCCGCGCATGTCGAGGCAGATGTAGGTCGAGCTCGGCGGCGGCGGTTCGACCGGATGGACCTGGGTGTGGCCTTTGAGGTTGGTCCGGCCGGTGAAGGGCACGATGGAGACGTAGAGGTCCTCGACGACGTCGTTGTCGCCGTAGAGGATGTCGACCAGGAGCTTGGAGGAATCCTTGAGGTCGGTCATCTTGCCGCCGGACATCGAGCCTGAGTTGTCGAGCACCAGGGCGACTTCCAGCCCCTTGACCGCCCGGTGGACCACGGCCCGGGCGTCGATCTTCATGCTCTTGGAGCCCAGGACCCGCATCAGGGTGGTCGGCACCGTGGCCGTGGCGACGACCTCGATCTCGTCGCCATCGCCCTTCAGCTCGATGATGGGATCCGGGATTTCGGCGCCCATGTAGCCGTCGGGCAGGTTGGCCTTGAAGTACTTCTTGATAACTGCCTTGTAATCGCCGCCGCTGCCGATGCTGAGCGAGCGGCCGCCGGCCAGGGCGGCGGCGTCCACGGCCTGGCTCAGCCTGGCGTTGAGCATGTAGCCGCGCCCGGCATCGAAGGCCAGGCCGGCCGCGCCGACCAGGACGAAGACCGCGAAGCCGAGGAGTACGATGGCCGTGCCCTCCTCGTTCTGCTTGTAGCGATGCAGGGCCGAGCGCGCTCTTGCGAACATCGGGAACCGCATTGGAGTACCTCCCTCCGCAACCGAAAAACGAACAAATAAAGACAAATAGTTGCAAGTCTTATTTGCAGAACTACCATCAAACATGAAATTCTTAAGAAGAAACTAATTGTTAAGCTTCTATAAAAATGCAGAATAATCTGTACACGTAATTGAATTGAATCAAGAAAAACAGCCAGATAGCCTCGGGAAAGATCGAAATGAATCAGGGCTTTCTGTAGAGCGGCCTCCGGGCTCGCCGGGCGGCGGCCTTTCTCTGAGTGCTCTGGACGTTTGAAGGGCGGGCTTGCCGGCGTAGGGTTTCGGCGCCTCGCGGAGGACTCCGGGCAGCGCCGCAGCGGGCGCCGTCCCGTCCCGGGAGCGGCGGGCGAAGGCCTTCGGGGCCTGGAACGCCGTGGTGCGAAACCGCGGATTGCGCGAAGCAGGCACCTGTGGCAGAAGGTTCACCGCTTCCTGCCGCGGTGTCGACGCGAAGGTTGAACGATTGATCTCGCTCCAGATTGAAGCTTGCCGGAGGTCCTGGGGACGCCGTCTAGCCGGCCTCCGGCTCTGGGTCCTGGTGGCCGCGTTGAGCACGGCCTTCTCACCGCTGGCCGCGGCCCAGGGGACCTTCGACGACTTCCTGCGCGAGCTGAGAGCCGAGGCCCGCAGGCAAGGCGTTTCAGAGGCGACACTCGACAAGGCGCTGACCGGCTTGCGGCCGAACCCCAAGATCGTCGAGCTCGACCGGCGCCAGCCGGAGTTCACCCAGACGTTCTGGGGCTATTTCGACAAGCGCCTGACCAAGGAGCGGATCAAGCGCGGTCGGCAGCTGCTCGTCAAGCACCGCCGGCTCCTCGCGCGGGTCTACCGCGGGTACGGCGTGCCGCCGCACTACCTCGTGGCCTTCTGGGGGCTGGAAAGCAACTTCGGCGACTACAAGGGCCGCTTTGGGGTCGTCGAAGCCCTGGCGACCCTGGCGTACGACCCTCGGCGCAGCAAGTTCTTCCGGGTCCAGCTCATCGATGCCCTGCGGATCCTGGAGCAGGGGCATATCGCGCCGGACAAGATGCTGGGGTCCTGGGCCGGCGCCATGGGGCACATGCAGTTCATTCCCTCGACCTTCAAGAGCTACGCGGTCGACTTCGACGGCGACGGCCGCCGCGACATCTGGACCAACCTGCCGGACGCCTTCGGATCCGCGGCCAACTACTTGAGCCGCATCGGCTGGCGCAAGGAGGAGACCTGGGGCCGCGAGGTCCGGCTGCCGAAGGGCTTCGACCTCGAGCTGGCCGGGCTCGGGACCCGGCGGGCGGTTTCGGACTGGGCCCGGCTCGGGATACGGCGAAGCGACGGCAAGCGCCTGCCGGTTTCCCAGATCACCGGCTCGATCGTGCTGCCGGCGGGACATCGGGGGCCGGCCTTCCTGGTCTACGAGAACTTCCGCACCATCATGAAGTGGAACCGCTCGGTTCTCTACGCACTGGCGGTCGGGCATCTGGCCGACCGGCTGAAGGGCCGGAGCCGGCTCCTCAGCGAACCGGATTCCTCCGACCGGCCGCTGAGCCGGGCCGAGGTCGAGGAAATCCAGAGTCGCCTGAACACCCTGGGCTTCGACGTCGGGAAACCCGATGGCGTCGCCGGGCCGTTGACGCGGCGGGCGGTGCGCGCCTATCAGCGCGGCGCCGGATTGCCGCCCGACGGCTATCCCTCTGCCGATCTGCTGCAGCAGCTTCGACAGGCATCGATCGAGCCTGGCGGAGACAAGAAGGAGGGCGTCAATTGAGCCGGTTCTGGGAAAGCTCAGGGCGGTGCCACTCGAGCCACCGGCTCGCCGTGCTGGCCGCCGCTGCCGTCTGGCTGAGCGGTTGCAGCGAGACCCAGGTGGCGGTCCACAGCGTCGAGGAGAGCAAAAAGGCCAGGCCCGAGCGGCCGGCCCCCGCAGCCGGGCACTACAAGATCGGCAAGCCCTATCAGATCCAAGGCACCTGGTACTACCCACGGATTCAGTACGACTACGACGAGACGGGGATCGCCTCCTGGTACGGCCCCGGCTTCGACGGCAAGCCGACGGCCAACGGCGAGACCTACGATCAGGAAGCCCTGACGGCCGCGCATCGGACCCTGCCGATGCCGTCCATGGTTCGGGTGACCAATCTCGAGAACGGCCGCTCGCTCAGGCTCAAGGTCAACGATCGCGGGCCCTTCGCGCGCGGCCGAATCATCGACGTCTCTCGTCAGGCCGCCGAGCTCCTGGGATTTCAGGAGGCCGGGACCGCAAAGGTGAGGGTCGAACTGATCGAAGCGGAGAGCCGCCGCCTCGCCGCCGCGGCCCAATCGCGGCAGGACGACGACCCAGCGCCCCTGGCGGTGCCGACTGTGGCGGTGGCCGTGGTGCCCCTGGCGCCATCGGCCTCCGCGCCGCCGCCGACTCCGAACGACAGCGCTGCGATCGGCGGCGGGTCGCTGAGAGCCGCCGAGCCCTTGGCAGATCGCGGGCGCCTGGATTTCATCGCCGACAACGCGATGCCGCAGCCGGACGGAGTTGTGACGATCCGTTCAGAGCGGGCCGACCGGCTCTATGTGCAGGCCGGATCCTTCATGTATTTCCACAACGCCAATCGGCTTCGGGTCCGCCTGACCCCGCTGGGACGGCCCTCGATCGCGCCCACGATCGTCGACGGCCGGCATTTTTTCCGGGTTCGCTTCGGGCCGCTGGCCTCGATCGAGGACGCGGATCGCCTGTTCAGCTCGCTGCTGTCGAAAGGCTACAACGACGCCCGCATCGTGGTGGAATGAACGCCATCTCAGCGCAGACTCCGACCGTCATATTTTCGGCGCAATCCCGCGATAGGCGAATTCCAGCTGCCGATCCGGGAGCCGATAGAGCCGACCGAAGATCCCCTTTGGAGTGAAGATGCCAAGACTTACTGCCGCAGCGATCGGTCTCGCGGCCCTGTTGTGCGTTTCCTTCGGCGCCAGGGCCGAGTTCCAGACCCTGGCGCGAGAGGCCATCCTGGTCGACATGAGCACCAATACGGTGCTCTTCGAGAAGGATGCTGACCTGCCCATGCCGCCGGCCTCGATGAGCAAGATCATGACCTCCTACATGGTCTTCGAGAAGCTGCGCGAGGGCAGCCTTTCCCTGGACGACACCTTCACGGTGTCAGAGAAGGCCTGGCGCAAGGGCGGCTCCAAGATGTTCGTCGAGGTCGGCAAGCAGATCAGGGTCGAGGACCTGCTGCGCGGCGTGATCGTGCAGTCCGGTAACGACGCCTCCATCGTCCTGGCAGAAGGCCTGTCCGGCTCGGAGGAGGCCTTCGCCGAGGCCATGACCGACAAGGCGCGGGAGATCGGCCTGACCAACTCCAGCTTCGCGAACGCCACCGGCTGGCCCGACGAGCGCCAACGGATGTCGGCGCGCGACCTGGCGATCCTGGCGCAGCTGATCATCGAGCAATACCCGGAGTACTATGCCTATTACTCCGAGAAGGAATTCACCTGGAACGACATCCGCCAGGGCAATCGCAACCCGCTGCTCTACCGCAACACTGGGGCCGATGGCCTGAAGACCGGACACACCGAGGAGGCCGGCTATGGCCTCACGGCCTCGGCCGAGCGCAACGGCCGGCGCCTGATCCTGGTCGCGACCGGCTTGGGCAGCATGAAGGAGCGGGGCCGGGAGACCGAACGGATCCTCAACTGGGGCTTCCGCGAGTTCAACAACTACACTTTGTTCAAGGCCGGCGAGAGCGTCGAGGCCGCGGACGTCTGGCTGGGCGACGCCATGAACGTACCGCTGACCTCGCCCGAGGACATCGTGATCACCCTGCCGCGCAAGGCCCGAAAGGACATGGTCGTGACCGCGATCTACGAGCAGCCGGTGCCGGCGCCGATCCAGGAAGGCGACCAGATCGGGACCCTGAGGGTGACCGCCCCGGAAATGGCGCCGCGCGAGTTCCCGCTCTATGCCGGGCATTCGGTCGAGCAGCTCGGGCCGTTTGGGCGGATCGTCTCGGCCCTGATGTACTTCGTGACCGGCGCGCCCTGACGGAAGCCGCCACGCACGACCCCTGCAATCGAGCGCCCCCGATTGACCGCCGGGAGGCGCCCCGGCAGAGTCGCCGCCATGGCGGAGGCGAGGTTCATTACTTTCGAAGGCGGCGAGGGCGCCGGCAAATCGACCCAGGTCGGGCTGCTGGCCGCCGCCTTGCGGGCCGAGGGTCTGGCCGTGGCCGAGACCCGCGAGCCCGGCGGCAGCCCCGGCGCCGAGCAGATCCGCAACCTCCTGGTCGACGGCCCGGCGGAACGCTGGCTGCCGCTGACCGAAGCGCTGCTGCACTCCGCCGCCCGGGCCGAGCACCTGGCGCGGACCGTCCGCCCGGCGCTGGCCGCCGGCACTTGGGTGCTCTGCGACCGTTTCACCGATTCGACCCTGGCCTACCAGGGCTACGGCCACAAGCTCGGCACGGCCCCGGTCGAGGCCTTGCGCGGACTGGTGGCCGAGCGCCCGCGGCCGGACCTCACCCTGGTCATCGACCTGCCGGTCGAGCTGGGCCTGGCCCGGGCCGGCGCGCGCGCCGGCGGGGCGGCGCGCTACGAGGCCATGGGAACTGCCTTTCACCAGCGGGTCCGTGAGGGCTTTCAGGCGATCGCCCGGGCGGAGCCGGAGCGCTGCGCCTTGATCGACGGCCGCGGCGATGCCGATGCGGTGCACCGCGCCGTCTGCAAAGCCGTCACCGAGCGCCTGGGGCTAATCCTGCCATGACCGCTGCTGAGCCGGCGACGATCGGACCGCCGCTGCCGCGTGCCAACCCGCTGTTGCTGGGCCAGGACGCCGCCGAGGCGCGGCTGCTCGAGGCTTTCCATTCCGGCCGCCTCCCGCACGGTTGGCTGATCAGCGGGCCGCGCGGGGTCGGCAAGGCGACCCTGGCCTATCGCTTCGCGCGCTTCGTCCTGGGACAAGGGCAGGGTCGCGCGGCCCAGGAGCCGGGCCTCTTTGGCGCCGATCCTGGCGATCCCCCCGGTAGCCTGGCGGTGCCGGAGGACGGCGAGGCCTTCCGCCTGATCGCCTCGGCCAGCCATCCCGACCTAAGGGTCCTGGAGCGGGGCCAGGACGAGAGCGGCAAGCCGCAGCAGTCGATCAGCGTCGACAGGGTCCGCGCCGCCCTTGGCTTCGTCCACCTGACCCCGGCCTTGGGCGGCTGGCGCCTCATCTTGGTCGACGCCGCCGACGACTTGAACCGCAACGCCGCCAACGCCCTCCTGAAGGCCCTGGAGGAGCCGCCGAAGAACACCCTGCTGCTGCTGCTGGCCCATGCCCCAGGGCGCCTGCTGCCGACCATCCGCTCGCGCTGCTGCCACCTGGTGCTGCCGCCCTTGCCAGACGCCGAGGTGACGCAGCTCCTGGGCCGCTACGCGCCGGAGCTGCCGGCCCAGGAAGCCGCCGGCCTGGTCCAGCTGGCCGAGGGCAGCATCGGCCGGGCCCTGGACCTGGCTTCGCAGGGCGGGCTCGGGCTCTATGCCGAGCTGGTCGCACTCTTGGCCGAGCTGCCGCGGACGGACTTCGCCAAGCTCAAGGCCCTGGCCGAACGGCTTGGCCGCGACCGCTCCGGGGCCGCCTTCCGCACCGCGAGCGATCTGCTGCTCTGGTGGCTGGCGCGCCTGGCCCGGGCCGCGGCCCAGGGCCGGCAGCCGGAGGAGATCGTGGCCGGGGAGGGCGCCCTGCTCGGCCGTCTGCTGGCCCAGGGCAATCTTGCGCAGGCCGCGAGCCTGTGGGAGAAGTTGCACCGCCTGTTCGGCCGTGCCGAGGCGGTCAACCTCGACCGCCGGCAGGTCTTCATGGCCGCCTTCCAAGAGCTCGAGGCCCTCGCGGCCTGATCCCGAAGGCCCGGTAAGTCTCCGAGGAGTTGTCCATGTCCGCCGCGGACAAGACGCCGTACTACATCACGACCGCGATCTCCTACGTCAATGGTGCGCCCCACCTGGGGCATGCCTACGAGGCCATCGCGACGGATGTCATGGCGCGCTTCAAGCGGCTGGACGGTTACGACGTGCATTTCCTGACCGGGACCGACGAGCACGGCCAGAAGGTCGAGCAGTTCGCCGGCGCCGCGGGCAAGGAGCCCAAGGCCTTCTGCGACGAGATCGCCGGCCTGTTCCGCGCAATGGGCGGCTACCTCGACATCTCAAACGACGACTTCATCCGGACCACCGAGGCCCGGCATGTCACCTCCAGCCAGGCGATCTGGCGAAAGCTGGAGGCGGCCGGAGACATCTACCTCGGCAAGTACGCCGGCTGGTACTCGGTGCGCGACGAGGCCTTCTTCGCCGAGGACGAGCTGACCAAGGACGGCGAGGGCAGGTTCCTGGCGCCGTCCGGCGCGCCGGTCGACTGGGTCGAGGAGCCGACCTACTTCTTCCGGCTCTCGGCCTACGCCGACAAGCTGCTGGCGCACTACGCGGCCAACCCGGACTTCATTCTGCCGCATTACCGGCGCAACGAGGTCGAGAACTTCATCAAGCAGGGGCTGCTCGACCTCTCGATCTCGCGCACCACCTTCCGCTGGGGCATCCCGGTGCCGGGCGACGCCGACCACATCATGTACGTCTGGCTCGACGCCCTGACCAACTACATCACCGGCGTCGGCTATCCGGACGAGGACTGCGAGGCCTTCAAGACCTACTGGCCCGCAGACCTGCACGTCATCGGCAAGGACATCCTGCGCTTCCACACGATCTACTGGCCGGCCTTCCTGATGTCCGCCGGCCTGCCGCTGCCCAAGCGGGTCTTCGCCCACGGCTTCCTCAACGTCGAGGGCCAGAAGATGTCCAAGTCGCTGGGCAACGTTCTCTCGCCCCAGGCCATCGTCGAGGAATTCGGCCTGGACCAGCTGCGCTATTACCTGCTGCGCGAGGTGCCCTTCGGCAATGACGGCAGCATCTCGCGCGAGAGCCTGATTCGTCGCAGCAACAGCGACTTGGCCAACGACTTTGGCAACCTGGGTCAGCGCATCCTGTCGATGATTGCCAAGAACTGCGAGGGCCGGGTGCCGGCGCCCGGTGCCTTCGCGGACGCCGACCGGGCTCTGCTCGACCAGGCTGCGGGGCTGCTCGACCGGCTGCGCGCGCACTACGAGGTCCAGGCCTTCCACAAGGCGCTGGAAGCGACCTGGGAGCTCGTCGGCGCCGCGAACCGCTACGTTGACGAGCAGGCGCCTTGGGCTTTGAGAAAGACCGATCCGGCCCGGATGGCGACGGTGCTCTACGTCGGCGCCGAGGTGCTGCGCCACCTGGCAATCGTGAGCCAGCCGGTGATGCCGCAGTCCATGGCCCGGCTGCTTGACCAACTCGGCGTCGCGGAAGCGGACCGCGATGCGGCGGCGCTTCCGTCGCCGCTTGCTGTCGGCAGGGAGCTGCCGAAGCCGCAGGGAGTCTTCCCGCGCTTCGTCGAGGAAGAGGAAACGGCCTCCTGATCGCTTTCCGACGGCGCGGGCGCGTCCCTTCGCTGCGGTCGCGCCCGCACGATTCAGCTTTGGTTAACACTTCGCCGCCTATCGTTTCCAACCGCGTTCCGAAAGGGATGCCGCTGAGCAATCAGCCGAAGGCGGAAGCGATGAAGAAACCGACCTCGGGCAGGGGACTGACCAAAGCGCCGCCGCAGCCGCGCCGTTTCTCCCTGACCAGCCGATTCAAGAGCGGCCTGCTCCTCGCCGGCCGGCGCCCCGCGGCGGTCCGCCTCGGCCTCGAACCCGCAACGCCGCGCCGCCGCTAGATCAAGCTGCGTTGACGCGGGCAGCGGTGCCGCGCTATCAGCACGCCTCGTAGAAGATCCGGCCTCGCGCCGGGACGTCGCGATGCGATGTCTCGGATCGGGGCCAGCCCTGTGAGACCGGACGATGCTGATCGATTCCCACTGTCACCTCGACTACCTGGCGCGCGACGGCGACCTCGAGGAGATCGTCGGCCGGGCGCGCCGGGCCGGGGTCTCGGCGATGGTGACGATCTGCACCAAGCTCTCCGAGTTCGACGTCGTCCGGGGTATTGCGCAGCGCTTTCCCGAGGTTTCCTGTTCGGTCGGCGTGCATCCGCACGAAGCGGCGGAGGAGGGGCAGGAGACCCCGGAGCGGCTCTGTGCCCTGGCGGACCTGCCGGAGGTCGTCGGCATCGGCGAGACGGGCCTCGACTACTTCTACGAACACAGCCCGAGGGAGGCGCAGCAGCGCAGCTTTCGCAGCCACATCGCGGCCGCCCGGGAGACCGGCCTGCCGCTCATCGTCCACACCCGGGACGCCGATGCGGATACCGTCACGATCCTGCGGGAGGAAGCCGAAGCCGGCGCCCTGAACGGCGTGATCCACTGCTTCACCGCGGGCCCGGCGCTGGCCGAGGCGGCCCTGGACCTGGGCTTCTACATCGGCGTCTCCGGAATCATGACCTTCAAGAAGGCGGAAGAACTACGCGAGACCCTGCGCCGGGTACCCCTGGAGCGCCTGCTGGTCGAGACCGACGCGCCCTACCTGGCGCCGGTGCCGCGGCGGGGCAAGCGGAACGAGCCGGCCTTCGTGGTTCATACGGCGGCGGCCCTGGCCGAGCTCAAGGCTGTCACTGCAGATGAGCTTGCTCAGGTAACCACTAATAATTTCTATGATTTATTTGACAGGGCGGCGCGGCCCGCCGCGGCATGAAGGTCACGATTCTGGGCTGCGGCGGCTCCGGTGGCGTGCCGCTGGTCGGCGGCGAATGGGGCCGCTGCGATCCGACGAACCCGCGCAACCGGCGACGCCGAGTCTCGGTCCTGGTCGAGACCAGCGACGCCAGCATCCTGATCGATGCGTCACCGGACCTGCGCGCCCAACTGCTCGATGCCGGCGTCACCGGGCTCGACGCCGTGCTCTTCACCCATCACCATGCCGACCACTGCCACGGTCTGGACGACCTGCGGTCCTTGGTCTATCGGCGGAAGGCGCCGATCCCGGCCTTCATGGACGCCGAGACCCAGGCCATGCTGACTTTGCGCTTCGCCTATGCTTTCACCTCGAGCTGCCCGCCGGGCAGCTTCTACCGGCCGCTGCTCGAAGATCATGTGGTCGAGGACGCCTTCGAAGCCGCCGGCGTTGAGGTCACGCCCTTCGTCCAGGGCCATGGCGAGGAGGGCCGGTCGCTCGGATTCCGGATCGGCGACATGGCCTATTCGACCGACGTCTCGGACCTGGACGACGCGGCCTTCGCGGCGCTGGACGGCGTCCGGCTGTGGATCGTCGACTGCCTGCAGGACGGGCCGCATCCCACGCACTCCCACACGGAGCAGACCTTGGCCTGGATCGAGCGCCTGAAGCCCGAGCGGGCCTTGCTGACCCATATGAACCACAAGACGGACTACGCCGAGCTCAAGAGCCGCTGTCCGGCGGGCGTCGAGCCGGCCTACGACGGCCAGGTGGTCGAGATCAGCGGCGCCTGAAGGCCTTGGACGCCCGGCAGTGCCAGGGTATCGTGTATTTTCCATAATATACATTATGCGCGATTTGTGTTGGCAGAGGCATCGCCTGCCGCTGCTGACTGGCATCTCCCCTCGCGCCAGAACAAGTCGGCGGCGGACACCGCCTCAGTCCAGTGCGCCGTTCTCGCCGAGGCGGCGTGCCAGATAGAGATAGAAGTCCCAGACGGTGCCTTCGTAGTCGGCGGGCGCCAGAGGGCTGCGCGCGAGGTGACGCGAGCCCAGGCCCTTCTGCAGGCTCTCGAGGGTCACCTTGTCCTCGGCGTTGAAGGCCCGGACCAGGCCTTCGTAGTCGCGGGCGGCCTTTCTGCCCGCCTCTCCGGGATGCGCGAGCAGGCCCCAGCGGACCCTCAAGGCGCCCGGCCCATTGGCGAAGATGCAGAGGTAGAGGACCGTGCTGGGCCCCAGCGCGATCACGAGGTTGGGAAAGACGCTGAACAGCAGGCTGCTGTTGCGCTCCTGCGCGGTCAGCGCTTCGGGAAAGGGCCTGCGCTGCGGCGTGCCGGGCCGGTAGTTGCCCCGGTAGGCGCTGCAGCCCTCGCCGACCTCGAGCCGCTCGCAGAGCGTGCTCGGCATCATGGGGTGCAGCGTCTTGGGGTGCATCGGGCTGAGGTGATAGGCCTCCATGAAGTTCTCGACCAGGCACTTCCAGTTGGCGGCCCAGGCCTCTTCCTCGACCAGCACGGCCTTTCGGTGCTCGATGCCGTAGTTCTCGATCAGGGCTTCGAGGGTCCCGAGCCGCTTTGCCAGGGGCTCGGTCGCGCCTCCCAGGTTGGCAAAGACGAAGCCGCGCCAGATTTCGCTGGCGAAGACCGGCAGGCGGCAGGCCGCCTTGTCGAAGCCCGCAACCTGATCCATATGCGGCGCGCTCTTTAAGCGGCCGTCGAGCCCGTAGCTCCAGGCGTGGTAAGGGCACACAAAAACACGTTTGTTTCCAGCGCCTTGCAGGAGAACGGTGCCACGGTGACGGCAGACGTTGGACAGCACGCGGACCGGCCCGTCGGCGTCACGGCAGACGATCAGGGGCTCGCCGGCCAGCTCGCTCGTGAAGTAGTCGCCGGGCGCCGGGATGTCGGACTCGTGCCCCAGGCAGACCCATTCGCGCCGGAAGAGGTGTTCCTGCTCCAAGGCGAAAAAGGCCTCGGAGGTGAAGGCGCCGGGCGGCAGCGTGTGCGCCTCTTCCGCCGGCGTTCCGGGCAGCGCGCGCAGCTCCGCCTTGAGGGCTTCCAAGCTCTGCCGGTCCTGCGTCATCCCAGCCCCTGTTCCCCGGACACCGCCGGACTTAGACGATCCTAGGCTTGTCCGGCCGTGGCTTGTCAATTCTCGAGCCGGCTATCCCCTCACCAGGTTGAGGCGCCGTTCGGCGACGCGGACCTCGAGCCGGCGGCCCCAGTCGAAGCCGAGGTGGTCGGCCTCGATGCCGTCGGCGAAGACCACGCCGCCGCTTTGCATGTGCGACAGCACCTCGAGTGCGGCGCCGTCGCCCAGCCGGCCGGCCGACAGGGCGGTGCCGGTGGTCGCGCTGGGCCAGGGCTCGCGGACGAAGAACCCGAGTTCGCGTGCGACGGGATCGAGCTCCAGAGTGATCCGGCGGCTCTCCATGATCGAGCGGGCCCAGCCCGTGGCCCCGGTCCCGGTGGCGACGATGATCCCGGAAGAGGACTGTTCCTCGACCTGCCCGTCCCGGGACAGCCGGTAGCGGGCCGACTGGTGGCTGCGATGGCCTACGAAGATCTCGTTGAGGGCCAGAAGGCTCTGGCCGTCGTCCAGGCGGGCCTCGGCCATGGTACGGGGCTCCAGATCCGCCG
>JAAUXY010146029.1_pt1 | contig 14296 bp, 14 predicted proteins | sample 7278121 | NCBI WGS metagenome assembly JAAUXY01 (sample SAMN14350117, study PRJNA611818) | marine sediment metagenome | isolation source: surface marine sediment (1.8m) | place: French Polynesia: Moorea | collected 2018-08 | reverse complement strand
CATGCGCGTTCTGCAGCTCGAAATAGGGGTCGTCATAAGGACGATCGCCGGAGACAACGAAATAATTCATCGTCTGCGCCGTCTGAACAAACTGGTGCGCCGACAGCCGATCGAGCAGGCTGCTCGTTACAGGGCCCTGAGCCTCGAAGACCAGGCAGCGTATGTCGAGCGAGCCCAGCGGCCAGTCGGCGACGCGCCGCAGCCCGAAGTCCCGGTAGAGCTGCGCAATGAAGCGGGCGTACAGCGGCGGCAGTCGCGCCTCCGTTCCTACGCTCTCGCCCTGGCTGAGAGTCTCGTGCACTGCGTCTGTAATGGTCACGAGTACCATCGGCGCGGCGGTGTTCGCATCGATCGGCCGCCCGACGGTCCGGTCGACGCCCATGGTCATCTCACCGGGTTCAATGACCAGCGGAGTGCAGGCGCTCAGAGCAAGCGTACCGATTGCGGCGGTAAGAAATGCCTTCAAAGCGTTGGTGCGCATAATTCTCTCCAGGGCGTATCGGCTACGGTGCCGACAGGCTTACGGCTTCGACCGAGTCCTCGGCCATCAAGATTGATCGAACGTCCGACACTTCCTTTACGCTTGCGTCCTCAGCAAGGGCGACGACGTAGACGGAGCCGCCTTGTGCCTGCCAGGTATGTGCCGGACCTATCCGGGCGCCCAGCTGCTCGAGCAGCGCGGCAGAAGGGGCACCGTTGAATGTCACGGTAAGCAACAGCCCGGCATCGGCCCCGGCGAGCACGCGGTATTCGCTGTCGGTTGTCGCCTGCTCACTCAGTTGCAGTGCACCGAACAGGGCAGCCGCGCCAATCACGATGCCGAGCGTAAATGCCGCGGCCCACTGCGGCTCCGGTTGCAGCCACTGCGCGATTCGCGAGAGCAACGATACCGCCTGCTCACGTTCGGCCTGGCGCGCGCGTTCCTCGTTTCGAATGCGACCCATCAAAGACTGGAAACGTGCATCGGCGTTGCCGTAGTCCGGCTCGTCGGCGCTGATGGCCAGCATGGCGCCGGCCAGCACGGCCGACTCCTCCCGGCACTCCGGGCATTCGTCGACGTGCGACTCGACGAGCCGCGCCAGCGACTCGCCAAGGCTCGCGTTGACGTGCCACGGCAGCAGTTCCAGTGTTTCTCGATGTGTCAGCTGACGTGTGTGTGTACTTCCCATTTACTTCGTCCCTTTGCGTCTGTCAGTGCGAGAATCGCCCGATCGGGCAGCATGCCCCTGAGCTTCTTCCTCGCGTAGAACATTCGTGTCTTTACCGTGTTCGAGGGACACTCGACGATCTTCGAGATCTCCTCGTAGCTGTGGCCCATCAGCGTCAGAAGCATCACGCTTCGGTGATCGTCGCTCAGTTGGCCAATCGCAGCGTCGATATGGCAGCGCAGATCCTCGGCCGTGGCTACGTTCTCGGGGTTTGCCTCGTCGCTGCAGTCGACGGCGCGCTCGATCGCAAGCTCATCGCGCTCGAAGCTCTGAAAGCGACGATCGCGTTCGATTGCCTTTAGCGCACGCCGGTACGCGATTCCGAATATCCAGGTCGATACGGCCGAATTACCCTTGAAGCGTTCCGCGCCATTCCAAACGGCGTACATCGTGTCGTCGACGACTTCTTCGGCGACGTTCCGGTCGCGCAGCATGCGCAGCACGAACTGCATGACCCGATGGTAGTACCGCTTGTAGAGCCGCTCGAACGCTTCTTCGTTCTTCTTGGCGACAGATGACAACAGCGATTGATCGCTGGCTTCAGCCGTCGGTTCCAGTGCTCGATTGCGTGTCATCCAGCGACCTCCTCCCTTGTTTCGAAAGGTAGGTACCGGTCGCCAGCGAGATGGTTCAAATCCGATCCGGCATGAACCGCGAGCGCATTAAACGGCACTCAGAGGCAGCTCTCCGAGCATATGCGACACCATGAATGAGGATGCACGATGAGAACACTCGCGTTAGTTATTTCAGTAGTAATCGTCTCGGGGTGCGTGCAGACGACGCCCCTGGTTTCCCACTCTCACATCGGCCACGCGATGACGAGCTGGCACGATACGCCGAACCAGGAAGGCCTTTTCGACGTTGCGGAAAAGGAACTCGAGCAGGCGCTCGAGTCGGCTGCAGTGGCGTCACGGGCGGCACCGGCGCAGGTCGGGCGTTATCTCGAGGACACGCAACACGCGCTCAACCCGGATCGACAACCCGTCGGCCCGGGCCTTGGCTACGGGGCCATACGCGCGCTCACCGGCGCCATCGAGCATCTCGAATACGCGGCGGGCTCCGAGGACGCCAGCGAGAATTTCGTGGGCTCCGTGATCGACCTGGTCGACCAGGGCGACCTCGTCATCGGGCGCCTGCTCGAGGCGGAGCGCCTGATCGCAACCGGCCCGTCGGATGCCGCGACGGCGGCGAAGGTGCACGAGCTGCTCACCGCCGCAAGGTATGGCGGTTTCGATGCGCTCGCTTCGTCACTGGATGCGATGCTGAAGCGTGAGTCGGACCCGAGCTACCAGCCGGTTTCGAAACGATACGTGCTGGGTCTCGTGCGGTTGCCGAATGGCGTCTGGGCATACCGTCTGCCGCGCCGTGAACCGGCTCGTTCGACCGGCTACGGCTACTAGCAGCATTGCGGCGCCTCGCTCCACGTCTCTTCCTCATCGCGCTGGCGCCCTGGGCGCTCGCAGCGTCGGATGCGAGTGCCAATCCCTGCGTTGACGCGGAGCTGCAGGCACCACTGTGCACGCAACATCTCGATGACATTGCCGGCAGCGGCAGAGCATTGCTCGCGACCGGCCGTAAACTCGAAATCGCCGGCCGCTACGAGGACGCAGTTACCGTCTATCGCCGTGCATTGACGCGGTTTCGCTCCGACCGGGAATTGCAGCAAGGGCTGATTCGGGCGCGCGGCGAGTTGCGTGCGCGCGCCATGTTCTCGGACCCCGGACCGTCATCTCCGGCAGCCGAATCGGACTGCTGGCGACTGACACGCGCGGCGGCCGTGGCCGCCTGCGCGGCCGAGGTCGATCGCGATTCGGATGACTGGCGGCTGATCGAGCGCTACGGCGATGTTTTGCGCAGCGTCGGCAGGCCCCAGGCGGCGCTGCAAGCATACCGGCGAAGCCTTGATGCCAACGCGGACAACCCCGGACTGCGGAGGAAGTACCGGACCCTGACGACGCTCGTCGATCTCGACAAGGCCGACATCCAGGTGGCCGCACAAGCCGTCGCGCGCGAGCCGGCGATTCGAGCGGGCCGCTATCGCGCCATCGTCATTGCCAATGAGCGCTACCAGCACTTCGAACGACTCGAAACTCCGGTAGCCGACGCGAAAGCGATTGGCCACTTGCTCGAAAACGAATATGGCTTCGACGTCACGACGATTGTCGATGCAAGCCGCTACCAGGTGTTCGAAGCGCTCGGCGAGCTGCGCCGCGACTCGTCCGAGTACGATCATGTACTGATCTACTACGCCGGTCACGGGCAGGTCGACGACGTAACCCGGCGCGGCTACTGGCTGCCGGTCGACGCGGAACCGGACAACCCGGCGAACTGGATCTCCACCGGTGACATCACCAATCTCGTCGCCGGCCTCGAATCGCAGCACGCACTCGTGGTAGCCGACTCCTGCTTTTCCGGCGCGTTGACTCGATCCGTTGCCACGGACCTGCCCGAAAGCCGCACAGCGTTGCTTTCCCGGCTTGCCGGCCGTCGTTCGCGCTCCGTGTTCACGTCGGGCGGGATGGAGCCCGTGCTGGACAACGGCATTGGCCAGACCCGGCATTCCATCTTCGCGCATGCCTTCCTGCAAGCGCTCCGGCGCAATCCGGACGTCATCGAAGCGGGCCGGCTGTTCGTGCGTGTCCGTGACAGCGTCAGCCTCAACTCCGACCAGACCCCGCAGTACGCGCCGCTGAGAAACGCCGGGCACGACGGCGGCGACTTCCTGTTCGTTCGACACTGAACCGGTTGCAGATGCATCGGTACCCACGCCCATAACGGACGGCAAACACATGCAAATACCTTCGGCCAAATCGAAGCTCCACCTGATCGACAACGATGCCGTCGCGGTCGATCAGGTTGCGACGTACATGACGTGCCACGGCATGCAAGGCCGTCGTTTTGCCTCGCTCGTTACCTACCTGGACTGGCTCGACTACGAGCAACTGGACGCCGACACCATCATCGTCGCAGCGATCGATCTGCCGATGCTGAGCGGGCTCGACCTGCTCGACATCCTGCAGGCAGACGGTGTCGCGGTGGCGACGGTGCTCATGGGCGGGGCGATTTCCGTCGCCCAGGCCGTGGAAGTCATGCATGCCGGCGCGGGATACCTGCTCAAGAAGCCGTTCACGGATAAGGAGCTCGAGACGGCTTTGCGCCGGGCCGTGTCGAAAGCGGCGTCCGGTCCCGACAACGGTCTCGTGCGCCAGCGCTACCAGCGACTGTCGCCGCGGCAACGCCAGCTGCTCGGTCTCGTCTTCGCCGGTCGCACGAATCGTCAAATCGCCGAGCGTCTGTCGATCAGTCAGAAGACCGTCGAGTTGCATCGATCGGCGATGATGCGAAAGATGGGCGCGGATACGCTCGTCGAGCTCATTCGGCTGGTGTCATCGTGTCGCGACCTGGTGCAACCGGAGCTCGGTCATGACTCTGCCTGACGCCTCGCCGCTGAAGCTCCGACATCTGCCACGCGCCGTGACGAACGGCAATGCGCAATACTCTGCCGGCACCTATGCAAACGGCGAATACGCATGGCGCTGGGCTGCGCACACGTCGCGCCCGCCCGACGAGTGGGTGCGCGTCGCATCGACCACTGAGGAAATCTTGCTCGGAGTAGGTGCGGCACGCAGTGAAGCCGACTTCGATTGGCGCCGGTATCGGGCAAAGCTTCGGCTGGTCGCATGGGCAGCCAGCCACGAATACCTCTTGTCCCTGCTCAATCACATGTATTGCGAGGATTTCGTTCCGCGGTCGTTCGTCAGTGGCAGCGAAGCTGCGCGTCGCACGGGTCCGCAAGTGGATTTCATCGTCGATCGGGATGGACAGCCGATTGCGACAGGCACCTGCGTGTTTCCGCGGCCGTTGGCCGTTCACGTCGACGCAGAACCGCCGGTGCCGATGAGAGCAGTGCCGTTTCGCATACCGCTGACCGTCGACCGCCTGACGGTATCGGCCGCCAGTCTGTACGCCCTCGAGACCGGCGCCGCCATCTGCATCCGAAGAAGCGCCTTTCTCGATGTCGGAGCGCGTCTGGAGCTGTGCCTCGGGCGGCTGCGGCTGCTCGTCAGGGTCGCCGGTTCGCGATTGATCGTACTCAGAGTCATTGCAAACACGCGGGAGGATGACATGCAAACCGAACCCGAGTCGCGCGGCGCACCGCCGCCGAATGAGACGCCGGTGAGCGTCGACGAACTGCCCGTCGAGCTGCGTTTCGATGCCGGCAGCATCGACGTGGAGCTCGAGGAACTCAGCCGCGTGCAGCCCGGCTACGTGTTCGAACTCGAGCGGCCGCTGTCCGAGCGCACGATACGCGTTGTCGCAAACGGCGCGTTGATTGGCCACGGTGAGCTCGTCGTCATTGGCGACCACCTCGGCGTACGGCTCACGGCGCTCTGCAGAACCGCGCGACGCGAAGCGGACTGACATGGACCTGAGCTCGCTGTCGCCCGGCGTCGTTCTTGCCCTGGTCGTGGGCGTCGCGATGGTGCCCTACGTTGCCGTGATGGTGACCGCGTTCACGAAGCTCGTCGTTGTATTCAGCCTGCTTCGCAACGCGCTCGGGCTGCAACAGACGCCGCCGAACGTCGTGCTGAACGGACTGGCGATGATCCTGTCACTCTACGTCCTGTATCCGGTAGTCCTGGAAGTCATGGACCTGGCCGAGCAACAAGCAACGGTGTCGGTCGAGTCGGAACGCACCGCTCAGGACCTCCTGCAACTCGCCTCACAGGCGAAAACCCCGTTGCAGGAATTCCTGATCGAGCATACCGACCCGGCCGAACGGGAGTTCTTTCTCAACACGGCCCGCAAGCTGTTGCCCGAGGATCGTCGCGAGCAGATCACCGAGCGCGACCTGGCAGTCATCGTACCGGCGTTTACAGTCAGCGAACTGACTCGTGCGTTCCAGATCGGCTTCCTGATCTTTTTGCCGTTTCTCGTCATTGATCTCATCGTCTCCAACATCCTGCAGGCGCTGGGCATGATGATGTTGTCGCCGACGACGGTATCGCTCCCGTTCAAGTTACTGTTGTTCGTGATGCTCGACGGCTGGTCCAAGCTGATTCACGGCCTGGTCCTGAGTTACTGACGTGAGTGCCGAGGCTTTGCAGTTTACGAAAGAAGCGCTCTGGTTGGTGCTGTTGCTTTCGGCGCCGCCCGTGATCGCGGCCACGGTCGTCGGTCTCGTCGTTGCGATACTCCAGGCCGTAACCCAGATCCAGGAGCAAACGGTACAGTTTCTTGCGAAGCTCATCGTCGTCGCACTGACGATCTTCGCGACCGGATCGACGCTCGGCGGTGCGCTGTACTACTTCTCCGACCGCTTGTTTCTCGACTTTGCGGGTATCGTGATGTGAATGACGACCGGTATTGCTCGTGAGCGCACTCGAACTCTACGGCGGGTCGGTCGTCGATCTCGCACTGTCATTGCCGAGAATCGTCGTGGCCTTCATTGTGCTCCCCCTGATGTCCGGCGATATCGTGCCGCCGATGGTGCGTAATGTATTCACCGTCGTGATTGCCTTGTCACTACTGCCGTTGCTCGCTGGCGCAGGGCCCGTTGGTGCGTCGTCACCCGGAATTCTGTCGCTGTTCCTCAAAGAGGCATTCATCGGCCTCGCCATCGCGTTCACTTTCAGTATCTTCTTCTGGGCGCTCGAAGGCGCCGGCGAAATTATCGACGCTAAGATCGGTACGACGCTGGCGCAGATCGTGGATCCGGTGCTGGGTCATCAGACGACGCTGACGGCGACGTTCTTCGCGCGACTCGCCGCTTTCCTTTTCGTGGCATCGGGCGGATTGCAGATCTTCATTGGTCTGCTCTTGCAGAGCTATCTCGTGTGGCCAGTCGACGCGGCACTGCCCGTGCTCGATTGGTCGTCGGACGTCATCTTCGTGACCCGTTTTTCGGACCTCGTGGTACTGATGCTGTTGCTCGCAAGTCCGGCACTGGTGTTGCTGAGTCTCGTCGAATTCGGGTTCGGACTGGTCAACCGTTTCGCGGAACGGCTCAACGTGTTTTCCCTGTCGTTCGCCGTAAAGGCGTGGTTGTCGACGTTCATCATCATCGTCGTGCTCGGCGTCATCGTGGAGCAGCTGCTGCATTGGCTGGCGTCCCAGACGGGGCTACTCGACGAACTCCAACGTACGCTGTCGTGAGTCGAAGTCATGCAGGAAGGTGAGGGCGGCGGCGAACGAAGTGAACAACCGACACCGAAGCGCTTGCGAGAGGCGCGCCGACTCGGCCAGGTCGCGAAGAGCGTCGATCTGTCCCGGGCAGCAACCGCTCTCGCGTGGCTCGGCTTGCTGTTCGCGGCGCCACTCGTGGCGATCGAAGTCGGCAATCTGCTGCTCGACGTGCTCGAGCGCATCGACGATCCGGACAGCGCGACGCTGGTCGACGCGGTCCTGGAGTCCGGGACCAGCCTGCTCAAGCTGACCATCATGCCCGTGGCACTGGTCGCGATTGTCGGCGTCGTCGTGACACGACTGCACACCGGCTCCGTGCTGTCCGTACATCCTGTCTTGCCCAAGCTCTCCCGCCTGGACCCGATTGCCGGCGCCAGGCGGCTGTTCTCCGCGGCCAACCTGTTCGAAGCCGTCAAAGGCATCGTCAAGACCGCCATCATAGGCCTCGTCGTTTACGTCGTAATCGTCCGGTATGCGGACGACATCTTCGGGCTCATCGAGTCGGATGTCGGGACCTATGCCGAGGTCGACCACAAGTTGCACGGCATCGTGCTCGCGAGTCTCTGCGGTCTGCTGCTGGCGCTGGCCATTCTCGATCTGCTGTTTCAACGCTTCGACTATTTTCGTTCCCTGCGGATGAGCAAACAGGAGATCAAGCGTGAGCGGAAATCCGAAGACGGCGATCCGCACCTGCGTTCCCAGCGCCGGCGGCTGCAACGCCAATGGGCCACGGGCAATGCTCGCCAGGCAGCGCGCGATGCGTCGGCGCTGGTTGTCAACCCTACGCACATTGCCATTGCGCTCTACTACGAACCGGGCGCAACGCCTGTGCCGCTGGTCACTGCTGCCGCCGAAGGGCCGCTGGCGCAGTACATGCGCCACGACGCCGAAATCCTCGGCGTGCCGGTCATGCGCAGCGTGCCGCTGGCGCGAAAGCTGCTGTTCTATTGCGAGGATGACGAAGAGGTACCCGAGCTTCTCTTCGATGCGGTTGCGGAAGTCCTGGCGTGGGCAGAGAGCGTGCGCGAGGCGGAGTCGTCGACGCCGTATCGCGAAGCCGATGCGGAATTCGATCGCGCACTGTCTTGAGTACCAGGGGTAATCCCTAGTATCGCGCATCGGCCGCTGAACGCCTTCGTCAGGTCTCGGGACTCATCACTGACAGTTACACAAGAGGAGGAAGCAACAATGTTTGGTGATGTATTTGACGGCATTTCGGATATTACCGATAGCTTTACCGATCTCGTCGACGACGTCCTGAGCGGCGATCTGGCGGGCATAGCGAGTTCGACGGTGGATCTCGCGGGCGAGATCATGGAAACGGCTGCGCCGATCGTGAGCATGTACAACCCCGCCGCGGGTGCCGCGCTCAGGGTTGGCGGCAGCGTACTCGACGCGGTGGAGGACGGCAAAATCACGGCCGGCGAAATCATGGCCATCGGCGAGTCCGTATTGAAATCGGTCGGACTCGAGAGCGCGATCGGCACGGGTTTGCAGGCCGCGTGCGGCATCAATGCCTGCGCGGAGCAAGGCGTGGTAAACATTCTCGAGAAGCTTGTCAACGGTGAGCAAATCACGCAGCGCGACATCGACGTCCTCGAAGACCTGGTCGGTCTTCTGCAACGCCAGGATGCCGAACGTGCCGGCAAGAGCAAGGGCAAGGGCGGTGCCGGCGCTGCCGAGGGTGGTGGCGGAGCCGAAGGCGCCGGTGCGTCCGAAGGCGGTGGCTCCATCTTCGAGCTGTTCGCGACCATCCTCGGCAAGAAGATGGGCGAGTCGCTGCAGAAAATGCAGGACATCGCCAAGGAGATCGAGGCGATCGATACGAGTGGCGATGACGCGGGTACCGAGCTGGGTCAGAAAGTACCCGAGTTCACTGCCGCCGCCCAGGAGTTCAGCTTCATCTCGCAGAACTTCAACACAGCGATCAACGCACTTGGCGAGGGCCTGAAAGCCGCAGCCCGCAAGCAGTAATCCGGGACCAGTGGTACAGCCGGGATCCGTTCCGGCGCCCGGCACGAGACCTCTTCCCTACGGCTCGTGCCGGGTTTTTTTTGAACGACCCGCGGGCGGCCCGGTACCCACGAACGACCAACCGGTACAGGAGCCCGAAATGAAACCCATGACGATTCCGCTCTCCGCACTCATGATCGCCGCAATGGTGTCGTGTGCGTCTTTCGCCCGTGCCGACGGCAGCGAGCAGATATTCGTCGAGCCGCCGTCCCCCGAAGCGCTCGCGCAACTGCTGTACGGTCCGCGCTACCGCAGCGCGGAGCCGGTCGCAGGGCGTTTCGGCATGATGATCAACTTCGAGTACGACTCCGTCAAAATCGTACCCGAGTCCCTGCCCATGCTCGATGCGGTCGGCGAAATGCTGGGCCTGGACGAGTCGGCGCAGGAGGTCCTCGTCATCGAGGGGCACGCCGACGCAAGCGGTCCGGCGGCTTACAACCAGACCCTGTCGGAGCGACGTGCGGACGCCATCAAGCGCTACCTCGTCGGGACCTTCGACATTCAGGACGGACGCCTGATCACGATCGGCGAAGGTGAATCGCAGCCGCATGATCGCAAAGATCCGTACGCGGCAGTCAATCGCCGCGTCGTGTTCCGGACAACGCAGTCCATCGTCGTCGACTGATGCCAGCGCTCCCGGGCAGCCGCTCGACCCCCAGCGACCTCGTCCTGGCGGGCGGGGTTTTGCTGATCATGTGCCTGATGGTGCTGCGGCTGCCGACGGCGCTCATCGACGCGCTCGTTGCGATCAACATCAGCATCGGCGTCTGCCTGCTGCTGATTGCGATCTACATTCCGTCGCCCCTTACGTTCTCCAGCTTTCCGAGTGTGCTGCTGATGTCGACGTTGTTTCGTTTGGCACTCACGGTGGCGACAACGCGGCTCATTCTGCTGGAGGCGGACGCGGGCCACATCATCACCGCGTTCGGCACGTTCGGTGCCGGTGGCAACCTGGTCGTCGGTATCGTTGTCTTCATAATCATCACGGTCGTGCAGTTTATCGTCATTGCGAAGGGCGCCGAGCGGGTAGCCGAGGTGTCCGCGCGTTTTACGCTCGACGCGATGCCGGGCAAGCAGCTCAGCATCGATTCCGATCTGCGTTCCGGGCTCATCGAAAAAGAGGAGGCCAGGCGCCGCCGGCGCGAGCTCGAGTCCGAAAACCAGTTGCATGGCGCGCTCGACGGTGCAATGAAGTTCGTCAAAGGCGATGCGATCGCAAGCATCATCATCGTCGTTGTCAATCTCGTCGGCGGCCTGACGGTCGGCATGGCGCAGCGCGGGCTCGGTTTCGGCGATGCAATGACCGCTTATTCGATTCTGACGATCGGCGACGGGATGGTTGCACAGATTCCGGCGCTGACGAGCGCCATGGCTGCAGGACTCGTCGTTACCCGCACCGGCGGCGAAGGAAACCAGAACCTCGGCACGATGATCGGCCAGCAGTTCCTGGACCAGCCCCGGGCGCTGTTGCTGACGGCAGGGATGGCCCTGGTGCTGGCGGCGACGCCGGGGTTTCCGGCGCTGACGTTCATCGCGATCGCCGCGGTCCTGTTGTTCGTGTCCGGCGTATTCGCCAGGGCCGGCAACGCGAGCCCGGATCAGGAAGCGACGGCGAGCGCGGTGCCCTCGGAAGCATCGAGCGGAACGATGGCGCCGCCGCTCGTCGTCGAGTTGAGTCAACGAGCTGCCGCCTCCGGTCTTGCCGAAGCGACACAGTGCGTGCAGAACGTATGCCGCGATATCACCACGGAACTCGGCGTGCCGCTGCCTTCGGCGCAGGTACTTGCAAAAGCGGATGCCGAGCAGTGCCGGGTACGCGTATTCGACGTTGCGGCCCGCCTGCCGTCGGCAGTGACTGCCGATGCGGATTCCATCGAAGACGTACTTCGGCCCGTGCTTTTGCAGCGCGCCGGCGACTTCCTTGGCGTGCAGGAGGTTACGGATCTGCTCGAACACGCAACTCGCGACTATCCCGCGTTAGTGCGCGAAGTCAGCCGCCACCTGGGCTATCAACAGATCGCCGACGTGCTCCGCGGTCTTGTCGCGGAGGCGGTGCCAATACGCGATCTGCGGACCATTCTCGAGTCACTGGCGCAGCACGCAGAGCACGAGAAGAACGCGCAGCAGCTTACCGAGCTGGCACGCATCGGCCTGCGGCACCAGATCAATGAACAGTGCGTCGGCGCTCGCGAGACGCTTTGCGCGCTGGCGCTCGGTCCGGAGGTCGAGGCGCTCGTGCGGGCAGGGTTGTCGCCGACGCCGGCGGGCGTCGTGCTGTCGCTCCCGGGCGATGTGTGCAGGCAACTGCGCGGCAAACTCGGCGAAGCGTTGACGTCCTGGCATGCCGACGACGGCCGGCCGGTGCTGCTGACGCCGGCGGATATTCGGCGTCACATGCGGACCTTGACGGCTGCCGAGCTTCCGGACCTGCGCGTCGTTTCGTTTGCCGAGCTGCTGCCGACGACACGTATCGACATTCGCAGCCAGATCGCGCTTTAGATTGAGGAGACAGCCCATGGCGCTGAAACGAACCCTGTATAGCCTGCTCGGCCTGTCACTCCTCACGCCGGGTTTCGTGCATGGCGCTGAGCCCGAGTGGCCGGCGGAAACGCTAAGCATCCACGTACAGGAAGAACCGCTGCCCGAGTTCCTACACGACTTCTTTGCCGCGATCGATATGAAGGTGCTCGTAAGCCCCTCCGTTGCCGGCAATATCAGCGGCAGGTTCGACGCCGCGCCCGAGCAGATATTCTCCGACGTCGTCAAAGCGTACGGGCTGTTGCCCTACTTCGACGGGGCCGTGACGCACGTGTCGATGGCAACCGATGTGCGCAGCCAGGTGTACACGCTGCGGCCACGCGAGCTCGACCGGGTGCTGAAGTCGATCATTGCCCAGGATCTTGCGGACCGGTATCAGTCGGTGCACGTGGTGCGCGATGAAAACCTCGTCAAGGTCCGGGGTGCGCCGGAGTTCATCCTCGACGTTGACAAGATCGTCGAGCGCACGCGACCCGCGAGGGCCCGGCCGCTCGAGTTCACGCAGCAGGTTCAGCTGCCGGAGCCGGCCGGGGGCGAGATGGTGTTCCGGACATTCGCGTTGCAGTACGCCTCGGCGGCGGATGTAACGCTGAACCAGGGCGGCCGCGAATTCACGATCCCGGGTGTCGCCAGCATCCTGCGCAGCATGGTTGGCGACGGCCGGTCGCCGACGACGACCTCGATCTACTTTGGCCCATCGGGCCTGAAGACCGTACCCGGGCTGCGCGATCGACGAACACCGGCGGCGACAGACTCGGCCGTCGTGCCGAGCGAAGTACCGACAACCGGCGGCGTCATCACCGATCGACCGTTCGTCACGCGCATCGAAGCAGAGCGTAACCTCAACGCCATCATCGTGCGGGACTACGCGGACGCGATGCCCATCTATGAACAGCTCGTGCGCCAGCTCGACGTGGAGCCAATGCTGATCGAGATCCAGGTCACGATTATCGACGTCGACAAGAGCAAGCTCGAGGATCTTGGCGTCGACTGGCAGTACGCTGGCAACCGCAACCAGGCGCGCTTCGGCGGCGCCCAGGTCATTGACCAGGACGGCGGCCTGCTCCTGAACACCGTGCTTGGCGACCTCGAGCGCTTCTCCGCGCGGGTCAACGCGCTTGCCGTGCAAGGCTCGGCCGACATCGTGTCGCGACCCCAGGTCCTGACGCTCAGCAACCTGGAAGCCGTGCTGGCGAGCGACCAATCGTTCTTCGTCCGGGTTGCCGGTAACGAGGACGTCGACCTTTTCAACGTCACGGTGGGCACGACACTGAGAGTAGTGCCGAATGTCGTCGGCGCCGAGGACGATCCACAAATTCGCTTGCTCGTGTCGATCGAAGACGGATCGCTGACCCCCGAGGCGGTCGACGACATCCCGATCGTCGACAAGTCCACGCTGAGCACGCAGGCCATAATTTACGACGGCGAGAGCCTGCTCCTCGGCGGGCTCGTACGCAACACGAAGTCCTCGGATGTCAGCAAGGTTCCGCTGCTCGGAGACGTCCCCTTGCTCGGACGCGTATTCAAGCGAACGGTCGATATCACGACGTCGACCGAACGACTGTTCCTGATCACACCGAAAGTCGTGACCGGAACACGCGGGTCGGCGCAGTCGGCCGGCTACGAGCGACGCACGGTCCGGTACAACGGGCGTCGCGACGTCGATGCGTATGCCCCGGAGCCGTATCTCGATGGATTCTGACAGCCTCAAACTCGAGATACTGGGCGGGCTGCACGCGGGTGCACGAGTTGACGTAGATTCGACGGGTCCGAATATCGTCGGTTCCGCGCGCGACAACGACGTTGTGCTGTTCGACGTTGGAGTCGCGCCTCGTCACGTCGTCCTGACGATGATCGACGGCCTTGTCCAAGTGCGCAGGCTCGAAGGCTCCTGCGACGTCAACGGCACCGAACTCGGCGTCGGCGAATCGATCGCCGTGCACCCCGGCGACCGCGTAGACCTCGCGGATTCGGATGCCGCGTTCGGAATTGCCGCAGCGGAATGCAGGACGACTTCCACGCCGCCAGAGCCATCGCAGCCATCGACAGGTAGTCGATGGCAAGTCGCACTTGCCGCGACGCTCCTCGGTGTCTGCGGCGTTGTAATGTTCGCGAACTCGCTCCCGGGTGCGGCTGCAGAAGACACGGCGACAGCATTGACCGACGTCATCGAACAGGCGAATCTCGGCTCGGTCGTAACAGTGTCCAGCCAGGGCGGCGTACACACGGTACGTGGCATCGTCACGCCGGCCCAGCACGCCTACCTGCAAGACGCCTTGCCATCTCTGGGCAACTCGGTCATCAATAGCACGCAGTCCTCGACGATGCTTCTGGAACAGGTGGCGAGCGTG
>JAAUXY010118521.1_pt1 | contig 14296 bp, 11 predicted proteins | sample 7278121 | NCBI WGS metagenome assembly JAAUXY01 (sample SAMN14350117, study PRJNA611818) | marine sediment metagenome | isolation source: surface marine sediment (1.8m) | place: French Polynesia: Moorea | collected 2018-08 | reverse complement strand
CAGAAAAACGATGGTGTTGAGCGTGATAATTCACCCAGTCCTTGATCTTCCCCTGCATCGCAAGGATGCAGTTAAGGCCGACGAGGAACTGTGCTGGCGCCCGTAGCTCACCGGCTTTGTGCTGCCAAATGCGATGAAGCGGGCCGATACCTTGGTTACATAGGAAGAGTGTCAGTGCGCCAGCGGCAAGCGCGACGGGGATGTGCCACCAGGTGATATGCAGACTAGGGAGCGTTAACCCGAGCGCTAACGCTAAGACGAACCCAACGATACCGAGCGACGGATATACGATTGCGGAGAACACGCTCGGCCAGCTAAGGCTGGCCCAGCTTCGTCTAATTTTCTTGGCGCGTGGTGCGATTTCCTTCATCACTCCTATGTAATTGGCGCGCGCTGCGCTTGCCACAGTTGTTTTCGTTGAAGCGCCAGGATCGGTCTACGCTCCGCTGGTCTGTCAGGTGATACGGTCGGGCGGCTCGCGTCCCGCAAAATAGGCGTCGATGTTGTCGCAACATCTGAAGCCCATAGCGTTGCGCGTTTCGAGAGTCGCGCTGCCCATATGCGGCATCAAGAACACGTTGTCGAGCTCGACAAGTTCCGGCGGCACTTGTGGTTCTCGCTCAAAAACGTCCAGCCCCGCGCCGCCGAGCTTGCCGGACTTCAAGGCATGGATCAGTGCCGCTTCGTCGATCACCGGGCCACGGGCCGTGTTAACAACGATCGCGCCGTCGGGAAGCAACGCGATCCGTTCCGCGTTGAGCCAGTGCCTAGTTTCCGGCGAGAGGGGACAGTGCATCGAGATGAAGTGGCAGAGCGGCAACATCTCGCTCGCATCTTCATGAAAGACCGAGCCTCTCTCGAGGTCCGCAGGCAGGCGCGATCGGTTGTGGTAGTGGACCTGCATGTCGAAGCCGCGCGCGCGCTTGGCCATCGCCTGACCGATGCGGCCCATTCCGACGATGCCCAGATGTGCTCCACTAACCTTCGAACCAAGCATCCAGGTTGGCGCCATGCCCGTCCAACCGCCGCTGCGGAGGATCTGATCGCAGGCGTGGGCGCGGCGAGCCGCCGCAAGCAGGAGCATCATGGCCATGTCCGCTGTGCAGTCGTTCAGGACGTCGGGTGTGTTGCTGAAGATCACACCCCGCGCCTTGGCCGCCGCTCGATCGATGTGTTCGAAGCCGACGGAGAACGTGGCGACCATCTTCACGCGCTCAGGCAGACGGTTAATGACGTCCGCCGACATTTGCTCCGACGGAAGAATCAGTAAAGCGTCCGCGTTTTGGGCCTTGGATAGCAGCGTTTCTGAATCATACAGTTCGTCCGTTGGGTTGAGGTCGACGTCATAATCTCGACGCAGGCGGGCTTCGACGTCGGGTGGTAGAAGCCGAGTTACCAAGACCCTGGGTTTGGAAGACATTGGTTCAGACCCTATGTTTATGCTCGGCCGGGCGCGGCATAATGCCGAGGCGCTGGTAGTCCGGCAAGTTTCCGTCAGGTTGAAGTAATGAGACGAGTTAGCCTTTCTCTGCTGTTCGCTGTGTTGCTGCTGGTTGCTACTTCCGTCGCTGGTCGAGCGATAGAGGTCGCGCCGCATCGCGCCTTCTACGAGTTGCACCTCAGCCAGGTTGATGAGAGCTCTAGAATTGCGGAAGCGACTGGGGCGCTTACTGTGGACTGGAGCCGCAGTTGCGACGGTTGGACCGTTGATCAGCGTCTCGCCCTGGTTGTCGAGGAGTCCTCGGGACGTTCCTCCACGACGGAGATCTCTTTCTCGAGTTTTGAATCACTTGACGGGCTTACTTACAGTTTCTCAACAAAAACGAAGCGTGATGGCGCCGTTGTCGATGAGTACCGGGGGGAGGCGGGACGCCCGGATGCCGGCGGCGTAGTTGAGGCCATTTACTCAGTGCCGGCGGGTGAGCGGCGGGAGCTGCCGGCTGGCACGGTGTTTCCGATGGAGCACTTGCAGCTGTTGTTAGACGCTGCCGCGCGCGGCGAGGACCGGCTGTTCCGGCCGTTCTTTGATGGGCCGAGGCCTGACGAAAGCCCGTTTGATACTAACGCGTTGATCCTCGGCGTGCCGCAAGATGGAGGGCAGGGGGCAGGCGCGGGATTGGGACCAATTACCGAGCGACCCTGGTGGCCGGTTCGTATCGCGTTCTTTCCGCGCTCCAGCGCCGTGGCCGAGCCCGATTTCGAACTTGCCGCGAACCTGCAGGACAATGGGGTCGTGCGTCGCTATGAGTTCGACTATGGCGCATTTCGGATGTCTGGCGACCTGACCCGAATCGAGGCCGGAGAGGTGCCCGTCTGCGTCGAAAACTAGGGCAGCGTCCGGCCTTTGCCAATCGAATCACGCCCGAGCTTCTCGCGCACAGCGTCAATGGCGCGCTCGACCTGTTGCCGTTTCCGGAGGTCCGGGTCAGCCAGATCCGGGGGATCGGCACCTGCCGAATGGCACAATCCAGAGATGCCGGCGCCGATCAGCCGAAAACTCGGCCCGTTTGCCGCCTGGAGTAGGAGAGGATGGGCGGCCTGGAACAGGGTCTCCGCCAACTGCGTGGGCGCCGATAGCGTGTAGCTGCGGGTCAGGATACGAAACTGGGACGTTTTCAGCTTGAGTGTGACTGTGCGTCCGGCCAGTTCATTCTTCTTCAGGCGGTCAGCCACGCGCTCGCACAGCGGCCATAGCCGGCGCGCTAGCTCGGCCGGGTCGTTGATGTCGTCTTCGAAGGTCGTCTCGCTCGAGATCGACTTGGCCTTGGAGCGCGGTGTTACCGCGCGCACGTCGAGGCCGCACGCCAGCCTGAACAGGCGTTGCCCCATGCTGCCGTACCGTTTCATCAGATCGGACTCGTCGAAGCGCAATAGGTCTCCGATCAGGTTGATGCCGTCCGCCTTGAGCCTCGTAAGCAAGGCCTGACCCACTCCCCAAATGCGCTGGACAGGTTGAGCAGCGAGAAGCGCTTCAGTTTCGCCCTGGCCAATGACGGTAAACCCGCGCGGTTTTTCCATGTCTGACGCGAGTTTTGCCAGGAACTTGTTGTGGCTTAGACCAACCGAGGCCGTGACCTGGATTTCAGTCTCGATTCGCTTGACTAAGCGGGCCAAGGTGGCGGCCGGAGCGGCCTTGTGGATCCGCTCTGTACCAGACAGGTCAAGGAAGGCTTCGTCGATCGACAGCGGTTCGACCAGCGGGGTGGCGGATAGCAGGATGTCTCTGATTTGACGGCCGGCTTCGGCATATTTGTTCATGTTAGGCGTGATAACGACCGCCTCGGGGCACGCCCGGAGTGCCTTGAACATCGGCATGGCTGAGTGAACGCCCCGAATTCGCGCGATGTAGCAGGCGGCGGAGACGACGCCGCGCTTGCCGCCGCCAACGATAACCGGTTTGTCCTGCAGCACAGGATTATCGCGCTTTTCGACTGCCGCATAGAATGCGTCACAGTCAATGTGCGCGATGGCTAGTTGTTGCAGCTCTGGATGGCTTATTTGGCGCGGCGAGTTGCATTTCGGGCAGCGGCTGGTGGTGTCGGGGCCTGCCGTCGCGCAGTCGCGGCAAATCGTCGGCACGTCGGTTCAGGTGCTACGTCTTTTCCCCAGGTGGCCATAGCCAAGCGGCGCCACGGACGCCGCTGGAATCCCCGTGGACCGGCGGCACCAGGGGCGTGTCGACATGATCTGAGAAGGCGTAGCGTTGCCACAGGCGTGGCACGTGACGATACAGGCGCTTGATGTTGCCCATGCCGCCGCCGAGCACGATTGCATCGGGATCCAACACAGTGATGATCGCCGCTAGCCCCCGGGCCATGCGATCTTCGTAGCGTTTCAGCGTTTCCTCGGCCGCCGCGTCACCGGCCTCGGCACGTCCAACGATTTCTTCGGCGGTCAGGGTCTCGCCCGTCGCTAGCTTATAATCCCGAGCCATGCCCGGGCCGGAGAGGAATGTTTCGATACAGCCCTGTTTGCCGCAATAGCAGTCTGGGCCAGGAAGTTCGTCGGGAGTCATCCATGGCATTTGGATATGGCCCCACTCGCCGGCGATGGCATTGGGACCGGAAAGGACCCGCTTGTTGATGGCGATACCCCCACCCGTGCCGGTGCCGACGATGACACCGAACACGCACGTCGCATCGGCGCCAGCGCCATCGACCGCTTCCGAAACAGCGAAGCAGTTGGCATCGTTCTGTACGCGTACTTCCCGTTCCAGCTCGTGGCTGAGGTCCTTGTCAAGCGGCTTCCCTATCAGCCAAGTCGAGTTTGCGTTCTTCACCAGTCCAGTCGCTGGCGAGATGGCGCCAGGAATGCCGACCCCAACGGTGGCACGCTCCTTCAGGTCTCGTTCGGCGCGTCGAACAAGGTCGACGATAGCGCCAACCGTGCCGTGATAATCCTCTTTGGGGGTCGAGATTCGCTGTCGATGCACCTCGCGGCCGTTGGCGGCAAGGGCAATAATCTCGATCTTGGTGCCGCCAACGTCGACGCCAATGCGCATGCTTAGTCCTCCCCTCAGACTATTCTGCCGCAGGGAGACGACGAGGGCTACCGTTGATAGGGCGGCGGCAGTGACAAGATAGGGGGATCCGCCGCAAGCCTCTCGCGAAGCGCTGGGATAGGTTCTGTGTAGCAGTCAACCTCGGCGAGGGTCTCGTAGCAGAACCCAGGGTCGGTTTGGGCCAGAATCGGGCTGGCTTTAGGTGTCGGGAATAGCCATCCGGCCGCACGCACTTCCTCATGGGTCGGCGCAAAGCTACTGAATGGGTTGCAGGCGGCGAGACAAACGGCGGCAGCCGCGACGGCCACCGCTTTCGCCATGTCGAGCCCGGGCGCTGACATGGCCGCTAGTCTAGTTGGGCGCGAGCGTCTTCTTCCGTATCTTTGGTGGTAGCGAGGTCGGCCAACCTTGACGTTGATCGTGCGGCGTGAACCGGGATGCCGCGTTCAGTTAGCTGCGGGATTGCCTGCTGAACCGCTGCCTGGCCGTAGTAGATCGCTTCCTCGGCGCGGTGGAATTCAACCAAGCCAATTTGGTTAACGCTGGGTTCAACAAGGACGTCGGGCATGCTTTCGCGCAGCAGCCCGCGCGTCAAACCTTCCTGAATGATGTTCAGCGCGCTTATCAGCACGTCCCAATACTCAATACTCTTGCCGCGTTCGCCAAAGAACTGTTGAGCCAGTCGGCTCGCCTGGGAGCGGAGCGGTTCCGGCATTTCGGCCGATAGCCGTTCGACAAGCTTACTTCGGGCCCTGGCTCGCTGCTCTTTTCGTACGGTGCGTCGGCCGATGCGGTTGCTGTTGATGTTGACGGCGATGACGGTGTCTGCGCCCAGTGCCCGGCACAAGGATACCGGTACAGGGTTGATCAGGCCGCCGTCGGCCAAATACTGATCGTCGTAGGGGACGGGGCTCAGGATGCCAGGGAAGGCGATCGAAGTCCGGACAGCCGACGTAAGGTCGCCGGTTCTGAGCCAGATCTCCTGGCCCGTCCGGATGTTTGTTGCCGTTGCTGCGAAACGGATTGGCAGGTCCTCGATGTTGGGCTTGCCTAGAAGACCGCTCAGTAGTCGCATCAGCTTTTCGTCACCGACCAATCCGCCGTCGGCTATACGAACATCAAGCAGACGTACGAGCTCACGCCGGGTCAGCCCTTTAGCCAGTTTCTCCAGATCGGTACCGGCCCCGATTGCATGTGCCGCGGCGACTAAGGCGCCAATCGAGCTGCCGCAGATGACCTGCGGCTTGATGCCGATCGCGCTCAGGGCCTGCATCACGCCGATATGGGCCCACCCCCGCGCCGCACCGCTGCCTAAGGCCACGCCGATGACGCCGGTCACGGCTTGGGCGCCCGGAGGTCCTTCGCCGCACCGAGTAGCGTCGCTGGCCAGGTATAGGAACCTTTAACCACGCGCTGATACGTTTCCTCCGCCCTTTCGTTCGGAAGACCGAGACGTAACCGAACAACCCAGGGGACGTCCACCAGGCAGGTCATGATGCCGAAGAAAGTCCTGATCGTTGAGGATAATGACCTCAACATGAAGCTGTTCCACGATCTACTAGAGGCCCAGGGATACGACACCCTACAGACCAAGGATGGGATGGAGGCGCTGAAGCTCGCCCGGGAGCATGCCCCTGATTTGATTCTTATGGATATTCAGTTGCCCGAGGTGTCCGGCCTTGAGGTGACGAAGTGGCTTAAGGAGGATGAAGGGCTACGTTCCATTCCGGTGATTGCTGTCACCGCCTTTGCGATGAAAGGCGATGAAGAGAAGATCAGGCAAGGTGGGTGTGAGGCCTATATCTCGAAGCCCATCTCGGTGCCGCAGTTCTTGCAGACCGTCCAATCCTACCTGAAGTAAGGCAAGTACGTGTCAGCCCGAGTTCTTGTCGTCGATGACATTGACGTCAATCGCCGGTTGCTCGAAGCGAAGCTAGCTGTCGAATACTACGACGTCGTGACCGCCAAGAACGGTGCTGAGGCGCTTGAACGGGCTCAGGCCGAACCGCCGGATATCATCCTGCTCGACATCATGATGCCGGAGATGGACGGTTTTGAGGTCTGTCGGCGGCTGAAGAGCGATCCGACACTGATGCACATCCCGGTTGTTATGGTGACCGCCTTGTCTGAGCAAAGTGACAAGGTGAGGGGCTTGGAAGCCGGGGCCGACGATTTCCTGACAAAGCCGGTCGACGACTGGGCGCTGCGTTCGCGCATTCGATCGCTGCTCCGCCTCAAGATGGCGTTCGACGAACTACTCCGACGACGACAGACCGGCGCGCAGTTAGGTGTGGTCGACGATGCCACGATCGCCGAGGATCTCGCCGGTGCGTCCGTCCTTATGCTCGACGATAGTCCGGGCGCCGACCGGCTGGCCGACACACTGACGGCACAAGGGTACTCTGTTGAATTGGTTTGGGATGCAGCGGACGGTCTGCAGAAGACGGCGGCTAAGAGCTTCGACCTCGTTTTGGTCAGGTTGGGACTCAAGAGTGGCGATCCGTTGCGGGTTTGCGCCCAGCTACGGTCAACTGAAGGCACGCGCTCGGTCCCCATTTTGCTGATCGCCGAGGCCCATGACCGGGATCGCATCGAGAAGGCGATCGAGATCGGCATCAACGACTACTTCACGACGCCCGTCGATCCGAGTGAATTGGTCGCCCGAGTCCGGACGCAAATACGCCGAAAGAAATACAATGATAGGCTGCGCGCGGACTACGAGCAGGGCTTGATGGCCGCCCTAAAGGATAGTCTCACAGGCGCTTACAATCGGCGTTATCTCGATACGCATCTAGCGGCTCAGATGACGAGTTCGACCGGTGTCGTTAAGCCGACCTGTGTGGTCATGCTGGATATCGATCACTTCAAGCAGATAAACGACACCCATGGTCATGCGGCTGGCGACGATGTTCTACGACAGCTTGTGCCGCTCGTTTCTGCTTCAGTTCGCGATTTCGATACTGTGGCGCGGTATGGCGGAGAGGAATTCGTCGTTGTTTTGTCCGGCACGACTCTTGAGGTCGGCTACAAAGTCGCCGAGCGGCTTCGCGCCCGTGTCGCGTCCGAGCCCTTTCAATCTGGCGACCTGAATATTGACGTCACCATTAGTGTCGGCGTCGCTGAGGGACGCTGGGGCGAGGAGGCCACCGATCTGTTGATGCGCGCGGATGGGGCGCTGTATCGGGCAAAGAAAGAAGGCAGAAATCGCGTCGTTGCCGACGAGGAGAGCGGTGCTGCCGAGGCAGCCGCGCCTATTTCATCTTCTGTTCTTTGAACAGCACATGCTTGCGGGCGATCGGATCGAACTTCCTTAGTTCGAGCTTTTCCGGCCGCTTTCTGGGGTTGCGTTTCGCGACATAGAAATAGCCCGTATCGGCTGTGCTTGTCATTTTGACGAGGATTGTGGTCGGTTTCGCCATGTCTTGGGTTCCCGTCTCGGCCGGCCGCGCACCGTAGCCCGGCCTGTCGCCTTGTCAAGTCAACGGTGAGCGACCGAAGGCGCAAGCGGCTCTAGGGCCTGCCGGTAGAGTTGCTGATCGGCGAGGATAGCTTGGGCAACCTGGACATCCGTCTCGGGGCTGCTTTCGGCCGAGGGGCAGGCCTCGCGCAAATTGTCTAGCGTCTCCTCTTGCGAGGTATCGGTCTGGCGCCAGTCCAGCAGCACATCTTGGCTGGGTATTTTGCCGACTCGCAGATCGTAGACCAACTGGTCCGCAGCTGACGGCTGGGCGCTGCCCCGCGTGCATATGTTTGGCATGACGCCTAGCCCGTGCAGGCGGTATCCCGTCGGGGCGTGGAGGCGCGACCAGGTTAGGGTTAGCTCGCCGTTGTTCGGGAGCCGGTAGACCGTCTGAACCGTGCCTTTCCCGTAGGAGTTCGTGCCGACGACGACAGCGCGGCCGCGATCCTGCAATGCGGCCGCGACCACCTCCGACGCTGATGCAGAATCACCGTTGATCAAAACGACGATAGGCCGCCCTCTTGCGTAGTCTCGCCCGGACGCCGAATAATGTTGCCGGCTGTGTGGGTGGCGACCACGCGTCCGCACGATCTCGCCATCTTCCAGGAAAACATCGGCCACTTCGACCGCCTGATCGAGCAAGCCGCCAGGGTTGTCCCGCAGGTCCAGCACATATCCGGCGATCTTCGCGCCGTGCTCGTCATTCAACCGCGCGATCGTCTTGCGGACCGTCTCCGCGGTACCCTGGTTGAAGCTCGATACCCGGACAACTGCCGTTGTGTCTTCCACCTTCGCTTCGACCGTGGGGGGCATGATCCGCTGCCGCTCCAGCGTGACATCGATTTCAAGAGCGGTGCCAGGCCGGTCAATGGTCAGACGAACAGCCGTGTCGATTTTTCCGCGTAGTTGCAGAACCAGTTCACGCTGCGTCCAGCCGGCGATCGCCGCACCATCGACGCGGACAACCCGATCATCGGCGAGGACGCCAGCCAGGTCCGCAGGCCCGCCGGGGACGACCGATAGTATGATTGCGAACTCTTCGTCGATGCGAATTGAGACACCAATACCGCCGAATCCCTCGCGCATGGCGCGAGCGTCTATTGCCTCTTCAAGGCCCGCGTAACGCGAAAACCCGTCTAGTTCCTTCAGGGCTCGATCGTAAACGACCTCGAAAATCTCCTCAGCCTCCGCTTCTCGGAGCGGCGGGGATGCCGGCCTTGCGGCTTCGATCACTGCGGTCACCAGCCTTGCCCATTCCTGGGAGTCCTCACCGGAGGGCAGAGCGAGGCTCGCGACATCTGTCGGGCCCACAAACACGTCAAGTTTTTCGCCCTGGGGGCGGGTCCGGATCGCCGGGTCGATTTCGCTCAGGCCTTCCAAGCCGGTCAGAGCGAAACGCCGCATGTTTGGCCACTCAACGTAGCGGCGACTGACAAAGTCGAAGCCGCTCTCAAATACGTCGTTGGCATACGCCTCACTGTAATCGTAGGGTGGCGCACTCAGGAACCGGGCGCAGGCAGCCAGCAGTAACGGCAAGAGTAGGAGGGCCGCGATTTGCGACGGGACCGGCCGGAATGAACGCATCTGCTGATATTTACTCGCTTTGGCTTATCAACGGCTAACGTGTCATAGACGGTTTCACGGCGTTGGCGAATAGCCAAAGCTGAGGTCATGCATTTTTCGCCATAATGGTGGCATGGTTAACACACCCTCAGAGCCGCCGACCGCGCCGGCGGGGTGGCCGCCGCCGACCGGTCACCGGTGTTTCGGCAAGTTCAAGGGTGATTTGGCCGGCGATGCCAACCACCTCCCGAAGGCGAACGGTTATGGGGTCACCAAGGTGATATTTGTGGCCGGTTCGTTCGCCAACCAAGGCATGCCTCGCGGGTTCGTGGCGATAGCGATCCATCGGCAGCATGGACATCGGGATCAGGCCATCGGCGCCGGTCTCGTTCAACCGAACGAACAGGCCGGCCCGGCTGACCCCACTAATCGTGCCGTCGACGATAGCGCCAACGCGATCTTCTAGGTAGGCGGCGGCGTACCGGTCAAATACCTCTCGCTCGGCGCCTACTGCGCGTTGCTCGGTGGTCGAAAGGTGGTCGCCGATTTCAGCGAAGTCTTCCTCGGCCCCGGTCTCCAAGGCACCTTCGCCAAGTCCAAGCGTTCGGATGATTGCTCGGTGGACGAGCAGGTCGGCGTAGCGTCTGATCGGTGATGTGAAGTGAGCGTAGCGGGCCAACGCCAAGCCGAAATGCCCGATGTTGTTCGGACTGTAGGCAGCCTGTTTCTGGGCGCGCAACACCAGCTGGCTGAATAGCTCGGCCTTCGGCGTTTCCCTGACCTGGTGCAGGACCTTGTTGAAGAGACCTGGGTCTGGGCTGTGACCGCGCGGCACCTTGAAGCCATGCTCGGCCAAGAGCGCCCGCAGGTCATCAATACGGTCCGGGTCGGGGCGTTCGTGGATCCGGTACATGCACGGCTGATCGCGTCGTGAGAGAAACTGAGCCGCCGCTACATTCGCTGCGATCATGAACTCCTCGATCAGACGATGGCTGTCCAAGCGAGGCACGGGGGCGATGCCCAGAACACGTCCGTCCGCGCCGAGCTGCACCTTACGTTCAGGTAGATCCAGGTCGAGCGGCTGGCGGCGGAGTCGTGCCCTGTGGAGTGCCTTGAAGGCTCCGAATAGTGGGTCAATGACGTGGTCTGCCAGCTTCTTTGTCGTGGTATCGGCGTGACCTTCGTGGGCAGCCTGGACTTGCTCGTAGGTCAAGCGGGCTGCCGAGCGCATCAACCCACGTTCGAACCGGAAGCTTTTCGTTCCGCCTTGAGGGCCGATCCGCAAGTGAGCGGCGAGGCAGGCTCGATCCTCGCCCGGCCGAAGGGAACAGAGGCTGTTTGACAATTGCGCCGGCAGCATGGGGACGACGCGGTCCGGGAAGTAGACTGAGTTCCCGCGGCGGCGCGCTTCGCGGTCCAGGGCGTCGTCCGGGCGCACGTACCAGGCGACGTCGGCGATGGCGACGATGACGTGCCAGCCGCCCTTATTGTTCGGGTCTGGGTCGGGCTGGGCGAAGACTGCGTCGTCAAAATCGCGGGCATCAGCGCCATCGATGGTGACCAGCGGGACATCGCGCAGATCTGTGCGGCCGGCGACGGACGGGACCGGGCGCCGGGCCGCGAGTTCCAATGCATCGGACGGGAATGCCGTCGGTATGCCGGCGGACTCGAGCGCGATCAAGCTGAAGGCATGGGGCTCTTCAGCGTTGCCGATGCGCCGCTGGATTTCGACCGTCGTCAGGCCCATGCGCTTACCCGGCAAGATCCGGGCGACAACGAGATCCTCGTCAACCAGACCGTCGACCAGGCTTGTCTGGACGTGGAACTCGGTGGTTCGGCCGCGCTCCGTGCTGAACACCCGGTCGCCAAACCGTGTGTACCGGAAAATGCCGATGACATCCTGCGGCGAGGTTTCTAGCCTCTTCATCGGCGTCGCGATGTGGCTGCCGTTCGGATCGCGGCGCAGGCGCGCCAGGAGCTTGTCCCCGATGCTTGGCGCGCGAAATCGGCCGGACCGTGCAGCGGCGACGATGATCGGCGGTGGGGGCGCGTCCGACGTCCAGCGAATCGGTTTCGCCAGAAGTTCCCCGTCCTGGGTCTGTTCGGTTACTTCGACAACCGCGACGGAGGGCAATGTCCCGGCTGGGCGCAGGCGGCGGTTGGCACCACGTTCGATCTCACCCTCATCCTCCAACTCGCGCAACAGCTGCCGCAGTTCGGCTCGTTGGGAACCACGCAAGCCAAACTCACGGGCAATGTCGCGTCGAGTCACGCTATTGTCGTGGCCTCGAATGTAGGCGAGTAGCGTCTCCCTGTCCGGGAGGCCAAGTTGCTGGGCGCGGGGGCGGGCCAAACGATGGTTCAGTCTGCGGTGACTTTGGCCTTACGTTTTGCTGGCGTCGTTTTCTTCACCTTCGCCTTTTGCGCATTTTGCTTGTTAGCAGCGGGCTTCTTTGCGGCTTGTTTTCGCGCGGCGGGTTTCTTGGAGCCGCCTTTGGCGGCGCGCGCATCAAGCAACTGCAAGGCTTCTTCCAGCGTGATGGCGTCGGGTTCTTGGCCTTTCCGAAGAGAAGCGTTAACGCGGCCATGTTTCACGTAAGGGCCGTAGCGACCGGTGTAGAGGTTGACGGGTTTGCCATCCTTCGGGTGAGCGCCGATCTCGCGCAATGGCTTGGCCGACTGGCTGCCGCGCCGTCTGCCTTTTTCGGCCAGAAGGGCAACGGCGCGGTTCACGCCGACCGACAACACTTCTAGAGGGTCTTGCAGCGAAGCATAGGTTGTTCCGTGCTTGACGAAGGGGCCAAAGCGGCCAAGGCCAGCCTGCATCATGACGCCGTCCTCTGGATGCGGGCCAATGTCGCGCGGCAGTTGCAGGAGCTTGATGGCGGTCTCGAGGTCGATTTCGGCGGCCGCAATCCCCTTTGGGATCGAGGCTCGCTTAGGCTTGATCTTCTTTTTGCCGTTCAGCTCTTCCTCACCGAGCTGGACATAGGGGCCGTATGGGCCCTTGCGCAAGCTGATCTCTTTGCTGGTTTCTGGGTCCAAGCCGAGAACTTTCGGACCGGCGGCCATTTCTTCGTCATCGGCGCCGTTGCCATTGTCTGTCAGACGCCGCGTGAACTTGCAGTCCGGGTAATTGGCACAGCCGATGAACGGTCCGTGGCGGCCGATTTTCAGCCCGAGGCGGCCGTTGTTGCAGCCGGGGCAGGTGCGGGGGGCGGTGCCGTCGTCCCGGGCCGGAAAAAAGTGCTGGCCAAGCTCGGCATCGAGAGCATCGATGACAGCGCGGGTCCGCAGTTCTTTCGTGCCGGCGGCAGTGGCTGAGAAAGCCTCCCAGAAATCCCGGAGAACTTCCTTCCAATCGATGCGCCCGCCGGAGATGTCATCTAGCTGTTCTTCCAACCTTGCAGTGAAATCGTACTCGACATAGCGCTTGAAGAAGCTGGTTAGGAAGGTCGTAACGATGCGCCCCTTGTCCTGCGGTACAAACCGGCGGCGCTCGAGGACGACGTAGTCACGGTCCTGCAGGACCTGCAGGATGGAGGCGTAGGTTGACGGGCGGCCAATCCCGAGTTCCTCGAGGCGACGCACCAGGCTGGCCTCGCTGTACCGGGGCGGGGGCTGAGTGAAGTGCTGGGCCGATTCGATCCGCTCCTTTTTGGCCGGTTCGCCCTCGTTGAGGACTGGAAGGCGGCGGTCTTCGTCGTCCCGTTCCGAACCTGTGTTTGGCGAGTCGTCCTGGTCTTCCCGATAGAGTTTCAGGAATCCATCGAACGCGATAACCGAACCGTTGGCTCGCAATCGTATCTTCTGGTCGGCCGAGGGTAGGTCCACGGCGGTTTTGTCGAGTTCGGCGTCGGCCATTTCCGCGGCGACAGTGCGGCGCCAGATAAGGTCATAGAGCTTTTGCTCGTCCTCCTTCAGGACGCTTGTGAGTGACCTAGGGCGGCGGAAGAAATCCGTTGGGCGGATTGCCTCGTGGGCTTCTTGAGCGTTCTTGGCTTTCGTTTTGTATATTCGCGGGCTCCCCGGCAGGTAGCGTTCGCCGTAGTCTTCCGAAATGAGCTCTCGGCTGTGGCGGATAGCGTCTTGGCTGAGCACGACGCTATCCGTCCGCATATAGGTGATGAGACCGATTGTCTCTCCGCCAATATCGATTCCTTCGTACAGCCGCTGGGCAACACGCATTGTCTGGGTCGCGCTGAACCGTAGCTTGCGCGAGGCCTCCTGCTGCAACGTCGATGTCGTAAAAGGTGGCTGCGGGCGTCGTTTGACCCGCTGTTTCTCGATTTTGCCGACGACAAAGGGCTGGGCTTCGATGGCTGCCTTGGCGGCGTTTGCCGCCGCTTCGTCGCCGAGCGAGAATTTGTCCAGCTTCTCGCCATTCAGATGGGTTAACCGGGCGAGGAAGCGGTCGTCGCGGGCCGATTTCAGACTGACTGTAACGTCCCAATACTCTTGCGGCTTGAACAGCTCGATTTCGGTCTCGCGCTCGCAAATGAGACGCAAAGCGACGGATTGGACACGGCCGGCGGAACGGGCGCCCGGGAGTTTGCGCCATAGGACCGGAGATAATGTGAAGCCCACTAGGTAATCCAGCGCGCGGCGCGCCAAATATGCCTCGATCAACTCGTGATGCAGGTTTCGCGGGTGGCGAAAAGCATCGCGGACGGCGTCGGCGGTAATTTCGTTGAAAACGACCCTTTTGACGTCGACGCCGCTGAGCGCGGCCCGCTCCTTGAGGATCTCCTCGATGTGCCAGGAGATCGCCT
>JAAUXY010129015.1_pt1 | contig 14305 bp, 12 predicted proteins | sample 7278121 | NCBI WGS metagenome assembly JAAUXY01 (sample SAMN14350117, study PRJNA611818) | marine sediment metagenome | isolation source: surface marine sediment (1.8m) | place: French Polynesia: Moorea | collected 2018-08 | reverse complement strand
GGGCTCGCACCAGGCGCGACCGTTTGAATAGGGCAAGACGTAGCCGCCGAGGAATAGATCTCGGACATGCTTCTCGGAACTCGAGGGCTCACCCTTCTCATGGACGTGCCGGAGCTCGTCGACCGTTCGCGTATCGAGCGTGATTTCGAACTCTTTACGCAACTCGGTAATCACGTTTTCCGCGATCGACAGATCAATACGTGGACTTTCGCTCATCAGCGTCGAAAGCACCGAGGCCCTGACCAGCCGAACCAGGTCCCTGACGAGACCCCCGGATGCCGTGACCAGAGACTCAAGAGCACCCTGGTCAAAGACCTCGTCCAGGCTCACCCCGGCGCGCCTCAGGCGAGCAACAACCATGTCAGTCATCGCCTCTCGCCCTTGATCAAGGGCTTCCGCGGTCACCTTGATCTGAGGCAATCTCGGTCTGTTGACCAGGACATTGGTCAATCTTTCGCCGCGAAAAACACTGCTTGCCGTGTTCCAAAGTGGCCCCAGCATCAGGTCGATCGGCGCCGTGTAGACGATCTGAGTGCGCGGCATCAGCAAGATTCGGGAGCTCACGAACAGATCACGGGTTCGGCCTTCGTCATCGACCTTGTCGAGCCCGTCCACGAGAACGACCAACTGACGCTTCGTGCTCAGATCGTCGAGAACCGCATTGACGGCGATCCGCAGCTTCTCGAGCTTGGCGTTGCCTTCCTTGACCGAACGCGTCAAACCCCCCAAGGCTCCGGCCGTCGCATCGGCGGCACCGACGGCGGCTGCTACCGCGCTGCCTCCGGTGACGGCGATGTTGGCGGTAAATCTCGCGACGCCCTGCAATAACTTGCCAAGATCGATGCCCTTTGATTCGTGGAGCAAGCCGCCGAAGGCGTTGATCAAGTCGTCCACAAGATCCTGAGGGACGTCGTACCCCAGATCCTCCTGGGCCATTTGTACCGCTCCCGCACCGATGGCGAAGAGAACCTCTGACGGTTGGACCTGGTTGATCAGGATGTCCGCGCGCAGTGAGCGCACCATGTCAATGGCGACGACGGAGTAATGGTTCTCGAGGATTTTCGCGAGGTGCACGAGCTCTGTGCTCTTGCCGCAGCCCATCGAGCCGCAGACGATCCATTTCCCTGTAGGCTCGACCTGGAGTCGTAGAAGATCGGCAATCCGCCGAGCGACTGAATTCGGCCGACTGACGTAAAGATCTTGTTGGTTGTACTCCAGTCGGTCTGCCGGATTGAACAGGTTGTAGAGCTGTTTCCAAGTCGTCTGGTGGTCTAGCCTCATCATCGTTCTCGCCAGGTCAGGGCAATTCCTACCACCTTGAGTATAGCGTCATCGAGACGCTGGCCGGCGTTCAGGCGGGGCCAATGCTCAACCTGTGCGACCTTCCAGCACCTCACCGATCTTGCGCGCCAGGCCATCGAAGCTGAACGGCTTCTGCAGGAAATGCACCCGATCCTGGCTCAGGCCGTGGCGTAGCATGACGTTGTCGGTGTAGCCGGAGATGAACAGACAGCGGACGTCGATTCCTTTCTCGACGATCCGGTCGTAGAGCTCTTTGCCCGAGATCCCGGGCATGATCACGTCGGTGATCAGGAGATCGATCGACTCGCCGCCGTCAAGGATCTCCAGGGCTTGCTCGCCGTCGGCGGCGACCCGCACCTCGTGGCCGAGGGTCTCGAGCAGGGCGAGGGTGGAGGAGCGCATGTCCTCGTTATCCTCGACCAGGAGAATCCGAGCCGGGCCGGTGCGCGTCAAAGGCTCGGCACGGGCCTCGTCACGGGCGACCGGCGCCGCGTCCGAGGCCGGCAGGTAGATTTCGAAGCGGGTTCCCTTGCCGACGACGCTGTCGAGGTCAATGACGCCACCGCATTGGTGGACGATGGCGTAGACGGTGGCCAGACCGAGACCGCTCGAGCCGCTTTCCGCTTTGGTGGTGAAGAAGGGGTCGAAGATCTTGTCCCGAGCCTCGGCCGGAATGCCAGAACCGGTGTCGGAGACCGCCAGTCGAGCGAAGCGGCCGGGGCGGGTCGTCGGATGAGGCTCGAGGAATGCCTGGTCGAGCTCGACGTTGCCGGTCTCGATGACGATCCGGCCGCCCTGGGGCATGGCGTCGCGGGCGTTGACCAGCAGGTTGACCAAAGTCTGCTCGATCTGAGAAGGATCGATCTCGATCGCCCACAGCTGGTCGTCGAGGCGGGTCTCGAGCGCGACGTCCTCGCCCAGGAGACGCTTCATCAGCTCTTCGAGGTTGGTGATCACCCGGTTGAGATCGACCACCTCGGGCTGGACCGGCTGCCGCCGGCTGAAAGCCAGCAGCTGACGGATCAGGGTCGAGACCTTGTCGGCGGTCTCGACCGCGGCGTTCATCCGCTGCGCTAGCGCGGCGCCGCTCTCGCCCTTGAGCACCGCGACCTCGCAGTAACCGCGGATCGCCCCGAGGTAGTTGTTGACGTCGTGGGCGATGCCGCCCGCCAGCCGGCCGACTGCCTCCATCTTCTGCGCTTGGCGCAGCTCGGCCTCCCGCTGGCGCAGCGCTTTCTCGGTCTGGCGCCGGGTCGAGACGTCGCGAAACACCAGGACAACGCCGAGCAATTCGTCGCGGTCGTCGCGGATCGGCGCGGCGCCTTCGTCGATGGCGTAGCAATCCTGGCGGTCGCGGTTGAGTATCACGGTATGGTTGCTCATGCCGACGCTCTCGCCGGTGCGCAGCACCTGCGCCACCGGATCCTCGATCGGCTGGCCGTCCTCGCGGACGATGTCGAAGACTTGCGAAATCGGTCGCCCCGAAGCCTCCGCGCGCTGCCATGCGGTGAGTCTCTCGGCTTCCGGATTCATGAAGAAGATCCGCCCTTCGAGGTCGGTGGTGATCACCGCGTCGCCGATCGAGCTCAGGGTGGTCGCCAGCCATCTTTGGCTGGCGCGCAGGGTGTCGGCGGTTTGCTGACGGCGGCGTTCGCGGCTCCAGAGCCCAGCCGCCGCGGCAGCTACGATCAAGCTCCAGACCCCGACAGAGAAAAAGATACGTAGGCGGTAGTTGGCGCGGTCGCGATCCAGGAATTCTTCTTCGAGGCGCCGCAGCTCCTCGGCGTGCAGCTTCACTTGCTGGAAGATGGCGTCGAAATCCTGATCCAGCGGCGTGCCGACGCCGGCTTCTTCCGGCGAAGCCAACCGCTTTTCCGAGATGTTGCGAAATTCGGTCAGGGCGGCTTCCAGGGCCTCGGCCTCGTCCCTCAGCTCCGGCGCTTCGAGCGGCGAGACGATGTCGCCATTGTCCCTCCGGCCGCCGCGCAGAAGCATCGACGCCAGGCGCATGGCGAGATCCTGATTGCCCCGAACGTCGCGATCCAGATCGATGTAGGGGTCTTTGGTCAGGTGCTCCTCGAGCCACAGATGCCAGTAGGCGACGGCGCTCTGCAGGTCGGTGATGGCGCGTGCCGCGGCCAGGTTCTCCGCCGTGCGCCGGTCGACGTCCCACAAGGCCCAGGCGAGCATGGCAATCGAAAGCAGTCCCAGGATCAGCACCGCGATCGGCGCCCAGTACCAGCGCCGAGCCTCCTCCGGCGCGGGCTCGAAGAGCTGGCGCATCTCGCGCGTCGTGCTCGTGGCGCGGGGTAGGCGGTTCACGCCCGCTCGCCAAGCACGATATTACGCTCGCTCGCTTCTGAGCACGTAGCCGACGCCGCGCACGGTGTGAATCAGCTTGCCGTCCCGGCCGCCGTCAATCTTCTTGCGCAGGCGGTGGATGGTGACGTCGACGACGTTGGCCATCGGATCCGAAGCTTCGTCCCAGGCGTGCTCTTCGATATTGGCGCGGGTCAGAACCTCATCTTTGTGCCGCAACATGTACTCGAGCACGCCGAACTCCTTGGGTGAGAGCATCACCGGCTGACCGGCGACCGTCACCTGGTGGCGCGCGCGCACCAGGCGCAAATCACCGGCCTCGAGCACGATCTGCAATGGCAACTCGCGCCGCCGCAGCAGGCTGCGCACCCGGGCCAGCAGCTCGACGAAGGAGAAGGGTTTGGTGAGGTAATCGTCGGCGCCGGTGTCGAGGCCGCCGGCGCGATCTTCGATCGCGTCGCGAGCGGTGAGCATCAGGATCGGCAGGGTCTGACCTTCCGCCCGCCACTTACGCAGCAGCTCGATACCGGAGGTGCCGGGGATCCCCCAGTCGAGCACCACCAGGTCGTAGTCGTTGATGTACATCAGCTCGTCGGCGGTGTCGCCGTCGGCGGCCGGGTCCACCGCGTAGCAGGCGTCGGTGAGCACTTCGCAGGTGAGCTCAGACATTCTCGGGTCGTCTTCGACTACCAGGATTAGCATATCAAGGAGTCTCCGCGAGCACGCCCGCGAACGCCTCGAGCGCTCGACAGAGTTTTGATCAAAGCTGCGTAGCAGCTGAATATTGTTCCTAGTATAAGACAATTCTGCCTGTCGTCGTACCGCCCGCCGTGTCGGGCTGGGAGCGCCGTCATCTCATAGGCTGTGAGGCGTTGATCAACGCAAGGTGGAGCTCACCACATCGGCGATCGCCCGGGACACGACTTCCTCTCCGGTGGCGGTATAGTGGCAGCAATTGTCGACGTAGGCGTCGGCCTTGAGGTCGTCGAATAGCTCCAGGAGATCGACGACCGGGACGCCGGTCGCCGCCAGGCTCACCACCTCCTCCCGAAGGCGCGGATAGCCGCGGCGAATCGGCTCGGCATAGGGTGACTGGGGATCGAAGGCCACCGCCGTCTCCTGCTCGCTGAAGAGCCTCCGGGTCTTGTGGTACTGGTTCGGTTGGACAAAATGGAGATAGAAACCGCCGCTTTGAGCCTGCATGGCGTGCAGCATCGCGGACGATTCGGCCCATAGGTCGAGGGTCGTGGTCAGGCCGTCGGCCTGAGGGTCTTCTACGCCGGCCGGGGGAGGGTTGAGGTAGAGCCAGGAGTTCTCATCCCGCGATTCACTGAGCTCCTGGTAAGCCCAAAGCGCGTTGCGAAAACGCTTGCGAAAGGCCTTGTTCAGCTTGCGATCGATGAAGAAGCCGGCGGCAAAGCGGGACTCCCAGGTCTCCCTGGAGGCGATTCGCGCATGCATTTTCGAGTACTTCTGGTAAGACGCCCGGACGCCCAGCATGGCTTCCAGGTAGCTGTCTCCGATCTGGCTGGGGAAGAAGTCGCTAGTGAGCTTCCGCAGGACGGCCATATGAGCCATGCTCGGCATCTCGACCGCGACGCCGTTGCGTAAGTTGCCGTCCGAGAGGGCGATCTCGTTGAAACCGTCGATGTTGAGAACGACGTCGAAGCGCTGTCCGAGGGCACGAAAGTAGTTGTAGATCAGGAGTTGCTGGGGTTGCTTGAAACCGCCCTGGGCGAAGCTCAGGATCTTGATGTCTTCAACATCGCGGTCGAGAGCGGCCGCCAGGCTGCCTGTGATGATCCTGTGCTCGCGCTCGAATCGCTCCAGCTTGGCGGCCACCGAGCCGCCGAAAAAGCCGACGATCAACTCATCGTCGCGCCGCGGCGTCGGATAGTTATGCTTCGAGCCGAAGCCGTAGTTGTTCAGGATCAGGCCGCGCTGGGCCCGTTCCTCCTCGGGCAGCGGCGACGGAGCGAGAACGAAACCGAGATAAGGATGCAGGCGGTGAGCCTCGGCTTGACGCTCGAAGCTGTGGAGCTTGGGCAGTAGCTCAGCCTGGGAATCGCTGAAGTAGTAGATCTCCCGGGTCTTGAGAAAGTAGTCGACCAGCCCGGTGAGCTCGAGCAGCGCCAGGAAAAAGAAGAGATTGAAGGCGACGACGGTGAAGAGGCCGCGTTTTTTGGGTTTCATGATTGGAGACGAAGGCCTTCGGGACGCTCAGCGTCTTCGAGGTGCAGCCGCAACAAGGGCGTGCGCACCGCCGTATCGCGGATGCGCTCGCGCGCGGCATGAATGTCAGCAATCGGTATCGATCCGATCGACGGCGTTATCGTGATTAATTATGTCCCGTCACATATCGGTGCAAGGTCACGACTTGGCTCGCCGGGGACGCGATCTGTCCCGGAAAGGGCCGCGGCCACCGGGCGGCGGCGCCACCGTCAGGCTGTCGGTACGGCTACGCCTGATGTTGGCGTGATCCAGATCTGGCGAGCGCGAGCCGCCTTCAATCCCCTCCCGGCAGCTCGGCGATCACCACCTCGGTCCCGAGCCCCTCGGCGCGCGCCTGCTCGACGATGAAATGCGCGGACTGCAGGTCTTCGACCGCCAGCCCCAGGGACTTGAAGAGGGTGATTTCTTCCGGTGAGGTACGCCCCGTGACTTTGCCGAGCAGGATGTCACCGATCTCGCCGCGAATATGGTCGTCGCCGATCGCGCCCTCTCGCTTCGGAATGAGAAAGTCGCCGCCCTCGTTCAGGGCCGATTCGAGGCGGTCGATGTAGAGGCTCGATCGTACGACCGCGGGCGTGTCGAGCTCGCGCGCCGTGGCGATGCTCGAGCCAGCGGCGTTGATGTGGGCGCCGGCGTCCAGCCAATCGCCTTGCAGGATCGGCTCACTGGCGCTGGTGACGGTACAGATGAGATCGGCGCCGCGGACGGCGTCTTCGGCGGAGTCGACCGCATCGATCGCGATGCCGTGACGCTCTGACTCGGTTTCGGCAAAAGCCTGCCGGTTTTTCGCTGTCGGGCTCCAGACTCGCACGCGGCGGACGTCGCGCACCTCACGCATTGCCTCGAGGTGGGTGCGCGCCTGGACGCCCGAGCCGAGGATCGCCAGGTCGCCCGCGTCCTCGCGCGCCAGCAGGCGAGTGGCGAGGCCTGAGACGGCGGCGGTGCGAATGGCGGTGATCTCGCTGGCGTCGAGGATGGCGGTGGGGAAGCCGCGGTCGGGATCGAAGAGAACTACTACGCCCTGGTGGGAGTCGTAGGCCGTGCCCTCATTGCGATGGAAGATCGAGACGATCTTGAGGCCGACGGCCGCCGGCGTGTCCATCGATCCGGGCATCAGCCCCAGGAGCCCGCGGCCCTCGGGCAAATGCAGGCCGTGGCGCAGGGGATTGACGGCTTCACCCCGGCCGAGGGTCATGAGCGCATCGGCCATCAGATCGATGCAGCGACCCATCGGCAACAGGCGACGAATCTCGGTTTGGTTGACAATCAAGGTGCTCATGGCACCGATCCTATCTCGGACCTTGCCGGACGTTGTGGATCGACAGGTCAGCGCCCCAGAAACTCTGTTTTGCAGCTCGACTTCCTGGCCCAACCCAGCGGTGCCAGGACACTATCTCGGTCCCGAGGCCCTCGGCGCGCGCCTGCGCGACGATGAAATGTGCGGACTGCAGGTCCTCGACCGCCAGCCCGAGGAGCCCACGCTCCTCGGGTAGCTGTAGCCCGCTGCGGCTGTCACGTCTTGCGCGGCATGCATCAGTGCATCTTGACATCAGATGTGGCCCAGGCTATGTTTGCTCCATGCGTACGACCCTCCAGATCGACGACGACGTGCTCGAAGCCGCCAGGAGTCTGGCCAAGGTCGAGAATCGGACTGTCGGGCAGGTGGTCTCGCGCTTGGCCCGCAGAGGCCTGGCTCCGAGGCCGCAGGAAGCCAACTCTGCTGGATTTCCCGTCTTCACGGTCTCCGCCGATGCCTCGCCAATCACCCTCGAGATGGTCAAGCGGGCGGCGGAAGAGGACTGATGGTCGCGCTTCTGGACCTCAACGTCCTGATCGCGCTGGCCTGGCCGAATCACGTGCATCACCGGGTGGCGCTGCGGTGGTTCCAGGAAAACCAGGCTCTGGGCTGGGCGACTTGCCCGGTGACCCAGAGCGGGTTTGTCCGGATTTCCGCCAACCGCCGGGTAATTCCGGACGCCGCCTCGCCTCAGGAGGCCGTGCTCCTGCTACGGCGAATCACGGCCTTGGCGCACCATGTGTTCTGGGCCGATGACGTTTCGCTCGTCGACTCGGAGTTCTTCGCTCCGGAGAAGATCCAGGGATATCGCCAGGTAACCGATGCTCATCTGCTGGCTTTGGCGCTGCGTCGCGGTGGCCGTGTGGCAACGCTGGACCGGGGGATTGGGACGCTGGTACCGGATGCCTTCTCAGCATCGGACGCCGTCTGCCTGCTGACCGCCCCGGCGCTTTCGGAGGACTGACTACCGGAGGATCGCGCGATAGCGTCCTGCAACCGGCAGATGATTTTAGAGGCGTCCTTGAGACTCCGGCGGTCGCCTCAGGTCGCAAAGATCTTGTTTCGCGGTGGGATAATAGGCCTTCGAAGATCGCTTGAGAGGAGCCCCCATGACCCGCTACCTGGATACCTATCGCCAATCGCTGGATGATCCGGAAACCTTCTGGGGCGCCGCCGCCCAGGGGATCGATTGGAGTCGCCCTTGGGATCGGGTGCTGACTCGGACCGCCGAACCTCCGGGCTATCGCTGGTTCGAGGGTGGTGAGCTGAATACCGCCTACAACGCCCTGGATCGTCATGCCGACGGCGGTCGCGGCGATCAGCCGGCACTGATCTACGACAGCCCGGTCACCCAGACGGTCAGGACCTACAGCTACCGCCAGCTACGCGACGAGGTGGCCCGGCTTGCCGGTGCCCTGGCGGCTCGCGGCGTCGCCAAGGGGGACCGGGTGGTGATCTACATGCCGATGATCGGGGAGGCAGCGATCGCCATGCTCGCCTGCGCCCGTCTCGGCGCCGTCCACTCGGTGGTCTTCGGCGGCTTCGCCGCCCAGGAGTTGGCGGTACGCATCGACGATGCAACTCCGAAAGCGATCCTTTCCGCTTCCTGCGGTATCGAAGTGCAGAAGGTCATCCGATATAAGCCGTTGCTCGACGAGGCGATCGATCTCGCCGAGCACCAGCCGTCCTTCTGTCTGATCCTCCAGCGGCCGATGGCCGAGGCGTCTCTGATCGCCGGCCGTGACGTCGACTGGCACGAGGCAGTAGCGGGGGTCGAGCCCCATCCCTGCGTGCCGGTGGCGGCCACCGATCCCCTATATATCCTTTACACCTCGGGCACCACCGGTCAGCCCAAGGGCATCGTGCGCGATACCGGCGGCCACGCCGTGGCCCTGCACTGGACGATGCGCAACATCTACGGCGCGCGCTCCGGTGAGGTCTTCTGGGCGGCCAGCGACGTCGGCTGGGTAGTCGGGCATTCCTACATCGTCTATGGACCCCTGCTGGCCGGCGATACCACGATCCTCTACGAGGGCAAACCGGTGGGCACGCCGGACGCCGGCGCCTTCTGGCGGGTAATCGCCGAGCACGAAGTCAGCGTGATGTTCACCGCGCCGACAGCGTTTCGTGCGATCAAGAAAGAAGATCCCGAGGGCGCGATGCTCGAACGCTACGATCTATCCCGCTTTCGATCTCTGTTCCTGGCTGGAGAACGCTGCGATCCGGACACCCTGAGTTGGGCCGAGCGAATCCTCGGCGTGCCGGTGATCGACCACTGGTGGCAGACTGAGACCGGCTGGGCGATCTGCGCCAACTGCTTAGGGATAGAGCATTTACCGGTCAAACCCGGTTCCGCCGGCCCGCCGGCCCCCGGCTGGGATCTGCAATGTCTCGACACCGCGGGTGAACCGGTGGCGCCGGGCAAGATCGGTGCCCTGGCAGCTCGCCTGCCGCTGCCGCCCGGTACCTTTCCGACCCTCTGGAACGCCGAGGAGCGCTTCGTCGAGACCTATCTGCAGGAGTTTCCGGGGTACTACGAGACCGCCGACGCGGGTTACATCGACGAGGACGGCTACGTCTTCGTCATGGCGCGCACCGACGACATCATCAACGTCGCGGGGCATCGCCTGTCCACCGGCGCCATCGAGGAAGTGATCGCCGGCCACCCGGACATCGCCGAGTGCGCGGTCACCGGCGTCGCCGATCGGCTCAAGGGTCAGATCCCCTTGGGGCTACTGGTGCTCAAGGCCGGGGTCGACCGCGAGCCTGAAGAGATCGTGGGCGAGGTCATCGCCCGCGTGCGCCGCGAGATCGGCCCGGTGGTCGCCTTCAAAACCGCCGCCGTGGTCGAGCGACTTCCCAAGACCCGCTCCGGCAAGATCCTGCGCGGCACCGTGCGTCGGATTGCCGACGCCGAGGCCTACAAGATGCCGGCGACGATCGACGATCCAGTGATTCTCGATGAGATCACCGAGGCGTTGGGCAAACTCGGCTACCCGCAGCACGACGCGCCGCCGTCGCGGATCGGTAACGGCTAGCTAGGCCGGGCTCCTACCGCGGATCTGACCGGCGCGCCAGCTCCGCCTCCAATGCCAACAGCCGCTGTTCTGCGTCGCGCCGCGCCGCGGCCTCCGAGGCGGCGCGATCCTCGGCGTCGCGCCGCGCCGCGGCCTCCGAGGCGGCGCGATCCTCGGCCTCGCGCTGACCGCCGCGCGCTTCCTCGACCCGCAGCAGCGGCTCGCCGGTGGCGGTGACCCGCAGCCGCAGGCGCTGCCCTTCGATTGAAAGAGTCAGCCCCAGCGTGCGGCTCAGCAAGGAGCCGTCACCGGCCGGACGCATCTCTCGATAGCGATGGTCGATCAGGCGAAAACCACGAAGGCGAGGATCCAGATACTCGCCGAGCGGATCGAAAAGGACATACTCCTCGACTCCCAGGTCGGCATACTTCTGCATCTTGCCTTCCAGATCCTCGCCTCGGGTGCTTGCCGACGACACCTCGATCACGAAGCACGGCGCCCGACCTTCCTCCCACAGTCGGTACGTCTTGCGCTTGCGCTTCGCGACGCCCCGCACCACGAAGACGTCCGGTGCGACCACCGACCGGGGATTTCCCTGCTCGTAGTAGATGAACAGGTTTCCGGCCACGTAGACGTCGGGCTCGTCGCGCAGGAAGTCCTGAAGCGCCGTGATCAGGTCGATCATCTCGTCGCGGTGGATGTCTGATTCTGCCATCGGCTGGCCGTCCGACTCGGGATACTCGACCCACGGCAACGCCAGGGGCGCTGCGCCCGGCTCGGCGATCTCGCTGGCCGGGACTGGCTGACGCGGATATCTGTCATCTATCGCCATGGGCCGACTCCAGTAACAAAATACATGTCAGCGAAACTTTTTACAAGGATTCGGCATCCGAGACCTTCGCCCGTGTCGATCGTCAGGTCCGGGCGTTCAACAGGCCGAAGATCTTTCTCTGGACCTTCAACTCACCACCAGGTAGAGCGCCACCGTGATCACACCGCCGATCAGAGCATAGGGGATCTGGGTCCGCACGTGGTCGATATGATCTGACGCCGAAGCCATCGACGAGATGATCGTCGTGTCCGAGATCGGTGAGCAATGGTCTCCGAAGACACCGCCGCCTAGAACCGCCGCGAGGTAGAGAGGCAGCGAGCCGTCCTGTGCCGCGGCCAGGGGTACAGCAATCGGCACCATCAGAGCGAAGGTTCCCCAGGAGGTCCCGGTGGCGAAGGCCATGAACGAGGCGAGGGCGAATGAGCCGGCGACGGCGACTTTGGCGCTGGCGGCGTCGGCGATGATGCCGGCGACGTAGGCGCCGGTGCCCAACTCTTTGACGGTGCTGCCCAGGGCGAAGGCCAGGACCAGCAGTGAGACCACCGGAATCATGCCGCCCATGCCCTTGAACACCAGGTCGATAAACCTTCTGCCGGTCATGCGACAAGGGCCCAGGGCGATGACGGCCAGGACGGCCAGACTCATGAGCACCGCCCAGAGGACAGACGTCGATCCTGAGCTGGCCTCGATGATCTCCCAGAGACCGGCGTCGGGAGACGATCCCCGGCGGCCGGTGATGAGGATGCCGGCGACGATCGCACCCACCATGGTGAGGACCGGCAACACCAGGTAGAGCGCCCTCGATTTGACACCCGGTTCTACCTCGGTCGTCAGCACTTCCTCGGCCACCATTGGCTGGGCGCCGTCGGCGAGCAGCTTGCCCTCTTCTTTGGCCCGCCGCTCTGCCTCGCGCATCGGCCCGATCTCCCGGCGGAGCAGGATCGTCGCCAACACCAGCAGGATGGCGAGGAAGGGGTAGAAGTTGAAGCGAATGCTCGACAGCATGACCGCCACCGGGTTGGCGACTTCCTGCACCGCGAGCAGGCCGATGATCATCGCCCCCCAGCCGTTGAACGGGATCAGGATGCAGACCGGGGCCGATGTCGAATCGCAGATATAAGCCAGTTTCTCTCGGCTCACCCGGTACCTGTCGGTGAGCGGGCGCCCGACGGTCCCCGCCACCAGCGCGGTGATCGAGCTTTCGACCGTGATCAGGATTCCAAGCAGGAAAGGGACCAGCTGGGCCTGCTGGCGGTTTTCGACCAGGCGGCGCCGCGAAACCCAGGCGACGAAAGCGTCGACGCCTCCGGTGGCGCTGATCAGGGTCAGGACGGACCCGACGAGCAGGCTGTAGGCCAGGATCCGGGTGTTGCCGGCGTCCTGGAAGACCGCGATCACCGAGTCGATGGTGGAGCCTGTCGCGACCAGCGGGTTCCAGTCGGCCACCACCCACCAGCCGGTCCAGAGACCGAGGAGCAGGGCCGGATAGATCTGCTTCTTCCACAGGGCCAGACCGAGGGCCGTCAGCGGGGGAAGCAGAGACCAGAAACCGTAGGAGCTCATCGGTCGGCTTTCCCAGCCGCGAAGCGCGGGCTGTCGGGTGCTTTCATCGGCATGCGCCGATGTTACACGGTCTCTGAGTCAGGACGCCGTCCGCCTCAGATGGACACGAGTTGGGGCACGCATTCAACTTCCTAATACCCAGCTGTGGACCTCAACTCCGGACGGTCTGATCCACAACGCCGCTTTCTACCGAGAGTGCTTGGCGGTGTCCTCCCACGACGAAGGCACCTATCTTGCCTGGAAGAGCTGCTCTGCGGCGGATCCGCACCAGCAGTGGGACGTCGATGAGCAGCTGCGCGTCATTGGAGCCCGCCAGGATTCGCCTGGAGAATTGCGACTACTCGGACGCCCAGCGGTAGCACCTATATTGAGCTCGACGGGCAGTTTTGCGGCAGCTTTGTGACCCGCCCGCATCTCGCTTTCCCCACCACGGAAGATCGTGGGGAAGGCGATGTTGGTAGGGACCGCCACTTTTGAGGAAGACGGGCAGTGCTCCCTGACCGATTTCCTGAATATAGGTGGAACGAGTTTCACCACGACCTCGATCGCCTGTATCCTGACCGTGAATTCGGACGGTGTTTATGAAGATTGAAGTACTCAAGTCCACGGCCTGTGACGGACGACAAGGCGGATCAGAAGAGCGAGCTCGAAGTCGAGCCACGGGATTTTGACCCACTGGGTAAGGACAGGCTTCGACGCATCACCTTCTTCCGGGCGCTGGGAGCGCCGGCGTCTCGCCGGCATCGGGCGGCAAAGCCGCCCGACCAGACGTGCCCTGTGATACCGACAGCTCGACGGGCCGCAGGGCCGAGGAGACGAGATGAGGCTCTCGGAAGACGTCAAGCCGGTGGATGAGCTGCTGACCAGCGGCGCCAAGCTAGTGCGCAGTGTCGCCGAGAATCGACGCACGATCCTGTTGACGGACAAGGGCACGGCCAAGGCGGTCCTAATGGACGTCACTAGCTACGACAAGTGGCGCGATACAGTCGCCATGCTGCAGCTGATAGCCCAGAGTGAGGCCGACCTCGAAGCCGGCAGAACGGTATCCCAGGACGAGGCGTTTGCCCGGGCGGAGCGCGCGATCGCCGAGGTAGAGCAGGGCGATTAGCTGCGCGCACGAATGATGCGCCGGTACAAGGTGATCTGGACCGAAGCCGGGCCAGCGCCCAGCGATGGTCTTTCCAGAGACCGATCCCTTTCCGAACGTCTCTGGGCTCGAAGAACCTTTGCTTGTCGGTGACCGGCAGCGGCCGGACGCGGCTGAGCGAGTGCCGCGGCAGCAATACCGAAGGCACCTATCTTGCCTGGAAGAACTGCTCTGCGGCGGATCCGCAACAGCAGTGGGACGTCGATGAGCAGTTGCGCGTCATTGGAGCCCGCCAGGCTGAGGGGATGTGCGTTGGGGTGAAGGGTGGCGTCGAGCAGGCCGGGCAGCGGATCCGCCTGGAGAATTGTGATTACTCGGACGCCCAGCGGTGGCACCTGTATTGAGAGGCTTGTCGAGTCAGTTGAAGACCCTGCCGATCGGCAGGGTCTCGAAGCCCAGGGCTTCTGTTCGAGAGTAGCTGGATAGGGCCGCGCTCGAGGATCATGGGTCGGTTGACAGAAGCAGAGGGGCCAACTCGGCGCGAATAGAATCGCTTGTGCCGACCCGCGTAGGAAGTCCGACGGAGCCAAAAACTTTTGTCTGAGCGGGCGTGGGAAGTCCGACGGAGCCAAAAACTTTTGTCTGAGCGGGCGTGG
>JAAUXY010125132.1_pt1 | contig 14306 bp, 9 predicted proteins | sample 7278121 | NCBI WGS metagenome assembly JAAUXY01 (sample SAMN14350117, study PRJNA611818) | marine sediment metagenome | isolation source: surface marine sediment (1.8m) | place: French Polynesia: Moorea | collected 2018-08 | reverse complement strand
CGCAGCTTGATCTTCAGAGTCTCGTCGCCACGCATTCGAATGGTCGGTCCGGGGGTATTGCCGCCGTAGCTGAAGAACACCGATCCGGGATTGCCGAGGCCGACCTCGATACCGGGATTCTGGTTGACGACGACATTGAGATCGAGCTGCTGGCCCGGCCAATCGCCGGGACGCCAGACCCAGGGTTCGTTCCAGTTCTCCCGCGCTCCACGAAGGCCGCTGACCTGGCATTCGAGCGGCGGCGCGGGACTCGATACTTTCTTGGGCTTAGCCTGGCTCTCAGGCGCGGCCTCGGATTGTGCCGTCGCCGGGCTGACTCCCGCCGCCGCCGCCGCTCCGCCGAGCAATCCCACCTGTAGAAACTCCCGGCGCTGCAATCCTTGCCTCTGCTGAGGTTCCTCCACGTTCGCGAGCTCGTCCCGGTGCCTGCGCCTTCTTGTCATCGCCAGACTCTCCTTTCTCAGAAAGCAACCGTTTCTCGAGCAGCCATCGGCCTCGCGCCGGAAATCGATTCCCGGCACGGTTTCTTGGGCCTTTTCAGAGATCCGTTAACTATGTCGGATGACTGTATCAGGGAGCGCGACCCATCGGGATGGGCTCTAGAGCTCGCGCAGCACTACCCGCGCCGGCGCGCCGTCCCCTCCCTCAAGGAGTAGCGGCAAACACAGCAGCTCATAATCACCTGGCGGCACCCGGGCGAGGTCCAGCCCCTCGATGATCAGCACCCCGGCACCGAGCAGAGTGTGATGGGTCGCGAAGTCCGTGCTCGCGTAGCTCTCGATGCCCAGGTAGTCGATGCCCACCAACCGGACGCCGCGCTCGACCAGGAGCTTGGCGCCGTCCGGCTCGAGGCCGACGAAATCGGTATCGAATTCCGATTCGTGCAATTTGCCGGCGTTGCGGGTCTTAAGCAGCACCTTCTCGATGCCTTCCAAGTCGACTGACTCCAGCTCGCGAGCGCCGATTCCGGGCGCGTCGATGGCCACCACCCGCGCCGGCCCGAGCCAGCGATCGATCGGAATCTGATCGAGAGTCATGCCATGGTCGAGCATGTGGCGCGGCGCGTCGACGTGAGTGCCGGTATGGTTGCCCAGGCCCATGCGCATGGTATGGACGACGTTTTCGCCATCGACATAACGCGAGCGCTCCAACCGGACCTTCGGATCCCCCGGCCACACCGGGATCTCCTCTGAAATCGGCACCGTGACGTCATAATAGCGCATCGGTTTTGCTCCTCAATGGACTCCACTGGCTGATTCGACTCGGACCTGGTTGCGCCCTCCGCGTTTGGCCTCGAGCAGGCGCTCGCTGACCCGGCTCAGCAGCGCCTCGAGATCTTCGCCGTCCGAGGCCTGCTGGGCACCACCGATCGAGACCGTCACCGCCACCAATTCACCGCTGCCGGACTCGACCCGGAACTGCTCGACGGCGCGACGAACCCGTTCGAGGATAGGTAGCGTAGCGCCGAGGTCGGTGTCTGCGAAGACCAGCAACAGCTCTTCGCCGCCGTAGCGGGCGATCCAATCGCCGTTCCGAACACTGGCGCGCACCTGCTCCGCCACGCCCGCCAACACCCGATCGCCGATCAACCAGCCGTGTTCCTTGTTGACGTCGCCAAAATGGTCGATGTCGAGCATGGCGACGGTCAACGGCCGCCCCTCTGCCTGCGCCCGCTCGAGCTCGAACGGCAGCCGACGATCCATGTAGCGACGGCTCTTGAGCTCGGTCAGAGTGTCGATATCGGCCTGATCTTTAAGCTCCTGGAACACCCGACGCCCGCGACGGGTGATACCGTCTACCACCCGCTCGGTAATCACCCGGGTAAAATCGTCGAAGCTACGCAATGCCACGTCCTGATCCTGATCGATAGCCTCGACCCTCAATTGATCGGCGTGCACGGCCCGGTCGCGGCCGCGGGCCTTGGCCGCGTAGAGTGCCTCATCGGCATTGTAGAGCAGATCCCGCGCCGGCTGCTTCTCGATCGCCGTGGCGGCGCCGATCGAGATCGTGACCCCGAGATCGGCGAGGCGCGCCGAACGAACCGCATCGATCAATTCGCGCCCGTACTCGCTGGCCTGCGACGCATCGCAGCCACGGATCTGCCCGAACTGGTTGCCACCCATACGACCGGTGAACGCTGCCCTCGCCGCCAGCAGTTTCGCCAACTGGCACAGGACCCGATCACCGGTATTGTGACCGTGGCGATCGTTGACCGCCTTGAAGTGATCGATGTCGATCAAGAACAGCGACACCGGGGCCTCGGCAGTCGCCTCCGCCAGGTCCCGCTCGAGATGGTTGACGAAGCTCTGGCGGTTGGCGACCCCGGTCAGAGAATCGGCGGCGGCGGCCGACAGCCGCGCCAAACGATGGTGAATCAATGCCGGCGGAGCGCCCTCGAGGCAAATGTCATCCCCCTCCCGCAGATGCTCGAGGAGTCTCTCCACCTGGTCACCGGGCGTCTCGACCAGGACCGAGCCGGGGATCTGAGAACGCGCGTCGATCAGCTCTTCCAGGCTATTGAACAGCCTCCCGCCATTTGCCTGGGTCGATAAATAGAGTCGAAAACGCGTCGTCATCCATCGAAGCCTATCCGATACTGAAACCCGCGTAGGAGCTACCCTGATAGACGGCCGCCCAAACCACCTGCCGAGACGTGGTCAACCTGCTGGCTACCTGGAATCCTGAAGTCGACGGTTTGCTCTCCCACTCGAGGAGGATCGCCAGGTGACCAGCTCGATCGGCAGCAAGTTGTGGATGGCCGCGACCGGGCTCTTTCTATGCCTCTTTCTCGTCGTCCACCTGTTCGGCAACCTGCAGCTCTTTCTGCCCAGGCCTCAGGCCCAGCTGCAGTTCAACTTCTACTCCCACCTGCTGTCGTCAAACCCCCTGATCAAGATCGCGGGGCTCATCACCTACGCCAGCATCCTGGCCCACACGCTCCTGAGTCTCATTATCACCCGGCGCAATCGCGCCGCGCGTTCACAAGCCTACGTTTGTCATCGACCCGAGGCCTCGAGCACCTGGTACTCGCGCCACATGGGCCTCCTGGGTACCTTGATCCTGGTCTTCTTGGTCATCCACATGAAGACCTTCTGGTACACCTACCACTGGGGCGAGGTCGGCATCGACGCCGACGGCCACAGAGACCTCTACGCGGTGGTGCTGGCCGCCTTCAGCCGTGAGTGGTACGTCGCGCTCTATGTCGTGGCCATGGCGGCGTTGGGCTATCACCTGCTGCACGGATTCGAGAGCGCCTTTCGCACCTTCGGCTTCCAGCCGCGCCGCTTCGCGCGCCTCGCCAAGCGCTTGGGTGACGCCTTCGCGATCGGGGTCTCGACGCTTTTCGCGGCGATTCCGATCTACATCTACCTGCTCCAGAGGCTGTCGCCATGAAGCTCGACGCCAAGATCCCCGACGGCCCGCTGACCGAGAAGTGGTCGCTCCACAAGTCCCGGATCCGACTGATCAACCCGGCCAATAAGCGGCGCATCGACGTCATCGTCGTCGGTTCCGGCCTGGCCGGGGCGTCGGCGGCATCATCGCTCGGCGAGCTCGGCTATAGCGTCAAGTGCTTCTGTTTTCAGGACAGCCCGCGGCGCGCCCATTCGGTCGCCGCTCAGGGCGGCATCAACGCCGCCAAGAACTACCAGAACGACGGCGACAACGTCTATCGCCTGTTCTTCGACACCATCAAGGGCGGCGACTATCGCTCGCGGGAAGCCAACGTCTATCGACTCTCCGAGCTGTCGGTGAACATCATCGATCAGTGCGTCGCCCAGGGGGTTCCGTTCGCCCGGGAGTACGGTGGCCTCTTGGCCAATCGTTCGTTTGGCGGCGTCCAGGTTCAGCGCACCTTCTACGCCCGCGGCCAGACCGGTCAGCAGCTGTTGCTCGGCGCCTACTCGGCCCTCGCACGCCAGGTCCAGACCGGCCGGGTGACGATGCTGCCGCGGCGCGAGATGCTCGAGCTGGTCCTGGAGGACGGCAAAGCGCGGGGGATCATCGCCCGCAACCTGGCCACCGGTGAGCTCGAGCGTCACTCGGCCCATGCCGTGGTGCTGGCCACCGGCGGCTACGGCACCGCCTACTACCTGTCGACCCTGGCCCTGGGGTGCAACGCCTCCGCCGCCTGGAAGGCGTATAAGAAAGGCGCCTGTATCGCCAGCCCGAGCTTCACCCAGATCCACCCGACCTGTATCCCGGCGGCGGGAGAACACCAGTCGAAGCTCACCCTGATGTCCGAGTCGCTGCGCAACGACGGCCGCATCTGGGTACCGAAGGCCCTGAACGATACCCGTTCACCCAGCGATATCCCGGAAGACGAACGGGATTATTACCTCGAGCGCAAATACCCCTCCTACGGCAACCTGGCACCTCGCGACGTCTCGTCTCGCGCCGCCAAAGAGGTCTGTGACGCCGGCCACGGAGTCGGCCCCACCGGCCTCGGCGTCTATCTCGACTTCAAAGACGCCCTGACCCGAGTTGGCCGCGACACCATCGCCACGCGCTACGGCAACCTGTTCACGATGTACGAGACGATCACCGGCGAGAGTCCGTACCAAACGCCGATGCGCATCTACCCCGCCGCCCACTTCACCATGGGCGGTCTGTGGGTGGACTACAACCTGATGACCACGATTCCCGGTCTCTATGCCATCGGCGAGTGCAACTTCGCCGACCACGGCGCCAACCGCCTGGGGGCCAACTCCCTGCTCCAAGCCTGCGTCGACGGCTACTTCGTGATTCCCTACACGCTTGGCGACTATCTCGCCGACGACATCCGAACCGGCACGGTCCCCACCGACACTCAGGCTTTCGTTGGGGCCGAGGCCGCGGTACGGGAGCGCATCGAGGCACTGCTGGCGGTCGGCGGCAAAATCAGTCCGCGAACCTTTCACAAGCGCCTCGGCAACATCCTCTGGGACCGCTGCGGCATGGTCCGCGAAGCCGAGGGCTTGGGGAGCGCGCTCGAAGACCTAAAGGCGCTCCAGGGCGAGTTCTGGAGCGACCTGCGGGTGACCGGCCGCGACGACCAGCTCAACCCCGAGCTCGAACGCGCCGGGCGGGTCGCCGACTTCCTGGAGCTCGCGCAGTTGATCGTCAGGGATGCGCTGGAGCGCCAGGAATCCTGCGGCGCCCACTTCCGTGAAGAGCACCAGACTGAAGACGGCGAAGCCCTACGCAACGACGAGGACTACTGCTACGTCTCGGTCTGGGAGCATCAAGGGGACGATCAACCACCGAAGCTGAATGAGGAGCACCTCGAGTTCGAGAACGTCGAGCTGGCGGTGCGCAGTTACAAGTAGCGAGGGGCCCATGGACCTGCATTTCAAGATCTGGCGTCAGGACGGTCCCGAGACCGAGGGCCGAATGGAGACCTATGAGCTCACCGGCATCTCCCCCGACATGTCCTTCCTCGAGACTCTGGACGTGCTCAACGAACAGTTGATCGCCTCCGGGAAACCGGTGATCGCCTTCGACCACGACTGCCGCGAGGGCATCTGCGGCACCTGCGGCCTGTTCGTCGACGGCCGCCCCCACGGTCCCTTGACCGGCATCACGACCTGTCAGCTGCATATGCGCTCATTCGAAGACGGCGCCACCATCACCGTCGAGCCCTGGCGCGCCGACGCCTTCCCGGTGATCCGCGACCTGGTGGTCGATCGTTCCGCGTTCGACCGCGTGATCCAGGCCGGCGGCTATGTCTCGGTCAACGCCGGCACCGCGCCCGAGGCCAACTCCCTCCCGATCCGCCGCGCCGACGCCGAACGCGCCTTCGACGCCGCCGCCTGCATCGGCTGCGGCGCCTGCGTCGCCGCGTGCAAGAACTCCTCGGCCATGCTCTTCGTCGCCGCCAAGGTCTCCCACCTTTCGCTCCTGCCCCAGGGCCGCGTCGAAGCCGTGGAACGGGTACGCGCCATGACCGACCGGATGGATGAGGAAGGCTTCGGCGGCTGCACCAACACCGGCGCTTGCGAGGTCGAGTGCCCCAAGCACGTGTCGATGGAGCACATCGCACGGATGAACTGGGAGTACGTCAAGGCGAAGCTGTTCTCCCGAGACTGAGGCACTGATCCTACGGCTCTAGCCCATGTTTAACATTTTCTCGTATGAAATCTGCGCCCGATCGCGAGAAATCAACGTTTTGCGCCGATTTTCCCCTCTTCGCGATCAAAACGTCGTGACAAACTATGCTTGATTTTCTTCCGAAATAGTCGACTTCATCCTTTTAATGAAGAGGCCAGCGTGATATTATGGGACGTGACAGGAGGTGCGCCCCATGTTCATACGCACGGTGAAGGTCCCAGCCAAAGGAAACACCGTCTACGAGTACCTCCGGTTGGTCGAGGCGTACCGCGAAAACGGCCAACGCAAGCATCGAACCGTACTCAACATCGGACGCAAAGATCTGCTGGCGCCCCATGTCGAACGCCTCGTCGAGTTGCTCACCAGCGAGACGCCGGCTCCAGGACTCGTGCGCGCTGAGGGGGTGGAGCCCGTCGCTGCCTGGGACTGGGGGCCGGTCTTGGCCCTGCGAACCCTATGGCGTGAACTCGGGATCGATGCGATCCTGGATCGTCTCGAGCCGCCCAGCGACCACGGTGTCCCGTTGGCAGACCGCGCCTTCGTCTTGGTGGTCAATCGTCTGGTGCGCCCAGGCAGCGAGCACGCTCTAGCCCGCTGGCTGGAGACCGATTACGTCTGTGACCGCCAGGGACGCCGCTGGATGCCACAGTGGCGAGACGAGACAGCGCGTCTTCGAAGTTCCTCACCGCGGGTGCGTGTGGAGATGGGACAGCTCCAACGCTGGTATCGCACGCTAGACCAACTCCATGAGTTGAAATCTAAGATAGAAATTGAGCTTTATCAAAACTTACGCGATCTGTTCTCGCTGGAGATCGAGGTCGCTTTCTATGATCTCACCTCCACTTACTTCGAAGGCCATGGACCGATACCGCTGGCCGCCCACGGCTATAGCCGCGACAAGAGGCCGCGCCAGCGCCAGGTCCTGGTGGGCGTCGTCCTGGTGAAGGGCTGGCCCCTGGCCCACCATGTCTTTGCGGGCAACCGGCAGGATGCGAAGACGGTGCGTGAGGTGCTGGAGGATCTGGAGACACGTTTCCGCATCCGGCGATTGATCTTCGTGGGCGACCGGGGAATGGTGACGCAAGAGAACCTGCGACTGCTGCGCGAGCATCAACAAGGGTACGTCGTCGGGTTGAACCGTCGGCGCAGCTCCAAGGTCGCAGAGTACGTCCGGCGTGCGACGGGCGAGTGGATCGACTGCCCGGTGGGCACCACCGCGAAGGAGAAGTCGACACCGCCGCGCACCCGAGTCCAGGAGGTCGCTTCGGACGAAGACGGTGTGCGGGTCTTCGTCGTCGACAGCGAAGAGCGCATGGCCTACGAACGGGCCGAGCGCAAGAAAGCCATGAAGCGTGTGCGCGAGGCGTTGGAGAAGCTACGCCAACGGATTGAGGCGGGCCGGCTCAAGGCGCCGGATAAGGTGGGCGCCGCGGCGGCGCGCATCTTGGCGAAGAATCATGGCCAGCGTTACTACACCTGGGCGTACAAGAAGGGGACCTTCGAGTACTTCGAGCACCCGGTGAACCTCGAACGCGAGAAGATCTACGAGGGCAAGTGGGTGATCCAGACCGAGGAGTCCAACCTTCAGCCGGTCGAGGCGGTGCAGATCTACAAAAACTTGAGCGAGGTCGAGATGGCGTTCCGCAACCTTAAAGACGTGATCGAGATGCGCCCCATCTACCACCAGACGGCGCAAAGAGTGGAGGCGCATCTCTTTGTCGCCGCCCTGGCGTTCTTGCTCCACACAGCGCTGGACAAGAAGCTCAAGGCGGCGGGTCTTGACCTCTCACCGCCCGAGGCGCTCCAAGCGCTGCGCACTGTGCGGGTGGTGGACATCGCCTTGGGCAATGGGCACACCAAACGTGGCGTGACCCGCGGCGCGGGTCGCTGCGAGCCGATCCTGAAGGCTCTGGGAATCACCGATCTCGAACCTCCAGAGCCCCCGAAAGGAAAAGAGGAGATCACCTGAGGAAGACCTCATCAGCCGTCAATAAAGCGTAAGAAGAGAGGGTCAAGGACCTTGTCGTGACAAAACTCAGAACCCATCCTTTTATTTTCAAGAACTTACGCGCCTAACTGTTAAACATGGGCTAGCTTAGCTAGATCATATCCAGAAACCGCCATCTCTCCGCGTCGCCCGGACCCCTGCGGGCGGCGCTGCCCTGCTGAGAAGGAAGTCCTCCGGACTTCCTGGCCACCGATGCGAGGCTTCGGCTTCTGAGACGAAAGCCTCGCTAGAACTCGCGCGGCCTCTTCTTGTATCTAAGGTGTTGATTCCAAGCGGTTTGCTGTTCCGACGAGGCCGCGCTCAAACACGGCTCAGCGCCGTCCTCGGGGATCCGGGCGCCGCTCCCCGGGTGGGGAACGTGCCCATCCAGAAACACCCTTTCTCCACCTCAGAGGTCGCGCGGGTGGAGCGAGCACGGGCGAGGATGTCTGAGCGCTCAGGCGAAGCGCTATAGCGTACGCTTTTGATTAACTTTGGCTTACAGTTCCTCGCCGAGGGCCAGGCGAGTTACGCAGCGCCGCGCACAGCCCACCCGCGCGACCGGCCTACCAGCGTTCTGGGCGGGATTAGCTAGAGGATTAGGCGAGACCTCACGTCACTTGTGATAATCTCCGCGTACCATGGTCAACTGAAGAAGGGCCGTCTGATGAATATCGAAAAACTACAAAGAGAAACCGTCCGCTCGACCCGCAAGATCGAGGATTTTGTCTATCTCTCCCCCGAGGAGTTGCGAAAGGTCGTCGGTGGTGGCAACGCCGTGTTCGACGACGTCGACCCGGAGACCTGCGCCATCCACTTCTACTACCCGTCGGATACGGTCGACTGAACGAAGGGGCTTTCTCAGCCAGGCTCGCGACCGAGCACCTATGATCACCCTGCTGCGTGGTGACAGACAGGCGCTTCGAGACGAAAGCACTCGCATCGTCGCCGCTCTCCCTGGCCAGACCTACCTCCCCCTTTCCCCCGACTCACCCCGCGCCTGGAACGGGCTTCGCCGCCTGCTCAGCCAACTGCGCGAGCTTCAGAGCGGGGCAGCGTTCGACAACGTCACCACCCGCCACCAGGCGGCTGTGAGCTTGGTACCCGGGGAGCTGGCAGGGCAACCCCGAGGCGATCAGCACCTCGGCAGGCGACTTCTGGCGGCCCGGCCTACCTCGCACCTGAGTCATAATTTCCTCGTTCAAGCCCCTCTCTTCCAGGCCCTGGCGACCCTTGTTCATGAGCTGACGAACGGTCAGGATCTCACGCTGGTCGTCCCCGACCTCGCGGGCCTCGACCGCGAGAGCCTCGGCCTGCTCCGCACCCTCTATCGCCGCTTCCCCGCCACCTCCCCTTCTCTGATCGCCGGATTCGATCCGCGGCGTCCAACCCCCGAGCCCGACGCGAACGGGCTGATCTGGGAGCATCCGGCCGACGACGTATGGAAAGTCGCCCTGGGGTTCATGGCCTTGCCGGAGACCGAGGTGCGCGATCTCGATCGACGCGAAGTCGGCACCGCCGAAGCGAGGGAAACGTTCCAGATCGCCACCAACCCCGAGGATCGAGCACTCGACAGCCGCGCCTTCGCCGCCCTCCTGCCCCTGCCCCAAGCCGTCGACCCCGAGTTGGCAGACCTGATCATCGAAGCGATGCGAGCAGCCTTCGCCGGCTTCGCTTTTACCACCACCTTGCGCCTGGGACTTGCGCTCTTCGAGCGTGAGCCGGCGTTGACGCCAGAGCAGGCCGCCGATGCCCACGGCCTGCTGGCTCTTTCCGCCCACAACCGTCAATTCCGTTCGGGTGGCAACATCAGGCTCGCCGAGTTCTTGCGGCGCCACCTCGAACGGGCCCTCGAGGTCGAGACGCGTCCGGGCCACCGGTCGGCGATCGCCTATCGCCTGGCGGTCACCCACGGACGGCGTATGAGGAATAACGAGGCCGGCCTGGAATGGGCCGATCGGGCGATTCGGGAATCTCGATCCACTCGGGTCGACCGCGTCGACGCGGCCAATCTCGAAGCCTGGGGACGCAACATCCGGGCCTTCATGCTGACCGGTACGGATCGGCTCGAAGACGCGGCGATGGAATGCGAGACCGCATTCCATCAGCTCAGCGGCGTTCTGGAATCTGGCCCCGATGCCCTGTCATCTCGGGATGCATGCCTCCGCGAGGTCTTGTTCTCCCGATCCCTGCTGGCCGACAACCTGGCCGCGATCGCTCAGATGGCCGGCGATCCGGATCGGCTCGAGACTTGGAAAGCCATCGCCGATCAACTCACCGAGACGGTTCCCGAGCTCGAACGATACGAGGCCAGATATTGGATCACCCTCTACCGCCGAAAGCTTCGCCTCGACGCTGCAGCCGACAAGGCGCGGCGCGGTCTCGACGCCGCCCGGGCCGGCCAGGACGCCCTACGCGAGTATCGCTATACGGTCGAGTTGGCTGACCTGAAGTATCGACAGGGCGACGCCGGAGCCGCACTCGAAGGGTTCGAGCACGCCGACGAGCTGCGTCAGCGGCTCGAGGAGCCTGACTTTCTCAAGCCTGTTCGATCGAGCGTCGCGGCGGCCGCGGCGCGTGCGGGTGAGGTGGAGAAGGCACAGGACCTGGTGGTTCGCGCCCTCGACGGGCTCGGTCCTTCGACTGGCGACGCGCGCGCCCAGATGCTCGCCTTTCTAGGCCGCCTGGCGGCGCGAAACCACGACGAAGGCGGAGCCGAGTCCAGGATCAACGAGGCGATCGCACTGGCCGTCGAAAGCGGTGAGCGCGACACCTTGCTCGCGGTGGCAGTCGCGGCGGGCAGAGCTTGCCAGCACTTGGGACGTACCGGCGACGCTTCGGCAGCCTACCGCCAAGCTCTGGAAATCGCCGGCACAGAGGTCACTGGAGGCGCGGAAGGAGGCGCCCCCGCGGCACTCGAACTGGCTGCCCATCTGGGGCTCTGGGAAACCGCGATGGACGGCCCATGTCGAGAGAACGCCGTTCGCTGCCTGGAACTCCTACCCGAGGCCTTGGCCGATGCCGAGACGTGGTGGCAACTGCCCCGCATCGTTCGCATGGTCTCAGCTTGTCACCAGCGACACATCGAGTTACCACAGACCCCCGAGTTGACCCGGTCGCTGCAGAGCCTGCGCGCCGCGGTCGACCAAAGGCAAGGAGCCAGGTAGACACCCTGACAGTGGCCCTCGCTGGCACAGAATCCATGGCTGGCTTCGCCAACCGCCTCAAGCCGGTGCGGTGAGGCGCAAGGGCTGACGCTTCCAGTAAGTCAGGCTGCGCCAGCACCACTCCAGGGGTCCGAAGCGAAAGTGCTTCAGCCAGAGCGGGCTCCACCAAAGCTGCAGCGCCCACACCACCAGCACGATGCCCATCTGTTCGAAACGATCGACCTTGCCGTAGAAACCGAGACCATAGCCGTAGAAGATGGGGGTCAGCAGCAAGGAATGCGAGAGGTAATTGGTGAAAGCCATGCGTCCCGCCGCCGCAAAGCGGTCGATCAGCCCCTTCACCCAGCCCAGCTTGAACGCCAGCATCACCACTGCGACATGCCCGAGTGCCACGCCGACCGAGCCCAACGTGTTGAAGTAAATACCTTCCTGGAACACGTAGAGCGGCTCGAAATCGTGACGATGCAGCGTATAGGCACTCCAAGCGACCAGGGGCAGGCCCAGGCCATAACCCACGGCGAGCTGGACGGTGTAGAAGCGCAACGACCGCTCGGCGGTGAAGACTCGCCACTTCATCAGTGCCATGCCGATCAGCATCAACCCTCCGACACGCCAAAGCACGAAAAAGAACAAGCCGAAGATCTGCATCATCACGACGGTCGGAACGCGCTTGACGACGATCTCGGAGTAGCTGCTGAGGTGGGTTTCGATGTCCTTCTCGACGTCTTCCGCGGAGGGCGTGACAAAGGCCCGCATGCCCTCGTCCCATTCCTTCAGCTTCTTGGCGTCCTCGTCGCTCAGAGTCTCGCCAGCATCCTGAGCCGCCGACAGCTCGGCGGCTCCTTTCGCCGCGATGGCAAAGCTCTTGCCCATCAGGTGGTTGATGGGTAGCCCGATGAGCAAGAGTAGCGATCCGATGATCAACAGCGTGCGCGGTTGCCGGCGTCGGAAAAAGAAGATCAGCATCCCGATCAGCGAGTAGGTGAACAAGATGTCGCCAAACCAGATGAGATAAGCGTGGATCATGCCAAAGATCAACAGCCAGAGGTTGCGCCGGTAGTAGACCCCGGTCATCTGGGTACCGCGCTGCTCGGAGCGCTCGAACATCATCACCAGGCCGGCGCCGAAGAGCATCGCGAAAATCGGCAGGAATTTCTGGTCAAAGAAGATATGGGTGAAGACCCACGTGCCCAGATCGAGCCCGGTCGAACCGCCGTAGAGCAAGGGATTCTGGTACGCGATGAACGGCATGGTGAAGGCGTAGATGTTCATCGCCAGGATGCCGAGCACGGCGACGCCGCGCAAAACGTCCACGGCGACGAAGCGATCGCTCCCGGTCGCCGGCTTGAGTGGCGGCGCCGGCGGAGCTTCCTCGGACGCCGGTTCAGGATCGTCAGAAGGTGAGGCGACATTCTCCTCGCCTTCAACGGCGGAATGGTCATGGGATAAAGATGCGTCTTCGCTCATGATGTGGCCTCCCGGTGAAAGGTCGTAGATCCTCCTCTAATATCTCCGCCCAGGTCCCTTCGCCCACGCCGACCCGCCTCGAGCAGGATAACGGCTGCTCGAGCCGTCGCTCGATTTCCGATCCGTTGGATGGATCCGTTGGATGACCAATAAAAGCTACCACAGGGCTCTGCGCGAGGGCCTCGATTAAGATTACGCAAACGAATCCCGAATGTTGGAGTGATCATGAAACCAGAACGCCTCGCGGCGTGGCTCCTATTACCGAGTCTCGTGCTCTCGATCGACCTGCCCGCCGAAGCCCAACCGCCGAGCGAAGTCGCGCGTCTGCTCGAGGCTCGAGCAAACGCCCCGATCGACCCACGCCCGGTCGCTCTGCCGAACGTCGACGAAAAGCCGGCTCGCGGCGTGGCGATCGAACGACAACTGTTCAGCATGGAAGGCGCCGACAACGCGTCGTGCGTGCGCTCGGTTTCCGACGTGACCGGCGACGGGCGCGACGATGTCGTCGTCGGCATCGACGAATCTCAGGTCGACAACATCTTCCTACTCGATGGAGCCAGCTCCGGCCCAGCAACGGTGGTCTGGGCGATCGAAACCATGGACGGCGTCTCGGGCGGCTCTCCTTGGGGCGACCAGTCACTGGTGCCGGTCGCCGACGTCGACGGTGACGGCCACCAGGAGATCCTGCTCGGCACCGCCTGGGGCGGCCGAACCGCCTACAGTCTCGACAGCTCGAGCGGTTCGACCCGCTGGAAGTTCGATACCTACAACACCCCCGACTCCGGGTGGGTCTACTCCCTGGCCCAGCTCAACGACATCACCGGTGACGGCGTCCCTGAATCGGCCTTCGGCGCCGGCTCCGACAACGACACGCTTTACCTGGTCGACGGCGCCAGCTCGGGCCCGGCGACCGTGCTCTGGGCATACCCGGCGGTCGACGCGGTACTTTCGGTGCGCGACCTGGGCGACGCCGACGGCGACGGCGCCCACGACGTGCTGGCCGCGATCGGCGATTCCGGGGAGCGGCTGGTGGCCCTCTCCGGCGGCACCACCTCACCCGATGGCGAGGTCCTATGGACCTACGACGCAGGCGTCACCGCAGCGGCCTGCGGCGTCATGCCGGACATCACCGGCGACGGCGTCCAGGAAGCCCTCGCCGTGCTCTGGACACTCGACGGTAGCGCCATCCGCTGCCTCGACGGCGCCACCGGCGGGCTGGTCTGGGCGAGCACCGAGGTCGGTGACCCCGGTGTGATGGTCGACGTTCTCGAGGACGTCACCGGCGACGGCACCCCGGAGATCATTGTCGGCTCCTGGGAGAACGCGGCCATCGTCTTGAACGGCGAGGACGGCAGCCTGGTGTGGAAAACCACCGTCGGCACCACCACCGGCGGCGACGTCTGGACCGTCCGGACGATCGATGATCTCGACGGCGACGGGCTCCAAGACGTCATCGCCGGCTCCTTCGACTACCACGTCTATGCCATGTCCGGCGCCGACGGCGACATCCTATGGTCCTTCAACACCGACAATCGCGTCTTCAGCGTCTACCCGGTCGGCGATCTCGACGGCGACGACCTCGGGGCGGCCGTCACCGT
>JAAUXY010006996.1_pt1 | contig 14333 bp, 18 predicted proteins | sample 7278121 | NCBI WGS metagenome assembly JAAUXY01 (sample SAMN14350117, study PRJNA611818) | marine sediment metagenome | isolation source: surface marine sediment (1.8m) | place: French Polynesia: Moorea | collected 2018-08 | reverse complement strand
CCTTCCTGCTTGGACGTTACTGTGGCTCTGCGAACCGGGAAACGCAATGGAACCGGCGCCGTCTTCCCAAGCTCGGCGGCGCTGGCGCCGCAAACCGACACAAACGACAATCGGGTTCTGACTACGCCACCGGCAAAACCATCAGGTAAGCGACGTATCCGCCCAGCAGCGCCGCGCCCTCCCAACGCACGACCCGTCGTCCGGTGTAGGCGAATAGCAAGAAGAAGATGGTCACACCGGCCATTACCCACATGTCTATGGTGAGGAATCGGCTGGCCATCGGGATCGGCGCGACAACGGCGGTCAGTCCTATGATGCAGAGGATGTTGAACAGATTGCTGCCGAAGATATTGCCCAGCAACAGGTCTGTCTCCTTCTTGAGCGCCGCAACGACAGTCGTGGCGAGCTCCGGCAGCGAGGTGCCGAGCGCGACAATCGTCAGTCCGACGATTGCCCCGTTCAGCCCGAACAGCTCGCCGCTTTGAAGCGCGCCGCCGATAAAAAGTTTCGCGCCGCCCCAAAGCATCCCCGTAGCAGCGGCGACCCACAGCCAAGCATGCCGGGCCGAGCCTTCGGGTTTGTGTGAGGGTGCGCTGGCCGGTGACCGGGGGGCCTGGGCGCGGCGCTCCGACCGGAAGCGGAGGTAGAGGAATGCGCCGAGCAGGGCTACCAATAAGGCGCCACTGACAAATGACAGCGTGCCCGACCATGCCAAGCCGATGAACAATGCAGTCGCCAGAACTAAGGCGAAGCCGTCGGTCCTGAGCGTCACGTTCGAACAGGGGAGGGCCGCTAGAAGAGCAGCCGCGCCGAGTACGAGCAGGATGTTAGTGATGTTGCTGCCGACCACATTACCGACTGCCACGTCGGTATGACCGTTCAAGTGCGCGTTGAGGGACACCACAAGTTCTGGCAGCGAGGTGCCAAACCCGACGACGGCGATACCAATTAGCATCGGCGATAATTGGAAATGGCGGGCGATGAGACTACTGCCGTTAACAATCCATTCGCCGCCGATGTAGAGCAGGGCGACTCCGCCCAGGAGCATGGCAGCCGCTAGGGCGTATTCAAATGCCAAGCTTCCCCCTGATAAGTAGAATATAACGAGTTCTCCAGCATGCTGCTGAGAAGTCAGCTTGCTCGGGATAGATCACGGTGTCGTCCGGTCAGACATGCGGCGCTGCGCGGTCGGGAATTCTGATCGCGGCTACCAGGCGCTGCCAAGCCTCCAGCTCGTCTTTAGCCAACAGGCGCTTTCGTTTCAGGCGCTGCAGGACCAACGCGTTGGGCTGGGGCCGCTGTAGCTCCGCGTCAATCATGTCTCCCAGATCGCGGTGCCGTTGCGTCACCTGGTCGATACGATACGCCGCTCCCCGAACAGCCCTTGGTTCTAGACCAGCCATTGTTCCCACTCCCTACCGTTAGGCGGCCGACTTGAGCTTGGTTGGCTGATTGCCGAGCGCAGCCAGGCGCTCGGACAACGAAGCCGAATCGCGCTTGGCCTCGCCCCGGGCCGTGGCAAGGGCGGCGGCAACAATGGGGTCGTCGGCCGGGTTGTCGTGTCCAAGGATATCAGTCCGTAGGTCTATTGCCTCCGTCTCAGTTTTGGCTTGCGTAGTCAGTCTATTCATCGCCTGCAGGGCCACGCTGATGGTTTCGACCGAGTTGGCGATATCACCAAAACCCGCGGTACGCCGGTGCCGCTCCAGAGCACGCTGGCGCCGCAGATGCGCCATGTCCATTTGCCTGCGGGCCGACTTCAGCTCGGCATGGGCTCCCCGTACTTTCCGCGCAAGGGCTTCGAACGCGTCGCGCAACTCGGCACGCCACTCCTCCGCCTCGCGGTCCTCTTGCTGCTCGCGTTCCAGTTCCGGCCGAATTTGCTCCAGGGTCGCGACGATCTTGGCGAGGCCGCTCTCGGTTTCGTATTTCCGTTCAGAGTCCTCGGTCTCCTTGGCTTGAGCGTCGAGAAGGGTCGCTGCCTGCAAGTACTCGTCGTATTTCTTCTGTAGCGCGAGTGTCTCTTGACGCTCACGCCGCAGCTCAATCTCAGCCTCGGCCAGCCGGTTTCCTAACTGATTGAGGTCCGACTCCATTCGAGAAATTTCTGCCTTGCTAGCAGCCTCAGGATCGAAGGCGACCACGGCTCCCGTGAAATCCTCGACTAATTCCGTTGCCTTCTGCATTCCGTAGTGCTTCAGGAAGCGCCACGCCATGTACGAGATCTCCTCTCCGTTACTTGTCCGCAGTATTCAGCTCGCTTGAGTTGGGAGGCTCGCCGCGTTGGTTCTAATCGAAGATGAGGGGGTCACTGATAGTTCTGGCCTATAAGTTTGCAAACCTGCGGTATTCGCCACGAATTCTGACCTCCCGGTCTATCCGCGGGCTTGAAACACAATAGAGACAACCGAATATCCTGAGAGGTTTGATAGATAAGGCCTTTCATGGGGGACATTTCTAATGCTCTCACTTCAGCAGCTACGGTATCTGGTAGCGGTCGCGGAGACGCTTCATTTTCGCCGGGCGGCTGAGAAGACCAACGTCACTCAACCCACTCTGAGCGGCCAACTTCGGGAACTCGAAGACCGGCTCGGTGTGCAACTCGTCGAACGAAGCCGGGCCAAAGTCGTTTTGACGCCGATAGGACGTGAGATTACAGCGCGGGCCCAGCGCGTGCTGCGTGATGTCAACGACATCATTACGCTGGCGAAACACGACCAGAGCCAGCTTGGCGGCACGATCCGTCTCGGGGTCTTACCGACTCTGGGACCCTATTTGTTGCCCTATATCTTGCCGGAGCTGCATCAGAGTTATCCGCAGCTAAAACTCTATGTGCGGGAGGGCATGCCCAGCGAACTATTGAGTAGGCTGGACGACGGCAGCCTCGACCTTCTGCTGTTTCCTTTGCCGCTAAAGGGCGCTGACACTGTCACGGTAAGGCTGTTCCGGGAACCTTTGTGGATCGTTGCGCCGCGCGACCATCCGCTAGCGACAAAACGGGAGGCCGAGCGGTCTGATCTGAAGGGCGAGGCAGTCTTGGCACTTGAACAGGGGCATCGCCTGCACGAGCAGGTTCGCGATCTTTGCGAGCAATACGGCGCCAACCTATCGCTCGACTATGAGGGCACAAGCCTTGACACCATCCGCCAAATGGTTGGCATGGGCATGGGGCTGTCCTTTATGCCGGCTCTGTATGTGGCATCCGAGGTGTTGGAAGACAGACAGGTCATCGCCCGGCACATTCGCGGGAAAGCTCCTTTCCGGCTGATCGGCATGGCCTGGCGAAAGCACTCGGCCCGGCAAGAGGAGTTCAACACCCTCGCTGTTCTCATCCGGCAAACGCTCAAGGGCGTCGAAAACATCGCGGTCGTGTCCTGAGGCGCAGAGAATAGAGCATCTCTATCAATTCGCCGATCAAAACCAAATGGGATGCGGCGCTGTCGGGACCATGTCACTAGCATCACGCACGATAGCCCCTCACTGGAGCGGACATCCCATGCAAGCAACCACGATCTCCCTCATAACCCCGTTTCTAGGTCGGGTTCGCAGCGGCTGGATGTTCGCTCCTTCTCCGTCAGCCAACGGCCGGGCCGGCAAAGCACTGGCATTATCCGACGAGAATGACGTGACGCGCCAGGTTCCGGTTGATCCGGTTCGTGGGTTGGTTGTGGATCAACAGGTTTAGCGGCAAAGCAGGGAGCCTCAGATGAACTGGAAGGCGCTGTTCCTCATTGTTCCTGGACTGAGCTTGTTGCCGGCCCAAGCGCTCGGCAACCACCCGGGTAACTTCCATACCGATCCAATAATCAGTAGCGCGGAGGTGGGAAATTGTTGGACCGGCACCGGCAGCTGGTTGCCTGGAACCGTCCAGACAGACAAGAAACCGACATCCGAGCCTTCGCTGAGCCTCACTTCCTCAGAGCAGATCGACGATGGTGGTTGCGCCTATGTCTAGCGTACGAGTGTCGCTTGATAAGTGGGTTGGCACTGTCGGTCGATAAGGCAAACACATTCTGCTGAAGGTGCCGCCTCTAGTAGCGGCAATTTTGTCTTGTCTCGTAACTCACTGTGAAGCTGAACGCGGCATCTCTACGATGGTCGCGTTGGCCACTGGATCTTTACCATCACCCTCCCGCCGAAAGGCGGCAATTTCCTGTCTTAGCAAGGCAATCTCACGCGCCAGATCATCGCCGCGCTGAGCCTCTTCCTTACTTTGCTCCTCGTGCATAGCGTTGACGATGATCGCTATGAACAAGTTCAGTACGACGAAGGACGTCACGAGAACAAACGGGACAAAGAAGACCCAGGCGAACGGAAATAGGTCCATTACCGGGCGGACAATTCCCATCGACCAGGACTCGAGTGTCATAATCTGGAAGAGCGAGTAGAGCGAGTGTCCGATCGAGCCGAACCAGTCCGGAAATGTGCCGCCGAATAGTTTCGTTGCGAGAACGCTGGATACGTAGAACAGCAAGCCGAGCAAGACGATAACCGACCACATAGCTGGGACAGCCCGGAAGAGTCCGTGGATGACGCGGCGCATCTCCGGTACGGCGGACAAGAGGCGCATTGCGCGGAAGATGCGGAGGGCTCTCAGGATGGATACGCCCTCGCCAGCCGGTACGAGCGCAATTGCGACAACGACGAAATCAAAAATGTTCCAACCGCTCCGGAAGAACCGGAGCCGATAAACGACCAGCTTGGCGCCTAGCTCGACAACAAAAACGGCGAGGGCAATTCGATCGATGGCCACCAAAACCGGGCCGGCCGCCACCATCGCCGCCGGCCACGTTTCGAGCCCGATGACGATGGCGTTGATGACGATAAGCGCAATTACGATACGTTGCGTTATTTCTGCTTCGACAAACCGGCGGAGGTTATCCTCAGCCGTCACCAGCTTCGACATTGGTGGTTTGCTCGAGAAACGCTGCGACGGCGGCGTGGTCGATAAACACCCCGAAAGCCAAACTGAAGGTGAACAATATCAGTGACCGATCCCAGCTGTTGATTTCAATCGGCGACCACATAGGTTCGCGGCGCAGGACTGCGCCTATCGAGGTCGCGACCGCCGCAATGAAGAGGACCCCCTCCATCGCCGGCATGAACAACGGCCTTGGTACTATTGAGGCGATCAGCAAAGCGACGCTGATGGTGAGCATAATGCTGATCACCACTGCTCTAATCTGGTCGAAACGCTGAGGCTCGATCAGGGATACGCGGCCGCCGTTCCAATCCGACATGCTCTTCCTGTCTTTCAGTCCTTTTTGGTTCTATGGACGTCGTTGAGAGGTGCGTCGCTCGAATTGTCGATCAGTTCTGACCCTAAAACACCGCCAACGCTGCGCCGATGATCCCGGCCCACATCATGCCGCCTAGCGGAACCGCGACGGCTAAGCCGCGGACTGCACCGAGATCGTCATCGCCATTCCTCCCATGTATCATCTCTTGGTCATGGCACAATTGCTCATTGAGACCCGCTTGTGCGCTCAGCGTCATCGGCCAGCTCCACTTTGTGCAAGTTAATAACTCATTACGTGTGGACGGAGACGCGCTGACTCAACTCGAAACCGCGCGGTTGTTTGATAGACTTGGTCTATCAAACGACCGAACATGACTAGTCAGCGAAGTAATCATCACCGGGCCTAACGACGCCCAATTGGTCGCGAACAGCTGCTAGGCCAGACGCTGTCTTGGCACTGCGCCACTGCGAGGCTGTCTCCCAGGTCAACCACACAGTACATCGCCGCAGAATCTAGGAGGTGTTATCCCGTCACATTCCACACTGTTGTACCGGAAAGCTAGAATCGTTCTTTCCGCACTATTTCGCAGTCGGCGATAGATAGCACACCAATTTGATGCTCCAGCAAACGGTAGGCGGCTTCAAGCAAGGCCTCAGTCTTTTCCGGCGCGACGATGCAGACGACTGCGACCATTCCGGAGGCGCGCGATACCTGTCCGTCTCGCGTCCAAGGCCCCGACGAACCGAAGCCGCCAAAGACTGGCAACACCGTATAGCCAGGTGCACCCGCTTTCTCGAGCGCGCGGGTCAGACGTGCCTGAAGCGGGGCTTCGATGATGATCTCAAGCCGTTTGGCGGCGTGGGTCTCCAACACTTCACCCTCCGGTGATCGCATTCGCGACAGCGATGTACATGGGTATCCCGAGGATTAGGTTGAATGGAAAGGTGATACCTAGGGAGAGCGTCAAATAGATCGCAGGCTTTGCTGCAGGCAACGCAACGCGCATCGCCGCGGGCACGGCGATATATGAAGCCGAACCCGAAAGCGTCGCGAGAAGCGCGACGCCCCCCGCAGAGAGGCCGAGTGCTGCACCAGTGGCTGTGCCAAGCGCCGCGCCAATCAACGGCATCACCAATCCAAATATGACGACTGGTGGCGAGAGATAGGCCATGCCTTGGCGCAAGCCGCGCCCGGCAACGAGCCCCATATCGAGAAGGAAGAGGCATAGTACACCTTTGAACGGCGCTACGATGAAACTCTCGATCTCAGCGAGTCCAGCAGGGCCCGTGATCCAACCGATCACAAATGCCCCGACCAACATGACAATTGAACCGTTGAGCGCAACCTCGCGCAGGAGCTGCGGCTCAAGCTTCTTCCAGCCAGGGCCAGTCGGAGTTCCGGCGACCGCGCCGGTTGCGAGGAGAAGCCCCACAAAAATCGCGGGCGTCTCCATAACCGCCGCGACTGCAACCATGAAGCCTTCTGCCTCCATACCCTTGGACGTCAGCACGGTGGTTGCCGCAACAAAGGTCACGATGGAGATCGACCCATAGTGCGCGGCGACGGCTGCCGCGTCCACTCGGCTAAGGCGAGAAATTACGCGGAGGATCGAGAATGCGATTAGCGGGATGACCGCTGAGAGGACCGTACCGGCGAGCATCGTCATGGCGAGGACCGTATGGACCCCATGCTCCGCGACGCTCGCACCACCCTTGAATCCGATCGCGAAGAGGAGATAGAGGGACAGAGCCTTTGCTGCGGCCTCCGGCACGGACAAATCCGATCGCGCCAAGGCCGCCGCAACACCGAGCGCGAAACTCAATACGATAGGCGAAACCAGGTTCTGGCCCGCCAGCGCAAACACGTCTCCCATCGAAGGCCCTACGACGCTGCCTTACGAAGTTGAGAACGAGAAACACAGGGCGATCACCCGTTTCTCGCCCATAACCGTTTCGTGCTTCACGCAAGAACAGTGGGCAAGGGCGGTCAACTACTTTTCCCAGGTCTTCGGACAACTGGATCTACGCGGCCTTACCCTACGAACAGAATGATGAAGGCGACAATCAGGGCGAACAATGCGATCGCTTCCGTGAGTGCAAAGCCTAGCAAGCCGACGGGCTGTACTTTTTCGCCGGCGACCGGGTTACGTGCCACCGCGGAAATCCAATCCGCAAAGATCTTTCCAAGAGCCAAAGCCACCGCGAAGAGCGGAAGCAAAGCGAGCGCAGCTGCGAGCAATCTGATACCTTCGTCAGTCATGACGTTTTCCCTTCATGTTGTGTGAGTGGGGTCTAGTGTGCGTGAAGTGCGTCCCGAATGTAGAGAGACGTGATGAGCGCGAAGATGTAGGCTTGCACGAAGAAGATTAGCACCTCAAACCCGTACAGGACAGACATCATCAGCACCGGAAGCAACGACAGCATGATGCCAGTTGGGCCTAAGGCCTCTAGGAGCATCACACAAAAATCAGCGAATAGCTTTATCATGATGTGGCCAGCCAGAATGTTGGCAAATATGCGCACACCCAGCGTCAACGGTCTAAAGAGATACGAAAGGAGTTCGATCACGATCAGAAGCGGCATAAGGTAGAAAGGTGTTCCCGCTGGGACAAAAAAACGGAAGAACCCCATGCCCTGCGTCTTGAACGCGAGAACGTTCACGTAGGTGAAGACTAACAATCCCAACGCAAGCGTCACAATGAGGTGGCTGGTGAAGGTGAACTTGACCGGCGTCAATCCAAAAAGGCTGCCGAACAAAATGAAGACAAATAGTGTGAAGACGAACGGTATGGATCCGGCTGCGGCCTTACCGGCGGTCCCGACTACAACGCGGGCTATGAACGAATAGACGATTTCGACGCTGACTTGTACGCGGTTGGGCACAAGTGCGCGTTCGCGAATGCCATAGAATAGGTAAGCACTCACCAAGACGACTGTGGTCACCATCGCTTGCGTCGAGGTGGTGAACGAAATGTCGACACCGAAGACCTGCAGAGGTATCAGCGGATCGATCTCAAATTGCCGGATCGCGTACGGTGCTTGCGGCTCATATGGAGCCATGCGTGTCCCCTTTGCCGAGCGCTGGTTTTGGGTACTAGCTAGGGCCGGGGGCGGCCGATTACCAAGCTCTATTTGATCGGTTTTTCCGATCGATTTTGCGGATCGGTTGGCGATCGTCATTCGGCTGTTTAGAACCTGCTTCCGGACTTCTGATTGGCTGTGTCAATCAAACAACCCCACAAGTTCGATTTGTCCTATTTCAGATCACCCCTAATTGGGAGTCCGTGGATCAAGCGAATCAGGGATCGAGAGCTCAAGATGCAGCGTTTTAAGAATGTTTTGTTAGTTGCCGACCGGAGTTATCAGTCGATTGCGGCCCAGCGCGTCGCGTGGCTGGCGCGCCGCAACGAGGCGCGCGTAACGCTGATCGACACAATCGAGACGGCGCCTGGCGAACTCGCGGCACTCTACGCGAGCTTTCACGGTGCACGTGAACGCGAAGTCGAATTTGAGGTTCTGCAATTTCACCAGTCACGCCTGGCCGAGCTAAGCGCTGAGATCAGAAATCAAGGTATCGAAACGAATGAGGCGCTGCTGCATGGCACGCCCTTCATAGAGATAATCCATCAGGTCATTCGGTCGGAGCATGACCTCGTCATTAAGGTTGCGGGCGGGCAGAGCGAGGGCTTGTCACTCCTGTTCGGCAGCACTGATCTGCATCTCTTGCGCAAATGCCCTTGCCCCGTTTGGATACTCAAACCGGTCGCCCAGCCAGAGTATCCGCGAATTGTTGCAGCGATAGATCCCGACCCATCAGACCCTCAACGGGACGCCTTGGCGAGTCTCGTTATGGATCTGGCGACCTCATTAGCGGTCGCCGACGAGAGCGAGCTGCACGTCGTGCACGCGTGGCATCTCGAAGGCGAAGAGACAATGCGAAACAGCGCATTCACAAAAATCCCGAAGCCGCAGATCGATGAACTCGTCGACAAAGCCGCTGCCGACGCGCGCGAGCGATACAGTCAGCTTTTGGGTCGATACAATCTCAGCCTGCGTTCACCGCGGATCCATCTCCTAAAAGGAGAGGCCCGAAGCGTCATTTCGGAGATGGCAGAGGAGATCACCGCCGACCTCATCGTCATGGGAACGGTCGGTCGCACTGGAATTAGCGGCTTCTTCATAGGGAACACTGCCGAAGCGACCCTAAATCAGGTTGATTGTTCGGTGATTGCCGTTAAGCCGCCTGGGTTTGAATCTCCTGTGAAACTGTCCGATTCGCAGTCCTAACGTTATTCTATATACCTAACTGTCCGCGAATTCTCCCTCGAGACGTTTTTGGTTATGCGCCTCACTGCGTCCGCAATTTGGCTGCTCCCGTCCCTAGTTGCGACGTTGTGGTTGTCGACGTTTGCTCCCGCCGTTGAGGACGGCAACGTAATTCGCTTCGCTATAGACTGGCTGCCGACCCTGGGCATCAGTCTCTCGTTCAAGCTCGACGGCTTGTCCCTGACCTTTGCGCTGCTGATCAGCGGAATAGGCGTGCTCATTGTGGCCTACTCCGCCAAATACATGGCGGATCACCCGCAGCGGACGCGGTTCTTCGCGATGCTCGTCCTGTTCATGCTGTCAATGCTTGGTCTGGTGCTGGCCGACAATCTGGTGGTGCTGTTCGTGTTCTGGGAACTCACGACCATCACCTCATATCTGCTCATTGGCTTCGAGCATGCCCAGGCCAAGGCGCGGCGCTCAGCATTGCAAGCGATCTTGCTGACCGGGGCGGGTGGTCTCGCGTTGTTGGCCGGCATTATTCTGCTTGGCACGGCCGCAGGCACGTTCGAGCTTTCCGAGATTCGATCACAGGGCGACCTAATTCGCCAACATGAGATGTACGTGCCGATACTGGCGCTTGTGCTGCTCGGCGCCTTTACAAAATCCGCGCAGTTTCCGTTTCACTTTTGGTTGCCGAACGCGATGGCGGCGCCGACGCCGATCAGCGCGTACCTGCATTCGGCAACCATGGTCAAGGCGGGCATCTATCTATTGGCGCGGATGCATCCAACGCTCAGCGGAACGGACTTGTGGGTTTGGACCTTGACCATCTTCGGCGCCCTCACCGCCGTGCTCGCCTCGCTATTGGCGCTGCGGCAGACCGATTTGAAGCTGATGCTGGCCTACACCACCGTCATGGCGCTCGGCACGCTAACGATGTTTCTCGGGGCCGAGGCGACAGTCGCAATTGCAGCTGCGGTCACCTTCCTGATCGTGCATTCATTCTACAAGGCCGCACTATTCCTGTTGATCGGCAACATCGACCACGGCACGGGCACGCGGGATATTCATAAGCTCGGCGGGCTGCTCCGAGCTATGCCGGTCACCGCCGCCACGGCAGCATTGGCCGCGTTTTCGATGGCCGGGTTTCCGCCCTTCCTCGGCTTCATCGGTAAGGAGCTGAAGTATGAAGGCGCGCTGGCTATTGCGTCGGAGCCGCTTTTTGTTGCAGCGGCCGTTGTGACGGCAAACGCCCTGATGGTCGGGGTCGCCGGTATCCTCGCGATAAAGCCGTTCTATGGCGAAAGCCGAGTGACCCCCAAGACGCCGCACGAGGCGCCGGTCCAACAGTGGATCTGTCCGGCGATACTGGCCGCGCTCGGGTTGGTCTTCGGCCTTGCCCCCGGTCTGATCGATCAAACACTGGTGCAACCCGCAGTCACCGCCATACTAGGGCGTCCGGAAACTGTCAAACTCGCACTGTGGCACGGCATCAACGTGCCGCTGTTGCTAAGTGTGCTGACGTTGGCGGCGGGCGCGTCAATTTACATCTTGCATCACCGGCTGCGAGCACGTCTCGCGGCAATCGAGGCGCGTCAGACACTGACTGCCGACGACATCTGGGACCGGCTGCTGGCAGGGCTGCGCTGGGCCGCGGCGCGTCAAACCGCGGTCCTGCAAAACGGCAAGCTGCGCACTTACCTGCTGACGGTGTTTACCACAGTCACCTTCATGCTGGGCGCCACGTTCGTCGCGCGCGGCATCGAGGGCACCCCGGGTTGGCCGAGCCTAAACCTGCAAGAATGGGGCGCTGCTGCTCTGATCGTTGCTGGCGCGATCATTACGGTGATGACTCATTCCCGGCTGACTGCGATCTGCGCGTTAGGTGTGGTCGGCGTTGGTACCGCGCTGGTGTTCCTGATGTTCGGCGCGCCGGACGTCGCGATCACGCAGTTGTTGATCGAGACGCTGGTAGTCGTTCTTGTCGCCGCCGTCATGTTGCGCTTGCCAGAGCTGCCCGCCGCGCGTTTGCGGCCGCTGCGCCTGGCTGTGTCCGTGGCAGTCGGTACGGTGTTCGCGGTTGCGCTGGCGGGGGCGGTGCGTGGGCCGCTCGATCCGGCGATCGCCGACTATTACGAAACCAAGAGCCTTACCGAGGCATTCGGGAAAAACATCGTCAACGTCATACTGGTCGACTTCCGGGCGCTCGATACGTTTGGGGAGATCGCCGTCGTGGCCATTGCGGCGATCGGCGCCTATGCCCTGATGCGGACACGCGCGGTGCCCCCCCAATGAACTCACTGATTCTCTCGGTCGCCAGCCGGTTGCTCGTCGCTTTGATGTTGCTGTTCTCCGCTTTCATGCTGTTGCGCGGTCACAACGCCCCCGGTGGCGGGTTCATCGGCGGTTTGATCGCCGCCACCGGGCTTGCCGTCTACGCAATCGCCGATGGCTGCGCCGCTGCCCGGCGAGTCATCTACTTCGATCCGCCGGACATTGCCGTTGCCGGCCTTGGCCTGGCACTGCTGGCAGGTTTGTCGGCCATAGTCTTCGGCGATCCCTGGTTTACCGGACAGTGGTGGTTCATCGACACCGGCGACGGCAGCAAGGGTATACCCCTCAGCACGGTGTTGCTGTTCGACGTCGGCGTTTACCTGTGTGTGCTCGGCGCTGTCCTCACATTTGTCTTCGCATTCGAGGAAAGCGTCTGACAATGGAGACCGCGCTTGCCGTTGTCGCCGGCGTGCTGATCGCCAGCGGCGTTTATCTCATGATGGCGGGGCATATTCTGCGGTTCATGTTCGGGCTCGTGCTGCTTAGCAACGCGGCCAACCTGACACTGTTTGTCGCCGGCCGCCTGACCCGCGCCGAGCCCCCACTGATCCCGGACGGGCTGAATGTGCCGGCTACCGAGGTCGCAAACGCGCTGCCGCAGGCACTGGTGTTGACGGCAATTGTCATCGGCTTCGGCTTGTTGGCGTTCGTGCTGGCACTGATTTACCGGGCCTATCAGTCGCTCGGCACGCTGGAAAGCGATGAGATGCGGGTGGCCGAACCGGAAAGCCCGGAGCCATGAGCTGGTTGCTATCGCTGCCGATCGTCATCCCGGTCGTCACGGCGATCGCGGCGTTTCTGTTACGCAGGATCCAGCCGACCGGACGCTGGCTAAGCATCGTCGGCTGTGCCGCACATGTCATAGCGGCGGCCGCGCTGCTGATGGCTGTGTTGCGGGAGAGAGTACTGGCGACCCAGATGGGCGACTGGCCGGCGCCGTTTGGCATCACCCTGGCGGCCGACATCCTGAGCGCTGGGATGGTGCTGGTGACCGCGATCACCGGCTTTTGCATCGCTATCTACGCCGCGACAGATATCGACGAACGCCGGGAGTCGCTGGGCTACCACGCCCTGTACCAGACGCTGCTGGCGGGCGTGTGCGGCGCCTTTCTGACCGGCGATCTCTTCAACCTCTACGTCTGGTTCGAGGTGATGCTGATCGCGTCCTTCACCTTGCTGGTGTTGGGCGGCGGCCGCGCGCAGCTCGACGCGGGTATCAAGTATGTGGCGCTGAACCTGGTGGCCACGCTGCTATTGTTGGTCGGTATTGCGCTGCTATACGGCCTAACGGGTACGCTGAACCTCGCCGATTTGCATATCGCAACGCGCGGTCTTGAGGACAGCGCCACACTGACGACAGTCGCGGTGGTATTCATTGCCGCCTTCGGCATCAAAGCCGCCGTCTTCCCCCTCTTCTTCTGGCTGCCGGCGTCCTATCACACGCCGCCGGTTGCCGTCTCCGCGGTATTCGCAGCGTTGCTGACCAAGGTCGGCGTCTACGCGCTGTTTCGCTTGTTTACGCTCGTGTTCACACATGACGTGGCGTACACCCACGGCCTGCTGTTGTTGATCGCAGTGCTGACGATGGTGACCGGCGTGCTGGGCGCAGCGGCGCAGAACGAGTTCCGGAAGATCCTCTCGTTCCATATCGTCAGTCAGATCGGCTACATGGTGCTGGGCCTAGCGTTGCTGACGCCGTTGGCGCTGGCGGGGGCGATCTTGTTTGTCGTGCACAACATCGCTTCGAAAACCGGCCTGTTCCTGGTGAGCGGGATCGTCCGGCGCAAGACCGGATCGTTTCAACTCGCGCGGATCGGTGGCGTCTACAAATCCAGCCCGTTGCTGGCTATCCTGTTCCTGGTGCCAGCGTTTTCGTTGGCCGGAATGCCGCCGCTGTCCGGCTTTTGGGCAAAGTTCCTACTGGTGAAAGCGAGCCTCGATGCTGGTGCCTTCCTTATGGCGGGGATCGCGCTGGCGGTCGGCATATTGACGCTGTTTTCGATGACGAAAATCTGGGGAGAAGCGTTCTGGAAGCCGCATCCGGCTGGCGACGCGCCCCCCGCCCAAACAATCGCGGCAGGAGAACCGTGGACGCTTTGGTTGCCGGCCGCGCTGTTCGTCAGCTTCGTTTTGATTATCGGCGTGTTTCCGCAAGCCTTCGTCAACATGGCGCAGTCCGCTGCAGGGCAGTTGTTGGACCCGACGCCATATGTTGACGCAGTGCTGGGAGGCGGTGCGCCATGAATCCGTTCCTTTTGAACCTCCTGCTGGCGGCAGGCTGGGCGGCGTTGCTCGGGCAGTTCAGTCTGGGCGCGCTGGTCAGCGGGTTCGCCGTCGGCTACGGCGTCCTTTTGGTGGCGCGACCGATGTTGGGCGAAACCACGTATTTCAAGCGGGTCTTCCGCGTGGGCCGGCTGATCGTGCTGTTTGTTTATGAGCTGATCGCATCCAGCGTGCGCGTCGTTTGGGACATCGTCACACCAACCCATCT
>JAAUXY010051153.1_pt1 | contig 14334 bp, 14 predicted proteins | sample 7278121 | NCBI WGS metagenome assembly JAAUXY01 (sample SAMN14350117, study PRJNA611818) | marine sediment metagenome | isolation source: surface marine sediment (1.8m) | place: French Polynesia: Moorea | collected 2018-08 | reverse complement strand
GCGTGTTGTCCAGCATCTCGGCAAACCACTCGGTGCCGACGAACACCCGCGAATTGCCGAAGATGTCCTGCACCGAATAGTTGACCACGGTCATCAGCGGAATGATCGCGGTGAACGCGACGACCACGAACACCGGGATGACCAGAAACCAGGCCCTGTTGTCGTAAGTCTTGTGCATGCGCCAGGCGGCCCCCTTAGTTCGCTAATTCACCAGCTCACCGTTTCGGTACAGTAACGTTCTCTCGCCCGGAAAAACCACAAAAGCAGTTTCACTTGGTACGGGCGTGTCTTCATCGATTTTGACTTTGATGGTGCTGTCGCCGATGGCAACGCTTACGATCTTGTAGTTGCCGAGATCCTCGACGGCGCGAACCGCGCCGGGCACCCGGCCCTCTCCCGGCGCCTCGGCCAGGGCGAGGAATTCCGGCCGCGCCCCGATCTGCAACCGGCCCCCGTTCTCGGCATGGTGGGCCCGGGCCGCCGCCGCGCCGACCAAGGGGATGCGCCCGCCCTTGATCAGCGCCGCCTCGCCCTCCAGCTCGCAGTCGAGCAGGTTCATGCCCGGGCTGCCGATGAAATAGCCGACAAAGGTGTGGCGCGGCCGCTCGAACAGGTCCTGCGGGGCACCGACCTGCAGGATCCGGCCGTCGTGCATCACCACGATCTGGTCGGCGAAGGTCAGCGCCTCGTTCTGGTCATGGGTGACATAGACCAGGGTCAGCTTGTAGCGGTCGTGGATCTCTTTCAGCTTGCGCCGGAGATGCCACTTCAGATGCGGGTCGATCACGGTGAGCGGCTCATCGAACAGAATGGCCGCCACGTCCGAGCGCACCAGTCCGCGGCCGAGCGAGATCTTCTGCTTGGCGTCGGCCGACAGGTTGCGGGCGCGCCGGTTCAGCTCGGATGACAGGTCGAGCATGTCGGCGACCGTGCGCACCTGGGCGTCCAGGTCGGCGGCCGCGACCCCGCGGTTGCGCAGTGGAAAGGCCAGATTGTCGTAAACGGTCATGGTGTCGTAGATGACCGGGAACTGGAACACCTGGGCGATGTTGCGCTGCTCGGTGGGGAGCGCGGTGACGTCCTGACCGTCGAACAGCACCTGGCCCTGGGTCGGGATGATCAGGCCCGATATCACGTTCAGCAGGGTGGTCTTGCCGCAGCCCGATGGCCCGAGCAGCGCGTACGCGCCGCCGTCCTGCCACACATGCTGCATCGGCTTCAGGGCATAGGCGTCGGTGTTCTCACTGGGACCGGCGTAGTTGTGCCCGATGTCGTTGAAATCGATCCGCGCCATTTTCGCCCCCTATTCCGCCGCCTCGGAGGTGACCGGATCGGACGGAGCCGCGGCCAGGCGGCCGTCCGCGTCGAACGCGAACAGATGGCGCGGATGGACGTAGATCGATACGTCCTGGCCGAGCGCCAACGAATGCACGCCTTCCTCCTGGGCGACCCAGGAAACACCGTTATGGGCGGCGTGGATGAAGGTCTCCGAACCGCTGATCTCGGCCAGCTCGACGGTGGCCGCGATCTCCAGATCCTCGCTGGAAAGGCGCGTGACATAGAGATGGCCGCAGCGCACGCCGAACCGGTACGAACCATCGGCCAGCGACGCCAGATGGCCGGCCAGCGGCACGGTGATCGACTGGCCGAGACGGGCCGTGCGGTCCCGCACCTCGCCGTCGATCATGTTCATCGGCGGATCGGAGAACACTTCGCCGACCCGCACGCTTGCCGGATTCTTGTAAACGTCCGCCGTGGGGCCGGCCTGCAGGACGCGGCCCTGGTCCATCACCACGATGTTGCCGCCGATCATCAGGGCTTCCAGCGGCTCGGTGGTCGCATAGACCACGATCGAGTGGCGGCGCGTGAAGATCTCGCGCAGTTCGGCCCGCAGATCCTCACGCAGCTTGTAATCCAGATTGACCAGCGGCTCGTCGAGCAGCAGCAGGTCAGCGTCCTTGACCAGCGAGCGGGCGAGCGCCGTGCGCTGCTGCTGGCCGCCCGACAGCTCTACCGGCAACCGGTCGAGCAGGCCGTCGATGTGCAGGATGCCGGCGGTCTCGCGCACCCGCCGATCGATTTCATCGCGCGCGACGCCGGACCGGCGAAGCGGTGAGGCAATGTTGTCGTAGACCGTGAACGACGGGTAGTTGATGAACTGCTGGTAGACCATGGCGACGTTGCGCCGGCGCACCGACAGGCCGGTGACGTCCTGGCTGTTCTCGATGACCCGGCCCGAGGTCGGCCGGTCGAGGCCTGCCATCAAGCGCATCAGCGAGGTCTTGCCCGCCGTGGTCGGGCCCAGCAGGACGTAAGGCGCGCCCGGCTCAAGGGTCAGCGAGACGTCCTCGAGATAGACCTCGCCATCGACCAGCCGATTGATGTCCGCGAGCTCGAGGGTCATGCGGCCGGCACCTTGCGAGGCTGGTCCTTACTGACCCGGGCGGCGATCCAGGCGCTGATACGGTCCTGGATCTCCGGCCCGCCATGCAACCCCATTTTCGAACGTCGCCACAGCATGTCTTCCGCCGTACGCGCCCACTCCTCGTCCATGAGATACTGCGCTTCTGCTTCGGTGAACCCGGCGCCGAAATCCGTACCGAGATCTTCCATGGACCGCGCGTCGGCCAGAATGGTGCCGATCCGCGTTCCGTAGTCGCGGGCCAGCCGCCACGCCAAGCTGTTGGGCAGCCAGGGGTATTCGGCCCGCACGCCGGCCAAAAAGGCGGAGAAATCCGCGTTCTCGATGTCGCCGCCGGGCAGCGGCGTCTCCGCGGTCCAGCCGGGAGCGGCGATGTCAAGCGCGGGCGCAAGTTTCTCCAGCGCGTGTTCGGCCAGCTTGCGATAGGTGGTGAGCTTGCCGCCGAACACGTTTAGCAGCACCGGTGCGGCGCCGTCGCCCTGGTCCAGGTCGAGCACGTAGTCGCGGGTCACCTCGGAGGCGCTTTGCGTCGCATCATCGAACAGCGGGCGCACGCCGGAGTAGCTCCACACCACATCGTCAGGACTGATCTGCTTGCGGAAGTAGACGTTGACCGCAGCGCACAGATACTCGGTCTCCTCCGGCGTGATCGCGACGTTGTCCGGGTCGCCGGTGTAGTCCCGATCGGTGGTGCCGATCAGCGTGAAGTCGCGCTCGTACGGGATCGCAAAGACGATGCGGCGGTCCGGGTTCTGGAACAGGTAGGCGTCCTCATGGTCGAACAGCTTGGGCACGACGATATGGCTGCCTTGAACCAGGCGGAGGCTCTTCGGCCGGTTGGCGCCGATCCGGGACTCCAGCACCGAACTCACCCAGGGTCCGGCCGCGTTGACCAAACCGCGCGCGCTGATCGTGCGCTGCGCATCAGTCTCGACGTCGCGCAGGGTAATGGTCCAGCGGCCGTCCGCGCGCCGGGCGGTCAGGCACTCGGTGCGCGTCAGGACCTCGGCACCGCGGGCGGCGGCGTCCACCGCGTTGAGCACGACCAACCGCGCATCCTGCACCCAGCAGTCGGAATAGATGAAGCCGCGCCCCAAGGTGCCTTGCAAGGGCTCGCCGGCCGGATGCTTGCGCAGGTTCACGCCTTGCGAGCCGGGCAGCAGTTCGCGTCCACCCAGGTGATCATACAAGAACAGGCCGGCCCGGATCATCCAGGCCGGACGCAGTGATCGGTTATGCGGCAATACAAACCGCATCGGCCAGATGATGTGCGGCGCCGCGCGCAGCAGGACCTCACGCTCGATCAAGGACTCTCTGACCAGGCGGAAGGCGTAATGCTCCAGATAGCGCAGGCCGCCGTGGATCAGCTTGGTGCTCGCCGACGAGGTTGCGCTCGCCAAATCGTCCTTCTCGCACAGCAGCACGCTCAGCCCACGACCCGCTGCGTCGCGGGCGATGCCGGCTCCATTGATGCCCCCACCAATGACGACGAGATCGAAGGAGCTGGGCTCGCTCACCTTGGCCATTTCCCCCAGAGAAATACCGCCCGCTTTGGCGGCCGGTCTGCCGCGCAGCGCTGTTTGTCGGCGGAAGCCTATGCCGCAAACCGACCCATGCCAACCGTAAAATGTTCGATATTGAAAGTTTTGCGGTGCAACATCGAAAATTTTGTTCCGCAGCTAGGCTGCGACCAGCACGTCGACCGCTGCCTCGCTCAGCATGGTCGCCAAGGCACGCGGCGGACGCTGGTCGGTGAACAGCGTGTCGACCTGCGAGACGTGGCCCAGGCGGACCATCGGGGCGCGACCGAATTTGCTATGGTCTGCAACCAGATACACCGTGCGGGAGTTCTCCAGGATCGCCTGGGCGACGCGGACTTCGCGATAGTCGAAATCCAGCAGCGAGCCGTCGGCATCGATGCCGGAGATCCCGATGATCCCGAAGTCGACCTTGAACTGCCGGATGAAATCGATCGCCGATTCCCCGACGATGGCCCGGTCGCGGTTGCGCACCAAACCGCCGGCGACGATCACCTCCAGTTCCGGATTGACCGATAAGATATTGGCGACATTGAGATTATTCGTGATGACGCGCAGGTCGCGGCGGTGCACGAGAGCTTTGGCGACCTCTTCGGTCGTGGTCCCGATGTTCACGAACAGCGAGGCCTGTTCGGGGATCTTTTCGGCCACCGCGGCGGCGATGCGGCGCTTTTCGTCAAGAAACATCACCTGGCGCGCGTCATAAGCCAGGTTCTCGACACTGGACGGCAGACCGGCGCCGCCGTGATAGCGCTGCAGCAGCGCGTCATCGCAAAGCTGGTTGACGTCGCGGCGGATGGTCTGCGGGGTGACCGCAAAGGATTGAGCCATCACCTCGATCGGCACGAACCCTTGCCTGCGCACCAAGGCCAGTATCTGGTCGCGCCGTTCCTGCGGTTTCATGCAATGCCTTCCGGGCCGCTCACGTTTCGACGAAACAGAGTAGCCGGTTGGCAAAATTTTCGAAAACGAAAATTTCCGGGGATCGGGCGCTTGACACACCCTGGTCCGCGCGGTTGTTAGCGGTCAACGGGCGGTCGAACGAACCGCCCGGACCAGGAGCCCGAACCTGCGGCTCCTCAGGGGAGGAAATCCATGGCCGAGCAGCCCGCCATTCTGGCAATCGATCAGGGGACCACCAGCAGCCGCGCCATCGTGTTCGACGCCAAGGGCTCGATCACCGCGTTGGCCCAGGAGGAGTTCGAACAGCACTATCCGGCCGACGGGTGGGTGGAGCACGATCCGGAGGAGATCTGGTCCTCGACCCTATCGGTCAGCCGCGCCGCCATGCAGGAGGCCGAGGCCAAAGGTCTGCACGTGGTGGCGATCGGCATCACCAACCAGCGCGAGACCGTGGTCGCCTGGGACCGGGTCACAAGCAAGCCGATCTACAACGCGATCGTGTGGCAGGATCGGCGCACGGCCAAACGCTGCACCGAATTGCGCAGTGCGGGCAAGGAACCCGAGGTAACCGCGCGCACGGGCTTGCTGATCGATCCCTATTTCTCCGGCACCAAGGCGGAATGGCTGCTACATCACGTGGAGTTGGCCCGCGGCAAGGCGGAGCAGGGCGAGCTCGCAATAGGCACCATCGATTCCTTCCTGCTGTGGCGGCTGACGGGCGGCAAAGTGTTCGCCACGGACGCCACCAATGCGGCGCGCACGCTGCTCTACAACATCCATGAGAACCGCTGGGATTCCGAGATGTTGGGGTTGTTCGGAGTCCCCGAGGTGGCGTTGCCGGAGGTTCGCGACTGCGCGGCCGATTTCGGCAGCACCGATCCGGACCTGTTCGGCCGCCCGATTCCGATCTGCGGGATCGCCGGCGACCAGCAGGCGGCCGCCATCGGGCAGGCGTGCTTTTCGCCTGGCACCATCAAGTCGACCTATGGCACCGGATGCTTCGTGATCCTGAACACAGGACCGACGGCGGTTGCCTCGAAGAACCGCCTGCTGACCACCATCTGCTACCGGCTGAACGGTGAGACGACCTATGCCATCGAGGGGTCCATCTTCATCGCGGGCGCCGCGGTGCAGTGGCTGCGGGACGGGCTGAAGGCGATCAGGACCGCCGCCGAGACGGAGGGCCTCGCGCGCGGCCTGCCAGACAATCGCGGCGTCTACATGGTCCCGGCGTTCACCGGGCTCGGCGCGCCCTATTGGGATGCGGAAGCACGCGGCGCGGTGTTCGGCCTGACGCGCGATACCGGGCCCGCCGAGTTCGCCCGGGCCGCGCTGGAATCGGTGGGCTATCAGACCCGCGACCTGTTCGATGCGATGGCCCAGGACGGGGTCAAGCCGACCGAGCTGCGGGTCGACGGGGGCATGGTGGCGAATGACTGGGTGGTGCAGTTTCTCGCCGATGTGCTGGGCATCCCTGTCGACCGGCCGGAGATTATCGAGACCACGGCGCTCGGCGCGGCCTTTTTGGCCGGACTGCAGTGCGGGATCTGCAGCTCGCTGGACGACGTGACCGATCTCTGGCGGGTCGAGCGCCGGTTTGCGCCGAACATCGACGCCGGCGACCGCGAACACCTGATCGCCGGCTGGCGCAGGGCGGTCGGTCGCGTCCAGGACATGGAGCAGCCATAGCCGGACCGCGCATCCGATGAGCGCGGCCCCGGGCCGCCGGGTCAGAACTTCAGATCGAAGTGCAGGACGCCGATCGTGCTGACCGGCGGGTCTTCCGGGCCATAGGCGGGGTCGGCGTGGAACTGGACGTCGGGCGTCAACGACATCTCATCGGTCAAGTTGAAGGTCCAGAATGACTCCAGCAGGACCCCGCCGCCGCGGCGACCGTCCTTCGACTGCGCCCAGCCGAGGCTGACGCCAATCTCATCGCCCTCCAGCCCGAACGGACTGTCAAACACGACGCCACCGCTTACGAACGGGCGGCTCCCTTGGTTCTCCGGCAGCACCTGCGAGCCGGCGCTCAACCAGGCCGAAGCGTTGTAGGGCGTTTCCTGTTCCAGTGAGAAAGCGTACCCGGCACCGGTCCCGCCTGCGTCCAGGCCGGAGCCGAGCTGGCGCGAAACCCGCAGGACGCTGTCGCCCAGACCGGGAATGGTCTGGATGATCCCGAGTTCGGCGCGGTACACGCCCTCCTCCTGGCCGGCCAGGTCTTCGATGAATGATGTGCTTGCGAGGGGTGCCGAATTCTGGAATGCCGGCCCGCCGGCGAAGCGCGTCTGGTCAATCATTGGGGCCCAGTTCGCATCGAAGCCGGACCCACCTTCGATCCGGCCCAGGCTGAGCGCGAAGCGGTCATCGAGAAAGCTCTGGCGATAACCGAGTTGGCGCGCAGTGCGAGAGTCCTGATCCCAGCGCAGGCCGAGCAGGCTGCGCGGATCAGTGGGCGTCCCGGAAACGCCAAATCCGCTGTTCCACGTGCCCTGTCCCTGCGCCGGAGACGCGGTCAGTCCGAACGGATCGCCGTCGGACAGGTAGAGCGTGTCCGCTTGCGCCGTGCCGAGCACGCAAGATGAGAGCAGGGCGGCCGCCCCAAGGGCCGGCAAAGATCCGACGGATCCGTGACGCTCCGTACAAAAGCTGCGCATGACACCCGACACCCGCTCGGAAGGGGCATGACGCAGTCTAATGTCGTGATTCTGTTCATTTTGGGGCGCAGTACGCGTTCAGCCGGCGTGCGCGATCAGCAGCTTGCCGCGCACGCCCGTCTTGATGATGTAGTCGGTGTCGTGCAACGAGGCGATGCGCATGGCGCCGGTCTCGGTCAGCGTTGCAAACTTCGCTTCATAGCCGTCGCGTTCATAGGCGTCGGCGTTGATGTTGGCGCAGATCAGCGCGCCCGGCTTCACGATGCGCAGGATCTCATCGAACCCGATAGGGCCGATGTGGCTGTGGCTGAAGGCGCCGGCGCTCACGGCCGCTTCGTAGGTGGCGTCGTCGACCGGCACCCGCTTGGTCATGTCGCCCTCAATCAGCGCATCGTAGACGCCCTTGGCGCGCGCTTTGGCCAGCATGCCCGGCGACAGATCAAGCCCGTCGAGCCTGGTGAAGCCGAGTGCGTGCAAGGCTTGGCCGGCCAACCCGGTCCCGCAGCCGATATCGATGATACGTAGATCCTTGCGCCCGGCATGCTCGGCAAATGACTGCGCCAACCTCATCGGCGCAACATAATCGTTCGCCTCGACCAGCTCTTCGTCGTACGTGGCCGCCCATTCATCGTAAAATTCGGCGACTTCTTTGGTGTCACCGAGCTGATAGGCCTGCGGCAGCAAGTCCTTGCGGTCCGGCATCGCGCTCCCCATTCACTGGTATCATGTCCGCATGCTGCGCCGAGCCGGGCCGAGCCGCAATGGCTGTTCTGGTACTTTCGCGCTGTCCGGACACGCCCTATGGTCGTCTGACCATTCCACGCGCATGGGTGCAGCCATGGTCGCCACTTCGGTCGATAGTGATCTCGCCCCGGTGAAAATGTGGCAGCAGGACATTTTCACCGCGCTGCGCGCGGCCGATGTGCGTTTGGTGTGCTACGTGCCGGATGCCGGGCATGCCAATCTGATCGACATGTGCCGCGCCGAGCCGCAGATGACGACGGCGGCGCTCAGCACCGAAGAGGAAGGCATCCCGCTGGCCGCGGGCGCCTGGCTGGGCGGGATGCGCAGCGTCCTATTGATGCAGTCGAGCGGGGTCGGCAATTGCCTCAACATGTTCTCGCTGGCGGTCAACGGGCGGTTTCCGCTGCTCTCCATCATCACCATGCGGGGCGAGTGGGCCGAGTTCAATCCGTGGCAGGTGCCGATGAGCCGGGCCACCGAGCCGGCGCTGCGGCTGATGGAGCACAAGGTGTTTCGCGTGGAGGAGCCAGATCAGGTGGGCGAGACGGTTTCCGCCGCCGCCCAGCTCGCGTTCGATGCCGATCAGTGCTGTGCGGTTCTGCTGGCGCAGCGGCTGATCGGGCGCAAGGTGTGGGGAGGATCGCGATGAACGCGCAGGCCGGTCTGCTGTCGCGCCGCGCCGCGGTCGCCGCACTGCTGGCCGAGCGCGACGATCTGCTGGTGATCAGTGGGCTCGGCTCGGCGACCTGGGACGTGGCGGCCGCCGGCGACCATGACTTCAACTACTATCTGTGGGGCGCGATGGGCGGTGCGGCGATGATGGGCTTGGGCCTGGCGCTGGCCTGCCCAGAGCGTCCGGTCTGCGTGTTCACCGGCGACGGGGACATGCTGATGGGCCTCGGTTCGCTGGCGTCGATCGCGCTGCAAAATCCTGACAACCTGTCGATCGTCGTGCTGGACAATCAGCGCTATGGAGAGACCGGCATGCAGCCCAGTCATACCGCGCGCGGCACGGATCTGGCCCGGGTGGCCTCAGGGTGCGGGATCACCCAGACGCTGCGGGTGGAGGATGCCGAAGGGCTGGCCGATCTGCGGGCCCTGCTGCACGATCGGTCGGGCTGTCTGGTCGCGGTGGTGAGGATCGCACCGGATGATCCGCCCCGGGTGCTGCCGGACAAGGACGCCGTCTATCTGAAGGCCCGATTCCGCCGCGCGCTGCTGGGCCACGTCTAGCCAAAGAAGGAACGCATCATGGTCGCCGCCACGCCTCATGCCCCGCAACACGCCGCGCTGGCCGAGCTCGCCTCGCGCTATGTCGCCGTGGACACCCTGCCCTGGCAGCCGACCGACTATGACGGCATCGAGATCAAGGTGCTGATGTCGGATCCGGACAGTGGACTGCTGACCGCCTTGTTCCGCTGGCAACCGGGCGCGCGGCTGCCGCTGCACGAACACCAGGACATCGAGCAGACTTACGTGCTGGAAGGCAGCCTCGCCGACCATGAGGGCGAAGCGACGGCCGGCGAGTATGTCTGGCGCCCAGCGCACAGTCGGCACGAGGCCTGGTCACCCAACGGCGCGCTGATCTTGAGCATGTTCTTGCGCCCGAACCGTTTCCTCGATTCCGCCGACGATTTGTCCGCTTGAAGCGAAGGGGCGTTGAGTTCTCCGCGACCCGATAAAGATCGCCAGAAGATCCGAACATCCGGCGCGACGATTTGGCGCGGACCAAAAGCTGACGCGGCATTTGGAAATTATTTCAAGGCTGTGGCGTGCGATGGTTCAGCCTCATGACGGAGATTTCTCACCCATTTCTTGTCGCCTTTTGCGAAGGGTATCGCACGCGTCTTAGCGTTTTCGTAGACTCTACTTAAGCGTTTCTAAGCTCACCGGAGCGGACGAACGACTGCGTGCAGTACGATTGATCCGGAGCGAACAAGTACGGAGGTGATCGCCACCGCGAGCATCGATTGTTCCGCCGATATTGTTAGGCGACGGCGCCGGAATGCCGGCGAGCGCGCGCCGATTGTCGGCCCGGAACTATAGGCAGACCATTGGCAGCGAGTTTTGGGGAATGTCGCGGCGCGAAATGGCAAGTACGCCCAAGCGGTCGTCGAGTACGAAATTGGCCTCGCTTCTCGAGGAGGAGCGGATTTGAACCTCGATCGCAATTCCCTGGATTTGACCACGGCGGAACTGATTCGCCGAGGTGCGAGTGCGCGCATTCCAAAGCAGTTCGTGTTCGGACAGCATCAAGAGGGCCGCCGGTTGCTCCGCAGCGTGGCCATCGAGGATGCCTCTCCGCTGAAGATTGCCAAATGGAGAACAGAGCTCGAATTGGCCCCCAAGCTGGCCGACGATAACCACCTGTTCGTCGTACATCTCGGCGGTGCGGCGGTGCACCGGCAGGACCGGACCGAACCGGTGCATTTGCCCGGTTCGTTCAAATTCCTTCCGGGCCCCGAGCCAAGTCGTTGGTCGAGCGCCGGCGCCGCGGTGTTCGCGCACCTCTATCTTGGCGCTGAGATGGTGGGCGGGATCGCGGAAGCGCTCCACGGTCGCGATCTGAACGACGAAGACCTGTTCAGCAGCCAGGCGATTGCATCGGGGCCTCTGCAGCGGATGATGGCGACGGCCGTGGAGAGCATTCTCGGCGACGAACCGATCAGCCAACTGCAGCTCGATGCCTGGGCTCTGATCCTCGGCGAAGCGGTGTTGCGGCATTTCTCCCGCTACGCCGACCGACCGCAGCCGAGCAAACAGCCGACCGGTCTGAGCCCGGTCGCCCAGCGCCGGGTGTTCGAGTACGTCGACGCGCACCTTGAGACAGCCGTCGGCCTATCGGATCTGGCCGATGTTGCCTGTATGAGCCCGTACCATTTCGCCCGCTGCTTCAAGAACTCCACGGGCATGACACCGCATCACTACGTGCTGCAGCAGCGGGTTCACCGGGCCAAGGACATGTTGCGCGAAAGCGAGCAGTCGGTCGCCCAGGTCGCCTTTGCCTGCGGGTTCAGCTCGCAGAGCCATCTGACCACCGTTTTCAAGCGGATTACCGGACAGACGCCGGCCCGGTACCGCAAAGAGGCGCTGCGCTAGGCCGACTTTCGGGCGACGCGAGGACCGGTCAGAATCCGCCCATGGCGCTGCTGGGAACACCGTCGCTCGCCTGCTCCATCGCCTGCCTCAGGACCTGGGAATCACCGATGATGTCGGCGAGCAGCAGGATCAGCCGTGCATTGACCAACTGGCTCTGCTCGTCGTCCAGTTCGGCGTGCATTTCGATCAGGGCCTCGTAGAAATCATCCGGGGCATCCAAGCCGCGGGCTCTGGTCGACTGTGTCATGTGCTAATCCCCCGTTCCCGCCATTGCCGGTTCAGCCGTGTCGCGCGCCAGCGCCCGGTCACGCGCGTGGATGACATCGGCCGCGGTGCAGGCCCGCCAGCGCGCGACCACATGCTGATCCGGGCGGATCAGATAGACCGCGCCGTGAGCCGCCCCGTATCGCTTTGCGGCCAACCCCTGGGGATCGCCCAGCTTGGTCACGCCGAGAGGCGTGGTACCGCTGCCAATCCAAACCACCGGCACACCGCTCATCTCGGCAATCTGCGCGACCGGTGCCAATTCGCCGAACGCCAGCACGGTGAAGTCCCCACCGCCAACATGCCTCAGCAGCCAGCCATCGGTGCCGTCCGGGTTGGTGACGGGCGCATCCTCACATGGCGAGCCCGGACCAAGCCCCCCGGCGAAGCCTTCGGCATCCGGGGTCATGGTGCTCATTCCGGCCAGCTTCGCCGGCAGCGACAGCCGGCCGGAATTCACCAGCTTGCGCGCGAATTCATGATCGCGGGCAAGCTGCAGCACGGCATCCCGGAAGACCTCGCTGGCCGGGCTCTTCGGCGTCATGAAGTCGGTGCTGCGGCTGGAGTTCCTGAGGTTCTCATCCGCCGCGAAAACCCGCTCCTCGTCGTAGGTGTCGAGCAGCCGTTCCGGGGCATTGCCCGAGAGCACGGCGGCCAGCTTCCAGCCGAGATTGTCCACGTCCTGGATGCCGCCATTGCCGCCACGCGCGCCGAACGGAGAGACGACATGCGCGCTGTCGCCGGCAAAGATGACCCGGCCATGGCGGAACTTGCCGAGGCGGCGGCACTGGAAGGTGTAAATGCTGACCCATTCGAGCTCGAAGGACGTGTCTTCCCCAACGATGGCCTTGATCCGGGGGATCACGGTCTCCGGCTTCTTCTCCTCCTCCGGGTCCGCGTCCCAGCCGAGCTGCAGGTCGATGCGGAACACATCGTCGGGCTGACGGTGCAGCAGCGCGCTTTGGCCGGCATGAAAGGTCGGGTCGAACCAGAACCGGCGCTCGTTGGGATAGCTTGCGGTCATTTTCACGTCGGCGATCAGGAACCGGTCCTCGAACACCTTGCCCTCGAAGTCCAGGCCCAGCATGCGGCGGATCGGGCTGTTGGCGCCGTCGCACGCCACCACGTAGTCGGCGACCAGCCGATAGCGCCCGTCCGGCGTCTCGATCTCCAGCTCAACGCTGTCCGAGCCACGCGTCAGACCGACGAGCTTATTGTTCCAGCGCATCTCCAGATTGGGCAGCTTGCGCGCGCGATGGATCAGGTAATCCTCGACGTAGTACTGCTGGAGATTGATGAAGGCCGGCATCTTGTGGCCTTCCTCCGGCAGCAGGTCGAAGCTGTACAACAGCTCGTCGCCGTGGAAGACCTTGCCTTCGCTCCAGGTTACCCCCTTGGCGACCATCCGGTCGGCGACCCCGAGCCCGTCCATGACCTCCAGGGTCCGTTTGGCCCAGCAGATCGCGCGGCTGCCGGTCGAGACCTGGTCGTTGTCGTCCACCAGCACCACCGGCACTTCGCGCTGGGCCAGGTCGACAGCGGCGGCCAAGCCGACCGGCCCGGCCCCAACCACCACCACCGGGCGCTTGGCGCCGTCGCCTTGCGTGAGCTCAGGCGGCGGAACGTAATCCAGTTTCGGTCCGTGCTGTACGCCACTTCCCTGCATGGCGCTGCCTCCCCCAAAAGTGTTGCCGCGTGGCTAGGGCTGGCCTTCCAGCGACTGCCACATCTCCAAATCGCGCTCGGCGGTCCAAATGCGCGGGTGCTCGATGCCCTGCGCCTCGTCGTAGGCGCGGGTCACGTTGAACGGCATGCAGTGCTCGAAGATCACCCACTCGCCGTAGTTCGGCTGTAGTCTCGCAAAGGTGTCGTGATAGACCTTGCGCAGGTCGTCACCGGCCTGAACGCCCGCTTTGACCGAGCCGAACAGGTCGACCAGAAAGCCCTTGGTCCCATCCACGCCCGCGCGCACCTCGGCCGCGCTTTTCAACGCTGCGCCGCGGCCGGGCACCATCTGATCCGGGCCGAGCCTTTCGATCAGCGCCAGCGTGTCCGCCCAGTGCGTGTAATACGCATCCCCGCAATAGGGCGTGGCGCCGAACTCGACCAGGTCGCCGGCAAACAGCACCTTCTCGTCGGGCAACCAGACCACCGTGTCGCCCTTGGTGTGGCCGCGCCCGGCGTAGATGATCTGGACCTCGCGGCGGCCCATCCAGATGGTCATGCGGTCGCCGAACGTCATGGTCGGCCAAGTCAGCCCCGGCACGCTGTCGGCCGCGCGGAACAAGCGCGGAAAGCGCTGCATTTCGGAGGCCATGTCCTGCTCGCCGCGCTCGTGGATCAACTCCAGCGTGACGTCGCTGGCGATGACATGGTCGGCGCCGTATCCGGACGCGCCCAGCACGCGCACCGCGTGATAGTGGGTCAGCACGACATGCTCGACCGGCTTGTCGGTCACCGTCCGGATGTGGTCCACCAGTTCGCGAGCCATGACCGGCGTGGCACGCGCGTCGATCACCATCACGCTGTCGTCGCCGACGACCACGCCCGAATTCGGGTCGCCCTCGGCCGTCAGGCAGTAGGCGCCGTCGGCCAGGCACTCGAAGGTCTCGACTTTCTCTTCGGTATCGGCTTGCGAGGCAAAGGCCTTGGCCATTTCGAGGGCTCCCTGCTTGCGGTCACGCGGCGGCCAGCGCCACGACCTTGTTTT
>JAAUXY010075334.1_pt1 | contig 14340 bp, 18 predicted proteins | sample 7278121 | NCBI WGS metagenome assembly JAAUXY01 (sample SAMN14350117, study PRJNA611818) | marine sediment metagenome | isolation source: surface marine sediment (1.8m) | place: French Polynesia: Moorea | collected 2018-08 | reverse complement strand
TGTATTCCCAGGGCTCCATGCCGAAAGGGACGGCGCCAAGGAGCGGGGAGGCGGGGATTTTCCCCTGGTCGTAGCCGACCCAGGTATAGCCGACTTCCACTTTGCGATCCCGCACCGCGTCCGTTACGGAAAAGGCAGGGACTATTTCGCCCGGTTCGAAGACGTCGATTTTGATGGCACCGTTGGAGGCTTTACGGATCATGTCGGCGACATACAGTGGATTGTCGCCGAGCACGGGCAGCGTCGTCTGGAAGACCACCGGCATGCGCCAGTGAATGCGAGCCTGCGCCTCGCCCTCCTGCGTGGCAACCGGAACCGCGTTACCACCGGGTGGCCGCACGGCCAGGCTGCCGATGATACCCACGACAAACGCAGTCACCACTGCCGCGAGCGCGGCCTTATTACTCATTGTGGAATCCCCCTGTACCCCGAGCGCGCCGCGGTTGTGATTGTGCTTACGTCAGGCGCGTTGCGGAGATTGTGGGAAGCGGGCGCGCAGGATGCAAGTGGGATGCATAGAGGCAAGACGAAGGAAAGCGCGCGGGTTGGGAGGCAACCCGCCGCGCATCAGATTTCAAGGCCGGTGGCGCGTAAAGCGCCGCTCTTGGTCGTTAGACCACCACCATGGCAACAACGATCAAGGCCAGGGCTACGCCCACCAGAATGGCGACGTTGTAGCCGATTTTGCGCAGGGTCTGCGCATCTTCCTGAATGAATACGCTCATGTTCCTCTCCACGAAGTCGTGTACTGACGTTAGCGGAAGGGCGCATGGCACCGTTTGATTCAAATCAAACGGCAGGGCTTGGAGATCAGACGTTTTTCGGCTCTGTGGCAAGCCGCACAATGGCTTCCCAGGCTTTCTGAAACGTCCTCACCTGGCTGTTGGCGCGGCGGTGGCGGGCGCGTATGGCGGCCAGATCCTGGGGCTCACGACCCTTGAGCTGAGTGAGCGTGGCGTTCGCAGGATCCGTCATGAAGTTCTGTATGAGACGGCCGGTATCCGTTCCCGGATCGGCCTGTGCCAACTGGGCAACGAGCAGAGAGGCGCTCAGCTCGGCATCGAATTCGTTGCCGTACGGCCCCAGCATGATCCCTTCGCGGGTGCGGAAGAACCAACCCTCATCCGTCTGTACGAAGCGTGCGGTGCGCACGATGTCCGGGATGCGTTCTTCGGCGGCGTCGTCTTCTCGTCTCAGTTCCATTGCGAACGGCTTTTTAGTTGACTCCACTAAGTATGCACGCTGGGGCGAGACCCAAAGTGAGGGATAGCCCACATTCTGTACGCCAGATGTAAATTGTGCGCTGGTTCTCACTTTGCCCGCTTACGGCTTTCTTACACATAAAGTGCTGCGGAAGTTGTTTTCGCAGACGTGGTCAGTAAACTCTGTCGGCTTTGCCGCAAGATAATAATTATTCTCTAGGGGGAAGCATGCAGATAGGTGTGCCGAAGGAAACCTGGCCCGGCGAGTTGCGCGTGGCGGTTGTGCCGCAGAACGCCAAAAAGCTCGTAGACCTGGGTTTCTCCATCAACATTGAAAGTGGCGCCGGTCTCGCTGCCGGATTTACCGACGACAACTACCGCGAGGCGGGCGTCGAGGTGTCCAGCGACCGCGGCGCGGTGCTGAGCGGAGCGGACATCGTGCTGCGCGTGCGCAAGCCGGATGCCGAAGAAGTTGGCCAGCACAAGTCCGGCGCCATCAGCGTGAGCTTCCTCGATCCCTTCAACGAGCAAGCGCTCGTGGAGAGCATGGCCGGTCAGGGCATCGTTGGCATTTCCATGGAGATGATTCCGCGCTCCACCCGGGCGCAGAAAATGGACGCGCTGTCCTCGCAGGCGAACCTCGCCGGATACGTCACCATCATCCAGGCGGCGTTTCACGCGCCAAAAATTTTCCCGATGATGATGACGCCGGCCGGCACCATTCCACCGGCGCGGGTGTTTGTCATTGGCGCCGGTGTTGCGGGTCTGCAGGCGATTGCCACAGCCAAGCGCCTCGGCGCACGTGTCGAAGCGTTCGATACGCGTCCGGTTGTTGCGGAGCAGGTGCAGTCGCTCGGCGCCAAGTTTGTAGAAATTGATCTCGGCGACACCGGTCAGACGGAGCAGGGGTACGCCAAGGAGCTCACGCCCGAGCAGATCGAGCTCCAGCGTGAGGGACAGAAGAAAGTCATCGCGCAGTCCGACGTGGTCATCACCACGGCGCAGCTTTTTGGCCGCAAGGCGCCCGTCATCGTCGGTCGCGACATGGTCGAGGCCATGAAGCCTGGCAGCGTCGTGGTCGATATGGCCGTCGAGACCGGCGGGAACGTCGAGGGTTCGGTGCTCGATCAGGTGACCGACATCAACGGTGTGAAGGTCATCGGTCAGGGCAACCTGCCGAGCGAAGTCGCGCGCAACGCCAGCGAGATGTACAGCAACAACCTCTTCAACCTGCTCGACGAGTTCTGGGATGCTGAAGAGAAGACGCTGAACCTCGACCCGGAAGACGAAATTGTGGAAGCGTGTGTCATCACCCGCGATGGCACGGTCGTCAACGAAACCATCAAGAATATCTATAACGGAGCTTAATCATGGAAGCGGTATTACTCGGCCTGGTTCTGATGCTCTCCATTTTTCTGGGCTTCGAACTCATCTCCAAAGTCCCGGCAACGCTGCATACGCCGCTGATGTCGGGCGCAAACGCCATTTCCGGTATCACCATCGTGGGTGCGCTCATTTCTGCCGGCGCGGAAATCCAGCCGCTGGCAACGATCCTCGGCTCGGTGGCGGTGATGTTTGCCACCATTAACGTCGTGGGCGGCTATCTCGTCACCAACCGCATGTTGAGCATGTTCAAGAAAAAAGACTCTGACCAGCCGGGAGGCAAGGCATGAGCATTGAACTGATCAACATCTGGTACATCGTTGCCGCAGCGCTCTTCATCTTCGGCCTGAAGCAGCTCGGCTCACCGGCAACGGCGGTGCGCGGTAACCTGTTGTCCTCAGTCGGCATGTTCATTGCCGTGGTGGTCACACTCTTCAACCAGGAGATCCTCTCGTTCCAGTGGATCATCGTGGCAGCCATCGTCGGCGCCATCATCGGTGCGGTAGCCGCACAGAAAGTGGCGATGACTTCGATGCCGGAGATGGTGGCGCTCTTCAACGGCTCCGGTGGTATTGCGAGTCTTCTGGTCGGCTGGGCGGCACTTTACAACGTCGGCAACACGACCTTTACGGACATCACGATTCTCCTGTCGATTGTCATCGGCGGTGTGACCTTCACCGGCAGTATCCTCGCCTGGGGTAAGCTGTCCGAGGTGATGGTGTCCCGTGCCGTGGTATTCGGTGCCCAGCGTATTTTCAACGCGGCGCTCCTGATTGCGCTGGTGGTCTGCTCGGTGCTCTTCTGCATGGAGCCGTCGGTCGACTCGCCGTACCTCTACGCGGTCATTGGCCTGGCGTTCCTTTTCGGCGTCATGGCCGTGCTGCCAATTGGCGGCGCGGATATGCCTGTGGTCATCTCGCTCCTGAACAGCTACTCGGGCCTTGCCGCCTGTGCCGCCGGTTTTGCCATCAACAACAACATTCTGATTGTTGCCGGTTCCATGGTCGGCGCGGCTGGCATCATCCTCACCAACATCATGTGTAAAGCCATGAACCGTTCGCTCGCGAACGTGCTCTTCTCCGGTTTTGGCGCCGTGAAGCAGGCAACGAAGGTCGAAGGTGAGGTCAAGCCCATCAACACGGAGGATGCGTTCCTCATTCTCGAAGCGGCGCAGTCAGTGACGTTCGTGCCGGGTTACGGCATGGCGGTTGCCCAGGCGCAGCACGTCGTGCGCGAGCTTGGCGAGCTCCTCGAGGGTAACGGTGCTGAAGTGACCTATGCCATCCACCCGGTTGCCGGTCGGATGCCGGGGCATATGAACGTGCTGCTCGCGGAAGCGAACGTGCCCTACGATCAGCTCATCGAGATGGACGACATCAACCCGCGCATCGACAACATCGACGTGGCGGTAGTCATTGGCGCCAACGACGTGGTCAACCCGGCGGCGCGCAACGATGAGAACAGCCCGATCTACGGCATGCCCATCATCAACGTGGACCATGCGCGCACGGTCTTCGTGCTGAAGCGTTCGATGGCGTCCGGCTTCTCCGGTGTCGATAACCCGCTCTTCTTCGGCGAGAACACGCGTATGCTGTTCGGCGATGCCAAAGAGTCGATCTCTTCGGTTGTGGCGGAATTCAAAGGCTAACTGTCCCGGAATGGGAGAACGATCATGCAAGCATCCGTTTCATCTGCAGTAAAAGACCAGGTCAGCGCTGAAGAGTGGCAGGTCCGTCAGGATCTGGCCTGCCTCTACCGTCTGGTTGCGGATCACGGGTGGGACGACATGCTGTTCACCCATCTCTCGGTGCGGGTACCCGGTCCCGAGCATCATTTCCTGCTGAACCCGTTTGGCATGATGTTTCATGAGGTCACGGCGTCGAGCCTTGTAAAAGTTGATGCGGAAGGCAACAAGGTCATCGAATCGGAGTACGACATCAATCCGGCCGGCTTCACCATTCACTCAGCGGTGCATATGGCGCGGGAAGATGCGCAGTGTGTCATGCACCTGCACACCGACGACGGCGTGGCCGTGTCGGCGCAGGCGGACGGCCTCCTGCCGATCACCCAGCATGCCATGCAGATCGGCCGGATTGCGTATCACGACTATGAAGGTGTGGCACTCGATCTGGATGAACGCGAGCGCATCGTCGAGGACCTGGGTGACGGTCAGTTCATGATATTGCGCAACCACGGCACCCTGACGGTTGGCGCAAGCTGCGCGGATGCCTACATGGCGATGTACTACCTCGAGCGTGCGTGCAGCATGCAGATCCGCGCGCTGTCGGGTGCGGTAGCCATCAACCACCCGCCGCAGGGTTCGTGGGAGAAAGCTGCCGAGCAGAGCAAAGTGCTGTTTGACGGCACGGTAGGTCCGCTTGCCTGGCCCGCGCTCGTGCGCAAGATGGAACGGCTGGATCCAAGCTTCCTCCACTAGGTCGCTGATCTCCGCAGGAGGCTAGGACGCCAGATCGTAGACCTCGGCGGACGGAAGATGCTCGAAGAGTTCATCCAGCGCCGGGGTTGGCAACCTTGCCGCGTTCAAGGCCGCGAACTCCCGCTTCAATGATTTGAACTCCCCCAGCCCTTGCTCCGCGTGACCGACCTTGATGGCCATCGTTTCAGTGCTGAGCATGCGCTTCATGATGAAAATGATCAGCGACTCGGGCAGCCACTGCAGCACGCGATGATTTGACGGGGTGATCGGTACGTCGGCTGCTGTGATGACAACCAGGCACTCGCGCATGGCCCGCACCATCAACCGAATGGCGTCCTGGTTGCTGGCGAGGCTCTCCACCTTTCCACCTGCGCAGAAGAGGGCGCCGATGGTTGGCAGTATTTTTGCCACGTGGGTCTTGAGCCAGGCGTCCATGTTTGCGCAGATTGAGGTTGGGAAGCCTGCCTTTTCGAACACCGCGGCGATGGCGGTGACGCGCTCCGAACGTTTACCGTCGATTTCGCCGATGGTTGTCGGCTGTTCCTGCCGCGAGGTGATGACGTACTGAATTGCATCTTCGCCGGGTATGGCGGCAGCGCCTGGAAATCCCAGCAGGACACGGTTGTTCCCGAGCGCGGAGGTCATGGGTTCAGGGCCGGACACGTTGTTACCGAAGAACATCACGGTCGGAGTGTGTCTGTTGTCAGCGAGAACCGGCAGCACGTCGTCGAGCGCATGTTTCGGTAGCGCCACCAACACGAGGTCATAGGCAGCATCAGCATCCAGCTGATCGATGACGGCAATAGAGGCGGTTTCGCGCTCGCCTGAAACGCCGTGCTCCAGCGTGATGCCCTGGTCGCGCAGATCCTCATAGCGATGACCGCGAGCCAGCACCGTGACCTCCTGGCCGCTTCGAGCGAGCTTTGCTGCGTACAAGCATCCGATGTTACCGGCGCCGTATACAAGTATGCGCATGACCACTTCCCTCGGCCTTCCTTGGATCGCCCAGTTTTTTCCAGCGCCATAACGGATGGAATGAGGGGTTTCCGAATGTCGGGGACAGCCCCGGGCGCTATGGGACGACGCCGTTGTCCTCGCCTTTCAAGACAGTACGCATTGCAGCCTCACTTCGCCCAGGTTTCATGCCGTCAGCCTTGCTCGAAAATCTCCACGTTCAAAGCGACCGGCTCGCCCAGCCAGCCTGCATGTTCCGTATGCTCCGCCAGTGCATCGCCTGTCAGCGGATGCACAAGGATGTCCAGTCCGTTTCGATGCGCGTCCAGCCAGGGGACAATCCGCTCGAATTCGTCAGCGTCGAACGACAGCTGACAGCTCCAGCGCGGGTGGGGTCCTACCGGCTTCTGGTGAAACCGGCCAAGTCCGACATGGCACTCCTGCCAGGCGCTGATACACAGGTTGCGAGCCTGATCAGCAGTCTTCGCCTCGAAGTAAACATGCGCATGATAGCGCTCGAAACTGTTCTCGGGTCGCTTGGACATGGTTCTTCCTATGAGTTTCTGTGCCAGTGAATCTTTGTCTACGGTCAACGTCGCGATGGCGCGGACGCTATCTTTCCTGCTGCGCTTGCAGCGTTGCGACGACCGCGGTAAGCAGGTCTTCCGGTACCTCGCCCATATCCTGGTCGGCGCACGCGCGACCCAGCTCGCGGGCTCGCTCGTAAGCGGCAAGGTACTCGCGGCACTCGCGGCAGGTCCGGATGTGGAACTCGAACTTTCGGCGCGTGCGATCTTCCAGTTCCCCATCCAGGTAGTCGTCAATGAAGGTTTCGAACGTTTCGCAGGTAATCATATAAGGCAGGTTGGACAGCATCAGACCTTTGAGTTTGCGCATCATGGTGGGCTTTGCCTCGTCTGGCGGTGGTGCGGCTGTAGTTTCACGGATTGGCTTGCCGCGCAGTAGCGGTTCCAACAAACGTTTTAAGGCGGACCTGGCGCGGTGCGTGCGTACTTTGACGTTCTCTTCGCTGATATCGAGCGCTGCGGCAACCTCTTTGACGGAAAGTTCCTCGAAGTCGCGCAGCTGCAGGCAGATTCTGAATGACTCGGGCAATGCCGCAACGCTCCGCCGTACCAGGTCCGACAGTTCAGCCTGTTGCGTGATCTCATCGACCGTCGGCAGCGGCCCCCAGGGCTCCTCGATGCGGCAGGCGTCAGCATCGAAAAGCGGTTGCAGATCTTCGATGTCGACAGAGCGAGTTGGTCGTTTGCGTTGAATGGCGAGCGCGGCGTTGATTGTTATTCGATGCAGCCAGGTCCTGACCGATGCGCGCCCTTCAAAGCGATGGCTGTGTTGGTGAGCCGCAATGAATGCATCCTGGACCGCGTCTTCGGCCAGCGCCGGATCCTGCAACAGACGCTGCGCGAGCCGGTACATCCAGGGAGAGTGCGTTTCAACGAAAATTTCGTCGATGTGCAGCTGCGTCTGGTCGTCTTCCGAGCTCATAAAGGCGTCTTATCAAGAAATTCACAAACCATTTGTAACCTTCGGGGGAGGGGAAACATCTAACCCTAGAGTCCGATGGTTGTCGACCACGACAGCTGAACAATAATGAAGGGAACGAACATGACGGAACAACTCGAGAGCATCACCGCCCAGCAGTGCGAGAATCCACCTGCAAAATACGACGACCTCAGCGTTTTGATGCTGAATTGCACACTGACCCGCTCGCCAAATCTGTCTCACACGGAGGGATTGATGAAAGTTGCAGACCGCATATTTCAGGCGAATGGTGTGCGCACCGAAATTCTGCGTCCCGTCGATTTCGAGATTCCTGCTGGTCTCGAGCATGACTACGCAGGTGTCGACGGCTATGAGAAGGATGACTGGCCCGACATTCAGGCAAAGATCGACGCCTGTGATATCTTGATCATCGGCACTTCGGTCTGGCTCGGGGAGAAAAGCTCCGTCTGCAACCGAGTGCTGGAACGGATGTACGGCTACACCCACGATTTTAATGCGAAAGGCCAGTACCGCGACTACGGCAAGGTTGGTGCAACGCTCATCACCGGCAATGAAGACGGCGTCAAGCATTGCGCCATGAACATTCTCTTTTCACTCTCACACATCGGCTACACCGTGCCGCCGCAGGCGGACGCGGGGTGGATGGGTGAAGCCGGTCCGGGACCGTCCTACATGGACCCGGGCTCGGGTGGTCCGGAAAACGACTTCACCAACCGCAACACCACGTTCCTGGTGTGGAACTGCCTGCACCTGGCGCGGATGTTGAAGGACGCGGGAGGTGTCCCCGCCCATGGTAATCAGCCCGAAGCCTGGGATGCGGGGTGTCGAACCGACTTCCACAGTCCTGAGCACAAGCGATGATGATCGAGCTGCTCGAATGGGCAGCGGTGGTGGTGGATGGCGTCGGTGTGCTTGTCATGCTGCTCGGGTTTGTGCTGGCGATTGTGAGATTTGCGCCGATCGCCCTGCGAAACGGGGATAGCGCGATCGGTGAGATGCGGAAGATCCGCTGCGGGTTGGGGACCTATCTCGTTTTTGCGTTGGAGCTCATGATCATCTCGGATCTGCTGCATTCGCTCGTCAGCCGTACGCTCGAGGATCTCTACTTCCTCGCGGGTATTGTGGTCCTGAGGACTCTGATCGCTTACTTCTTGAACAAGGAAATCCAGGAACTGCACGAGCAGTCAGCCTGAACAACCAGGAGAAACAGTGGTAACAACAACAACGTGGCACAAAGTTGCTGAGCTGAACGAGCTGCCGGACGGGCGCGTCAAGACGGTCACGGTAGGTACAAAATCGCTTGCCCTCGTGCACTTCGAGGGCCAGTACAGCGCAATGGACAACCGTTGCCCTCACCAGGGCGGTCCGCTCGGCGAAGGCTCGATCGAAAAAGGGGTGGATGGACAGTGCTGGCTGCGCTGCCCGTGGCACGGCTGGGATTTCGATCCGCTGACCGGCAAACCGCCGGGGGGACACGAAGATACCGGTCAGACGCTCTATGCCACCGAGGTGCGCGACGATGGCGTATACGTGGCGGTTGAAGAGGAAATTCCGCATACGCGCACGGTTACCGATGTCATGGCGGAAACCATGGTCAACTGGGGTGTGAAGCGTATCTTTGGCATGGTGGGTCACTCGAATCTGGGCCTGGCGGATGCGCTCCGCCGTCAGACCGTCGACGGCAACATGAGCTACGTCGGCATTCGTCACGAAGGCGCAGCGGCGTTTGCCTGCTCGGGTTACGCGAAGCTGAGCGGCCGCCCGGCGGCCTGTCTCACCATTGCGGGACCCGGAGCAACCAACCTCATGACCGGGTTGTGGGACGCCAAGGTGGATCGCGCGCCGGTGCTGGCGCTGACCGGCCAGGTACAGACACAGGTATTTGGCCCTGGCGCATTCCAGGACATTGATCTGCACTCGGCGTTCGCGGCGGTCACCCGTTTCAGTCAGCATGTGCTCCCGACTTCCGATCACGCGGAGCTTGCGTCGCTGGCCTGCAAAAACGCCATTGTTGAACGCGACGTGGCTCACCTGATCTTCCCCGACGACGTGCAGACCCTGCCCGCGGGGGAAGCCAGCGCTCAGACACCGACAGGGCGGCTGGGCGCGATGGGGCTGGCGCCGGATGCAGAAAGCAACGCGGCAGCGCTCCAAGCCATTCAAAAGGCTACACGTCCTCTCATCGTGGTCGGCTATGGCGCGCGTGAGTCGATGGATGTCATCGTCGATCTGGCGGAGCGGCTGCATGCCCCGGTGGTCACCACGTTCAAAGCCAAAGGGCAGATATCAGACCATCATCCCAACGCCGCTGGCGTGCTTGGCCGTTCGGGCACGCCGATCGCCTCCTGGTTCATGGCCGAAAGCGATCTCATCATCGCGCTCGGTTCTTCGTTCTCCAATCACACCGGCATCGAAAAGAAAAAACCGATCCTGCAGGTGGATTTCGAAGCGATGCAGCTCGGCAAGTTTCATCCCGTCGACTACCCCGTCCTCGGCGAAATAGGTCGCACTGTCAGCGGCTGGTTGGACGCGTTACCCGCAGAGACGGCGGCGGAGGATCAGCTCGCTGAGCTGGCCGCGCGCTGGGATGCATGGCGTGCTGAGAAGGCCAGCCGTCGGGCGGATGACCTTGGTCATGGTGTCAATTCTGCAAGCGTGTTTGGCGTCTTGTCAGAGGTGGCGCCCGCGGACGCGGTCATTGCGGTCGACGTCGGCAACAACACCTATTCCTTCGGGCGCTACTTCGAGTGCCGCGAGCAGCGTGTGCTGATGTCGGGTTACCTCGGTTCCATCGGCTTCAGTTTGCCGGCAGCCATGGGTGCCTGGTCCGCCGTCCAGGATTTCGAGGAGTTGCGTGGACGCAAGGTCATTTCAGTTTCCGGAGACGGCGGTTTCGGTCAGTACCTGGCTGAGCTGACCACGCTGGTCAAATACGACATGGACATCACCCACGTGCTGCTGCACAACGGCGAGCTCGGTAAAATCTCCAAAGAGCAGCGCGCCGGAGAGTGGGATGTCTGGGAGACGGATCTGCACAATCCGAGTTTTGCCGAGTACGCGGAGCTCTGTGGAGCCAGAGGGACACGGGTGACCCGGGTAGATGAGCTGGAAGCCGCGCTTGCCGGAGCGCTCGCGCACAACGGTCCGGCTCTGGTCGAAATCATGACGGACGCTGAGCTCGTCTGAGGCGGGGCGTACGAGAGGAGTAGGAGAGTAGGGGAGATGGCTGATCAATCGATGTTCGATGTCGCGGCGACGGCGCTCGTTCCGGCCCGCAAAATGAGCCACGCAGCGGTGCAGTGGGCATCGCGGGCTGCGCGGGCCAATCTCCCGGCGCTTGCGGACGACAGCCATTCGAGCTTGACCTGGCAGGGAGCGCACCATGCGCTGGTGAGCCAGTGTCTGGATGGCGCACAGCGTCTCCAGCTCGGATTCAGTTTCGCGACGGGCAATCTGATCTGGCTGGAAGACGGGAACGTTGTCGATGGGTTGCCACTGGTCTCCGAAGACGAAGCGCGGGCCTGGTGCGACGCGCATCTTGCTGCAAGCAGTCTTGCACCAACCGGTCACGCACAGATGCCGTATGAGCTCGATCCGGTCGACTACAGCACCATTGCGGACGAAGCCGCGGCGCTCGCAACGCTCGGCGCCTGGTTTGGCGCGACCCAGCAGCTGCTCGAAACGCTTGTCGCCGAGCATGGCGACGAAGCGGTCTCGCCGCCGATGGTGCGCTGCTGGCCACATCATTTTGACCTCGCCACGCTCTTCTTTCTGGATGGCGGCGATCCGGAAACCGCGCGTTCGGTCGGCGTGGGCCTGTCCCCCGGCGACGACAGCTATGGCGAACCTTACTTCTACTGCACGCCCTGGCCGAAACCCGCGGAGCTGCCGGAGGCGAGTGAGAACTTCGCCTGGCATACCGATGGATTCACCTCGCTGGTCTGTCCGGCAAGTGCCATCGGCGTCGATACCGACCTTGGCCACATCGCGGATGCCGCTGTGCGGCTGGCGTTTCAGATACTCGAAGACTGACCCGTTAGCGTATCGCTCGACCTGGTAACTCAATCTGCGAATAGTCGTATTCGATCGTATCGCCTGGATCGAGTGAGCCGGTCAGGGAATCTTCCAGCTTATCCATGTAGAAGTGCCAGCCCGCGAGCACCGAGTTCGTAATTTCGAAGTCACCGCGATGATCCTGATTGAACCGCACGATGTCGGTGAACGTCAGCTGACAGCCACCCGGAACAGCTTCCAGCACCCATCGCATGGTGCCGCATTGCAGCAGTCTGGGTGGGTCGAACGCTTCCACGACGCCGCTGACGTGGGCAGGGCCTTCACACTCGCCGCCGAACCAGATCTGGAATGATCCCCCCTGGTGATGCTCGAGCTCGAAGCCTGGAAACCAGTCCGCCAGCGAAGCCGGATCGGTAATCGCCTGCCAGACTCTTTCGGGCGAGAAGCTCAAGAAGCGGATGAACTGCACATAGGTCTCGCCCGCTGCGTTTTTGCCGACGCTGCCCAGCCGGTCCGTCGGCACGTTGCTGATGTCTTTCATGGCTTGTCTCCTTGATTGTCTTCTGCGCTGTGTAGATGTGCTTCGAGCGCGTCCAGCCGCCCTGCCCACAGCCGGCGGTATTTGGCCAGCCAATCATCGAGCTCGCTGAGGGGCTCCGGGTTGATGCTGTAGAGGCGCCGCTGCCCATCCGGTGTCACCCGCACCAGACCTGCGTCGCGCAGGACCTTGAGGTGTTTCGAGACGACGGGCTGGCTCATGCCAATGGCGTCAACCAATGCCGAAACGGGTTGTGGCCCGTCGACGAGCGCGTCGAGAAGCTTGCGCCGGTTCGGTTCTGCAAGGGTGTTGAATGTGCTCATGGGCGAAAATATATCTAATAAGATATATATCTGTCAAGACATATATTGGGGTGAAAAAGGTGGGCTCTTAACATCAGGGGGAATGGCGGGAGGCGATCAGCGGGCCCGGCGCGGGCGCGCCGGGCTGGCTGACGCTTAGATGTAGATGTCGTCCTTGTTGTCCTGGATGCCGTCTGGACCCTTGGAGTAGACGAATATTTCGTATTCCTCCTGGTGAGCGGAAGTCTTCTTGCGCTCACTGCGGTAGGCCAGCTCGTGGCCCCACGGATCCTGCAGATCGCTCTGCTTCAGAAGGCCATAGTTGACCAGGTCAGCAAATCCCGTGGGGATTTCGCCAAGGTCAGAATTGTATTGGTGGAGTGCCATCTGCACCTTGTGCAGCTGCACTTCGACCCGGTTGAGGTCGTCGCGGTCTGCGGTGCTGGTGTAGCCGTCGGCAATTCCACTTTGCTTGACCACCACAATTCCGGCCAGGACAACGCCAATTGCTGCAACGAACAATTTATTCATAGCGATGCTCCGTTCTCAGTATGTGAAGTGAAGCAGATATCGAGGTCTGGAGAAGTGATGGACATCACGGTCGGAAAAATGTGTTGCGCCATGTCACAGTTTTGTGACTCCCGGGCCGCTCTTGCGCAGGTTTTACATGCGGATGACGCCGGGTAAAGTGCGTCATCCCATTCTTGTACCAAGGAGCCGTCCCGTGGCGCGCACGTATCCCATTACCATCGTCGACGTGTTTGCCGAGGCAAAGCTTGCCGGCAACCAGCTGGCTATCGTCGATGAAGCGGACACGCTGACCAGTGAGGAGATGCAGGCCATCGCGCTCGAGACGAACTACTCGGAAACGACCTTCGTGACCGCACACGGCGGCGGGCGCGCCAGCGTGAGAATTTTCACACCGGCCTGGGAGCTGCCGTTTGCCGGTCATCCAACGGTTGGCACCGCCTGGCACCTCTGTAACGGGACCGGCTCGATCACTCTGGATCTGCAGGTGGGCCCCGTGGTCGTCGAATTTACCGACGGCGTCGGCTGGATGACGCCGCCCGAGGTGGCCTTCCGTGGCGAGCTCGACCGGGAAACCGCGGCCCGCCTGATTGGCCTGCCGGTTGCCAGCCTCGCGAGTGATTTCCCGATTACGCTTGCCGAGGTGGGTCCGCAGTTTGTGCTGATACCGGTCAGCGGGTTGGACGCGCTGCGTCACGCTCGATTGGACGGCGATCTGCATGCCAGGTTGCTGGCTGACGGGCTCGGCGTGCAGTGCGTATTCGTGTTCAGCGCCGAGGCTTACGGGCCTGATGCCGACTTCGCGACACGGATGTTTTTCGAGTCTGCCGGCGTTCGCGAAGATGCGGCCACCGGCAGCGCCAACTCGGCGTTTGCGGCGTATCTGCGCCGCGAGCGCGGGCAACTGGGTGATGTGGTGGTCGATCAAGGCGTGGAAATGAACCGGCCTTCGCGGCTCTATCTCGACGTCGGTGAAACGCTGCGCGTTGGCGGCAAAGTGCAGCCCGTCATCCGCGGCACGCTCGAGCTCTGACACCAGCCTGAGGCGGGCTGCAGGGGCGTCTATCGACTTTGTAGTCCCGGAAACGGTTCGTGAACCAGTTCACGTAATTCGTTGAACATCCTCAGTACAGTTGCTTCCATGCGCGAAAGTGACGAAACAGAATCTGCGGTTCGCTATTTCCGCTCCGGCCATCGCTACTTCTGCATGGACGGTAAGTGGTATTTCTCGACCCGCGAATCCGAAGAAGGACCGTTCAGCAGCCGTGAGGCGGCTGAGGCGGCGCTGGAGCGCTATCTGAACTCCCTGGAGATGCTGAAGAAGCTGCAGACTCCGGAGAAGGTCGAAAAAGACCCCGATGTCGACCGCGGTGATCCCACCATCTGGGACCGCCAGATCGACGCCATCTGAATCTCATCCCCCGACTGAAATTTCCGAGAACCGCCTCCGCGGAT
>JAAUXY010028807.1_pt1 | contig 14341 bp, 13 predicted proteins | sample 7278121 | NCBI WGS metagenome assembly JAAUXY01 (sample SAMN14350117, study PRJNA611818) | marine sediment metagenome | isolation source: surface marine sediment (1.8m) | place: French Polynesia: Moorea | collected 2018-08 | reverse complement strand
GCTCGTATACGAGGGCCACGGCCACGCCGTCGATCTTCGGCTCGCAGGTGAAGCTCATTGCGGAGGGGTCTGTCAGGCGCCCTTCGCAGCGCGTTATCCAGTCCCTCAGCTCATCCGCCGTCGTGCATTTATCGAGAGACAGCATCGCCACTTCGTGCGTGACTTTGTCAAACTGATCAGAAGGTGCACCGCCCACGCGCTGGCTCGGTGAATCCACGGTAACGAGGTCGGGGTGCTCCGCTTCGAGTGCGGTGAGCTCATCGTAAAGGCGATCGTATTCCGCATCGGCGATCTCAGGCTCGTCCAGCACGTGATAGCGATGGATGTGATAGTTCAGCGCCTTGCGCAGCTCAGCCAGCCGCTGCGCTGGATCACTCTGCGCCATTTCAGGCTCGTTTCGACAACCTGCGCCGCGCGAAGTCCGCAATGCGCTGGCGCATGTGCTCAGTGGCTTGACCCGACAGCGCGCTCAGTGCTTCGTCACGCAGTTCCCCGCCCAGGGCAACCGCTACCTGCCGCGCGGCGTTCAACATGTCTTCAAACGCGCCGCTGGCATCTTCCGGTCCTGGGAGCTGCATGAAGAAGGACATCCCCGGGGAACGCATGGACTCCAGATCCGCCAGATCAAACGTGCCGGGTTCCACTGCATTGGCAACGCTGTAGAGCTTTGCCTTGGTCGCGGGGTCGATACGGTGAAAGATGTTCATATCGCCGTAGCGCAGACCCTGTGCGCGCAGCGCGTTGATCAGCCCTTCACCTTCGAAGCGCTCGCCCCTGGGCGCAAGGATGTTGATGACCAGGAGTTCCTCCACCGGTGCCGCCTGCACGTTCGCCTCGGCCTGCGGTGCGGTTTCTCTACCTTTGCGGCCCCTGGAGGCGGTGACGAGCAGGTCGTCGCCGATATCCACGTCCTTGACCGAAGGCTGCGCGGTGGTCGCAGGCGTCTCGTCCACGGTGGAGATTTCCAGGGGCTTTCTGGGCGGCGCCTGGTGAACCCGTGGTCGAGGTTTCTGCACGCTCTCGGACGTCTGGGCTGCCGCGGTTACCGGGTCCATCAGCGTCGGCGAGGGTTCGTTGAATTCGAGGTTCTCCTGCGCCGGCTGCTCTTTGCGTCGATTCACGACCCGGGCACCGCCGTTGGGCAGCTCACCGCGCAGACGCTCGATCTCATCGATGTCGTCCGGGATCAGGTCCGGCACGATGTCCATCCTGAGGGGCTCACGCTTGGCGCGCCATGCAATCCAGAATCCATGCCCGACCACCATCGCGATCAGGATCCCGCCACCTATGAGGATAAAATCTTTGATGTCCAACCTAGGCTCCTTGGTCGCCTCGCCGGGCAACCGCTGAAATCAACCCGTCTGCGCCCGTGCGTTACACCGCCATGGCTGCAGCCTCGTCCACGTCTACAGAAACGAGGCGCGATACGCCCGGCTCCTGCATCGTGACGCCCATCAGGTAGTCGGCCATCTCCATTGTGATCTTGTTGTGTGTAATCACAAGGAACTGCACGTCGGCTGACATCTCTTCGATGAGCGCCGCAAAGCGCGATACATTGACGTCGTCGAGCGGCGCATCCACCTCGTCCAGCAGACATACGGGACTGGGGTTCAGGTGGAAAATCGCGAAGATGAGAGCAACAGCCGTCATGGCTTTCTCACCACCGGACAACAAATGCACGCTGGCATTGCGCTTACCGGGCGGTCTCGCCATGAGCGATACGCCGGTATCGAGTAGGTCCTCCCCGGTTAGTTCTAAATAGGCGTGTCCTCCGCCAAATACTTTCGGGAACAGCTCACCCAGACGGCTGTTCACCGCTTCGAAAGTGCTCTTGAAGCGTGTCCGCGTTTCTTTGTCTATTTTGCGGATGGCTTCGAGCAGGGTCTCCAACGCCTGCTCCAGATCTTCAGCCTGCGCGTCCAGATAAATCTTGCGCTCAGACTCCTGTTCGTATTCTTCGATTGCCGCGAGGTTGATGGCGCCGAGACGCTGAATGCGCCGGCCCAGGCGTTCGAGATTTTCGCTCCAGGCAGCTTCCCCGGCTTCTTCCGGCATCTCGGCCAGCACTTTCTCGAGGGCATGGCCGGTGTTCTCGAGCTGCTCGAGGATGTTCGTTTCCTGCACGCTCAAACCCTGGCGCTCGACGCGCTCACCCTCGAGCACCTCACGCACCTGAGCTACCCGTTTCTCGGCTTCGTGCTTTTCGGATTCGAGCTTGCGCGTGGTCTGCTCGCGCGCCTCGAGGTTCTCTCGAATCTCGCTCAAGCGGGCTTCCACGGCAACGCGATCCGAGAGTTTCTTCTCGAGGTCCTGCTGCAGATTCGGCAACGGCATGTTGCTCGTAGCAATGCCGGAGCTCAGCTTCTCGTGCTGCTCGGCAAGCTCCGCCTGCTGCGCGACCAGGCGTTCCCTGGCGGTTTCACTGGCGCCAAGACGTGACTGCAATCCTTCTTTCTCGACGTTGAGCGCATAGTATTGATCGCGGCTCAGGCGCGCCGTTTCGCGCACCTCAGCGAGGGCCGCATCCATGTCACCGCGCTCTGCCGAGAGCGCTTCACGCACGCTGTCCTGACCTTCGCGGCTCTGCTCGGCATCGCGCAGGGCATCGCGCGCCATGCCCAGCCGTTTTTCTTCCTGCTCGAGCTGCTCTTCGATCTCAGCAAGCTCCTGCGCCAGCTGCTCGCGGCGAACGCCCGCTTCTTCGAGCTTCACGCGGGTGACGCCATGGTCGGTCCGCCGTTGCCCGAGATTCTGATTCAGCTCGTTGACCGTGCGCTGCAGCTCTTCGCGCTGGGCTTCCAGTCGCTCAACCCGGGCACGCCCCTCCTGCACGTGATTCTGCAGCTCACCCAGTGTGCGCTCAGCCTCTTCGACGCGGACACCCAGGGTTTCCAGCATCTGGCCGCGGGCGATCACACCGGCTTCGTGGTCATGGTCGTGCAGCACGCGCACCCAGTCGGGTCCAACCCAGAATCCTTCGCGCGTGATGATGCTCTGTCCTGATTTGAGATAACGACGTCGCGCCAGCGCCACAGAGGTCGACTCCGCGGCGAACACCCCGTGGAGCAGCGAGACCGCGTTCAGCGCATCAGCGCGCACGAGTGAATTGAGACTCGGCAGCTCGAGCGCGGCATTCCCCGCATCCTGCCCGGCGCTGCCGGCACTCTCGACGAGCGCAAGATCGCCGTCGGGAAGCTCCGCCAGAGATGCGGCAAAGTCGTCCAGATTATCGACGCGCAGCGCGCTCAGGAAATGACCGAGCACGGTTTCCACCGCTCGCTCCCAGCCGGGTACCACGGCGAGATGCTCTCCCAGCCGCGGGCTGGCGCCCAGCTCATGCGCCTGAATCCAGGCTTCCGCCTCCTGCACGTTCTGACCCAGGGCGGCATCCTGCTGCGCCTGCAGCGCCGCCAGCTCGTGGCGCAGGTTCTGCACCTCGGTGCGGGCGTCTTCCAGCACGCGTTCGCGGACCAGCACGTCCTCGCGAGCGCTGCCGAGCTCTTTCAGGCACTCGTCGATGCGCATGTCCAGCAGCCGTGACTCGCGTTCGAGTCCGGTGATTTCCTCGGCGAGCTGATCGACGTCCGCGCTGCCGGAATCGTCCACGTGTTGCGCCTGGCGCTGATTCAGCTCGTTGCGGCGGCCGCGCAGGCGTACCAGCAGCTGCTCGAGATGCTCGATGCGTGACGCCTGCACTTCCGCCTCGCGGTCGTTGTGCGCCGCCTGCGCGTTGAATTCGTCCCAGCGCACCTGCCAGGCCCTGAGCCTTTCCTCAACCTCGGCCAGCGCCTCCTGGCAGCGCGCGTCTTCCCGCGCCAGCACGTCCACCTTCGGGACGAGCTCGTTGATGCGCTCCTTCAAACCGCCGATCTGCGTTTCGTCCATGGCCAGCTGACGGTCGGTTTCGACACGCCGCTGAGCCACGCCCTGCAGATCGAGCTCCAGCTGCTTGACGCGGGCTTGATTGAACTGAATCGCTTCCTCGATACGCGCAATGTCCGCACCAAGCTGGTAGTACTTCCCCTGCACCTCGTTGAAGGTGTCGGTGCTGCTGGCATGCTCGGCACGGCTTTTTTCGATGTCGGCCTCGAGCTGACGCTGCGCCGCGAGCGTTTTCTCGAGCTCTATCTCGAGCTCGCGGATCCGTTCTTCGCGGGAGGCAAGCTCCGCATGCAGCGCGCCGTGGCGCAGCGCATAAAGCTGTGCCGTGACCAGACTCTCCTCTGCGCGCAGCTCCCGGTATTTTTCCGCAGCCTGAGCCTGACGCTGCAAGCGATCGAGTTGCCTGCCAAGCTCCTCGCGTATGTCGTTGATACGCTCGAGGTTTTCGCGGGTGTGCTTGATGCGGTTTTCCGTCTCGCGACGGCGCTCTTTGTATTTTGAGATCCCGGCGGCTTCTTCCAGATAGACGCGCAGCTCCTCGGGCTTGGCTTCTACCAGCTGCGAGATCATGCCCTGCTCGATGATGGAGTAGCTGCGCGGGCCGAAGCCGGTGCCAAGAAAAATATCCTGAATGTCACGGCGCCGACACTTGTTACCGTTCAGGTAGTAGTTCGACTGACCGTCGCGGGTGACCTGGCGGCGGATGGCAATATCGGCGTATGCCGCATACTCACCACCAATGCGACCGTCGGAGTTGTCGAAGGTGAGCTCTATGCTCGCCACCGCGGTGGGTTTGCGGGTGTTCGAGCCGTTGAAAATGACGTCGGTCAGGTTTTCACCGCGCAGCTGCTTGGCCGAGCTTTCGCCCATGACCCAGCGCACGGCGTCGATGATGTTGGATTTGCCGCAGCCGTTGGGGCCAACTACGGCGCAGCGATTGCCGGGGAGGGTAACCGTCGTCGGATCGACAAACGATTTAAAACCAGCAAGCTTGATGTGCTTAAGTCGCATTTCTGTGTCGTTTGCACCGCCAGCTCAGGTCTATTGAGGTCTGTGAAGAAAGAGCTGTAAGACGCTGATTTGCAAATCGATTTAGAGGCGCTTTTTAGCGCACTCCAAGCCTTGCTGTTCAGTATCACGACTCTGCGTCTCTCATCACCTGTCTCGACGACAGGTGCAACGCACCCACCCCTCAACGAACCAGGATTAAGAACAAACGAACGTTACCCCGTTTCGTGAAGTTGCAAGTTTACTGGATAGAACGGGGCGGCGGTATCCCTTTGTGTAAAAAAACAGGGCCGAAACCCTGCTTTTTTATTGCTCAAAAGGATGGCGGGCTTTTGTCAGGCCGTGGCGCCAAGTCGAGGAGCGCGGCGCTCGAGGAGGTCACGAGTACGCGTGTCGTAGGTGCGTTCAACCAGGTTAACAAGGCGCTTGTGAAACGCCTTCAGGAGCTCATCCAGACGTTCCGCATCCCGTGCATCGAGCGCGACGTAAAGCGCCCGGTAGAAACGCGCAATGTCATGCAGGTCCACTTCGTCCTCGACGAGCAGGCGACGCATGAGACGATGACTCGTCGGATGCAGACACTCGAACAGCGCCTTAATGTACCGGTTGGCGGGCTCCAGCAGCGCTTCGAAAAATGCCATCCGCGCATGAATGACGGCACCCGCGTCCTGCCCTTTTGCACCCTGCTCCATGGCGCTGACCGCCATCTCCGCATCGTGCAGATTTTGCCGAGCGGACTCATCGATGAGGAGACCATGGAACCAGCGGCGCTCTATGCCACGCAGCACGTCCACCAGCTCCAGCACCTCGTCGACGACCATCTCGTTCACGATGGCGCCCTTGCGCGGCACAATCTCGATCAGATGCCTGCGCTCGAGAATCAGGAGCGCCTCGCGCACAGAGCCGCGCGACACTTCCAACTGGTTGGCAATCTTCAATTCCTGAATGCGGGTACCCCCGGCAAGGTTACCGAGAATGATCTGGTCCGCCAGATGATCCGCTATCTGTTCCGTGATATTCGATGATGGTTTGAACACCATATCGCCAATACGCCATTCTGCCGAAGACATAGCTTTCGACCCTCATTGAACTGATAAGTTCAAGGTATAGCGGGGGGCGTGAGCGTAGCGTCAAGGCGTAAAGCCTCCTCTGACGCGTTTTCCGGAGTGATGGGCTCCGACTGCCACTGCCAGTCGCCTTCCTGGGCCATTGCAGAACCGCTCCTGGACAGCCTGACGAGCACCTCATAGCGCTCCGCCTGACTCAATCCCCGGTCCGGGCTCATGCTGACGAGATCGTCCAATCTGACCTCGAACGGCAGCAACACTGCCGGCCGCTTGACCACGGCATAAGGCATGCCGCCGCCAACCGGTCGGGCAATCACGAACACGCTTGCAGTCTGCGGCACGGTGGCCTCCGCCTTGATCGCAACGTCGACGCCGGGCGGCGGCTCTGTGAGTGCATCGCGCACCTGACGTATGGCCTGAGCAAACGCCGCCTGTTGCAGCGTGTCTTCCGTGCCGGTAATGGCGCGGTTCAGATAGCTGATGGCGGTAGGGCCGTCGCCGGAGCGAAAAGCGTCCAGCGCCAGGAGCTCCAGAACGGGGCTCAAATTGGGATTGGCGGCAAGGAGGTCATCCGCCAGACCGCGGCTGACGTCGTCCATCACGCCGCGAGCCGCAAGATAGCGTGCCTGCAGCCAGTAGATCTTCACGTTCAAGTCGTCGCCGACAAGGGCGGACGTGGTTGCGAACGCCTCGGCAGACTCAGCATACGAGCCGAGCTTGAGAAGACCGTGTCCAAGCAGATACCAGCTTTTACTGTCCGCGGGTTCCGCCTGCACGCGGGTGCTCAGCCGGTCACGCCAGGATTCGAGCGCCGCGCGGTCGTTTTCCGCATCCAGCGTCATGACCTCTTCGGCTCCGTTGATTGCCGTGACGCCGGGATCGGCCACGGTGAAATACAGCACAACCGCAAGCATTGGCACCAACGCCGCGATCGCGAGGAGCAGCGTCGGCTTGCCCGGCTCGCCTGCCGCAGACGCCTCTTCCTCGTCAGCCTGCGCCTCGGTCAGCAGCACCGCGCCCATGTCGGAGGTGAGCTCTTCACGCAGCGCCTCATCCGGCGCCTCGACCTCGAGCTCCGCCGCACGCTGCCGGTAGAGCTGCTTGATCGCTTCGTCGTAGCCGAGATTGACTCTGCCCCCGCCACGGCGCAGGAGCGGCCAGGCGGCAAACGCAAGGGCAACGAACGCAAACAGAAACACGGCAACGTAAAGCACTGGCGTCAGGACCTGCTAATCGTCTTGCAACAGCGCTTCGATACGCTTGCGATCCGCCGCGTCGAGACTGTGTTCCGCGGGCTGACGGGCACGGGAGACCAGCAGAAAAATGGCAACCATGCCAAGCAGACCAAGGCCAATCGGTACCAGCCAGATGGCATAGGTGCGGGGCTCGAAGGGCGGATCGTAGAGCACAAAATCACCATAACGTTCGCGCAGGTAGTCGCGCACTTGCTGATCGCTGAAACCCTCGCCAACGACGAGATCGTGCACCGTACGGCGCATGTCCTGGGCAATCGGCGCATCGCTGCCGGCGAGATTCGTATTCAGGCACTTGGGGCAGCGGAACTCCTCGATGAGCGCCTTGTACCGCGCCTCCTGCTCCTGGGTGTCAAAGTGGTAGACGTCCACAGGGGTTGCGGCCCATGCAGAGACAGCGCTGCAAATGGCAAGCAGGAAGACGGGTATGGACCTCGTCATCGACCGCCACGCTCCGGCAGGTCCTTCTCGACAATGCCAAGCTGCGCCAGGCGCGGCGCGAGCTCATCCCGCCAGATACGCCGGTTCACGTCCGCCACGCGCTTATAGAGGATCTTTCCTTCCCCATCGAGAAGAAACGTCTCGGGTGCGCCGGTCACGCCGAGCTCCACGCCGAGCACCCCATCGGGATCCACGACCACCATGTCGTAGGGATCGCCGAAGTCCGCGAGCCAGCGCTGGGCCTTGGCCACATCGTCTTTGTAGTTGACGCCGATGAGCTGCACATCAGTGCGCTCGGCGATACGCATCAGCTCTGCGTGCTCGGCTTTGCAGGTTGTGCACCAGGTCGCCCAGACGTTGACCAGCGTCGGCCGGCCGAGGATGTCGGCGCGGGTAACGATGCGCGCCTCATCGTAGAGCGAAGGCGCGGCAAATTCCGGGAACGGTTTGTCGAGCAACGCCGAGGGCATCTGTCTTCGATCGTCCAGCGAGAAGCCGAACCAGCCAACCACCAGAATGAGCGCAAATACTCCGAGCGGGATGAACAGACTCAGCCGGCTCATGCGCTCACCTGCCCTGCAGCGCCGCCGTGTGCCGGGGTGTCCTGCCGGGCGCGCAGACGTCGATAGCGTTTATCGGTAACTGCTATGACACCGCCCAGCGCCATCAGGAGACAGCCGAACCACACCCAGCGCACCAACGGCTTGAAATGCAGACGGACAGCCCACGCGCCGTCGCCCAGCGGCTCACCCAGCGATATATAAGTGTCCGACATGAATCCCGGATTGATCGCCGCCTCCGTCATGATGCTGCCACGGGCAAGGTAACGCCGTTTCTCGGGCTTCAATGAATACGGCTTTCCGCCTGCCGGCGTGACGAGGAAATTGCCCTGATCGGCCACATAGTTCGGACCCCGCACCTGCTGCATGCCGACAAACTGCACCGCAGTGGTGCCGAGCTCAGTTTGATCGCCCGGCGCCATGCGGCGATCAGCCTCAACGGACTGAGTTGAGGTCACGGCAATGCCGACGACGGTCATGGCAAAGCCGAGGTGAGCAAGCGTCATCCCGGCATAGCTCAGCGGGATGCTCGACCGAGCGCGCACACGCTTCCAGACATCGAAGGCATGCGTGACGACAATCCACGCCGCGAGCATCAGGGCGAGCGCAACCATGACCAGACGCGGTTCGCTGAAGAACACGGCCAGGCCGCCGCCGACAACTGCCAGCGGTAACGCATAAGTAAATGCGGGCTTGATGGCCGCCCAGCGGGTCCGCTTCCAATTGAGCACGGGCACAAGCGCGACAGCCGCCGCCAGCGCCAGCATCAACGGCACGAAGAACATGTTGAAAAACGGCACGCCAATGGAGATGCGGCTGCCGGTGACCACCTCGTAGCCGATGGGCGCGAGCGTGCCCCAGAGCACCACCGCCAGAGAGACGACGAGAATCACGTTGTTGATCAGCATGAAAAACTCGCGGCTCATGAACTTGTAGCCTACAGCGGCCCGCACACCTCCGCCGCGCAGCGCGTACAGGGTGAGGGAGCCACCGACAACCAGAGCCAGGAAAGCCAGAATGTAGCTGCCGCGTTCCGGATCGACCGCAAACGCGTGCACCGAGGTCAGCACCCCGGAGCGTACGATGAAGGCGCCGAGCAGCGACAGGGAAAACGCGGCGATGGCGAGGAGCAGGGTCCAGCTTTTAAAGGTGCCGCGTTTCTCGGTGACGGCCAGCGAATGGATGAGCGCGGTCGCGGCAAGCCATGGCATGAAGCTTGCGTTCTCCACCGGATCCCAGAACCACCAGCCGCCCCAGCCGAGCTCGTAGTAGGCCCACCAGCTGCCGAGCGCTATCCCCAGCGTCAGCGCCGCCCAGGCCACGTTGGTCCAGGGTCGAGACCAGCGCGACCACGCCGCATCCAGGCGATTTTCCAGGAGCGCGGCGACGGCAAACGCAAATGGCACCGCCAGACCAACGTAGCCGACGTAAAGCAGCGGTGGATGCACGATGAGACCAAAGTCCTGCAGCAGCGGGTTGAGGTCGGCGCCGTCGGCGGGCGTCATCGGGATCAGCCGGGTAAAAGGATTTGAAGTGAAAAAAGCAAAGCTCAGGAAACCGAGGTTGAGCAGGCTCAAAACCCCGAGCACGCGATTGGCAAAACGTTCCGGATAGTTCTGTCGACGCACGACCACAGCCACCATCCACAGCGTCATGATGACAATCCAGAGGAGAAAGCTGCCCTCATGCCCGCCCCAGGTGGCGCTGACTTTGTAGTACCAGGGCAGCAGCGAATTCGAGTTGTTGGCAACGTACTCCACGCTGAAGTCGTCGTTGACGAACGCGGTCACGAGCACGGCAAAGGCGACGGTGGCGAACACGAACTGACCGACCACCATGGAGACGGTCGAGCGTCGCAGGAGCTCGCCGCGCGCGCCGTTCCCGCCCAGACCGGTGACGGCAGCCGCCAGCGCCAGGCAGGCCGCACAGGCGAGACTGATCTGCCCGAATTCAGCGAGCATGGTCAAGAGCCTGCTCCCTGGTCCTGGTGGCCGGCAATATCCATGAGCTCTGGTGGCATGTAGTTTTCGTCGTGCTTGGCGAGCACTTCCCGTGCGGCGAACCGACCGTTGTCCTGCAGCTCACCCTGCACGATGATGCCCTGACCCTCGCGGAAGAGATCCGGCAGAATGCCGTTGTAGGCCACGGTGAACTCGGCCCCGGCACGATCGGTCAGCACAAACTCCACTTCGAGGCTTTCGGGGTCCCGCACTACGGAGCCTTCCAGCACCATGCCGCCTGCGCGGATTGGCGTTTCCGTCGGCGCCTGGCCCGCGACGACATCAGCCGGCGGATAGAACATGTTGATGTTCTGCTCGAGGGCCACCATCAACGCCGCCGTCGTGCCGGACACGGCAAGCAACAAAAAGAGCGCAAGGTAGAGGCGTCGTTTTCTAACCGGATTCATAACTTCGTTTCTTCCTCTTGAGTAGCGCTGCCGCCATCACCGGGCAGCCAGCTGAACTCCTGCTGCAGACGCTTCCTGGACGCACGCACGGACAGATAGCTCACTGCAATCACCAGGAACGTAGCGCCGTAGGCAAGCCACACGTACAGACCGTGGCCACCCATGGCAAAAAACGCTGCCCAGCTCTCGAACTGCACGATCAACCTCCCGCCGCCATCGCTTCGCGCACCCACTGCGTGCGGCTTTCGCGCATGAGAATCTGGTTGCGCATGCGGCTGATGATGTTGTGTGCGGCAAAGGCATACATACCGAGCACCATCACGAGGAGCGGCAGGTACATCTCCGGCGGCATCGCCGGTTTTTCCGTCAACGTAAACGAGGCGGGCTGGTGCAGGGTATGCCACCACTCCACCGAGTATTTGATGATGGGGATATTGATTGTGCCAATCATGGCCACCAGCGCGCTTGCCCGGGCCTTGAGGCCGGCATCCTCGATGGCCTCTCGCAGCGCATAGATGCCTATGAAAAGGAACAACAGAACCAGGGTCGATACCGTGCGTCCGTCCCACTCCCACCAGGTGCCCCACGTGGGCTTGCCCCAGACGCCGCCGCTGAAAAGCGCCAGCGCCGTCAGCACCATGCCGAACGGCAGGCAGGCCGCAATGGCCACGTCCGCGAGCTTCATTCGCCAGACGAAAAGCACCAGCCCTGCGACGCCCATCCCCATGTAGATACTCTGCGCCACCATGGCCGCCGGGACGTGCACGTACATGATGCGGAAGCTGTTGCCCTGTTGATAGTCGGGGGGTGCAAAGCCCAGTGCCCACACGGTGCCGACGCCGAGCAGAATGAGCGCGGCAAGGCCAAAACCCACAACCCAGGGTCCCGACATCTGGTAAAACCAGCGCGGCGAACCAAGCTTGTGCCACAGCGTCTTTAAGGTGGATGTGAAGGACATTGTTCGACAATTACTCTCGACTAGTCTGCAACATATTTTTACTGCATCTGCAGGCTGATTCTTAGACCAGCGGTCGTGGCGAAAGGTCCAATGGTCAACGCCACCATGCTAATGAAACCGAGCCAGTACAACTGTGCATTGTTCGTGATCCCGGCGACCTCCTGATTGATGGCGCTGGTGCCGAAAATCAGCACCGGCAGGAGCAGCGGCAGCACCAGCAAACCCAGCAGAATACCGCCCCGGGAAAAGCCCACCGTCAGCGCGGCGCCTACCGCACCCAGGAGACTGAGAGCCGGCGAGCCGAGCGCCAGTGCCAGCATCGCGGTTGCCGTCACATGACCCGGCAGACCAAGCAGAAGACACAGGAACGGCGCTAACAATGTCACCAGCGCGCCGGTGCTCAACCACTGCATGCCAATCCGCAGGAGAATCACCAGGAACGGCACGTCCGCGCTGCACAGCACCTGCTCCAGCACGCCGTTGTCGTAATCGCGGCGAAAGAGCGCATCCAGAGACAGCATGTTGGTGAGCAACACGATCAGCCAGAGCACCGCACCGCCATATTCAGCGCGCGTATTATCATCGAGCGGTCCGCCCACGGCAAACAACATCACCGCCAGAAACAGGAAAGCCAGCGGGTTGATCACCTGCGCGCGATTGCGCGCGAGCACCTGCCATTCACGCCGGAGCAGACCGCCCATCACGAAGCCCCGGACACGGGTGCGAGCGATATCTCGCGCGCGGCAACTTCGAGCGGCGCGTGCGTGGCGCAGAACACAGCGCCGCCAGCCTCGATGTGCGTTGCAATGAGTTCGTTCAGAACCGTCTGGCCCTGTCGGTCGAGAGCCGTGAGCGGTTCATCGAGGAACCAGAGCTTGCGCGCCGACAACAGCCACCGCGCCATGGTGATGCGCCGTTGTTGTCCCTGCGACATGCGCCTGCACGGGGTTAACGCGTAGGACAGCATCTCCACCCGGGTCAGGGCCTGGCGCAGGTCCTCATCCGACACGGTGCGGCCATCGAGGGCGCCGAACCAGCGCAGGTTTTCGACCGGATTCAACAACTCGTCCAACGCGATCCGGTGGCCCTGGTAAAGAAACGGGTCACACTGGAAGCTGCCTTCATACTGGCTGTGAATACCGGCCAGCGTGCGCAGCAACGTCGTTTTACCCGAGCCGTTGGCGCCGATCAGCGCGACGCATTCGCCGGCCGCAACGGTTTCCGAGAGCGGGGCAAAAAGCGTCCGTTCATCGCGTTTACACGCTAGCTCTCGAAGCTTCAGCACCGGCCTATTCCGCCATTCACCCGGTTGCGGAAGCAACCACCTCGTAACAGGGCTCGTACTCACCGTGCAGGCGCATACGACCCGACGTGGCAAAGCTGCGCAGCAGACGATCGAGCGCGTCTGTCAGTTCCGCATCAGCGCGAAGCTGGAAAGGTCCTTGCCGCTTGATTGCGCGTATCCCCTGATCTTTGACGTTCCCGGTCACGACCGCCGAGAACGCGCGCCGCACCGCTACCGCCAGGTCCTCAGCGGGCTGGTTGCGCACGAGATGCAGGTCCGCAACGCTGTCATGCGTCACGTCGAACGGTGTCTGATGGGGTTCGGGTATTTTCATCAGCCAGTTGAAATAGTAAGCATCACCCGTCTTCTGCCGGGCACGACGCACGTTTTTGATGGCCCTGCTCATGTATGCGCCCACAGCCTCGGCATCATCGATGATGACTTCGTACTTGCCTTCGACAGCGTCGCCGAAGAGCAGCCGTAAAAAGTGATCCATCTCGGTGAAGTACTCCGCCGTCTCCGCGGGGCCCGTAAACACCACCGGCAGGTGCATGTCGGCGTTGGCAGGGTCGAGGAGAATGCCCATGAGATAAAGAATCTCCTCCGCCGTGCCCGCGCCACCGGGAAAGACGATGATGCCGTGACCGAGACGTACGAACGCCTCCAGCCGCTTTTCGATGTCCGGCAGCACCACCAGATGATTGACCATGGGATTGGGCGGCTCCGCGGCGATGATGCCCGGTTCTGACAAGCCGACGAAGCGGGCGCCCTCGGTGCGCTGCTTGGCATGGCCAACCGCTGCGCCCTTCATGGGTCCCTTCATGGCACCCGGACCACAGCCTGTGCAGATGTCGAGGCGCCTCAGGCCCAGATGGTAGCCGACTTCCTTGGTGTACTCGTATTCGTCACGGCTGATGGAGGGGCCACCCCAGCAGACGACCAGGTTCGGCCGTACGCCCGGCTCCATGACCCGCGCGTGCTTGAGAATCTGGAACACCGCATCCGTGATGCCGCCGCTGGTTTCCAGGTCGTACATGCTGGGATCGCTGATTTCGGTGCCGATGTAGATGACGTCGCGCAGCACGGCAAACAGGTGCTGGCGGATCCCCTCGACCATGCGCCCTTCGACCAGCGCCGTGGACGGCGCGTTCTTGATGTTGAGCATCAGACCGCGCGTGCGCTTGACGACTTCCACGGAGAAATCCGAGTAGGCGTCGAAAATGGCCGCGGCGTCGTCGGTTTCGTTGCCGGTGTTCAGCACCGCCAGCGCACAGCGGCGCCACAGCTCCTGCAGCGCTTCCGGGTGGCGGCCGTCACTCAGCGCGGAAACTTCTCGCTGGGACAGGAGCTCCATACTTCCCCGGGGGCCAATCTCGATGTCTACCTTTTCCAGCGGCAGGGGTTTGGCAACCGGCTTCATCTATGTGTGTCTCCTCCGATCATTAAGAGGTCAAGGCAGCTGACTATTGCCAGGCATAGT
>JAAUXY010109685.1_pt1 | contig 14343 bp, 13 predicted proteins | sample 7278121 | NCBI WGS metagenome assembly JAAUXY01 (sample SAMN14350117, study PRJNA611818) | marine sediment metagenome | isolation source: surface marine sediment (1.8m) | place: French Polynesia: Moorea | collected 2018-08 | reverse complement strand
TTTGCGATCCCGCGTTTTGCATCGCTCGAGTCTGAGGCTCGCGCTGCCACGGTCAACGGTGTTGCAGGCGCGCTGCGCAGTGCCGCTGCAATGGCTCACGGTCTGCATCTTGCTACCGGCTCTGACCCGATCACGATGGAGGGTGCGAGCATCGACATCGTCAACGGCTATCCGGACGCGGCGACGGTTGAAGATACGCTTGCTGACACGACAGGCTTCACCGTTTCGGTGGCAGCAGGCGTTGCGACGTTCACGAAGACCGGTACGACGGCAAACTGCGAGGCGACTTATACAGAGCCCGCCGCAGCAAACACGCCGCCGACCATCGCCGTAAACACGTCGGGTTGCTAGTGACCCGGGCCCGGCTGGATTGAGCGTGAAACCTCAGTCCGGCGTCGTGCGGTTACCTCGATGGCTGCTGCACGTTTTCAGGGCTCACGGAGATAGACTATGAAAAACTACAGGAAGCACAGTGGCTTTACGCTGATCGAACTGGTCGTTGTCATTGCGATCCTCGGCATCCTGGCGGCCTTCGCGATTCCGCGATTCGCCAGCCTGGAACGTGAGGCTCGCGTGGGTACCGTGCTCGGCGCTGCCGGGAGCGTCCGCAGCGCCGCTACGCTGGCGCACAGCCTGTTCCTCGTTCAGGGCACGACGCCGATCGTCATGGAAGGCGTCTCGATCGACCTGACCGAGGGTTACCCTGACGCCACCGATATCAGCCTTGCGCTCGCGGACCTGACCGGTTTCACCGTCACCGTGAACGGTGGCAACGATCAGGCGACGATCCAGAAGGCCGGGGTGACCGGCAACTGCCGAGTTGTCTACAACGACGCGCTGCCGAACCAGGCACCGGTCGTCTCGGTCGATATCACCGGCTGTTAGCCATGCCTCTCACATCGCTTAATGCAAGCGGTGGTGAGCGCGGCTATACGATCGTCGAGCTCGTGCTCGTCATCGTCATCCTGGGAGTGATTGGAGTGGTCGCGGCACCGCGATTCTTCAATGACACGACCTTCGACGAGCGAGCGTACTTCGACGAACTCGCGAGTGCGATGCGTTACGGCCAGAAGCTGGCGGTCGCCAGCGGCTGCAATGTTCGTGTCGCGATCAGCGGCAGCGGCTATGTGCTGACGCAACAGGCCGCGCTGTCCGGTCACTGCAATCCGGCGGATTCCAGTTACCCTGTTCCCGTACTCTTGTCTTCGGGCGACGCAGTGACGGGCAGCGCTCCAACCGGCGTCACGACGACGCCGGCTGTTACTTTTGTCTACACGGCGCTCGGCCAGACGACGCTCGGGTCCAACCAGGACCTGACCATCGGCTCCCGGGTCCTGTCAATCCAGGCCGACAGCGGGCTGGTGTACGCGCCATGAACCGCCAGTCCGGTCTTTCGCTCGTCGAATTGCTGGTGTCCATCGTCATCGTGGGCATAGCGGCCGGCACGGTGCTCGGCGTTTTCTCCACGACGACAGGCAGTAGCGCTGACCCGATGATTCGACACCAGGCGGCGGCTATCGCCGAGGCGTATCTCGAGGAGGTGCTGCTACGTCCCGTCGACGATCCGGACGGCGTGGACGGCGAGGTCGCACGCGCCGATTTCGATGATGTCGACGACTACGACGGCTTGTTTGACGTCGGCGCTCGCGACCAGTTCGGTACGCCAATCGCCGCGTTGTCAGCCTACAGCGTGTCCGTGTCCGTCGGTAATTCCTCGGCGCTGACCGGTGTGCCGTCCGGCGACACGTTCCGGATCGACGTGCTCGTGACGCGCGGCGCGATCATCAGCTATCGACTCAGCGGCTATCGGACGAGGCTGTGACGATGAAAAGGAGTCGCGGGTTCACGCTTGTCGAACTGGTGGTGACGATCGCCCTTAGCACGATCGTCGTTTCCTTTATGGCGGTCTTTATTTCCGGGCCGATCGCGGCCTACAACGACCAGAATCGACGCGCGGAGCTGGTCGATCTTGCCGATAACTCCCTGCGCCGGATCGCCAGGGACGTGCGCCGGGCCCTGCCGAACAGCACGCGGGTGCGGACAAACGGCAGCGTCGTCGTACTGGAGATCCTCACGACCGTCGACGGCGCGCGCTATCGGGACCGGGTGCCCGGCAACCAGGCACAGCGGCTGCGCTTCAACAACGCCGACGATTCGTTCAACACCGTAGGCGCATTCGCGAACATCGCGAAGCCGTTCTCGTCCACCAGTCACTATCTCGCGATCTACAACGTCGGCGTGCCCGGCGCGGATGCGTACGAGCTGCTGAATGTCATTACACCCGCCGGCACGCAGATCGATATCGATACCGACACCGTCGCCGGTGAGGATCGGGTCGAGCTGTCTCCCGCTTTCAGGTTTGGGTTCGAGTCCCCGGCCAAGCGCGTGTTCCTGGTCGACAGTCCGGTGTCCTACCTGTGCGACACGGCCGCCCGAACGCTAACCCGTTTCAGCGGCTACACAATCAGCAGCAGTCATGCAGCGCGTGACAGCGCCGCTGAACTAGCGGGCGCCGGCGCGACGTCGACGCTGATTGCGACAGACCTCGCTTCCTGCAGTTTCGCGTACGCGCCCGGAACGTCACAGCGCGCCGGATTGCTGACGGCGTCCATGGCGGTGAGTGAGGCGGGCGAGACCGTATCCCTGCTGCACCAGGTCCATGTGGACAACGTGCCCTGAGGTATTCGGATGTCGATGCGAATTCAAAAAGGCTTCTCCCTCGTCCCGGCGCTGTTCCTGATCATCGTGCTGGCCGGGCTCGGCGCTGCGGCGGTCCGTATCAGCGTCGTGCAGCAGCAGACGGTCGTGCTCGGCATGCAGAGCGCGCGCGCTTTTTCCGCAGCGCGCAGCGGACTCGAATGGGCGGCCTACGATGCGCTCAACAACGGGAGTTGCGGCAGTGGATCGCTCAGTTACAGCGAGGGTGGGCTCGCCGGATTCAGCGTCAACACAACTTGCAGTTCGACCTCGCATACCGAGGGTGCGCTGACCGTGAACGTCTACACGATCAATGCCTTCGCGTGGTCAGGCGCGTACGGTCAGCCCGACTACGTGTCGCGACGCATCAGCATGACGGTCACGGACGCGAGCTAGGGACAGATCGATGCGGCCTCGACTGAACAGATGGGAATGGATATCGACAGCAGCCGGTCGGCTGCTCTTGCCCGCATTGCTGTTCCTCGGTCCGAGCGTGCTTGCAGCGCCGGGCGACGTCCTCTTCGAAGACGACTTCAACGGCAATCTCGATGACTGGACCGTCTCGAGCTCGGGCGGCGATGCCAGCATCGGCAGCGAGACCGGTGAGCAGGGAAGTTCTTTGCGGCTCAGGTTCGGTGCGGTCAGCGTTACGAGCGACCCGTTCGACGCCTCGGTGCCGGCGGCGCAACTGGACGTATGGATACGGCGGGGCGCTGACAGTTTCAGTGAGAACCCGGACGAAGACGAGAACCTCGTCGTCGAGTACCTGAATAACGTTGGAACCTGGATAGAGGTCGCGGAGTACCCGGGCGACGGGACGCCCGGCGAAGTCATCAACCTGAGCCAGGTTCTTCCTGCCGATGCCCGGCATGCGGCACTGCGGATCCGATTTACGCTGACGGAAGGTGGCCCGAGTCCCTACGACTACTGGCATATTGACAATCCGACGGTGACCGAAATCGCACCGTCAGGACCCTTCGGCCTGGGCAGCTGCACGGACTTCGAAAGCGGGCTCGGCGGCTGGACGGTATCCTCATCCGGGGGCGACGCCGGCGTGAGCAGCGCTACGTCGAATTCCGGTACCTCGTCCTTGTACACACGCTGGAACGTTGTGACGGTGACAAGCCCAGCCGTCGATACGAGCGCGGAGGCGGGATTGGAGCTGTCTATCTGGGTCCAGCGAGGCGATGACAGTTTCAGCGAAAACCCGGACGGCGGTGAGGATCTCGTCGTACAGTATTTCAATGATTCCGGTAGCTGGGTAACGCTGGAGACGTTCCCGGGAAGCGGTTCACAGGGCGAGGTATTTGACAGGTCCTACACACTCCCGTCGTCTGCCCTGCACAACGCCTTCCAGGTCCGTGTTCGCCAGCTGGGTGGCGGTGGCTCTGACTTCGACTACTGGCACGTCGACGATGTGTGCCTCACGTCCAGTTCACCGACGGTGCTCTCCTACTGGTTCGAGGAATCGCAGTGGACGGGAGCGGCCGATGAGGTCATCGAGGAAAGCGGCAGCGGACTGGACGGTACCGTGTTCGGCGGGGGAGACACGGCGCAGTCTTCCCCTGCGATTGCCGGCAATCCGGGCTCCTGTCGATATGCCGATTTCGACGGCGTCGATGACTACATCGAGATCGCCGACGATCCGGCGCTGGACCTGCCGGACGAATTGACCGTCGGTGTCTGGGTCAACGCGCGGAGTATTCCGTCCAGTGATCTGCATTCGATCGTGTCGAAGGACTGGAACTACGAGTTCCACTTCGACAGCTCCGGGCGAGTGTTCTGGTACTGGGAGAACCCTTCTGGCACGGTGCGGACCTTGACCGGCTCGTCCGTCCTGAACACCGACCAGTGGTATCACATTGCGATCACGTACGAGGCTGGAAGCCAGGTGATCTACGTCAATGGAATTCCTGACGCATCGTCATCTCGCAACGAGACGCTGAGACTCAATGACCGGTCCCTATTTATCGGCACCGACTTCAACTTCAATTCGCGCGTATGGGACGGCTTCATCGACGAGGTCAACATCTATGACCGCGCACTGTCGCAAGCCGAGGTCCAGGCCCTGATGATGGAGACGCACCCCTGCGGCAGCACGTCGCCACAGTTCGTCATCAATCATGACGGTTACGGCATCAACTGCCAGCCGGAGACGATCACGGTCGACGTCATCGACGCAATCGCCGGCACGCCACTTCTCGACTACAACGCGACGATCGAACTCGACACCCAGAGCGGTCGTGGCAGCTGGCAGCTGGTTGCTGGCGGCGGCAGCCTGAACGATGCGACGCCCAACGACGGTGTCGCTACGTACAACTGGCCGCTGACCGAGTCACAGGCCGTGTTCAGCCTGTCCTATCCCGAAGGCACCCCGATTATTGATGTCGACGTCTTTCAGCAGAATGATCCTGGCATCCGCGATTCCGATGCCGAGGGCAACCTCGAGTTCTCAGCGAGCGGTTTCACGGTCACGGCAAGTCCGCTGTCCAACCCGCCGCCTGGCGTCATCACGACGTTTAACGCGGCGCAGACGGCGGGGACAGACTTTGCCCTGCACATCACGGCGTTCGGCCAGACGCCCAACGACCCGAGCTGTGGCGTTATCGAGGCTTACACGGGCGACAAGCCGCTGGAGTTCTGGCTGACGCGACAGAACCCGGCCACCGGCAGCATCACGGCGACCATCGACGGGGGCGCTATCGCAACCAGCGAAGGCGCCGCGGCGGTCACGACCGTCACGTTCACGAACGGGCAGGCGGTGGTCGCTGCGAAGTACAAGGACGTCGGGCAGGTGCAGGTCAGCATGAAGGACACGTCGCCTGCGGACCCGGACCTGGCGTCAGGCATCCGCGGCGCGACGGCCGGGTTCGTCGTCAAACCCGCGGAATTCAGACTGTCCAACATCGCCAGCGGTGCTACGCCAAACCCGGGCGCCGCCGGCGCGAGCGGTGACGTCTTCATCGCCGCTGGCGAGGCGTTTTCGGCGACGGTGACGGCGTATGACGCGGAAGGATCGGTCACGCCGAACTACGGCCAGGAGACAGTCGCGGAAGGCGTGTCGCTCGCGTCGAACATCGTTCTGCCGGCGGCCGGCAACAATCCTTCGCTCGGCTCGGCGACCGGATTCGGCGCGTTCTCAGGAGGCAGCGCGACCGGCGCCAACTTCAGCTGGGCCGAGGTCGGCATCATCACGCTGACCCCTTCGGTCGGCGACGGGGACTACCTCGGCGCCGGGGACGTCAGCGGGCAGACCTCCGGTAACGTGGGTCGCTTCATACCCCACCACTTCGAGACGTCAACGAATGTGCCGACGCTGGCCACGAGCTGCGCCGCCGGGTCGTTTACCTACATCGGGGAGTCCTTCGGCTACACGACCGCGCCCGTCATCACGTTCACGGCAAAGGCGCTGGGTGGCCAGACGACCGTCAACTACGACGGTGACTTCTTCAAGATGACAGGCCTCGCCGCGCCGACCTACACATCGACGCCCGCGACACTGGATACGTCCGGACTGCCCGGCAGCGGCGACCCGGCCGTCGCCTCGTCGGGTTCGGGTGTCGGCACGCTGACGTTCTCGAGCGGAAGCGGATTCTCCTACACAAGGGGTGCCGAGGAGCCGGAGTTCGACGCCGACATTCGCCTGAGCCAGGTCGTCGCGGACTCGGACGGTGCGGCCGCGCTCAGCAACCCGGTCGTGTTCGGCAATCCTGACGGCATGCTGTTCGACGCAGGCGCCGCCCAGCGATACGGTCGCGCCAGAATCCTGAATGCGTTCGGCTCGGAACGGGTCAATCTCGCGGTCACGCTGCGGACCGAGTACTTCCTCAACGCCTCGACCGGCTTCGTGTCCAATGTGGCCGATGAGTGCTCGACACCGGTGACGGTCGCGCTGGATCTGTTCACCGACAACCTCGCTGACGGCGAAACCTGCGTGCTCGATAACGGCGCTCCGGGCCTAAGCGGAGCGGGCTGTGCGACGGCGGCCGCGCCCGCGTTCCAGTTCCGGGAACCGTCCGTCGCCGGCAATTTCAACCTGAACCTGCAGGCGCCCGGCGATGGCAACGACGGCAGCGCGAGAATCAGCGCCGATGTACCTGCCTGGCTGGAATACGACTGGGATGCCGGCAGTTCCGGCAACGAGGACCCGGAAGCCAACGCCACCTTCGGGGTCTTCCAGGGCGAGGGCCGCCAGATCTACACGAGGGAACTCTACTAGCGTTGACGAACTCAGGCGTCCTGGCGCCTGCGCGGCCGCTCAATCCGCGCGCAATGACCGAATGGCAACGCGGTCGCCACCGAATGTCCCAATCCAGAGCTCGTTCTCGTTCACGATCGCCATCGTGATGTTACTGAACTCGGCTCGGGCCGGCTGATGAGTCAGGACGGTCTCCGCCATGCTCTCGGGATCGAAACGGGACACTTTGAAGGGGCGCGGGCAGGCGGCGAAAACCGCGAAATCGAACTCGCCCTCGCGAACGTCTCCGCAGTTCTCGTCGTCGGCCATCAGCCCGGCCGTGATCAGCTGCCCATCCGGTCCGAATCGCAGGTTGTCGGGAACAAAATCCAACGGCTCCGAGTGACGCAGGACGCGCGTCGGATTCTCATTGGCAAACGCGAAAACGCTCGGTCGGCCGGACGACGCGACGTAGAACTCTCTCTCATCGACCGAGACCTCGATGCCGTTGCCGTAGGGCAGTTCGCTGCCATCAACCCTTGTCCACGTGTCGTCATCGGATGACCATGCGTACACGGCGCCGGTAGGCTCGTCTCGCATCGCATCGGCGAGCGACTTGCCCGGCTCCAGTGGAACGGTCGCCAGCAGCGAGCCGTCTTCCAGCGCGGCGACACTATTGGCCACGAGGCCCTCTGGCAGCATTGCGCAGCCGACCCGGGTCAGCGACAGCGTTTCTGTCGACGCGTCAACGTCATAGACTTCGATGGATTCGCGGCTGCCGTGTACGACCACGTACAGCGTGTGGCGGCCGTCGTCGGCCTGCTCGATATACAGGCCGTGCGTCGAGACGGTCTCTGCATCCGGTGCGTTCGGGCATGACGGAAATCGCTCGGGATCGTGCGATTCGCCGGGTGCATTCGCGCCGGTCAGCGCCGTCCAGCTGCGGTCACTCGCGTCTACGGCGTAGAGATAGTCGCCCGGAGTGAGGCTGCTTACGATGATCCACGGGCTGTCCCCAACCGGGACAAGATCCTCGGGATCGACAAACCCGCAAACAAACTCGAGGTCACCGTCCGCTGTGCAGGGCGCATCGTCGGCGAGGCTCATCGAGAACGCAGGCAGTAAGAGAGACACCGTGAACAGGCGTGTCAGTGCCGTACCGGAAAAGTGCGTCATGGTCGTATCCCCCTGTATGCTGTATGACCGTGCGTGGCCGAGCGTGAAGTTTAGCTCCCCGGCATATGCTGTGACATCGCGAGCGCAGCGGCGCTGGCGCCGGCGACGGACCAACCGCCATCCACCGGCAAGACGACGCCGCTGATGTACTGTCCCGAATCCGACGACAGGAACATCGCCGCGTCGCCGATTTCGCTGGCCGCGCCGAAGCGTTGCAGCGGCACGCTTTTGGCGACCTGGGCCTCGATCGTTTCGTTCGGCGCGAGGCGACGCATGCCCTCGGTGTCCGCGATCGGTCCCGGTGAAATGCTGTTGACGCGGATCCCGACGGGCCCCCACTCGAGTGCGAGCGTTCGAGTCAGCATGTCGACGCCGGCCTTCGCCGCGCAGACGTGAATCTGACCCGGCATGGCAAGGAAAGCCTGCGGCGCGGAGATGTTAACGATCGATGCGCCGGGCTTCTTCAAGAACGGAAACGCCGATTTCAGCACGTGGAAGGAGCCCATCAGGTCGATATCGACGACAGACTTGAAACCGTTCGGCGACAGATCCTTCGCGAAGGCGGGGAAATTACCGGCCGCGCCTGAAACCAGCACGTCCAGTTCGCCGGCCGATTCGGCGTGGTGCGCCAAAGCCGCGCCGACTTCCTCGACGTCCCGAACGTCGAGCGCATAGCCGCGCGCGTTGCTGCCGAGTTCCTTCAGTGACGCGACGGCCGCGTCGACTTTTTCCTGCGATCGACTGGCGACGGCCACGTCCGCCCCGGCCGAGGCGAAACACTTCGCGATGCCTAAGTTGATGCCGCTGGTTCCGCCGAAAATAAAGACTGTCTTACCGCTGAAATCGAAACTCGCGCTCATCGCCGTCTTCCATAAGCCTGGGGCTCTGCAGTGTCCGTCGCGGCATGGCAAAAATCAACGCGCAGCACCCTCGGCGTTGACGCCGATCGCCGTGTCGATGGTCGGGAAGCGGGGGTCAGGACGAGTGACGAGTCGCGATCGCGTTGAGCCAGTCGATGAGATCATGGACGACCTCATCGCGATTCGTCTCGAACAGCATCTCGTGGCGTCCGCCCTCGTAAATCTTGAACTTCAGGCGTTGATGCATGGTTTGCGCGTAGTGCAGCATCAGTTTGCCGAGTCCGTCGTCACCGCCAACCGCGTCGTCCTCGCCGCCCGTGATCAGGATGGGGAGGTCGGACGGAATGCGCAACAGCGCCTTGTCGGAACCGACGCCGAGCATGCCTTTCAGTACGTCGAGCCAGAACGCGGTCGTGAACGTGCCGCCGCACAACGGGTCTTCGATGTACTTGTCCACCTGGGCTTCGTCCCGCGACAACCAGTCGTAATCGGTCCGGGCCGGCTGATAGGGCTTGTTGAAGTCGCCGAAGCCCATTTTGTCCAGCATCGCGCTCTTGCCGCGGCGGCCGAGACGCAGCGACTCGATTTTTGCGACCAGCCGTCCCGGATAGATCAGCGCCTTCCTGGGCCATGTCGATGCCGACAGGATCAGGCCATCGAGGCTATGGTCCATCGCGTAGTTCTGCGCGAAGAAGGAACCCATGCTGTGGCCCATCAGTACGAGCGGCTTATCGGGGAATTGCCGGCGCGCGTATTCGTTGACGACGCGAATATCGTCCAGGTTCATGCGCCAGCCGTCCTTGTCGGCATAGTGCCCGTGCAACTCGGCGTTCGGACCGTGGCCGCGAAAGTCGTGGGCGACGACCGCGATGCTCGCGGCATTCAGCTCTTTCGCGAATGTGTCGTAGCGACCGGCGTATTCGCCCATGCCGTGCAGGATCTGGACGACGAGTTTCAAATCGCCCTCGGGCGACCAGACGTGTCCGTGGATATCGAGGTTGTCCTTAGCGGCGATTTTGAATGGCTCAGTCATTAAGCTTCCATTTGTTCAGTGTTCCGGTGCGGTGTGTGCAGCCGCCGAAGGCTGACGCGTCCAGTCACATTGATCGTCAAGGCGCGGATGAGTTCCTCTGCGGTGCCGGGATCGACGCCACCATGCCGCAGGCGAACAATATTACCAACTTGGTCAGCTCCAGCGTGGCATAGGTCGTGTGGGCAATGGATGGCGGCAGTTCCAGTCCGCTGGCGACCATGCCGGCGCGCGCGGTTAGCTCGGGAAGCAGCCATGCCGACTGCGCGACCAGGATTAACGTCAGTACGCCGCAGACGGCCCACCACTGCGCCGCACGTCCGGAAACGCGTACGACGATCAGGAGCAGGATCAGGGCGACGAACTCGGCCTTGTTCAGTGCCGCAAACGTGACAGCACCGATATCGAGCGCAACGGGGCGAGTAATCAGCGGTGCGGCAAATTTCACCGGGGTAGCCAGCAGAGACACACCTGCCGTCATGCCGAACCAGACGAAACAAATCCAGGCGGGAGAAGAGGCCGCAATCTTCAATCTCGAAATCAAAGCTGACACTGAATAATCCCCTTGAAAAGCGGTGGCGCCGGGCGCAAGCTCGCAGCACTTGGCAGGCGACTCTATGATGACAGGCGCAGAATCACAACTCACGGATACGGTGCTGATGATCCGGCCTGTGCGCTTCGAGCAGAACCCGCTGACCCTGGTGTCAAACAAGTTCATGGCAGAACTCGATGTCACACCCGATGCGCAGCAAAAAGCGGCCGCAACGGAGTTCGAATCCTTGCGCGCAGCGCTGATCGATGCCGGGATAAACGTCATTGTCGTTGACGATACAGACGAACCACACACCCCCGACTCCGTCTTTCCGAACAACTGGGTGACGTTCCACTCGGACGGACGGGTCGTCCTGTATCCGATGGAGGCGCCGAATCGTCGGACCGAGCGACGCAGCGATATCGTCGATCGCTTGCACGAGGAGTATGACTACGACATCAGCGAAGTCATCGATCTGAGTCCGCATGAGGAGCAGGGTCGATATCTCGAGGGCACGGGCAGCCTGGTCCTGGATCGCACTCACCGGGTCGCCTACGCCTGCCGTTCGTCCCGCACGCACGTCGACGTACTGGCCGAATTCGGCGAGCGGCTCGGTTATGACGTCGTCCAGTTCGCTGCCGTCGACAGGCACGGCATTGCTATCTATCACACGAACGTGTTCATGAATGTCGGTGAGGCAATCGCGGTGATCTGTGCCGAGGCCATCGCCGATACTGCCGAACGCGAGCTCGTGCTGGAACGCCTGCGATCGACGGGTCACGAGATCCTGACGCTCGATTTCGATCAACTCGACGCGTTTGCCGGCAATATGCTGGAGCTCAGGAATTCGGCTGGAGAGCACGTGTTCGCCATGTCACAATCGGCGTTTGATTCACTGCGTCCCGACCAGCGCGACAGGCTCCTGGCGAATGGACGCGTAGCGGTCGCCGACATCCGGCGCATTGAGCAGTCGGCCGGCGGCAGCGTGCGGTGCATGCTCGCCGAAGTGCACTTGCCGAAGCGACCAGCCTGAACCAGGAATAATTCAAATGCCCAACAAAAAAGACCGGATACTGATGTGTCCTCCGGACTATTTCACCGTGGACTATGTGATCAACCCGTGGATGGCCGGTCACGATGAGCCGCTGAGCCTCGACCTGGCCCGCGAGCAGTGGGAGAGACTTCGCGATGCGATCGCGGAGCACGCCGACGTCGTGACAATGGAGCCGCAGCCCGAGCTGCCGGATATGGTATTCACGGCGAATGCCGGCGCCGTGTACGGCAACAAGGCGATTGCCAGCCATTTCATGCCGATGGAGCGCCGCCCCGAGGAGCCGCACTTCAAGGCGTGGTTTACGGAAAACGGCTTCGAGCTGCACAACCTCGATGAAAAGATCGGATTCGAAGGCGCCGGCGATTGCCTGCGCGATCGACGAGGCTCCTGGCTGTGGACCGGCTACGGATTCCGCACCGAGATCGAGGCGCACAAGGAGATCGCCGACTTCTTCGATATCGAGGTCGTGTCGATACGATTGACCGATGCGCGCTTCTATCACATCGACACGTGCTTCTGCCCGTTGACGGACGGCTTCCTGATGTATCACCCGCCGGCCTTCGACTACGATTCGCGCATTGCGATCGAGTCTCGTGTGCCGCCGCACAAGCGCATCATTGTCGACACGATGGACGCTGGAAATTTTGCCTGCAACGCCGTGAATATCGACGACCAGGTCTTCCTGCACCGCGCATCCGAACCGCTGAAGGCGCGCCTGATGCTGGCCGGGTTTCATGTCAACGAAGTCGAGCTCACCGAATTCCTGAAGGCCGGCGGATCGGCCAAATGCCTGACGCTGAAGATCACCGAGCCGCTGGTGTCCTGATGCCGCACCGCTACCAGATCGAGCCGGTCGATCCGGCGGCGCACCTGTTCGAGATCCGTTTGCGCATCGAAGCGCCTGATCCCGACGGCCAGCAGCTGCGCATGCCGGCCTGGATCCCCGGCAGCTACATGATCCGGGACTATGCGCGTAACGTCGTCGATATCCGGGCGGAGTCCGACGGCGAGCCCATTGCGCTGACCAAGCTCGACAAGAGCACGTGGCAGGCCGCGCCGACAACAGCGCCGCTGGCGGTCGTCGCGAAAGTCTACGCCTTCGACACGAGTGTGCGGGGCGCACACCTCGATACGACACACGGCTTTTTCAACGGGACCTGCTGTTTCCTCGAAGTGATTGGCCAGGAAGATGAACGGTGTGACGTCGACATCCTGCCGCCGCCGCACACGGATGCCTGGCGGGTTGCGACGTCAATGCGGGTCGCGGGCGCCGAACGCTACGGCTTCGGTCGGTACACGGCAGCCGACTACGCCGAGCTGATCGATCATCCCGTCGAAATGGGCGTGCTCGAGATCGCCGAGTTCGACGCGGGCGGCGTGCCGCATGCGATTGCAATCCGCGGCAGGATACGGGCCGATCTCGATCGGCTGACGAGCGACCTCAAGGCGATCTGCGAGCAGCACATGAGCCTTCTCGGCAAGCCGACCGACCTCGATCGCTACCTGTTCCTGCTGCACGCGCCGGGATCGGGTTATGGCGGCCTCGAACATCGCTGGTCGTCTGCCAACATCTGTTCGCGCGACAGTCTCCCCGTGCCTGGCGAGGAGAAGGTCACCGACGCCTACCGAAACCTGCTCGGTTTGCTCAGCCACGAGTACTTCCATCTGTGGAACGTGAAGCGCATGAAGCCCGCCGAGTTTTCGCCGTACCGACTGCACGAGGAGAGCCATACGGAGCTGCTGTGGGTCTTCGAAGGCATCACCTCCTACTACGATGACCTCGCGCTGCTTCGATCGGGCCGCATTGACGAGTCGAGCTACCTTGAGCTGATCGGACAGACGATTACCCGCGTCCTCGCCGGTAGCGGGCGCCTTCGCCAGAGTGTCGCCGAATCGAGTTTCGACGCCTGGACAAAGTTTTACAAACAGGACGCGAATGCCGGCAACGCCATCGTCAGCTACTACGCAAAGGGTTCGCTCGTCGCGCTGGCACTCGACCTGCATCTACGCCGGGAAACGGAGGGTGCCGTCTCGCTGGACGATGTCATGCGCGAGTGCTGGAAGCGCTACGGCGAATCGGCAGACGGGATGCCGGAACGCGGCTTCGAGGAGGTCTGCAGCGAGGTCTCAGGCCTAAAACTTGCGGAGTTTTTCGACCGCAGTGTGCACGGTACGGAGGATCTTCCGCTCGATGAGTTGCTGGCCTCTCACGGCATCCGTTTGCACCTGCGGCCTGCCGCAACGCTGTCGGACAAAGGCGGCAAGTCCGCAGACGCTGTGCCCGCGGTGTGGCTGGGCGCGACGCTTACGCAGAACAACGGGCGAACGGCCGTTGCGACCGTCGCAAACGGGAGCCCGGCTGAGGCGGCCGGTCTTGCGCCCGGCGACGAACTGTTAGCGCTCGACGGCCTGCGAATCTCGGCAGCAACGATGGATCGGCGACTGAAGGAGCTTCAGCCCGGAGATTCCGTGCCGGTCGCGGCCTTTCGCGGCGATGAATTCTACGAGGCTCGCATCGAAATCGAGGCGACGCCCGTTCGTGTTGCCTGGCTGGAGTCAGCTGAGGACGTCGATACGCAGGTAGCCGGACTAAAGGCGGCGTGGTTGTCCTGAGTGTGGTCTCGAGCGCCGGCTGTCCCGCGGTACGGCGATCTTCAACTGGTCAGTCCTCGTCCGGACCGAAGCCCTCGATGCGTCGGTACAGGATGAACGAGTAGGCGATCGGCACGACGGCGGCAATGACAATCGTGCTCGCCATCACCACTTCGTTGACACCGAACACGCCGCTCAACGTCAGGATGATACCGGCGAGTACAA
>JAAUXY010088441.1_pt1 | contig 14346 bp, 10 predicted proteins | sample 7278121 | NCBI WGS metagenome assembly JAAUXY01 (sample SAMN14350117, study PRJNA611818) | marine sediment metagenome | isolation source: surface marine sediment (1.8m) | place: French Polynesia: Moorea | collected 2018-08 | reverse complement strand
ATTGATGACGATCTACTTTCACCAATGGAACCGATGAGCCTCACCGCGCGGGACGGCACTGAGTTGCACGGGTACCTGACGGTGCCGAGGGGTGCGGAAAAGAAAAATCTGCCGCTCATCATCGTCCCGCATGGTGGCCCGCACGGTCCCCGAGACGAGTGGGGTTTTCAGTGGTTCGAGGGTTGGATCCCCGCTGCGGGTTACGCCATGTTGCAGATCAACTACCGCGGCTCCGGTGGCTACGGACAGGCGTTCGAGAACATGGGCCACCGCGAATGGGCAGGGAAGATGCAGGATGACCTCACGGATTCGGTCCGCTGGGCTATTGAGCAGGGCATTGCCGACCCCGAGCGGATCTGCATTTTCGGCTGGAGCTACGGCGGCTATGCGGCCCTCATGAGCATCATCCGTGAGCCAGACCTATATGCCTGCTCCGTGGCGGGTGCAGGCGTTTACGATCAGGATGTGCAGTACACGCGGTCGGACTTTGCGGACTTCACGCGGTTCGGCAAAAAGTACATCGACAAAGTCATCGGCCCGACCAAAGAAGACCGCGACGCGGCTTCACCCATCACCTACGTGGATAAAATCCAAACGCCGCTCCTGCTCGTGCACGGAGAGGACGATCTGCGGGTACCCGTGGAGCACGCCTATTATCTACGCCGGGCCATGAAAGCGGCAGGCAAGCCCGAACCCGAGCTCATCGAGCTCAAGAACGAAGCCCACACGCCGCGCAATGAGGAAAACAACGTGCGCTGGCGTCGTGCCACGATCGAGTTCTTCGAGAAGCACATCGGACCGGGCATCAAACCCACAAAAGATCAGGTGGCCTCAGCGAACCGCTGATCCCAGAGATCCAGAACCTCGCGACGCACGCCCTTGACGGTCTGCGTCGCGTTTTCCTGCAGCAGCATCGTCGCCTTCTCGCCGGCATCGTAAGGCTGCCATGCCGGCAGACCCTCGCCGTTTGGATCACCCGTCTTGGCGAAGTTGGTCCAGTAGGTGGCAATCAGGTCGCTGAAGGCGTGGTCGTCGTCCTGCCAGGCGTGGCCGACGGTGCGCGTGTTGTCGAAGACGTAAGCCAGATCGCCGGAATGATAGGCGCCGGCACTGCGCGGCCCCTGCGGTAGCTGCAGGTCCGGTCGATCCGGCACATACAAACGGAATGCCGGCGGCGCATGATCCATGAAATAGAGATAGGTCGGCTGTCCCGTTGCCGCCTGGTAGGTTGCCCAGCGGCGCATGCCGTAAGCCATGAAAAGATCGGTCGCGACGGCGTGTTGCAGCTGACCGGGAGAAAGGTCCGGGGAGGCGTAGTGTGCTCTGATACCGGCGGCTTGCGCTCCGGCAACCCGATCCAGATAGGCGTTGAGATCGTCTTCGCTCAGCGAGTCGTTCAGCGGAAAGAGCAGATGACCTTCGTGGGAAAGAGAGCCCAGGAGCAGCGGGATTCTGGCTTGTCCACCCGCAGCGTAGATTCTGTCGGCAGCATCCGGCAGCACCCATCCGTCGGTCACGATGCGGCTCGCATTCGCCCAGCCGCTCGCCTCGGTGGCGGCAAGGACATCCTCAGGAGCGGCCGCTCTCATCGCGGCAAGGTCAGCGCCGGTGCCGAGTGCGTCCACCAGGCGCGCCCCCCGCTCGAGGCCTGCCGGATCACGCTCCGGCATTGGATTCACGCAGGCGGCAGACTGGCCGATGGCTTTGTGAAAGAGGCCCTCTGCCAGCGGTGACGCCATCAGGGCACACACGCTCTGCGAGCCGGCGGACTGCCCGAAAATGGTGACGTTGTCCGGATCTCCGCCGAACTGACTGATGTTGTCGCGGATCCAGTTGAGCGCCGCCATTTTATCCAGCAGGCCGTAGTTGCCGGCGCTGCCGTGGTCGGACTCGTCCTGCAGCGCGGGGTGGGCGAGAAAACCGAACGCGCCGAGGCGATAGTTGACGGTCACAACGACCACATCGCGGCGCGCGAGATTCGTGCCATCAAAAATCCGGTCGTGCCCCATCCCGGCCGTGTGCGCGCCGCCGTGGAACCACACCATGACGGGCGCGGCGTCGAACGTCTGCGCAGACCAGACATTCAGAAAGAGACAGTCTTCGCTGCGCTGAAACTGACCGCGCGACCAGACGAACTGCTCTTCGTTCACCGGTTGCCAGCAGGCGGCGCCCGGCTGGTCGGCTTCGCGCACGCCGTTCCAGGCGGCCGGCGCCTGTGGTGGACGCCAGCGCAGCTCTCCAACCGGCGCTTGTGCATAGGGAATACCCATGAAGCGGCGAATCCCTGCCGCCTCGTCGGCCCAGGTGCCGCGCACTGCGCCTTGATAGGTGGTCACCTCCAGGGTGGATTTCTGCATGCCTTCGATCGCTTGGTTGTCCGCTTCTTTATCGGCGCCGCAGGCTGCGACCAGCAGTACTAGGGAAATACAGGTGATCCGGGTCGGCATGGCGGCGCTCAGGGAATCTGATGACGCGCCATGATGACACAAATCCGTCCGGGCGAGCCAAGCCCGGGAGCGATCAACGTTGCGAGTTGTGTGCCGCCTTTGGCGTGGCTTCCGCCTGGATGCGCTCGTAAATCTCCTCGCGATGAACGGCCACGTCGCGCGGCGCGGCAACGCCTATCCGGACCTGGTTGCCCTTGACGCCGAGTACGGTGACGGTGATGTCATCTCCAACGACAATGGTTTCGCCGATGCGGCGCGTGAGAATGAGCATATGTTAGTCCTCCCCAGAACTCCTCTTAGCGAAACTGTTGGATTGAGTGGCATCAGTTTCCGCTGGTGATCTGATTATACATATCTACACCAGTGTCGATAGTTTTCTTGACGGCATATGCTCGTCAGAAGCGATGGAACCGATGCTGAAAGGACGTTTTTTTCGATCAGTCCGAATTTACCGGCAGGTGCTCCTGCAGCCAGGCGCTCTGCATGGCCAGCGCCTTGGCGTAGCCGCTGTCGCGGTAGATGTCGTAGTGCTTGCCCGGGACTGCCGCATAGCGCGCGTTCACCTGGTCCTTGATGCGTGCATGCAGGAGCGCCCCGTTCTCGGCGATGTCGAAAAGCTCTTCCTCCGCGGCATCGACGATCAGTGTCGCGGCGCGCAGTCGATCGAGATTGTTCATCGGATCGTAGCGCACAAAGTCGGGCCAGTCCGGATAACCGCGCAGTCCCGGTGCCGCTTCGCTCGGAAAAGCGGGCGCCTCGCCTCTGGCAATCGCGCCGCGCCAGGTTTTCATGTTGGCAGGTGCGAGCGGATTGTCCGGTGAGTCATCGGTAAATCCGGCTTGCGGATTCACAGAACCCACCTGAGAAATCAACACCTTGAACTGGGGGAACTCGATGGCGGTGGCGAGCGCCAGCCCACCGCCCAGGCTCGAGCCCCAGACGGCAAGGCGCTCGGGATCGACGTTGGGATGCGTGTTGAGCACGGCCACTGCGGCGCGGATGTCGTCGAGCTGCTCCAGCGGGTTGACGATCTGGCGGAGCTCAGTGACCTCCGTGGCGTAGCTTTGCGCACTCTCCGCGCCGTTCGCGCTGTCCGGGCGCTTGCCAGTGCGAATGACCACCCCGTCGCTTTCCCCCCAACCGGTGTAGTCGAATGTGAGCACCACATACCCGAGCTCGGCGAACTGCGGCGCGTAGGCCGTGTTCAGATGAGACTTCAACCCGCCCCAGCCGTGCACCAGCAGAAGCGCGGGCCGTCGCTCTTCAGCGGCAAGTCCCTCCGGGGTCCAGACGTTACCGGCCAGGCGGATGCCGTCGCTGTAGATATCGATGGGTGTGTTCTTGGGCGCAGCCAGTGCAGCTGCAGGGAACAATGTCAGCAATATCGTGGTCAAAATCAATGATCGGCGCATGTCACTCTCCTCTCTCTCGCACTCGGTTGACTATGGCATTCGATGCGTCATATTGGCAAATGGGGGAAGGAAAGATACTACGGCGCATTTTGGTCCCACGCTCGAGCTGCAGCCGCTGCCCGGCCCTGACCGCACAGCTTGTCCGAAAAGCTTGCCCGAAAAGAAGGAAGAACATGGCAACTCAGTTTCCGTTGCGAGAGAAACGCAAAGCCGCAACTCGGCTGAAATTCATGCAGTCTGCACAAACGCTCTTCGCAACTCAGGGCTACGATGAGACGACGCTCGAGCAGGTTGCCGCTCACGCCGGTCTGCACGTGCAGACGCTTTATCGGCATTTTGCCAGCAAGCAGGAGCTCGCCACCGCCGGAGAGCGTGCCCAGCTGGAACGCTTTCGTTTAGCCATTCGCGATCCGCAGCGCTCCGATGACACGTTCACGCTCTGGCGCGAATGGGTGCGCGTCGCCGCCACGCGGGTGACGAGGGACGGCGGTCAGCAGTACCGCGACTATCTGATCCAGCGCCAGCAGAATCCGCAGGTGTCCGCGCAGCTGATGGACATTGCCACCGAGTACGAGGACCTTTTGGCCGAGTCACTGGCGGACGACTTCGACATGTCGGCGGATGGCCTTGGCGCGCCGCGCCTCGTTGCCACCATGCTGTGGGGTGCAAACGCGTTTGTCGTGCGCGAGCACCGTGCTGATGCTGATCACGATCTGGTGGGTGAGGTGGTTGCCGCCGTGGAGAAAGTCGAGGCGCTCTTCGGGCAGCTGGTCAGGCCTGGAGGCTGATGCAGCGTTCGCTGCGCTTGATTTAAGCGCGTATCATGGTCGGTCTGTTATTGCGCAGGGGAACCGTCGTCGGGCTGAGATGACCGAGTGTCATCGAGACCGTCGCGGGGTAGCAATTTGCGGTCATGACGCGCGTCTGGAAAATTTCGCTTCCGTTCATCATTCTGGCGGGCGCTACTGCGCTCGCTGTGGCCATGTATGCCGTGCGCCCCGAGGCGCAGCACACGCCCGTGCCGCCGCCCACGCTGCTGGTCGAGGTTGCCAGCATCGAAACGCAACCCGTGCAACACATGGTACGTTCCCAGGGCACGGTGGCGCCGCGTACCCAGACGACGCTGGTTGCGGAGGCGCAGGGCCAGATCATCGAAGTGTCACCGTCGTTCGTTGCGGGCGGTTTTTTCCGCAAGGGTGATGTGCTGATACGTATCGACCCGCGTAACTATCAAAGCGCCGTAAAGCGTGCCCGCGCCGAGGTGGCGCGCGCGGCCACGCAGCTCGAAACGGAAAGCGCGCTGGCGGGTTACGCGGCGGAAGACTACGAACGGCTGCGACGGGTCAATCCGAATCAGCCGCCCGCATCGGAGCTTGCGCTCCGCAAACCGCAGATGCGCCAGGCGCTCGCTGAGCTGCAGTCGGCGGAGGCAGGTCTCGAGGAGGCGGAAGGGGACCTCGAGCGTACCGTCATTCGTGCCCCGTACGACGGTCTGGTGCGCGACAAGATTGCCGACGTGGGTCAGTACGTGTCGCCAGGATCACAGCTCGGCGTCACCTTTGCGGTAGACATTGCCGAGGTGCGGCTGCCCGTGACGCAGAACGATCTGCAGTTCCTGGATGTCGGTAAGCTGCGTTTGAACTCCCCCATTGAGGTGCGTTTGTGGGCGAGCCTGGGCGATTCTGATTTTTCCTGGAGCGGCGTCGTGCGGCGCTCGGAAGGCGTTTTCGACACCTCGAGTCGAGTGCTCTACCTGGTGGCAGAGATTGCGGATCCGTACGATCTGGACGGCAATGGCGAAGTGCCGCTGCTCATGGGCACTTTCGTGGCCGCTGAAATCGGCGGGCGTGAAGCTGGAGAGCTTGCCCTCGTCCCGCGGCATTCCCTGCAGCGCGGCTCAACGCTGTGGATGGTGGATGAAGAGGGGCGTATTTATCCGCGGGAAGTGGAGGTGGTGCGCCGCGATGATGATCATGTCTACATTGCCGGCGGCGTGGAGGTGGGCGAACGCTATTGCGTGACGCCCATCGACCAACCCCTGCCCGGCATGAAAGTGCGGGTCAGCGGCTAGGTCATGCAGTCCCACCCTGAGGTTCGCGGTCTGATTGGCTGGTTTGCCAGCAACCACGTTGCCGCCAATCTTCTCATGCTGCTGATCGTCGGCGCCGGCATCTACGCGACGTTTGCCGTCAAAAAAGAGAGCTTCCCCAATTTCCAGTTCGACGAAGTGCGCGTGGTGGTCCCCTATCCGGGTGCAGGCCCGGAAGAAGTTGAAGAAGGGATTGTCATCAAAATTGAGGAGGCCATCGAAGGGATTGAAGGCATCAAGGAGATTACGGGCCTGGCCTACGAAGGCTCCGGCCAGGTCTATGTCGAGGTCAAGAACGGTTACGACGTCGGCGACATCACCGACGAGGTCAAGCTGGCGGTTGACGGCATCAACACGTTTCCGCTCGACGCCGAGCGGCCGATCATCTCCAAGCTCGATATCCGCAAAGGTGCGTTGACGGTTCAGCTGTCCGGGGACCTCGACGAGGCGACGATGAAATCGCTCGCCGAGGACATACGGGACGAAATCACGAGTCTGTCAGAGGTGTCTGCCGCGGAGGTCTGGGGCAGCAGGCCGTTCGAGATTGCCGTGGAGATTCCGGAGCTCACGTTGCGGGAATACGGCCTGACGCTGGCTCAGGTTGCCGACACCATCCGCCGCTGGTCGATTGATCTCCCCGGCGGCAGCATCCGCACCGAATCCGGCGATATTCGCCTGCGTGCCTCGGGGCAGGCATACACGGGCTACGAGTTCGAGCAGATTGTGCTCCTCACGAATCCGGATGGCACCCGGGTGCGTCTCGGCGACATTGCGGAGATCAAAGACGCCTTTGCGGAGACGGAGAGTTTTGCGTTCTTCAATGGCAAACGCAGTCTCGGCATCAACGTCATGTCGACGGAGAACGAGAACGAGCTGGAAATCAGCGAGGCGGTCAACCGCTATGTGGATGAGCGCAACAAGACGCTGCCCGCGGAGGTGCAGCTGGCGGTGTGGGGTGATGCAACCTACTACCTGCAGGGCCGGGTAGACATGCTGCTCAGCAATCTGGCAATGGGCTTCATTCTCGTTTTTGTCATCCTTGGCCTCTTCCTGCACGTGAAGCTTGCTGCCTGGGTGATCGTTGGCCTGCCCGTCGCCTTCCTGGGCGCGTTCATGATGATGCCGGTGGTCGACGTCACCATCAACATCATGAGCCTTTTTGCGTTCATTGTCGTGTTAGGCATTGTGGTCGACGACGCCATCATCATCGCGGAAGCCGCCTACACGGAGACAGAAGAGAAAGGCTATACGTTGCCCAACATCGTTGCGGGCGCGCAGCGCGTGGCGGTTCCGGCAACGTTTGGCGTGCTCACGTCCATCATGGCGTTCCTGCCGCAGCTGTTCGTAACCGGGCCGGTCGCAGCGATCAATCTGGCGATCGGATGGGTCGTCATACTGTGTCTGTTCTTCTCGCTGATCGAAAGCAAGCTCATTCTGCCGTCGCACCTGGCGCTCATGAAATCGTCTCATGGCGGCAAGCAGGGGGTCGCGGATCGGGTGGATCGGGGTCTCAAACGTTTCATCGCCAATGTGTACATGCCGACCGTTCGCCGCGCGATCGAGTATCGCTGGACGACGCTTGCCCTCTTCGTTGCGATGATCATCTTAACGATCGGCCTTTTCCTCGGTGGGTTCGTGCGCTTCGTCTTCTTCCCGGAGCTCAACGAAGACTACGTCATGGCGTCGGTCCTTCTGCAGGACGGTGCGCCGGAGTCGCTGGTGGTCGATATCGTCGAGCAGATGGACGAGGGGCTGCGCGAGGTCAACGACGAGTTGAAAGCGGAAATGGGCGAGGGGCGGGACGTCGTTGCGCACTCGTTTGCCTACGTAAACGGCAACCGCGGTCAGTTTCAGGTGGAGCTCGCCAAAGAGGGGCGGGAAGTCAGCCCGAAGCTCGTGGAGCAGCGCTGGCGCGAAAAGGTGGGTGATATAGCCGGCACCCGAGAGCTCAAATTTGCAGGCACGCGGCACATGGGCGGCGGACCGCCGATTGCACTGAAGCTGCAGGGGCGTGACTACGAGCGCACAGAGGCGGCCGCGGCTGAGCTCGTCGAGTATCTGAAAGGCATCAACGGACTTTACGAGGTCGAGATGTCGGCCAACGCCGGCCCCGAGGAGATCAACCTGCGCATCAAGCCTGAGGCGGAGGCGCTTGGCATCACGCTGGTGGATCTGGCGCGCCAGGTACGGGAAGCGTTTTATGGCGCAGAGGCGCAACGGATCCAGCGCGGCACGCAGGAAGTGCGAGTGATGGTGCGGTTCCCCCGCACGGAACGGCGCAGCGTGGGGAACCTCGAGAGCATGTGGATCCGTCTGCCGGATGGCCGCGAGCTGCCGTTCAGCGCCGTTGCCGAGTTTGACATGAAACCCGGGTTTTCCATGATCCGTCGCCTCGACCGGCAACGCACTATCACCGTGACCGCCAACGCCGACGTGGCGATGGTGGAACCCGCGAGGCTCATGGGGCAGATACAAGCGCAGTTCCTGCCGCAGATGCTGACCGCCTATCCGGGGGTGACCGCGAACCTCGACGGCAGCTCACTGGAAGAAGTTGCCGGCGTCCGTGAGTTCATCACGACGTTCATTGCGGCGCTGTTCGGGATCTATGCGCTCATGGCAATTCCGCTGCGCTCTTACGTGCAACCCCTTGTCATCATGAGCGTCATCCCGTTCGGCATCGTAGGAGCAATCATCGGTCACATGGTCATGGGAATGGCGGTCAGCAGCCTGTCGCTCTTCGGCATCATTGCGCTTGCCGGTGTCGTCGTGAACGACAGCCTGATTCTCGTCGACTACGTCAACAAGCAGGTAGACCAGGGTAAAGATCCGACAGTTGCGGCTGTCGAGGGTGGTGCCCAGCGCTTCCGCGCGATTCTACTGACGTCGCTGACGACCTTCTTCGGACTTCTGCCTATTCTGGCGGAGACATCCATGCAGGCGATGATGGTGGTGCCGATGGCAGTTTCTCTCGCATTCGGGATTCTCTTTGCCACCGTCATCACCCTCATCCTGGTGCCTTGCCTTTACAACATTCTTGGCGATCTGGGCTCGCGGCGGGTCGTACCGAAGGCGGAGGCTGCAGCAGGCTGATCCCGGCTGCCGCTCTAATCACAGGTCGGGTTTGAAGCGGAAGCTCCGTGACGGGCGTTCTGCCGGTTGGGTCTCTTCTATCCGGTCTGTCTTGCCCGGTCCCCGCCGCGGCTTGCCGTGCCCGTGCCGATACGGGCGGTAGGGACGGTACGCGAGCGGATAGTAAACGGGTTCGCGCTCGACGACGACCGGGGCTTCCTGCACCGTTGCTGCCCGCTCGCGCCGTTGGCGGGCTCTGTCGGCCTCACGCTGACGGCGCGCGTCTGCCAGGGAGTCGGCCACCTCGAGCATGAACCTGACGCGTTCCTCGGCGCTTTCCGGCGCGACCTCGGGGCCGCCGGTAATGACATCGATGCTCTGCGCACCGGGAGAGTGCGCGTCGGAGAACGTGATTTCACCCTGCTCGCCGCGACTCACGAACACGGTTGTGTCTGCGTAGACCGTGCCCGCGCCTGCGGTAAGCAGGATAGCGACACAGTTAAGGTGTTTTGACTTCAAGCTTCACCTCCGCACCATCAATTTTTTCGCGCAGCGTGGGCGCCTCTTTGTTGGTGATGACGCTGCCACTCAGTTTGACCGTGCCAGACTCCGCTTCGTTCCCAACGAGGTCAGGCAACAGATTGTCTTCTTCACCGACTTCGACAACCTCGTCGTCGACCGGCATGTGATCACGCGAAAGATCCAGGTTGAGCGGTGCCGTCGGCTCAGCCGCTGGCGCCGGTTCGTCGCCGGTGCGAGCGGCATCGCAGGCGCCGAGCGCCAGGAACATGCTGAAGACGATGACGTGAGCGGAGCGCACCAACCGTGACCTTCGAATTGTGAACCTTTCTCGAACATACCAGGATCGATTCGGCGGTGCATGTATGGAAATGTAGGCAAAAAAAACCGCCGCGAGCCTGGCGGCCGGCGGCGGCTTTTCAGCCGTATGGCGTTACTCGGCGCTGGCGACCGTCTCTGCGGACTCGCGCTCTTTGATCTCCTCGTCCGTCAGGAAACGCAGCAGCATGGCGCCGAACAGCATCTCTTCCCAGGATTGCTCACCCCAGGTGACTTCGATGGACGGATCCGGGTTGGCCGGATTCTGCGCAGAGTTGTCCCACCAGTTGGTCTGTACGAGCTTCGTGCCGGCGGGCAGGTACTTCGGCTCTTTCAGCTCGTAGTCCGTCTGCCAGTTGAAGTCGTAGTTCGGGACGTTCAGGAGCAGCTCTTCCGTGCCGTCGGGATAAACCGCAACAAACTGTGCCGACTTGCCGCGGAAGTGCGCATGGGGCATCAGGTTGTACAGCAGCGCCGCCTTGGGAATGACCCGCTCGACGGATTCGGCGTGGTTCTTCGCGTTGGGCGGGATTCTGATTTTGTTGTTCGCAACGAACATGGACACGATCTGGTGTGTCGGCGGTTCGTCGTATACCCAGACACCCATCTGCGACTCGTCGACCGTTGCACGACCTACCGGGGTGTAGTGCATCTGGAACTCGATGTAGGCGTCCGCCGGCAGAAACACACCGGTGTCATCGGGATACGCCTGGTCGGTGATACCCGGTGCGTAGCCGCGCAGGCCGCCTTGATAATCGAAGCGTCCCTTGTGCTCACCTTCGGTGATCGGCTGGCCGAATGCCGTGATCGTATGGTGCAGCACCGCGCGGTCGCCCGGCTTGATCTCAGCTGCGTGCACCCACACGTCTTTGCCGATCGGATTTTTCACGTGGTGATACTGATAGTCGACAACGCCCGTCGCGGGGATTTCCATGGCGGGGATATCGATGATGTAGTCCGGCTCGCCGAGGCCTGCCGTCGTCCAGTCTGAAAACTCGAGGTCGCTCGTTGCCAGCAGGTCTTCGCCTTCACCGCGCTGGGCGCCGGCTTCGATCCAGTGGACAAGGGTTTTGATCTCGTCTTCGGTCAGCGAACGGTCATTCGCCCACTCGCCATGGACGGGGTCGGCGTGCCACGGCGGCATGCGCTTCGTGCGCAGCACTTCGCGGATCATCAGCGAGAAGCCGCGCACCATGTTGTAGTCGTTCATCGCCCACGGACCAATGCCGCCTTCGCGGTGGCAGTTGACGCAGTTGTCCATGAGGATCGGCGCTACGTCTTCGCTGTACGAAATGTTCGCGTGCTGCGCGCGCGCCGTTTTTTCGGGGAAGTTGATGAGGCAGCCGAGCGGGTTGGTGCTGGCAACCTCAACGGCTTCACCGGCCAGCATGTCGTCGATGGCGTCCTTCAGATAATGAGCAGAAGCTTCTTTCTTCTGGTTCTCGTACTCGAGGCGGTCATCTACCGCGCCGTGGTAGGTGACGGTCCAGGATTTCGGGTCGAGGACAAACACCTCACCGGTGCGCACCAGATCCAGCGACTCGCCGATGATCTGCGTATCGTCCACCAGGATCGGGATGTCGTAGCCGTAGGTGTCGGCCTCCTTGGTGATGGTCGCACGGTTGTCCTGCAGGTTGCTGTTCAGCATGAAAAACTGCACCGGCTTGTCGGCGTATGCGTCGCGCAGCTCTTTGAAGCGCGGCACGGCATTGCGCACGATGGGGCATCCGTTGCCCTGCACCATGACCACCACGGCTTCCATGTCGTCGTAGTAATACAACTCGTGTGAGCCGCCCTGGTGGTCAAACAGGCGGAAATTTTCTACCCGATCATTCACGGCAACCGCCCAGGCGGAGGTAGCGAATGACAGGGCAAGTAAAGTCGAAACAGTGCGGATCATCTGATTCTCCCTCTCAAGCCAATGTTCTGCGTAACAGCAAATGTTACCTAACTACACGCATGTAGAATAGTGGAAAATGGGCGAATCTGTACTCAGCCCGCAGTTGCTTATATGTAAATGGCATGAAAACGCCGGCCGACTAGACGATCCGGATTGGATGACGGCATTTTACGACGAATTGGCCCCGGCCTGGTCCGGGTTTGTGGCCCGGATGTTCTCTTTTACCGCCGACAGAAGCTCGCGGACGCTGAAGGGCTTGCGCAACGTATCACCCAGCGGCGCCGGCTCGTCTGCACCGACCGTGGCGTAGTCGATGTAACCTGTCATGTAGAGGACCGGCAGGTCGGGGAATTGACCGGCAGCGCGGCGGGCGAGGTCGTAGCCACTGCCGTTCGGCATGACAATGTCTGTCAGCAGGAGGTCAACGTCCGCCGTCAACGCAGCGTATGCGTCGTTGGCGTTGTCGAAGTCGATGATGTCGTAGCCGTTCTGCCGCAGCGCTCTTACGACAAAAGCGCGCACGGCGTGATCGTCCTCCGCGACCAGGATGGTGCCGCCACCCTGCAGATCGCCGGTCTGGAATTCTTCTGTTCTGGCATCCGCTCGCGCCGCAGCCTGGGTCGCCGGCAGGAACATTCGCATGGTCGTGCCGCGGCCCTCTGCGCTCTCCACCTCGATGGTGCCGATGCTCTGCTTGATGAAACCCATCACCATGGCAAGGCCAAGGCCCGTGCCGCGCCCGCGCGGCTTGGTGGTGTAGAAGGGTTCGAAGATATGCTCCTGTATCTCGGGGCTCATCCCGCTGCCCGTGTCCGTGACTGCGACAAGGACATAGTTGCCGGCCTCGATATCCGGGTGACGCTTGGCGAACGTTTCGTCCAGATAGACGTTGCCAATGTGAATGACAAGCTCACCCCCGGTGGGCATGGCGTCGCGGGCGTTGATGGCGAGATTGACGATGACCTGTTCGAACTGGGCGCGGTCAACCTGCACCCGGGCGGTCTCTTCATCGTGCTCGCAGCGCAGATCAACTTCCTTGCCGAGCACGTTCTTCAGCAATCCCTGCATGTCTTCGATGGCCTGGATGGGATCGAAGACGGTGGTATCGAGCACCTGCTTGCGGCTGAACGACAGGAGCTGATTGGTCAGCTCCGCCGCGCGCTCGGCGGCTTCGCGAATGCGATTGGCTGATTCTTCCGAGATCGGGTAGGCGGGATCCAGGAGCTCAACTTCACCCAGCACAACCGTCAGGTAGTTGTTGAAATCGTGCGCGATGCCGCCGGCCAGCCGGCCGAGCGATTCCATCTTCTGCGACTGGCGCAGCTGCGCTTCCAGACCGGCCGTTTCCGTGATGTTGCGTACCAGCACCAGCTGTCTGTTGCCGCTGATTGTGGTGCAGCTGATCTCGGCCGGAAAGTGGCGCGCTGCCAGTGACCTGGCAGGCAGGCGCCCGCTGCGCAATCCCTGGCCCGGGTCGAGCTCGTAGAAGAGCGTCGCAATGTGGCTGCCGATGATCGACCGGTCGCCGTCGCCCAGCATCTCCTCCGCGGTCGGGTTGGCGGCGACGATCTGCAGGTTTTCATCCAGAGTCAGGAGGCCGTCGGGCAACGCCTGCAGGGTCTCCTGCAAGCGCTCCGATGCATCTTCGGCGTCCTGCGCGCTGCTGGTCAGGGCGCTGATGATCAGCAGCAGTCCGCCAAGTATGGACGTGATCGCAATGAAGGCTGCCAGCGGGCGCAGCGAAGTCTGCAGGAATTCGCGCCATTCTTGAGCTTCAGCGCTGGGCAGAAAAATGAGGAAGAGGTCGGCAGCGAAGAAGACTGCCATCAGAAACAGGCCCAGAATGATCGCTCTGCTCGCCCACGGTGAAATGCGATCCGGCAGCTTGTGGTAGATGTAGTATCCGAACGTGAGGGTGATCGCAACGACCGTCAAGTCGCCCATCACGTGGAATAAGTTGTTTGACCAGAGCACGGGGCTAACCTGCCGCGCCTCGCGGCAGATCTGAATCGAGGCGTGTGCAAGCTGGAGTCACATGATTCCCTGTGGCGATTTTCCCGGCAACGAATTCCATGCGTCTTCTGGGGAGTTAGTGCTACTTAAACAAGTGTAGTCGGCTCCCGGGGTGGGTAAAAGGCCGCGCCGACTCGTCAGGTTGACCCGTCGCTGCGGGTGGCGGAACATCTTTTTCGAAACACAGGGAGGGCAGCTACGTGAGGCAGCTGATTGACGCAAGCGACGACGATGTTCCACAGGAAATTAACGAGATAGCCAACGCCATAGCCGAAGAGCGGGCAGCGGCGTTGAGTTCCAGATCCGAAGGCGTTCGTCATGGTCCGCCAGGAGTGCGCAGCGAAACGCCCCCTGTCTCGGGCAAGTACGGGCTGGAAAGGTGGCAGCTGCAGGCGCACGCGTACAGCGAATCCCAGGCTGCAGAGGTGGGCATTCTCGGGCGCCTCTTTGCCGGGGAGGTCAAGCGCGTGCAGGCGGGTGTCGTGCACGATGCCAAGCGTTATTCGATCGTGGAAAACGAGAAGCTCGGCAAGGTGGAAGTGGGCGTGGCGATCAGGCTCAGCGTCGCCACGCTGGAAT
>JAAUXY010065559.1_pt1 | contig 14346 bp, 10 predicted proteins | sample 7278121 | NCBI WGS metagenome assembly JAAUXY01 (sample SAMN14350117, study PRJNA611818) | marine sediment metagenome | isolation source: surface marine sediment (1.8m) | place: French Polynesia: Moorea | collected 2018-08 | reverse complement strand
GCACTGATCGAGACGATGGCGCGACAATACGCCGATATTCCAATGATGAGCCGTACCCACGGGCAACCCGCCTCGCCTACCACGCTCGGCAAGGAGATGGCCAACGTCGCCTATCGCATCCGCCGTCAGCTGTCTCAGATCGAAGCGGTCGAAATGCTGGCCAAGATCAACGGCGCGGTAGGCAACTACAACGCGCACTTGAGCGCTTACCCGGATCTCGACTGGGCAAGTCTTGCGCGCGAGTTCGTCGAATCGCTGGGGCTGGACTGGAACCCCTATACCACGCAAATCGAACCGCACGACTACATCGCCGAATTATTCGACGCGATGGCGCGCCTGAATACGATTTTGATCGATTTCAGCCGGGACATCTGGAGTTATATCTCGATCGGATATTTTCGCCAGAAAACCGTGGCCGGCGAGGTCGGCTCGTCCACGATGCCGCACAAGGTCAATCCGATCGACTTCGAAAACGCCGAAGGCAACCTCGGCATGTCGAATGCGCTGTTGAACCATTTCGCGGAAAAACTGCCGATCTCGCGCTGGCAGCGGGATCTCACGGATTCGACCGTGCAAAGGAACCTGGGCGTCGCAGCTGCGTACCTCGTCATCGCCATGTCCTCGCTGCAGAAAGGCCTCGGCAAACTGCAGACCAATGAAGATGCGATCGCCGCTGACGTGAACAGCGCCTGGGAGGTGCTCGCAGAAGCCGTGCAGACGGTGATGCGTCGATACGGCATTCCGGAGCCCTACGAGAAACTGAAAGCGCTGACTCGCGGACGCGCCGTCACGAGGGAGCTCCTCCTGGAGTTCGTCGATACGCTCGACGTGCCCGACGACGAGAAAGAGCGGCTCAAGAGCCTTACTCCGCAGGCCTATACGGGTCTCGCCGCGAAACTCGCGAAAAACGTTTAAGCTCTGCACCAAATAACAACGAAAGGGGAAACCATGAGAATCCTTGCGATCCTGCTCACGTTCGCCATCGGTTTTGCGCACGCCGTCCTGGCCGAGGATGAAATGGATAAACCGGATCCCGGTTTCAACGAGCACACCTTCATGGGGCTCGAAATGCGTAGCATCGGCCCGGCATTCATGTCGGGGCGCATCGCCGACATCGCGATCCATCCCGACGATCAGAGCGCCTGGTACGTCGCGGTCGGGAGTGGCGGCGTATGGAAGACCACCAACGCCGGAACGACGTGGACGCCCATCTTCGATGACGAAGGCTCCTATTCCGTTGGCTGCGTCGCAATCGACCCGAACAATCCGAACACGGTCTGGGTAGGAACCGGTGAAAACGTCAGTGGACGTCACGTGGGCTACGGTGACGGCATCTATCGCAGTCGTGACGGTGGGCAGAACTGGGAGAACATGGGCCTTGGAGACTCGCAGCACATCGGAATGATCCGCATTGATCCGCGCGACTCGAATACCCTGTTCGTTGCTGCTCAGGGACCGCTCTGGTCGGGCGGCGGCGACCGCGGCTTGTTCAAGTCGACCGATGGCGGCGAGAACTGGCGCAAAGTACTCGGCGACGGTCTGGGCAACACCGAGGATGATGACCAGTACACGGGTGTGTCCGAAGTGCACATGGACCCGCGCAACCCGGACGTCATGTACGCTGTTTCCTGGCAGCGGCTGCGCAATGTGGCGGTCCTGATGGACGGTGGCCCGGGCACCGGGATTCACAAATCCGAGGATGGCGGCGAGACGTGGCGTGAGCTGACTGAGGGCCTTCCCGCCGAGTTCATGGGCAAGACCGGCATCGCCGTAAGTCCACAAAACCCGGACGTCATTTACGCGACGATCGAACTCGCCAATCGCACAGGCGGCTTCTGGCGCTCGGAAGACGGCGGCGAGACCTGGGAAAAACGCAACGAGTACCTTTCTAGCGGAACGGGACCGCACTACTACCAGGAGTTGTTTGCGAGCCCCCATCAGTTCGATCGCGTCTACCAGATGGACGTGCAGATGCATGTGACCGAGGACGGTGGCGAGAACTTCACGATGCTCGATCACGATACGAAGCACAGCGATCACCACGCGATGGCCTTCGACCCGTCCGACCCGAATTACCTGCTCGTCGGCACAGACGGTGGTCTGTACGAGAGCTTTGATCTTGGTGAAAGCTGGCGCTTCATCGACAATCTGCCCGTCACCCAGTTCTACAAGGTGGCTGTCGACTACGATGAGCCGTTCTACAACGTCTATGGCGGCACCCAGGACAACAACACCCAGGGCGGACCATCGCGCACCGGCAGCCTGAACGGCATTCGCAACGCTGACTGGTTCGTTACGATGTTCGGCGACGGCCATCAGCCCGCTGTAGACCCGAACAACCCCGATATCGTTTATGCACAGTGGCAACAGGGCAACCTGACGCGCTACGACCGCAGGACTGGCGAATCGGTCTATATCAAGCCACAAGCCGGTGAAGGCGAACCGCCCGATCGCTACAACTGGGATGCTCCTATCCTGATCTCACCGCACGATTCGAAGACACTGTATTTCGGAACGCAGCGTGTCTGGAAGAGCAACGACTACGGTGATTCCTGGACTGCCATCAGCGGCGACCTTACGCGCAATGAAAAGCGTACGCGTCGACCGATCATGGGTCGCACCTGGAGTTTCGACTCGCCCTGGGATATGTATGCGATGTCGGAGTTCAACACGATAACGTCACTGTCGGAGTCGCCACTCGTTAGCGGACTCGTATACGTCGGCACCGACGACGGGCTAATCCAGGTGACGGAAGACGACAGCCAGTCCTGGCGTCGCATCGACAAGCTGCCGGGTGTGCCCAACCGGTTTTTTGTAAACGACATCAAGGCGGACCTGCACGATGCGGACACGGTCTATGTCCTGGTCGACGATCACAAGCACGGTGACTTCTCGCCGTACATCCTGAAGAGCGAGAATCGCGGACGCAGCTGGAAGAGCATTTCCTCGAACCTTCCGGAGAATCACCTGCTGTGGCGCGTTGTCCAGGATCACGTCAAGCCCGGCCTGATGTTTCTCGGCACCGAGTTTGGCGTGTTCTTCACCGTAAACGGCGGCGGCACCTGGACCAAGCTCAAAGGTGGTTCACCGAACATTCCGTTCCGCGACCTCGTCATCCAGACTCGTGAAAACGATCTCGTGGGCGCGACCTTTGGCCGCAGCTTTTACGTCCTCGACGACTTCACACCGCTGCGCGATGTCACGGAATCCATGCTTGCAAATGATGACGTCCTGTTTCCGGTGCGCAAAGCCGACTGGTACGTGCCGCGCCGCACGCTCGGATGCAACGAAGCGAACTGCAAAGCAATGCAGGGTGATTCGTACTTTATCGCGCCCAACCCGGAGTTTGGCGCGACGTTCACCTACTACCTTTCCGAAGGCATCAAGAGCAGCAAGGACGCGCGTCGCGAGGCCGAGAAGGAACTGGAGAAGGACAACAGGAACGTCGCAATGACCGACTGGGACACGATCCTTCGCGAGGACCGCGAGGACGTGCCGGCGATCGTATTTACCGTTCGCAACAGCGATGACGCCATCGTCCGGCAGATCGAGGGGCCGGTCGAACCCGGCTTTCACCGCGTTGCCTGGGACCTGCGCTATCCGGCACTCGAACCCTGGACGCCGGAGGAAACCGACGACTACATTCCCACGGGCGGTGTGCTTGTCGTTCCCGGCGTGTTCACGGTGACAATGCAGAAACGCGTCGATGGCGAACTGAGCGACACCGCACAAACGCAGCGCTTCGTCGTGGAATCGATACGAGAGACGCCCGCGATTCCCGGAACGACACAACCGCAGCGCGTCGTCTTCGAGTCGCAAGTCGACGAGCTCATTCGCGCCGCTATGGGAACGACGGCTGCCGTCGACGCCGTGATCGGCGAACTGGATGCCGTCAAGGCAACGCTCAATCGTTCGCTCACCGATGGCTCGCTGTACGAACTCGCAAACTCGATTCAGCAGCGACTCAAGATCCAACGCGATCGACTGCTCGAGAACGAGAAGCGCGATGCGTTTCACGAGCTGGATGAGATGAGCGTCAGCGCGCGCCTCTGGCACGCACGATTCGCGCCTACGGTTGGCGCGCATGGCCCGTCACAGTCCCAGCGCGAGTCGCTCCGAATTGCCAGGACGCAGTACGACGACGTTGTCGGTACTCTTTCGCAAATCGTGGACGTCGAGTACACGGGTTTGAAAGACGCGATGGATACCGCACGCGTTCCGTGGACGCCGGGGCGCGGTATACAAAAGTAGTTGAACGCCATAGCGCCTGAGCCGTTCCTCCGGGAGTACTGGCAGAAAAAGCCGTTGTTTCTGCGGCAGTTCGTGCCGCAGGGCGTTCCCGCGATCGATGCTGACGAGCTGGCCTGGCTCGCGACGCTCGCCGACGTGGAGTCGCGCCTCGTATTCACCGAACACGAAGGCGGCCGTCGACGTTACCGGGTCGAACATGGCCCGTTCGACGACGGTGAACTGGAGGCCCTGCCCGATCGGGACTGGACGCTGCTCGTCAACGACGTGGAGAAACACCTGCCGGCACTGCGGCGCATTGTCGAGCTGATTGATTTCGTGCCGGACTGGCGTGTCGACGACCTGATGATCAGTTTCGCCGCACCCGGCGGCGGTGTCGGGCCACATCGCGACAATTACGACGTCTTTCTCTGCCAGGGAGAAGGGACGCGACGCTGGGTGTACACGAGCGACAGCCCGTCGCCCGACCCGGATGCGAGCGACGACATTGCGCTTGTCAAACCGTTCGATGCACCGTCGCTGGAGGCAACGCCGGGCGATGTGCTCTACCTGCCACCCGGGATTGCGCACTGGGGCACGGCAACGAGTCGCTGCCTGACCTACTCGATTGGCATGCGTGCCCCGCGTCTGTCGGATTTGCTGGGGGAGACACCCGGGCGCGACCCGGACCCGTTCTACGTCGACCCCGACCTGCAGTGCGATGAGGCAGTGCCGGGACTGATCTCGGAGCGCGCGCTGGATCGCGCTGCGCAACTGGTGTCCGGCCACGCGCGGCTGGCGCGCGATGAGGTCGCGGATCGACTCGGTTGCTACGTGACGTCACCAAAACACTGGTTGCGTCCCGATCCAGACGACACACCATTGGACCGCGCGCACGAACTGGTACTGCACGGAATGGGGCGGATTGCGTTTGATTCACGCCGCGTCTACGCCAACGGCGCCAGCCGCACGCTCGCGCCGGACCAGCGAGAGCTGATTCGCAAGCTGTGTCGCGACCGCAGGCTCGACCGCGAAAAATTGCCCAATATCCTGTCGTCCGCGCCAAACCGTGCACTCATATCCTGGATGATGCGGCAGGGAGCGCTGGAATCAGGCGGTGCGGACACCTGAATCCCATGTCGTAAAAGTTATTTTCGGACCAGATATGCCGCCTGCCCGTTTTTTCCCAACCCGCTGGAGCGCCTGCCGCACAAGCGATAGGAATCATTTTCATTTGATGAACGGCGCGAAAAACGTGACGCAGTCGGCACGGCGTTCAGGGGGTGCTCGGTAAGATGTCCAACCCGCGACAAAAAACCGGACCAGATGGAACAAGCACGCCAAAAAGGTAAACGATGGGTGATTTCGACGCGCGAAGAAATGCGTCAGGCAGCCATCGAAGTCGCGCGTGAAGCTACTCGCAAGGTGTCCATCTTTACCCACGACCTCGAACCGGGGATCTATGACGACCCCGATTTCCTGGAAGTCATCAAGCGGCTTGTACTGTCGCAGACCTACTCCCGGATTCGTGTACTGATTGCCGATCCGACACGCGCTATCAAAAACGGCAATAATTTCGTGCACCTGGGACGCCGCCTGAACAGCTATATTGAATTCCGTCACGTTCGCGACGACCTCCGCACGCACGCGGAGGCGTTTTGCATCGCGGACGAAACTGCTCTCGTCTATCGCTTGCAGGCAGGCCGCTGGGAGGGTATCGCCGATACCTACGAACCGGCAGTTGCCAAGCTCTACGGCAAGATGTTCGACGAGATCTGGTTTGCGAGTGAAGTCGAAGTGGAGTTTCGACAGCTGGGTATTTAATAATCAGGCTGTAGGAGCGCATTGCTCAAGTGGGAGCGGCGTCCCGCCGCGATTCAGGCCGAGACGGCCCTCCCACCGGCAGCGCTCCTACCCACCGATTCGCAAGGAAGAGCGACCATGTATCCAACCGACCTGACTGTATCCGCTGTCGTCGAAAACGACGGCCGTTTCCTCCTCGTCGAGGAGAGCGCAATGGGCCAGCGCGTGATTAGCCAGCCTGGCGGCCATATCGAATCGGGCGAGTCCCCCGAACAGGCCGTGGTGCGCGAGACGCTCGAGGAGACCGGCTGCACCGTATCGTGCAACGATCTCATCGGCGTTTACCTCTGGATCCACCCGCAAACCCGGCAACAGTTTTTGCGCATCATCTACCAGGCTACCTACGTCGAATACGATCCGTCCCTGCCGCTCGACGAAGGCATCTACGGCACCCACTGGATGACGCTGGCCGACCTGCAAAGCCGGCAGCCCATGCTGCGGTCTCCCGTCGTATTGCGCTGTGTTCGCGACTACGTCGAGGGCAAACGCCAGTCCGACAGCCTGCTGACCGGCATGCTGCCGCTGCAGCAGAACGTCGATCGCATTCTCGCCACGGCTGATTTGGTGTAGGTCTTCCAATCGTGGGAGCGGCGTCCCGCCGCGATTCGGGCCGAGACGGCCCTCCCACCGAGCGGCGCTCCCAAAGTGGTAATATCCCGCGCCCATGAACGTGCGCAACAAAACCGTTGTTCTCGGCCTGTCCGGGGGTGTCGATTCCGCGGTCGCGGCGATCCGTCTGAAGGACGCCGGCGCCGAGGTACATGCGCTGCACATGACCAACTGGGAAGACGACGACGGATACTGCACGGCCGCACAGGATCTGCAGGATGCGCGACGCATCTGCGAGCAACTCGGCATTGCGCTGCACCACGTCAATTTTGCGAAGCAGTATCGCGATCGGGTGTTTGTGTATTTTCTAGACGAGTACCGGGCTGGCCGGACCCCGAATCCCGATGTTCTCTGCAACCGCGAGATCAAGTTCGGCGTGTTCCGCGAATACGCGAAAAGGCTCGGCGGCGAGTTGCTGGCCACGGGGCACTATGCGCGGACCGCCACATGGGAGAATCAGCCGGCGCTGCTCAAGGGTCTGGACCCCAACAAGGACCAGAGCTACTTCCTGCACGCGGTTAGCGCTGAAGCGCTCGCCGAGACCGTGTTTCCGCTCGGCGAATTGCAGAAGACCGAGGTGCGGGCCATCGCGCGACAGTGGGGGCTGGACGTTTACGCGAAAAAGGACAGCACCGGCATCTGCTTCATCGGTGAGCGGCCGTTCCGTGAGTTCCTGGCAACGTACTTGCCGGCCAAGCCAGGCCCGGTTTGCACCGTCGACGGACAGGACGTAGCGACGCATCAGGGGCTGATGTACTACACCCTGGGGCAGAGGCAGGGTCTCGGTATCGGCGGGCGTGTCGACGCGGGTGAGGAGCCCTGGTACGTCGTCGCGAAGGACCTCGACCGGAACGCCCTGATCGTGGCTCAGGGCGAGCACCCCCTGCTCTTTTCCGGGGCGCTGATCGCGGAATCACCGAGCTGGATCGGCCAGCCGCCGGCCGGGCTCGAGCAAGGCCTGGAGTGCGGCGCGAAGATCCGCTACCGGCAGGCCGACCAGGCCTGCGTCGTCACCACCGCAGATAGCGGCGGTCTGTTCGTCCGCTTCGATCAGCCTCAGCGCGCGGTCGCGCCGGGACAGTTCGTGGTGTTTTACGACGGCGATCGTTGCCTCGGCGGGGCCGTCATACAAAAGTCGGCCCCAATAAGCTGACCGCTCAAGCGCTACATCCGCTATAATTCGCCACCCCAAGCGGCCGCCGTGCCGCAAGAACAACCACCAACCCGGAGAACGCAATGAAGGACAGCTTCGGCGCCCGCTCGACGCTCGATGTCGGCGGTGACAGTTTCGAGATATTCCGCCTCGATGCCGTCAAAGAGGGCCATGTAGACCGGCTACCCTATTCGCTCAAGATTCTGCTCGAGAACCTGCTGCGCCATGAGGACGGCCGCGACGTTACGCGAGACGACATCCTCGCGCTGGCTAACTGGGATCCCAAGGCCGAGCCAAGCACCGAAATCTCTTTCACCCCTGCGCGCGTCGTTCTGCAGGACTTCACGGGCGTTCCCGCGGTCGTCGACCTTGCCGCAATGCGTGACGCTGTCGTCGAGCTCGGGGGCTCCGCCGAGGACATCAACCCGCTGTCGCCGGCCGAGCTGGTCATCGACCACTCGGTCCAGATCGACCACTACGGTGCGGCGAACGCGCTCGACCTGAACACCAAGATCGAATTCCAGCGAAACAAGGAACGCTATTCTTTTCTGAAGTGGGGCCAGCAGGCGTTCGATAATTTCGCCGTTGTGCCGCCGAATACGGGCATCGTTCACCAGGTCAATCTGGAGTACCTCGCCAGAGTCGTCTTCGATGCAGAGAAGAACGGCAGCCGGCTAGCCTACCCCGACACGGTAGTTGGTACGGATTCCCACACGACGATGATCAACGGTCTCGGCGTCCTTGGCTGGGGCGTCGGCGGAATCGAGGCAGAGGCCGCCATGCTCGGTCAGCCGATCACCATGCTCATTCCGCACGTCATCGGATTCAAACTCAGCGGCAAGCTCAAAGAAGGCACGACGGCGACGGACCTCGTCCTGACGTGTACCGAAATGCTTCGCGAGAAAGGTGTCGTCGGCAAGTTCGTGGAGTTTTTCGGTGACGGCCTTGCCGAAATGCCGCTAGCCGATCGCGCGACCCTCGGAAACATGGCGCCGGAGTTCGGCTCGACCTGCGGCATTTTCCCGATCGACGGCGAAACGATCCGCTACATGAAGCTGTCGGGCCGCGACGATGCTCAGTGTGAGCTCGTCGAAGCTTACGCAAAGGCACAGGGTATGTGGCGCGAAGACGGCCAGCCCGATGCTCTGTACACGGATACGCTCGAGCTCGACCTCGGCGACGTCGAGCCGAGCATCGCGGGCCCGAAACGTCCACAGGATCGCATCACGCTGAGTTCGGCGGCGTCTTCGTACGAGAAGATCCTCGCTGATACCGTCGCCAGCCGTGAAGCCGGTGGCAGCGGCATCGCGAAGCTCGACGGCGAGGATGTCGAGATCAAGGACGGCTCCATTCTGATCGCAGCCATTACCAGCTGCACCAATACGTCGAATCCCGCTGTCATGCTGGCGGCCGGTTTGCTCGCGCGCAACGCGGCCGCGAAGGGTCTCAAGGCGAAGTCATGGGTGAAGACCAGCCTGGCGCCGGGATCACGCGTCGTCTCGGACTACCTGGAGAAAGCGGAGCTCATCGACGACCTCGAGAAGGTCGGCTTCTACACGGTTGGCTACGGCTGCACGACCTGCATCGGCAATTCCGGTCCGCTGAAGCCCGAGATCGCGGACGCCGTTACAGGCGGCGATGTCGTTGGCACGAGCGTGCTTTCCGGCAACCGCAATTTCGAAGGCCGCATCCACGCGCTGGTACAGCACAACTTCCTGGCATCGCCGCCGCTGGTCGTGGCCTACGCGCTCGCGGGCAATATGAACGTCGACCTCTACAGTGATCCTCTCGGCCAGGACCAGGACGGCAACGATGTTTTCATGAAAGACATCTGGCCATCTCAGCAGGAGATTCACGACGTCGTCGCCGCGAGTATCGACTCCGACATGTTCCGCTCGAGCTACGGGAGCGTGTTCGAGGGCGATGCCAACTGGAAGCGCGTCGACTCGTCGACAGGCGACATTTACCAGTGGGAATCGGACTCGACGTACGTGCGAAACCCGCCCTATTTCGAGGGCATGTCGAAAGCAGCAGGCGATGTCGAGGATATCAAGGGCGCACGCGTTCTCGCGTTGCTCGGCGATTCAGTGACCACCGACCACATCTCGCCAGCGGGTGCGATCGCCAAAGACAGCCCGGCCGCGCAGTACCTCGAGGCCAACGGCGTCAAGCAGGTCGACTTCAATTCCTACGGCTCGCGGCGCGGCAACCACGAAGTCATGATGCGCGGTACGTTCGCGAACATTCGCCTGCGCAACCGACTCGCCCCGGGCACCGAGGGCGGCTGGACGAAGCATCAGCCGAGCGGCGAACAGATGTCGATCTACGATGCGTCGGTCCGCTACCGCGAGGAAGGCACTCCGCTGGTGGTCATCGCCGGCAGCGAGTACGGCACGGGCTCGTCGCGCGACTGGGCAGCCAAAGGTACGGTGCTGCTGGGCGTCAAAGCCGTCATCGCGAAGAGCTTCGAGCGTATCCACCGCTCCAACCTGATTGGCATGGGCGTGCTGCCGTTACAGTTTCTCGACGGTCAGGATGCGGAGTCGCTCGAACTCACGGGCACCGAGACGTTCGACATCACGGGCCATATGGACCCGGATGCCGATACGGTCAAGGTAACGGCAACGTCGGTGGGTGGCCACACGACGACGTTCGAGGCGAAGGTCCGCATCGATACGCCCAAGGAACGCGACTATTACGAGAACGGCGGCATCCTGCACTACGTGTTAAGGCAACTCGCTGCCTGACCACGGTCTCAGGTGACGCCAGACGTCGTTAGAGATCGGCTCAAAATGAGTGAAACCGTCACAATCCCGGACGCGCTGGTTACAGCGCTTCGGGATGCACATCACATTTGCGTGTTGACCGGTGCGGGGATCTCTGCCGAATCCGGCGTGCCGACTTTCCGCGACGCTCAGGAAGGCCTCTGGTCGGACTACGATCCGATGCAGCTTGCCACCCCCGAGGGTTTCGCGAGCGATCCCAAGCTGGTCGGCGACTGGTACCGCTGGCGACGTGAGCAGGTGGCCACCGTTGACCCGAACCCAGCGCACCTCGGCCTGGCGGCAATGCAGGAACTGGTGACCAGGCTGACGCTCGTTACGCAAAACGTCGATGGCCTGCACCAGCGTGCAGGCAGCCGGGGCGTGATCGAATTCCACGGCAACATTTTCGTCGATCGCTGTTTCGTCGAGAACTGCGTCATCGAGACGCCGATACCCGGCGACATCCCACGGTGCCCGAGCTGCGGTGCGCCGGTGCGCCCCGGCGTCGTGTGGTTCGGCGAAGCCATCCCCGAGGACGCTCTGAACCTTTCATTCGTGGCCGCGTCTCAATGCGACGTGTTCATGTCGATCGGCACCTCGTCGCTGATCTACCCGGCCGCGGGACTCGTGGACCTGGCACGGGATAACGGTGCGATCACGGTGGAGATCAACCCGGACCCGACGCGACAGGGTTTCGAATTCGTGCTTGAAAACAAGGCCGGGACCGCCATACCCAAGCTGGTAAACTCGCTCTCCGCCTGAACCCCGGGACAGGGACTATGAAAGAACAGACAGCTGCCAGCATCATTGCCAAGCGACCCGCCTGGGTCAGAGTTACGGCCATCATCGTGGCCGTGCTGCTGCTTATCATGATAATCATCGGCATCTACTGGTCGCGCACGCCGAAGGTGTTCTGGGTCAACGAATTCGTCGACGGCAATCGCACCGTGGTCGGCTATTCCACGGCAGATACCCTGATCCGGGTTGCCGATACGCTGCTGGACAAGCCCGGTGGCTACCTGACGAACGACAAGTTCCCACCAGGCCTGTACCTGGACAATACGCCGAACTGGGAGAAAGGCGTGCTGACCCAGGTCAAAGACCTCTCGCGCGTCTTTCGCAATGACTACGCCCGCAGCCAATCGCAGTCCAAAGAGGACCCGGACCTGGTCATCGCGACCGAGAAGTTTTTCTCCGAAAGCAATTCCTGGCTGTTCCCGCCGACCGAGCGACGGTTTCGCGAAGGCGTCGAGGCCGTCACCCGCTACCGCGACAGACTGACGTCGGCCGGCGGCGACCAGGCCGAGTTCTTTGCTCGCGCCGACAACCTTCGCGAGTGGCTCGCCGAAGTCGAAAAACGGCTCGGCAGCCTGACGCGGCGACTCGGCGACAGCGTCGCCAAAACACGCATCAACGAGAACCTGGCCGCGGACCCGTCCGCCGAGGCGGCTCAGCAGCAACCCGACGTCGTGGACGTTCGCACGTCCTGGTTCGAGGTCGACGACATCTTCTTCGAGGCGCGCGGCACCGCGTGGGCGCTGCTCCATTTCCTGCGCGCGGCCGAGTTCGACTTTGCGCACGTCCTCGAGGACAAGAACGCAAAAGCGAGCGTGCGTCAGATCATCCGAGAGCTCGAAGCGTCTCTCGAGCCGCTGCGCTCACCGGTGATCCTGAACGGCGGTGGCTACGGACTGTTCGCTAACCATTCCCTGGTCATGGCCAACTACCTCGCGCGAGCGAACGCGGCCGTCATTAACCTGAGGGAATTGCTCGACCAGGGTTAGGCCTACTCGCTCGGCGGCAAACAGCTCCGTACCCCCGCAACGACACGGCAGGTCTGTCCGGCAGCAACCCCGTCAGGATGATTTCTCATCCTGCTGCGATGCAGCCAGATTCGGCCTGCTTTCTCGACCATGCCTTCCAGCACGAGCGTGACTTCTCACATGAGGTTTTCCGCCTAACCTATTGTTTTTAATACACACCAACCCAGGCTGGAATCTGCTTCCAGGCGCTGTTGAGTCCCTTGTCGAGTTCCCGGTAGCGAGGTTCGTGGCGTGCCACGAGCGCCCAGTACCTTCGGGAATGGTTCATGTGCTCGGCGTGGCAGAGCTCGTGAATCATGACGTAGCGAACCTGGCCCGGATCGAGGAACAGCAGGCAGTAGTTGAGACTGATCGTTCCGTTCGAGGAGTGGCTGCCCCAGCAGGTGCGCTGGCCGCGGATGTGCATCCTCGAGAACGGCTGGTCCGTGCGGCGCGACAGCGCCTCGAGCTTCGGCAGAAACTCGCTCTTCGCCACCGATGACAACCAGCGCTTGAGCGCCCTGACGCAGAGGGTTTCATCGTCGGTGCGCCCTGACAGCACCAGCTGGCTGCCGCTCGTTCGGTAGCGCACGGTATCGGCGCCATGTCGTTTTTCGTAGCGCACCCGAAACCTCAAGCCGACGCCGTGCAGGTCCACTACCTGTGGCAGCGCGAAAAGGTTCGGGCGGATGCTCGTTCGCGACCGCCTCGCGAGTTTCCTCGATCCGCCTGCGATTGGCCGTAACAAACGCTTCGACGTCTGTTGCTTTGGCACGCTTCGGCACCACGACTTCCACGCGGCCGCGCGGGTAGACCTTTATCGAGATGCGCCGCGCCCTGCTGCTTTCGCGCACAGAAAAGCCCGACATCGGGTCGGGCTCGTCTGCTTCCCTGAAGAGCTGCAATTGGGCGGCTTGATCGTGCACCGCCCAATGGTACATGGTTCTAACCCGTATGTTGCCCCGGCATGGCGAGAAGCGCCGGAATTGTCATGCCGGCGAATTTTGCGGGCTACGGCTTTTTGCCGCTGAAACGGATCGCGTCGTCAAGGCTCATTTTGCCCTCGACACCGCCGACTTCCGCGGTTTCGCTAATGTAGAGCTGAACCTCACGCTCGAGATCGATGACACCCTCAACGCGCGAGCCAGGACCGATCACAACCCGCGGTTTGCGATTGGACTTCCCCCAGCCCCAGCCGCCGGGCTTCTCAACAATCAGGTTGCCTTTGATGACGGCGCCTTCCATGAGCTCCACATCGCCGTTGACGGTGCTCAGGTCGCCGCCGATCGTGCTCGCAATGATTTCGAAATCGCCGTTCACGTTCTCGACGGAGTCGAGGACGGTGCTGCCTTCTGCGAGGGCGATCCGGCCGTTAACGGCCTCGATGTGCCCGTCAACCTCGCAATCGCGGCCGACCTGGATCGTGCCGTTGACGGTGTTCAGGCTGGCCGACTTGACCTTGTCGCCGAGCCTCACGGTGCCGTTCACGGTGCTGGCTTTCCGGACCGACGCGCCGTCGTCGACACGAATCTTGCCGTTGACGGTTTTCAGTCCGCCTGTGACGACAGCATCTTTCCCCACCGTGATGCTGCCATTGACCGACGTGGCGCCGCCGGATTCGCTGCCGGCATCGATCTTGATGCTTTTGTTAACCGAGGCAGCAGATGCAGGCACCGCCAGCAACAGCATCAAGACGCCCGCCCCAAGGACGTTCCAGATCATGAATTTGCGCATTTTCAGGAATCCTCCGCTCTGTTCCTGATTGTTTGATACCGCTCGCAGCTATTTGGTTGCAATGGTAGCCGCTCAGGCGGGCTTTCGATAACCTTCACCCCCTATGCCGATTGCCCTCGAAGCCCGCAACCTGGTCAAACAATACCCCAATGTCCTTGCCGTTGACGACGTCAGTTTCGCGGTCGAGGAAGGG